>Ga0208849_1000510_pt1 | contig 36210 bp, 31 predicted proteins | sample NGESurdeep072012_10_FD_184470 | JGI IMG/M metagenome (GOLD analysis project Ga0208849, IMG submission 184470) | Arctic peat soil microbial communities from Barrow, Alaska - NGEE Surface sample 53-3 deep-072012 (SPAdes) | ecosystem: Environmental > Terrestrial > Soil > Wetlands > Peat ... | reverse complement strand
TGACCGAGTTGCTCGACGAGGACCGACGCGACCGGTTCCAGCTGCCGCCGAGCTCGCTGATGGGGAGCTGGATGGCGATGCTGTGCACGTTCGAGGCCTTGGTGGAGTTGATCCCGGCCGCCATCTGGCCGAGCCCCGTGTTCTTGAGCCCGAAGGTGGCATGCGCCTCCTCGAACGGCCGCAGGATGCCGAGGTCGAAGATGGAGCCGAGGTCGACGTAGAAGCCCTCGGCCCGCTGCCCGGCGAAGACGGTGACGTCTTGGGGCAAGGTGTGCACCGCGGCGGCGGCCAAGGCGGGGTAGTCGGGGGTGGACAGGGGGCCGATGTTGCACGGAGGACAGGTCAGCCCGGTTCCGAGCACGGTGCTCCGGGACTCTCCGTGGCTGTTGTCGACCCGCGTCACCGAGTAGGTCTGGCGACGGTTCCAGTTGGCATCGGTGAGCGACTGGATGGGGCCGGTGTTGTACAGGAACGTGCCGGGGTCGGTGACCTGGGTCTGGAACTGGAACTCGAAGACGATGTCGGCGTCCCCGTCGTTGTCGTTGTCGATGCTGATGGCGTAGAGCACATCGTCGCCGAACTCGTAGAAGTTCGGCCCGCCGTCGGGGCCCTCGAGGGGCAGGTAGTTGGCGATGATCGTGACGGTGTCGGGCTCGTCGGGGCTCACGAACGCGTACAGGTCGGTGCTGTCGGCGACGGGGTCCTTCGAGATCTCGGGCGCTTCACGGTGCGATGACATGGCTCACTCCAGTTGTTCGTAGGGGTTGTGCGTGACGTGTCGGAGAACGGTGTGGCGACTGCGGGTCGGTCAACGGGCGGCGCGGGCGAGCTGGCTGGCGAGTTGGGGGTTTCGCACGATCACCTCTCTGGTGCCGTTGAAGAGGCTGATCTCGCCGGTCGAGAGATCGCGCACGTGCGCCACCAGGGGTTCGGAGAGGTCCGCGGCACCGGCGTCGGCGCCGGCGCCGGCGACCGAGGCATCGGCGGCAGGCGCCTCGGTCTCTCCCGCCGTGAGCAGGCTCGAGAGGCCGGGGACCGACGACAGCACCCCGGCTGCGGCAACGGCCATGGAGCCCCTGCCCAAAAATGTGCGCCTGCTGACTGCGGCCATGGCGGAACCTCCATCCGGAGTCCTCGTCGGCACGGCGCTTTGGACGCGTGCCACCGGCACTCGGAATCGATCGGTATGTTCCGGGCGTCACGACTCGTGTCCCCGGGGTGTCGGGAACTCTTCGGTGCCCACGGGTCATCCGGATGACGCCCAGCGAGAGTTCGTCATTGTTGACTATTCGATCGCGAGGCATATGGCTCGAAAGGCGGCGCATCGCCCCGAGCCGAGGCGGTGCAAGACCGCCCCCGCCACCATCGAGCGGGTACGATCCCGGCATGCTCCGAACTGACGTCGACGCCATCCTCGTCGAGGTGCTCCGGGACCGCCGGCTCCTCGCCCATCCCTTCTACCGCCGTTGGGAGGCGGGAACGCTCGATCGCACCGAGCTGGCCGGGTACGCAGGGCAGTACCGGCACTTCGAGGCCGTGCTTCCCGATGTGCTGGCGCGTGTGGTCTCGGCCATCGATGACCCGACGGCGCGTCACCTCGTGCAGGCCAACCTCGACGACGAGCTCGGGGTTCCCGCTCCGCATCTCGAGCTGTTCGAGGGTTTCGCCGACGCTGTGGGCGCGTCGGCCCGGGCCCAGGCGACGCCGGCGACGGCCGCTCTGGTGGCGTTGTACACGTCTGTGGCAGGCGAGTCCCCTGTGACAGCACTGGCGGCGTTGGCCGCCTATGAGGTCCAGGCCTCGGAGATCGCGGCGTCCAAGGCCGACGGCCTGCGGGCGCGCTACGGGGTCACCGACGACGGGACGCGTTTCTGGGACGTCCACAGCGGGGCCGACGAGGTCCACGGCGCCTGGATCGTCGACGCGCTGGCCCAGCTGGCCACCGACGCCGACGAGGTGCGTGACGGCGCTGCCGGCGCGGCGGCGGCATGGTGGGCGTTCCTCGACGAGCGCGAGGCCGCGGCCCCCGTCGCCCTGGCCTGCTGAGGGCCAGCGGCGACCGGATCCCGCACGCCCGACCCCAGCGACAAGCTCGCTGACTACCGGGGCCGGCGCGATCCGTCGGTCACGCCCGAGCCGGTCCCGGCCGGGTCGGCGAGTCCCACCGGGCGCGCCAGGCGGGCAAAGACTCGGGCACCGGTCTTTGTCATCCAAGAGCACCATGCCAGCGCCCTGCACTGGGACTTCAGGCTCGAGCGCGACGGCGTCCTCGTGAGCTGGGCGGTCCCGAAGGGGCTCCCCGTCGACCACAAGACCAACCACCTGGCCGTGCACACCGAAGACCATCCCCTGGAGTACGCCTCCTTCGAGGGGTCGATTCCGCCCGGTGCCTATGGCGGCGGCGACGTGATCGTGTGGGACCACGGCACCTACGACGAGTTGAAATGGTCCGACCGCGAGGTCATGGTCGTGCTGCACGGTGGGCGCATCCAAGGGACGTACGTGCTCTTCGCCACCGACGGGCCCACACGTGGCGCCAAGGCCGGAGCCAAGGCCGGCGCCAAGGCCGTCGCCAAGGCCAGCGCACCGGGAGGCGGAGCGGGCCGGTCGTGGATGGTGCACCGGATGGACGACGACCCCGCCGACTACGAACCGCTGCCCAGCCATCTCCGGCCCATGCTCGCCACGCCGGGCGCGCTGCCCGCCGATGACGACGCGTGGGCCTATGAGTTCAAGTGGGACGGCATCCGGGCGTTGTGTGCTGTCGATGGCGGTCGCATCCACATTGAGTCACGCAACGGCAACGACCTCACCTCGTCGTTTCCCGAGCTCCGGGCCCTGGGCGAGCAGCTGGGGTCTCGCCGTGTGGCCCTCGACGGTGAGATCGTGGCGTTCGACGAGTCCGGGCACCCCCGGTTCCAATTGCTGCAGCCGCGCATCCATGCGTCGGACGCCACCAAGGCCAAGCGCCTGGCCGCCGAGCAACCCGTCGTGTACGTGCTCTTCGACATCCTCTATCTCGACGGGGTGTCGCTCATGGATCACCCCTACGCAGAGCGTCGCCGGACGCTCGAGAGCCTCGGACTGGTGACCAAGAAGACCCAGTACTGGACGCTGAGCCCACAATTCGCCGGACCCGGGGCCGATGTCCTGCAGGCGAGCCGGACCCAGGGTCTGGAGGGGATCCTGGCCAAGCGCCTGGACTCGGCGTACCTGCCCGGGAAGCGCTCGCCCAACTGGACGAAGGTCAAGAACCTCCTGACACAGGAGGTCATCGTGGGCGGGTGGACGCCGGGCGAGGGCAATCGCCAGGGACGTCTGGGGTCGTTGTTGCTCGGTCTCCCCGCAGAAGGTGGGCTCCAGTACATCGGCCAGGTCGGCACCGGGTTCAGTGTGTCGACCCTCGACGACCTGGCGCAGCGACTCGTGGCCCGGCGCTCCGATCACAACCCCTTCGTCACCGAAGTTCCCCCTCGCTACCAGCACGTCGCCATCTGGGTGGAGCCGACGCTGGTGGGAGAGGTGAGGTTCTCCGAGTGGACCAAGGACGGTCGCATGCGCCACCCGTCGTGGCGGGGTCTGCGCCATGACAAGTCCCCCGCGGACGTGCACCGTGAGTCCTGAGAGCCCGCGTGTCACGGTGCGGGTGGGAGAGCGCGAGCTACAGCTCTCGAACCTCGACAAACCGCTCTTCCCCACGGGGTTCACCAAGGGCGACATGCTCGACTACTACGCCCGCATGGCGCCGGTGATGCTCAGGCATCTGGCTCGCCGGCCGGTCACCGTGAAGCGATTCCCCCAAGGCGTCGACCACAAGGGATTCATCGAGAAGAACGTCCCCAAGCACGCCCCGGAATGGATCACCACGGTGACACTGCCTCGCAAGGGCACGGATCGGTGGGGGAAGCGGACCGCCCCGGCCGACGACCGCGACACCACACAATTCGTGGTGGTGCCCGAGCTCGCCGCGTTGACGTGGCTCGTGAACCTGGCCTCGGTGGAGTTCCATACGCCGATGTGGCGCCTGGGACAGAAGGATCAGCCCCGTGCCCCCGATCTTCTGGTCTTCGACCTCGACCCCGGTCTCCCGGCCACCATCTCGCAGTGCTGCGAGGTGGCCGTCGTCCTCCGGGACAGAGCCGCCCGCGACGGCATCGAGCTGATGCCGAAGACCAGCGGCTCCAAAGGCATGCAGCTCTACGCGGCGGTGGCCGCCAAACGCTGGCCCGAGGAGCGCACCAACACCTACGCGCACGAACTGGCCCAGGAGCTCGAGCAGTCCGTCCCCGACCTGGCCGTGTCTCGGATGGCGAAGTCCCTTCGGGTCGGGAAGGTCTTCATCGACTGGAGCCAGAACAACATGGCGAAGACGACCGTCACGCCCTATTCGCTGCGGGCCCTCGACCGTCCTTCGGTGTCGACCCCGCTCACCTGGAGCGAGGTCGAGGAGGGCGCGGCACGGGGCGGGGAGAAGCTCCTCGGCTTCAGCCCCCACGACGTGCTCGACCGGGTCGAGGCCATGGGCGACCTGTTCGAAACGCTCGGCTCGTGACCCGGTTCGTGATCCGGCTCGTGACCAGGCTCGTCTGACACCGTCGTCGCCTCGTCGTGTCGAGGGTGTCGCCCCCGGCATTAGCCTCGGACGGGTCATGTCCGAGACCCGCGGCACCATCCCCGAGGACCAGACCAGCGGCGGGCTCACGCACCGTCAGGTCCTCATCGTCCTGAGCGGGCTGATGCTGGGCATGCTCCTGGCCGCCCTGGACCAAACGATCGTGGCCACCGCCCTGCCGACGATCGTGGGGGACCTGCACGGGCTCAACCACCTGTCGTGGGTGGTGACCGCCTATCTCCTCACCACGACGTTGTCGACCCCGTTGTACGGCAAGATCTCGGACCTCCACGGGCGCAAGAAGGTCTTCCAGGTCGCCATCGTCATCTTCCTCGTCGGCTCCGCTCTGTCGGGGTTGAGCCGCAACATGGACCAGCTCATCGCGTTTCGGGCCCTCCAGGGCCTCGGCGGCGGGGGGCTCATGGCCCTGGCCATGGCCATCGTCGGAGACATCGTGAGCCCCCGCGAGCGCGGCCGGTACCAGGGCTACTTCGGCGGGGTGTTCGCCCTCGCCAGCATCGGGGGCCCGCTGGCGGGAGGGTTCCTGACCGATCATCTCACGTGGCGTTGGATCTTCTACATCAACATCCCGGTGGGGATCCTGGCCCTGATCATCACCAGCGCCGTGCTGCGGTTGCCGCTCCCCACCCGCACCGGGGTGTCGATCGACTACACCGGAGCGGGCCTGATCGTGGCCGCGGTGACCCCCCTCATCCTCGTGACGGTGTGGGGGGGAAGGACGTTCCCCTGGGCGTCGGCGACCATCCTCGGCCTGGTCATCGTGTCGGTGGCGATGATCGGCGCCGTCGTGTGGTGGGAGCGCCGGGCGGGCGAGCCGATCTTCTCCCCGCGCGTGTTCGGCAATTCGATCGTCCGCTCCGGCTTGGGCATGACATTCTTCGTGACGGCGACGATGTTCGCGGCGATCATCTACATCCCCGTGTACCTGCAACTCGTCGACGGGATGTCGGCCACCCGCTCGGGCGTGCTGCTCCTGCCCCTGATGGGAGGGATGCTCACCACCTCGATCGTCTCGGGCCGGCTCGTCACCCGCTTCGGTCGCTACAAGGTGTACCCCGTGTGCGGCACGGCCCTCATGACGGTGGGGATGTGGTTGTTCACCCATCTGGGGATCCATACCTCGTTGGGCACCGCCAGCCTCTACATGGTCGTGTTCGGCGTGGGCATGGGGATGACCCTGCAGATCGTCGTGGTGGCCGTACAGAACGCCGTGGAGCGGCGCGACCTCGGCAGCGCCACCTCGGCCGTGAGCTTCTTCCGCAACATCGGCGCCGCTTGCGGGACCGCCCTGCTCGGCACCGTCCTCGTGAGCCGGCTCGGGTTCTGGCTGCCGAAATTGGTGCCGGCCCACAGCGGGCTGAGCCTGTCGCAGTCCTTCACGATCACCCCCGTCGCCCTACGGGCCCTGCGCCCGGCCGTGCGCACTGGGGTCGAGGACGCCTTCGTGCGCTCCCTCCACGTGGTGTTCATGGTGGGGATCCCCCTCGCCGGTCTGGCCTTCGTCTGCGCGCTCTTGCTCAAAGACGCTCCCCTGCGGGGCACGATGACCAAGAACAGCGGTGCCACCGAGGGCGCCGTCGCGGTGCCAGCGGCGCTGGACCCCGTCGCCGCCACGGCCACGGGTGGCCGGCAGTGAACTTCTTCTCCTTCCACCTCATGCCCTGGCCGCACCTGGCGGCCCCGCGGGAATTCCTGGCTGCCAACGAGGCGGCCTGGGTGACCCTGTCGAACGCCAACTACGACCCCGCCCTGGGCAAGGCGCTCTACGACCGCTATATCTCCGAGCTGGTGGAGGCGGAAGAGCTCGGTCTCGACGGCGTCGTGGTCAACGAGCACCATCAGAACGCCTACGGGCTCATGCCGTCGCCGAACCTCGTCGCCGCGGCGCTGACGCGCGAGACCTCGAGAGTGAAGATCTGCGTGCTGGGCAACGCCCTTCCCCTGTACAACCCGCCCACCCGTGTGGCCGAAGAGATGGCCATGCTCGACGTCATGAGCGGAGGTCGGCTCATCGCCGGGCTGGTGGTGGGGGGAGGCCCCGAGTACTACTCGACCAATGTAAATCCCACCGACGCCCGGCCGCGCTTTCGCGAGGCGGTCGACCTCGTCATCCAGGCTTGGACGCGACCGGGGCCCTTCGCCTTCGACGGCGAGTTCTACCAGTTGCCCTACGTGAATCCCTGGCCGCGCCCGCTGCAGCAGCCCCACCCCCCGGTGTGGATCCCCGGACTGGGATCGCCGAGCACCATCACCTATTGCGTCGAGCACGGGTTCGGGTACATGGGCGTGGCCTATTACGCGCCACCGGAGACCTTCGCCCGACAGGCCGTGGCTTATCACGAGGCGGTCACGGCGTCGGGACGGACGTTCGACCCCGAGCTGCTGGGCTGGTTGACCACGGTGTACGTGGCCGAGACCGACGAGCAGGCCGTGGAAGAAGCAGCCCCCCATCTCGCCTACTTCCAGGGGACCCTGGCGGCGGGTTTCGTCGGTCCCGGCAAGGTGTGGATGCCGCCCGGGTACATCGACCCCCCGGCCCTGGTGCAGTTCCTGGCCGACCTGCGGGGGATGGTGCAGGGCCAGCGACCTCCCGACGCCGCCGCGGCGGTGTGGAAGCGGTCGCCGCTGATCGGCAGCCCGAAGACGGTCCGGGAGCGACTGCTGACGTACGTCAACGAGCTCGGCCTCGGGACCGTGCTGGCGTTGTTGCAATTCGGGTCCCTCCCCGCCGATCTCACGGCCCGTTCGACCCGGCTGTACGCCACCGAGGTCGTCCCCTTCGTGCGCGAGCACGCCGAAAAGCACTTCGCAGCCAAGGGGTGGGAATGACCGTCGTCGACCGCCGCCCCGGTCCGAGGCCCCGCACCGGTCCGACGCGCCGCACCGTGTCCGTGTCGGGGCGAGACGTCACGGTCCTGCGGGGCGGTACCGGCATGGCACTCCTCTACCTGCACGGCCTGTGCGACATCCACGCCGTGGGGCCCGTCGACCAGTGGACGCCGTTGCTGGCCCGATTGGCGGCGAGTTTCGACGTCCTCGCCCCCGCCCTCCCGGGGTATGACGCCAGCACCGGGCTCGAAGACTTCGACGACGTCGAGGACTACGTGTGGCACCTGGTGGACCTGTGCCGGGAACTGGGGCTGGCCGAGGTCGCCGTGGTCGGCAACAGCCTCGGCGGTTGGTTCGCCACCGAGCTGGCGTTGCGCCACCCCGACCTCGTCGCGCGCCTGGTGCTGCTGGCGCCGGTGGGCGTGCACGTCCGGGGCGTGGAGGTGCCCCCGTTCTTCGGCGCCGTGGCTCCCCGGGGGATCGGGGGTGCGGGCGAGGCCCGACGGCTCTTGTTCGCCGACCCCGACGGTGCGGTGGCCCTGGGCGCCCTCCCCGATGTGATGACGACCGAGCAGCAGCTGTTGTGGTTCTCGGGCCTGGCCGGCGCGGCCCGGCTGGGGTGGAAGGCGCCGCATTTCCAGAACCGCAAGCTGACCGAGCGCCTGGGCCGGGTGGCGGTACCCGCCCTCGTGGTGCGCGGCCGGGACGACCTCCTGGTCCCCGAGGAAGCCGGACGCGTATGGGCGACGATGCCCGGGGCTCGGCTCCTCGAGATCCCCGACGCCGGTCACTGCCTGGCACTCGAACACCCCGCCCTCGCCGACGAGGTGGCAGGCTTCCTCGTCGGACCGGACTGAGCGAGGCGGCATGGAGCTTGCGGGGGCGTCGGCGATCGTCACGGGTGGGGCGAGCGGTATCGGCGCCGCCACGGTGGCGCTGTTGCGCGGTGCCGGAGCGCGGGTGGCCGTGCTCGACGTCCAGCAGGGATCGGCGGCCGCCGAGCTCTACATCCGCTGTGACATCTCGGTGGAAGACGACGTCGTCGGTGCCGTCGCCCAGGTGCACGACGCCTTCGGCGGTCTCGACGTGGCCGTGCTCAACGCCGGGGTGGGCGGCTTCGGGTCGCTGCTGGAGCTGTCGAGCGCCGAATGGGACCGCGTGCTGGGTGTCAACCTGCGGGGCACCTTCGTGTGCCTGCGCGAGGTGGGCAAGGCCATGGTGGCCGGGGGACGAGGGGGGGCGATCGTGGCGGTCAGCTCGATCTCGGGCTTTCTCGCCGACCGGATGATGGGCCACTACAGCGTGTCCAAGGCGGGCGTGGCCGAACTGGTCCGGGTGGCGGCGCGCGAGCTCGGTCCCTTCGGGATCCGGGTGAACGCCGTGGCCCCGGGAACCACCGACACCCCGATGTTCGCCTCGACCAAGCGTCTGCCCGGATACCGCGAGCGTGTGGCCGAGCGCGCCGCGCTGGGAGACGTGGGGACGCCCGACGGGGTGGCGCGCGCCGTCACGGCCATGCTGGAACTGGACTGGGTCACGGGCCAGGTGCTCGCCGCCGACGGTGGGGTGTCGCTGTGGAGCCCCATCGATCCCGCCGAGAGCATGGGGAAGTGATGACGCCACGCGTCCACCACAGCGCCATCGAGGCCCATGACGTCGACGCCAGTCTCCGCTTCTATCGCGACGGGATCGGCCTCGAGGTGCTCATGGACCACGTGTTCGAGGGTGACTGGCCCACCTTGTTCGAGGCCCCCTCGACCACCTTGCGGTCCATCTTCCTGGGCGACCCTGCTCAGGCCGACTCCGGGGTGGTCGAGCTCGTGACCTTCGCGGTGTCGGGGTCTGCGCCCAGCCCTCCCGGCCCCCGACCCATGGCCCCCCGCGCCGGGTTCTTCCTGTTGTCGTTCTATGTCGACGTCGACGAGGTCGTGGCCCGTCTCACCGCCCTGGGCTTCGGCCCCACGCGGCGACTCGACCAGCCCTCGCCCACGGGGCCGGTGGCCATGGCGTCGCTCTACGACCCCGACGGGGTGCGCATCGAGCTCGTCGGCGCCACGGCCCGGTAGTCCGACCGTGCTCAGCAGCGAGACCGGCATCCTCACCACCCACGCCGGGAGCCTGCCCCGCCCCCGGGCCCTGGCCGAGCTGCACGGGCGCCGGAGCCGCGGTGAGGACGTCGACGCGCCGGCCCTGCACCACGCCGTGCAGGAGGCCACCGCCGCCGTCGTGGCCGCCCAGGTCGCGGCTGGTATCGACGTGGGCAACGACGGGGAGCAGGCGCGCGAGAGCTTCGTGACCTACGTCCAACACCGCATGACCGGGTTCAGCGGCACCAGCCAGCGCCCGCTCATGCAGGACCTGCTCGACCATCCGGACTTCTTGGACCTGGTGGTGCCGCGCCACCTGCGCCGCCAGGTGAACCTCATGGCCGCTCCGGCGGCGACCTCCGCTGTCACCTACCGCGACACGGCCGAGGTCGACGCCGAGTGCGCGCTCGTGGCCGGCGCCCCCTTCGCCGAGACGTTCATGACCGCGGCGTCCCCCGGCATCGTGGCGTCGGCCATGGAGAACCGGCACTACGCCTCGATGGAGGAATACGTCCTGGCCGTGGCCCAGGCGCTGCGATCCGAGTACCACGCCATCGTGGAGGCCGGCCTGGTGCTCCAGATCGACGCACCGGATCTCGCCCTCGAGCGTCACACGCTGTTCGCCGGCCGGCCCCTGGGCGACTTCCTGGGCTGGGTGGAACTGGTCGTGGGCGCCATCAACGGTGCGCTGAGCGGGATCGACCCGGGCCGGGTGCGCCTGCATGTGTGTTGGGGCAACTACGAAGGACCGCACACCCTCGACGTGGCCCTCGACGACATCCTCCCGCTTCTGTACCAGGCCCACGTGGGTGCGTGGGTGGTGTCGATGGCCAATCCCCGTCACGCCCACGAGTACCGGTGCTTCGAGCGCCACCCCCTGCCCGAGGGCACCCTCCTCGTGGCCGGGGTGATCGACACCACCAGCAACTACGTCGAGCACCCCGACGTGGTGGCCGATCGCCTGGTGCGGGTGGCCCGGGCCGTGGGAGACCCCCGACGCGTCATCGCCGGGACCGACTGCGGTTTCGACACCTCGGCGGGGATCGGGGACATCGCCCCCTCGGTGGTGTGGGAGAAGCTGCGCGCCCTTCGGGCCGGGGCCGACCGGGCCACGGCCAGGCTGTGGTGAGGGGCGAGCCTGCCTAAGGTGTGGCGATGGAGTATGTGAACCTGGGCAATACCGGCATGCGGGTGTCTCGCATCTGTCTCGGGATGATGAGCTTCGGCAACGACAGCGAGCGGGAGTGGGTGCTCGACGAGGACGCCGCCGAGCCCATCGTGCGCGCCGCGGTGGAGGGGGGCGTCACCTTCTTCGACACGGCCGACACCTACTCCGGCGGTGCCAGTGAGGTGGCCACGGGCCGGCTCGTGAGCAAGATGCTGACCCGCGACGAAGTGGTCATCGCCACCAAGGTGTTCATGCCCGTGACGCCGGGCGAGAACGGGGGAGGGCTTTCCCGCAAGCACATCCTGTCGGCCATTGACGCCTCGCTGACCCGTCTCGGCATGGACTACGTCGACCTGTACCAGATCCACCGCTGGGACCCCCGTACGCCGATCGAAGAGACCATGGGCGCGTTGCACGACGTGGTCCGAGCCGGCAAGGCCCGCTACATCGGCGCCAGCAGTATGTTCTCCTGGCAATTCGCCAAAGCCCAGCACGTGGCCGAGCGCCACGGGTGGACGCGCTTCGTGTCGATGCAGCCGCACTACAACCTCCTCTACCGGGAGGAGGAGCGCGAGATGATCCCGCTGTGCATCGACCAGGGCATCGGGGTCATCCCCTGGAGCCCGCTGGCACGGGGCGTGCTCACCGGTAACCGCGGCGGGGGCGAGGAGCGGCGCACGACGCGCTCGGGAACCGATCCCTTCACCGACTACCTCTACAGCCAGCCGTCGGACTTCGACATCGTCGAGCGCGTGGCCGAGGTGGCCGTCAAGCGCGACGTGCCCCCCGCCCAGATCGCCCTGGCCTGGTTGTTGCACCGTCGCGGGGTGACCGCCCCCATCGTGGGCTCGACCAAGCTGAGCCATCTCACCGACGCCTTGGCGGCGGAGACCCTCGCCCTCAGTGCCGAGGAGATCGCCGCGGTCGAGGAGCTCTACGTTCCCCATCCTGTCCTCGGGCACTTCTGAACGGCCCGGCACAGGCGAGCGCGCAGTGCCAGAATCCGTGTCCTGCCAGACCGAAATTATGGACAGGATTATGGACAAGGACCCGATGCCGGACCCCTGGCACTACTCAACGCTCTCCTCCCGGGCTCGTCTCGGCCGTTCGCTGACCAGGCGTCGGCTGACGAGTTCGAGCGGGGTAGCGAATCCCCATGCCCCGTTGGGCGTGTCGCGCAGGAAGTGGTTCAGTCTCGCGACGTCGCACCCCTCGAAGCCCCCCTCACTGCGGATGACATGTCGAGCCATGATCATCATGTCGTTCATCGACCCAAAGACGCTCCGGCTGCGAGTCCGGGCGAGGCGAATCTGTCTGTAGTCGATGTCGCCCAGGGCGTCGGGGGGTAATCCCTCGCTCTCGAGGGCTCGGACGATCTGGCTGTAGACGTACCCGCCGGTCGGTCTCAGGGTGCCGACGCCAACGTTCACCGTCAAGCTGGAGAACAGGGTGCCGTCGTGGACCAGGACCACGCATTTCTTGCCGTCGATGTAGACGACGTTGGCGTACCAATCTTCGACGCTCGGCTCGACGTCGACGAGCTTCGGCTTGCCACCGATGACATCGAGCATGCGGGAAGTGCAGCGGAGGATCACGGCGTGGGGATAGTCAGGTCGATATCGTGCTCGAGCGCCAGCCTCCCAATGAGATCGGCGATCGGAACTGCCTGCTTGGCCGCACTGGATCGGATAATGGCTGCAGCTGCAGCGAGGGCATAGAACCAGAAATCGTCCGTTCGCCACCAGATGACTTCGTCGAGGAGGTCGGGGCTGATGCCGCCTCGGGAGGCACCGGTGGCCAGGATGGCGAACTTGATTTTCTGAGCCCGGCGATCCCGGAACTCGTACTCCGGCAAGTGGTTGTTCAGAAGCTCTTCGTACGGCAAATCTCGTTGCTCGATGCCGGCGAGGTCCATCGCTTGGACGGCCACCTCCATGAAGACCTCTCCTGGAAAGGTGTTGTCCCGCGGGTGCAGGGCCTCCAGCGAAAGGGCCAAGTCAGGCAGCTCGGTTCCCCGCCTGAGCCCGACCAAGAGGGACCGGATCGCCTCACGGCGATCTGACTCCGTGGGCTTCCTCTTCGGCACGCCGAAAGCCTAGGAGCGTCACGGCGAGAGATGGGAGGGCTCCGCGAATACCGGTCGGCCTGCCCTGACTGGGCACTCTGGTATCCGGCAGGTTCGTACGGTTCCGGTGAGCGAACAGGGCGACCGGGAGCGGGTGATCCCGCTCGGGGCCCGAGGGGGTGGGGCTGGCCCTGCCAGGGCGTTTCAGAACCGGCATGTTCGCGTGATCTGCTCGGCCCACCAAGTGGCCCGAGTGCCGATGATATCGGCTGGCCGGGTCGCACCGCCGTCGGCCTCCCTGGGATGACCGGAGGGAGCTCGAAAAGGAACCTGACCGGTCTGTGGAATGCCCGTCTTTAGTGGGATGGTCCGCGCCCATGAGTCGCTATGGCTCCGAGAGCGCCTGGATCTGGGCGCGTACAAAATCAATGGTCTCGCCATCGCTGAGGGTGGTTCCCCGCCTTACTGCTGAAGCGAATGCAGCTGGACCCAGCCGGTCGCGAAGATCATCTACGAGGTCGCTGATTCGCTGTGCGTCGGCGGCTTCGAACGGCAACGCGTACGCAGAGCCGGCGGCGGTGAGCGCGCCATGGAGCGTGGCCGCTGCGAGGTCTGCTCGAAGCTGAACGAGGATGCCGAACACGTGGCGGAGAGACAGCCATTGGTTAGCCCAGTCTCCGCCGCGATACCAAAGGTCGATCACGTCGATGTAGCGCGCCAGCGCGTCGCGTGGTTGGCCCTCGCGACCCTCAAGCCACAGTACTTCGGTGAGCGCGAAGGCTTGAATCCACCGGTTTCCAGCGTCTCTGGCGATATCTGCTGCCTCTTGTAGCAGCACGGTTGCTTCGATCGGGCTCGATGACTTGAGGGCGAGACCCTGAGCGTAAAGGGCTTGGGCTAGGGCCGTGGGAGATCCAGAGTCGACGGCGGCGACATGAGAGCTAGCGGCAAACTGAGCACCTCTGACATTGTCGCCAACGCTGGTGAAAGCAACGGACCGCATATAGAGAGCATGGGCAAGGCGGGCCGGCGAACCCCTCCTCGCTGATGCGATCATGCGATCCATCCATTCGACGCCTCGCTCGGTTTCTCCCTTGTAGAACCATGCATTGCCAAGCGCGCGTTCGGCTAATCCGGAGCTATCGACGGCAAGTTGATCGGCAGCGACGATGGCCTGTTCACCGAGTTCGATGGCGCCTTCGAGATCGCCTCGGATAAACCGGCCGTAGGCCGCGACGCCAACGGCGACAGGATATCGTTCGTGCACAGGAGCTTCGGGGAGTGCGATGGCAGCATCCGCCCAGCTTGTGATCTCGGCATGCATGCATCGGAACGAATACTCTCTGAGTCCGGCGACCAGGCGCAACGCGACGTCGATGTCACCATGTTCGATAGACCACAAATGAGCAGCGCGGAGATTGTCAAAGTCGCGGTCCAGCATCTTGATCGCCGGTGCTTCATCCGCTCCCGCCAACGATCGAGCGCACTGCTCGGCCACGTTGAGGCACCACGCTGCATGTCGGGCGCGGACTGTGTCGCGCTCTTCTTCGTCAAGGTGGTCGCGGCCATACTCGCGCAAAGTCTCCAATAGTCGATAACGGGGAAGATCCTCGTCGACAAGTTGCACCATCGACTTGTCCACAAGATTCGCAAGGAGCAACGACACCCTGGAAATGTCCAAATCCTGACCAGCGCACACCTCTTCGACGGCGTCCAGCCCGAAACTTCCAGCGAAAACACACAACCGTGCGAACAGCCGTTGCTCGTCCGGAGCGAGAAGGTCGTGAGACCATTCCACCAGATCTTGCACTGTGCGATGCCGGGGAATCATCGATTCTTGCGCGCCGGACAGGAGATCGAAGCCCTTGTTGAGACGTTCCGCGAGTGCCGCCGGACTCATGGCCCGTATGCGTGCCGCCGCGAGTTCGAGCGCCAGTGGAAGCCCATCGAGATGGCGGACGATGTCGATAATGTCAGCCACGTTGTCCGGTCCGAGAGCGAATCCGGGGCGGGCGGCGATGGCGCGTTCGACGAAGAGGCGAGCGGCCGGAGCTTCAGATGCTGCCGCCGCACCAGCGCCCTCGTCCGGAATCGCAAGAGGCCGGACCCGCCACACCTGCTCGCCCGGAAGTCCGAGGACTTCGCGGCTGGTAGCAAGAATGGTCACGTCTGGACACCAGCTGAGGAGACGCCCGGAGAGCGACGCGATGGTGGCTCGTAAATGCTCGCAGTTGTCGAGAACCAGCAGTGCCCGGCGCGCTCGTAAGTACTCCACGAGGGTGTCCTCAATGGAAAGATGCTGGCGCTGTTGCACATCGATTGCTGTGGCAATGGCGGCGACGGTCGACGAGGGATCACGCACCGGTGCGAGCTCGGCCACGAAGACCTCGCCGTCAAACTCATCCCACACGTCGCTTGCGAGCCGCATCGCAAGCCGTGTCTTGCCGACTCCCCCTGGACCCGTCAGTGTGACCAATCGATCGATTCGCAGCCGGCCGGCGAGCAGCTCGAGCTCATCGGCACGACCAACCAGCCTCGTGGACTCGGCCGGGAGTTGTCGCGTCACTGATCGTCGTGCCGCCACAGGAGGCTGAAGGAGTGTCGGGTCATCACTGAGGACGCGGGCTTCGAGGTCGCGCAACGCCGGCGAAGGGTCGAGCCCAAGTTCCTCGCGCAGCAGGACCCGAAGCGTCTCCGCCCGCCGAAGCGCCTCCCCTGAACGGCCACTGCGATACAGGGCGACGATGAGCTGCTGCCAGAAGCACTCCCGCAAGGGATGCCGCGCGACGAGAGCTTCTAGGTCACCGATAAAAGTCGCGTGTCCACCGAGGGCGAGGCGCGCCTCGAAAAGCTCCTCTTGCGCAACTACATAGAGTTCGTCGAGACGCATCGCCTCGAGCCGAGCCCAATCATGTTCAGCGAACTCCTCGAAGGGTGAGCCCCGCCAACACGCGAGGGCGCTTTCCAGCAGTTCAACGGTCGCCTGCGGGTCCGAGGAGGGGCTCGCCCGCTTGCACAACAGCTCGAAACGACCTGCGTCGATCGCGTCATCGGGAATCTGAAGCACGTAGCCCGGTGGGCGGGCAATGATCTCGGCCTCCGGCCGAAGGACCCGTCGCAACCGCGAGAGATGGCTTTGCAGAACGCCAGGAGGGTCTGTTGGAGGGTTGCTACCCCACAACTCGTCACACAGGCGGTTTACCGAGACAACTGACCCTCGGTGGGCCGCCAAGACCGCGAGCGCCAAACGTGGCTTCGGGCCCCCGATCGGAACAGCCCGCCCATGACGTACCAACTCAATGCCACCCAACACCCGAAAGTCGAGGTCAGACGGCATGAGCCCCATTATTGCAAGCGAGCTTGCAGAACGCTTGCAAGGGTGTGGCAAGAGCCTCGCAGGCCAGTCGCAGCCGCCCCTCGGATACTCATCCCAGCACCCAATCCGGGCGCAAAGGAGGACATCATGCCGCTCGTACAGGTCAAAGTCATCAAGGGAGTCTTCGATAGCAGCCAGAAGCAGGAGATGATCTCCCAGCTCACCGAGACCATGGTCAGCATCGAGGGTGAGGCTCTGCGCGGAGTGACGTGGGTCACTATCGACGAGGTCGAAAGTGGCGACTGGGGTATCGGTGGCAACGCCATCACGGCTCAATACGTCAAAGACCTTCAAAAGGCGCCTGCGGTCGCCCGGTAGCTAGGACGCATCACCTGGTGTCGGGCCAGGCCGCATCGACCTGGCCCGACACCGTCATTTCTCCCACCCAGCACGCCCCCAGAACTTCGTCTGGCCCTTCACCAATGGTCTCCATACCCTCTGGGCGAGGCCTCATCACGATCACTCGGCTCGTTCGCCCGCTATCGCTGGCGATAGGGAGAATCGAATGGAGGAGGGACCGGCTGGACCGCTCACAAATAGGGCGATATCGCCCTATTTGTGTATTGAAGTGGCCCGGGCGGAACGTGTAGGTACCGGTCGAGGTCCTGACCTCAGCCCGGCGGGTCGCGGGGTATCCGGTACTCGGGGATCCCGAAAACTACTCAATCGGCCGCCTCGCGCCATCGTGAAGCCCTCGGCGCAGCATTTCCTAGGGGTGGCTGACACCCATCCCGATATGGTGCCTGATTCCGATCGGCGTCTGACAGGGCATCCTCGACGACAGATGCCTCGCATAATCGGGGATCCCGAGCCCCCTATGTATCCACGCGAGCAAAGCCGCACGAGCCAAGCGCTGAGGAACAGGCTGGCGGCAACCCGCTCGGGATCACCGCCGCTGAACATTTGCGCGTGGGTCGAATCGGGAGACCGGTCCGCTAACTCGGCAGCGGCGGACGACTCGTCACCTCTTTCGCCCACCCTGGACCGGGTGATCCCGCCTGGTGTGGCAGCCCAGAGACCCGGCCAGCCTGGGCGCACAGAACCGGCAATCTCGAGCGATTTGGCTTCGTCCTAGGAGTCGAGGTAGGTGAACTCGTAGTTCAGGTTTGGCGGGCTTAATCCAAGCCCGGAAATGGTGACGGTTACCGGGACAGCCAGGCCCTCTGGTGGCGGAGGTGTGCAGTCGCAGGGGGGAACCGTCGCCTTAAGTTCGGTGGGCGAGAGGACAATGACATTTGTTGCGGCTTCGGTGCCTGGACCCGATCCGAATGTGACGATAGGCGACCCAAAGAAGCCCGCTCCCGAGATCGTCAGCACCGTACCGCCGCCGACTGGTCCCTGAGCCGGGCTGATGCTACTCATCGAGGGCCAGGCAACACCGCCGGACAAGCTGTGCAAGATAATGGAACCGTCGCCAGCGCCAGTCGAAGAAGGAACGGAGCCAACCGTCCAGCATGACGTGGGCGATGGACACGAGACCGAATCCAGTTCGATATCGGTTGCCTTGAAGGCCGTTGCTATGGGCTGACTATCCCAAGTCGAACCCTCGTCGTTGCTGGTGTAGATCGCATCGGCGTTGGAACTTGGGAAGAACTGTACTGCCACGCATTCCATCGTCGTAGGACACGAGATGTCACTGAAGCTGTAATCAAGCCCTGGAACCGGTTCATTAGTGATGGTCCATGACGCTCCGCCGTCCGTGGTCGTCAGACTCTCGACCGCTTGGTCCGACGCCATGAGGCAGTGGGTCGAGCTGGGGCAGGCGACCGCTCCACCTCCGGTGGGCAATGCCATCTGGTGCCAGGTCATCCCGCCATCGGTTGAAGAGGCGAATGTGTCATAAGCCACCTCCACGGGCACCGGGGGAGTGTCGGTGAAATAGTCCTCCTCGGCTACGGCAACGCACTCAGTAGCTGACGGACACACTATGTGGCTCAGGCCGAAAGCCGCTGCTGTGATTCCGGGACCATTCGGCTCGATCTTGGGTGAGGCCGTCCAGGTCGCACCTCCGTCGGTGGTTATATCGACCTGGCTGTTGGTTGTGTCGTTGCCTTCCTCGGTAACCAAACACCTATCGTCGCTGACGCACCACAGGCCCGACGGATCGTCGCCCGTTGTAGAGACGATGCTGTTCTTCCATGTTTCTCCACCGTCTGACGTATAGATGGCGTGAGCGGTGCCACCAGGAATCTGCTCCGGCCCGCCCACGGCGACGCAGTGATCCGCGTCAGGGCAGTCGATGAATGGGGTGCTGAAGGCGATATCCAGTTGCGGACTATCCAGGGTCTTCCAGGTCTGACCGGCATCAGAGGTCTGCTCCACCAAAGGATTGCCGTTTTGAGTTTCCCCAACTGCGAAGCAGGTAGAGATCGTCGGACACGAGATTCGAGTGAGCTGCTGGGAACCGTCGGTCGACGTGTACTGCGTAAACCAGCCGTTGCATCCGCTCAGAGCCACTACGAGGGCGAGAAGCGCAAGTGGCAGGACTCGCCGTCTCCACAAGGACGCCGGTAACGTCATCTCCACACCCCTTGGGGCAAGGATACGCCGAATCGGCACATCCTGGAAGTGCCGCTCCCGGTCGAGGTCATGCTCAGGGTCGGGACGGGCTCGCATAGTCGGGGATCCCGAGCCCCCGTGTATCCAGCTGTGGCATGAGGATTGCGTGGGCGTCGGGTAGCCGGATCGGACCGTGACCCGCTCGGGATCATCGCCGCTGAGCGATTGCGCGTGGGTCAGGTCGGAGGCGAGTCCTTCACCCTCGGACTGACTCGGCCGTGGCAGACGGACCGTCACTCGCCCGAGCCCGGCGAATTGAGCGATCCGCAGCGCGGCTTAGTCTTGTTCGGTGAGAAGAATGTGGTTAGGGGTTCTTGCCATCATCACAGGAACCTCAATCGCGGCATGTTCGTCACCTTCATCCACAATGAGCGGTGCATCAAACGGTAGGCAGATAACAGCACCAAAAGCGCCGAGGCCGAAGTCGGAAGTGGTAGACAGCGTCCCGCTGGTTCCAATCACGTCAGCGCAACGCGCCAAGTGCGAGAAGTTCGCAGACCAACTGAAGAGACCAGTGCCCTGTCCTGGCCTGCTTCCGGATCCGATACCGGTTTCGCCCACGTCGTCCGCTGCATCTTGCCTTGGAGTATTCGGTGAGGATGCCTGTGGACCAGCGATGGCTGATCTGTCTGGAGGCGTATTTCTCCTCAACCAATCCAACTTCCGGGTTCCTCCCGGCTACATCGGCGTGACCTTTGAGCAATACAACGGGAATGTCGTTCCCGAGACCTCCGTAAGCGGTGGACCGCTTGGCCACTTCGTGTTCATGACAGGGAGAGACCTGCAGTTGTACCTGCGTAACAAGCCTGGGAGAGGTGTTCCCCCAGTGCCGTCGTACTGTTCACTAATACAAGATGCCAACGCGATTCGGGTGCATGGATCGGTCGCCACGTTGTACCAATGCTCAGATTCATCGAATGACCAAGGCCAGCTTCAGTTGATCATGGGACATGATGTTCTGGTGTGGAACGACTCAGGGGTTACTTGCGAGGTGAGCTTTCACGGGCACAGCCAGGTGAACATCGCGCTGGATATCTCGGTAGCCGATGCGACGGAACTGGTCTCTCCCACAAGGCAATGAAACGCCGGCACCTAAGGACTTCTTGGTCGGGTCGCTTGATGCCCGGAGCCGGATTGGCGTAGCGCAGATTCGGAGATCCCGTTGCATTTCCGGGAGCGGATTAGGCGATCTGGAGCTGGTGGTCCCGACCGCTCTGAAAGTTGGGATGCGCTGGCCCTTTCAGAGTGCCCGCAGGAGGCAATAGAGGACGGCTCGTCCTCGGCTAGCAATAATCATCGCTCCTCGTCATCCCATCCAACCGGGGTGAGCAAGCTCAAACTCAGTCTCTACAGCGAATCCCTCGGTTGAACACTCCAGCCCTGAGCGCTGAGCGAGTGCTCTCACCTGGGAGCCTTGAAAGTCCCATCCCGGAGGGCTGTGATCGATCCAGGCAAGCAAGTCTTCGTTCTCGTCAGTCACAATCAAATACCTGCGGCTCCGATTTCTGGGGGTGGCCGAACGTTGCTCAATGAAGACCATCACCAGACGCGAGGCGAGGGGAAGTTCGGGGTCGTCCACCGTGCTCGAAGGTGTCCGGATAGTGGAGCGTCGCCTCCTTTCGCACACGATCAGACATCCATTATGGAGGACGAGAGCCTTTGGTAGCTTTCGTGGCTTCGGTAAGATTTGTGCGATCTCGATTTCTCCTCCCGGCAAAACAAGCAAGTATTCATCCTCGGTAAAGGCGGGAAGCTGCTCAACCTTCTCGGCGGCATTCGGATCTTCTGATTCTTGAGCAGCGTCCCACTCGAAGCCTGGAAAATCCTCGGGAACATCGAACTGTTCCTCTTCGATCTCATGATCCTCTTCCATCGCTACATCTTCTCAAACCGCTCTGTCGGCTGGAATACAAGGGAGACGTGATCTTCACGCACGCCAGCAAGAGCCGGACGGCGCCGAGATAAAGCGACAGCCGGAGTTACAGGAGCTGAAGTTTAGTTTGGCAAGCACCGTGATGCATCACCGCAGACCGACCGGTGGTTTGCCTGGACCGCTCAGGATGGCCAGCACCGACCGCCACACAATCTTCGGAATCGCTGCAGCTAATCGCGGTCAGGGCGAAGCCAGAGACGCCGGTGGTGTCACTCGCCCACTGCGCGCCTCCATTCACGGTCTGCTTGGCAAGGGCTGATCCCTGGGTTGTCGAGCCGACGGCGAAGCACTCTGACGCGCCTGGACACGAGATTCCGCTCAACGATGAGCCGTCAATTGTCGAGAGTTGCGCGGACCATCCCAGGCAACTGCTCAGTGTGCCAGCAATCAAGAACAGGGCGACCGAACACGCAGTCCGCTTTTGCACCTTCGTTCGCCACAGCTTTGCCATGGCCCCCCGATTCCGCTGGACCGAACTCTATGCCGGGCCAGGCGAGAGGTGCCGGTGGCGGTCGGGGTTTGGATTCTCCGGGCAAGGGTCCGGCCGCCCGGTACTCGGGGTATGCGCACCGGTGTTTCCCCTATGTCCGAGGGGTTGCAGCGAATTCGGGTGGCTCGGCCGATCAGCGACCCGCCCCGGGATCGCGGCCGCCGAGCAATAGAGCATGGCTCCGATGATCAACTGACCGACGGCAGATAGCGCATCAACGGCTTTCAAGAGCCGCAGAGCCGCGTGGCGCCGCACAGCCGCAGCGCGCCGCCGATCAGCTCAGACCAGGATGCGCTCGTCGGGGGCGCGCACCCCGAGGACGGCCAGAGTCCGGCCCAGCCCGAGCATCATCCCGCAGCACATGGTGAGATCGGCGAGTTCGTCGTCGGAGTAGGCGGCCCGGAGCCGGACCCACAGCTCGTCGCCCATGTTGAGGTGGTCGAGGGCGAAATACTGGGCGAACTCCGCCGCCAGGCGCTCTCTGTCGCTGAGTGCGGGGCTGGTCCGCCAGTTGGCCACCTCGCCGTAGAAGCCCTCGTCGACCCCGGCGGCCTGGCCGTCACGGGCCCGGGTGTCCTGGCACACGACGCAGTCGTTGATCAGCGCGATGGTCCATCGCGCCGCCTCGCGCTCGCGCAGGGCCAGCTTGCTGTTCTTGTAGACGGCCTCGGAGAGCGCCCCCATGCCCGCCGCCATCTCCGGGCGCAGCAGCGCCCAGTCCACGTGCTCGCCGTACCCGCGTTCGGGAAATGAGATCCTGGCCATGGAGCCACGCTACCCCGGGCGCGTCCGAAGTGCCGACCGGCATGGGGAATTGCATCATGCGTCATGGGTTATGACGTCAAGAAGCCGAAGTCAGCTCCTCGATGCGCTCGAGCGTCTTCTGCATGTTCGCCCTCGTCTTGTCGGGTATTCCCCCGAGCCTGAGGAGCATGCGCTGCTTGTCCTGGGACAGGTCCCAGCTCTCCTTGACGCGCGTGCCACCCTCGACGGGCTCGAGCTCGTAACGCCAGATGCGTCCGGCCGAGAAGCGACCGACGAATCCCGGCGGTCGCGCCTGCCACGCGATGCGGCGGTTGTCCTCGAACTCGATGACGGTGTTGACCATCGAGTACGGGATCCCCGCGCGCATCGACATGCCGAACGTCGAGCCGAGGGCCAACCGCTGTGGCGCGTCAGCCTTGGCTTGTCTCACCGCCCCCGAGCCGTCGATGTCGGGGTGGCGGGTGGGATCGGCCAGAAGGGCGAAGATCGTTTCCGCTGGGGCGTGGATGACCTTCTCCACCGTCACTATGTCTCGTTCCACAGGGGCCTCCTTGCTTGTCGGTCACAACCGGTCGGTTCCCTCGCAGTACCTGGACCACACGAGATCGGCGGTCCGGTGCGCATCGAGCCGGGTGTTGTCGATCACATGGCGCTCGAGCTCGCCGAGGTCCGAGAACTGCTCCCACATCTGCGCCGCCGGCTCTTCGTGCAAGAAAGCAGCTGCCAGGTGCCCAGCGACGCGTTCCTCCCGGCCCCGCACCGCCACGCGCTCCAGGGCCTCGGCGAGATCGGGGCGCAGGACGAGGTAGTGGGTCTCGATGCCGTCACGGATCAGGGGCCCGGTGACGAGGTCGAGATACCAGGGGCCGACGACGCCGTCGACCACGACGACGTAGCCCGAGGTGGCCAGCGCGGCCGCAGACTCGGCCACGGCGCGCATCACCGCTCGATTCTGCGCATCGGCGTCGGGCTGCCACGGGGGTACGAACCCCTTGACGATGGTGGTCCAGAACCAGTCGGACTCGAGACAGGCGGCGTGCTCGAAGCGCTGTGCCACGAGCCGGGCCGTGGTGGATTTTCCCGAGCCCGGAGGGCCGGTGATGATGAGCACCACGGGTCGTGTCACCGAGGGTGTCTCGACGCCGCCTACTTGAGGGCGGGGTGCTGGCGGGCGAGAAATGCCGCCAGGGCCTGGGGCGGCATGGTGCGGGCGAACTGGGCCCCGACCTGGTTGGCGAAGCCCGGGATCACGACGCCCTTGCCCTGTTCCAGGCCGACCACGGCCTGACGGGCCACCTCGGCGGCGGGGAGCCACATGAACTTGGGCAGCGAGTTCTCGGACTCCTCGATGGTGAACCCCGCCGATTCGGCGAACTCGGTCTTGACCGGGCCGGGGCACAACGCCGTGACGGTCACACCACTGGCGCGCAGCTCGGCCCGGATGGCCCGGCTGTAGGAGAGGACGAAGGCCTTCGACGCCCCGTAGCCCGCTTGGCCGGGAAGAGGTTGGAAGGCGGCGGTGGACGCCACGTTGAGCACCGACCCCCGCCCTCGCTCGACCATTCCCGGGGTGAAGATGCTGCACAGGTCGACGACGGCTTCGACGTCGGTGCGGATCATGGCCATCTCTCGTTGGCGATCGCTGCGGAACACCGGGCCGGTGGTGCTGAACCCGGCGTTGTTGACGAGCACCTCGACGGTGAGGCCGCGCTCGGTCAGCGTGCCCAGGAGATCGCCGCGCGCCGCGGGGTCGGTGAGGTCGAGCGCCACCACCTCGCTTCGCACCCGATGCGCCTGGTGGAGCTCGGCGGCGAGCTCAGTGAGCCGTTGCTCGCGTCGGGCCACCAAGGTGACGCCGTGCCCGCGCCGGGCGAGCTCTCGGGCCAGGTCGGCGCCGATCCCCGAGGACGCGCCGGTGACGAGGGCGGTGGACGTGGGTGACGGGGGAGGCAGGGCCATGGCCCGATCGTAGGAGGCAGCGGCCTCCCGGCGCGGAGCGACGGGGCGCAGCGCCGTCCCGCGGGATGCGGGGACGTACCCTGGGCCAATGCCCGACACCCGCTCGGTCGTCGTCGTGGGGTCCGGGGCGGCCGCGTTGGCGGCCGCCCTGGCCGCGTCGGGGGCGGGGGCCGAGGTGCTCGTCGTCGAGGGGGCAGCGTCGGTGGGGGGGACCACGGCGATGTCCGGTGGCGTGGTCTGGATGCCCGCCCACGGCCGGGAGGGGCCCGGCGTCACCGAACCCGACAGCCTGGACGACGCCCTCGCCTACGTGGGGGCGGCGGCGGGGGGCGATGTCGATCTCGAGCTCGTCGGGGCATTCGTGTCCGACGCCCGGCGCGTGGCCGACGAGATCGAGGCGCGCACCCCTATCCAGTGGGAGGTGCTCGAGCACTGGCCCGACTACCGGGGTGAGCTCCCCGGAGCCCGGTCCGGGGGCCGGTCGCTGTGGCCCCGGGCGCTGCGACTGCGCAGCGAGGTCGAAGGGCGGATCCAGTCCGCCTTCGACCAGCCGTCGCCGGCCATTGGCACTGGGACGCCGGCCAACGACGGGGTGGTGCTGCGCGGGCACGTCCGGGGCCGGGCTCTCGTGGGTGGTCTGCTCAGCGCGCTGCTCGACGCTGGGGTCGAGATCCGCACCTCGTCGCGTGCCACCGCGCTGGAGACGGCCGGTGACGACGTGGTGGGGGTGGTCGTCGACGGGCAGCTCGAGCCGGGTCGCGTGGTGCTGGCCACGGGCGGCTTCCAACACGACACCGCCTTGTCACAACGCTTCCTCCCGGGACCACCTCTCGCCCCCATGGGGCCCGGGGGGTGCCGGGGCGACGGCCTGCACATGGCCATGGCACTCGACGCCGTATTGGCCAACACCTCCGAAGCGTGGTGGATGCCGGCCATGCACGTGCCCGGTGAGGCCATCGACGGCGTGGTGCACTACCGCCCTCTGCACGGCGAACGTGCCCAACCCGGATCGATCATGGTGGACCGCACCGGGCGGCGCTTCGTCGACGAGGCGCAGAACTACGGCGACGTGGGCCGCGCCATGCGCGCCGCCGGGGCGCCGTGCTGGTTGGTCTTCGACGGCGCCTATCGGCGGCGCTATCCGGTGGGACCACTCGATCCCGCTACACCCGATCCCGTGTGGCTGGTGCGCGCCCCCGACCTCGAGGGCTTGGCCCGGTGCATCGGTGTCCCCCCGGGCACGCTGACGAGCTCGGTGACGCGGTTCAACGTGGGGGCGGCGCGCGGCACGGACCCGGACTTCGGACGGGGCTCGTTCCCCTACGACCGTTGGATCGGAGACCACAGCACCCCCCACCCCACGTTGGCACCGCTGTGCGAGGCCCCCTACTACGCCCTCGAGGTCCATCTGGGGTGCATGGGGACCCGAGGTGGTCCCCGCACCGACGACCGGGGTCGGGTGCTGTCGGCGCGGGGTCCCATCGCCGGGCTCTATGCGGCCGGCAACGCCGCGGCCAGCCCCTTCGGGAACGCCACCGCGGCGGGAGGCGCCACCCTCGGGCCGGCGCTGGTGTTCGGCTTCCGCGCCGGCGAGGCCGCGGCGGGAGACCCATGAGCAGCGGCAATCTCGACGGCGGTGAGCAGCGCCGGGGGGCGCGGCTGATGCAGGAGCTACTCGACCACGACAGCCGTCCCGTCCCCGCCGTCCTGCGGGCCGTGGGCGACGCCGAGCCAGGCCCGGCCTCGGTCTCCCGGGCGCGCTACACCAGCCGGGCCGTCCACGAACGCGAGGTCCACACCGTGTGGGGGCGTGTGTGGCAGATGGCGTGCCGGGAGGAGCAGGTCCCCGAGGTCGGCGACAGCCTCGTCTACGACGCCCCGGGGATGTCGCTCGTCGTCGTGCGCAGCGCCCCCGACGAGATCCGGGCCTTCCACAATTCGTGTCTGCACCGCGGCACGCGCCTGCGCACTCAACCCGGGCACGTGGGGGAGCTGCGGTGTCCTTTCCACGGGTTCACCTGGAACCTCGACGGCACGTTCGCGGGCATGCCGTGCCCGTGGGACTTCCCCCATGTCGACACCACCGCCTTCTGCCTGCCCGAGGCGCGCCTGGGGCGCTGGGGCGGGTTCGTGTTCGTGAATCCCGATCCCGGCGCAACCGGCCTGGAGGAGTACCTCGAGATCCTGCCCGAGCACTTCGCCTCGTGGGACCTGTCGCAGCGCTACCTCAGCGCGCACGTCGTGCGCGTGGTGCCGTGCAATTGGAAGGTGGCCCTCGAGGCGTTTATCGAGAGCTACCACACCGTGGCCGTGCACCCCCAGCTGCTCAAGACCAGCGGTGACACCCAGACCGAGTACGACGTGTACCGCGGGGTGCGCCACGTCAACCGCATGATCACCCCGGTGGGCATCGCCAGCGAGCACGTCGACGCCGTGGGGGAGCAGGACATCCTCGACGCCATGTTCCTCACCCAGGACGGCCAGACCGTTCTCCCCGAGGGTGCCACGGCCCGCCAGGTCCTGGCCGAACGGACCCGGCGCCAGCTGGCCGAGCGCACCGGCGGCGACTACTCGTCGATCACCGACTGCGAGGCGCTCGACGCCATCGAGTACTTCGTGTTCCCCAACTTCGTGCCCTGGGCCGGGTACACGACCCCGCTCGTGTACCGGTTCCGGCCCCACGGCGACGACCACGGCGCCACGGTGATGGACGTCATGTTGCTGGAGCCGCTGTCGGTGTCGGCACCCCGACCGCCTGCCGCGCCCACGCGTCACCTCGGGCCCGATCAACGGTGGGCGGACGCGCCCGAGCTCGGGTACCTCGGTCGCATCCTCGACCAGGACACCGCCACCCTGGCGCGGGTTCAGCGCGGGTTGCAGTCCGCGGCCGGGCCCGACGTGACCCTGGCGCGCTACCAGGAGAGCCGGATACGGCACTTCCACGCCACCCTCGGCGAGTACCTGGGGGAGTGAGGGTGGGGGTCGCCGCCGGGGCCGAGCCCGTGCTCGACACCACCGTGGGCTCGATCCTGCGGGAGGCGGCGCAGCGCAGCCCGCGCACGACGGCGCTGGTGGCCGGCACCCCCGATCCCGGCGCCCGCCGGCGCTGGAGCTACGCCGAGCTCCTCGCCGACGCCGAGGCCGCCGCCGGCGCGCTGGCGGCGCGCTTTGCACCCGCCGAGCGCATCGCCGTGGTGGCGACCAGCATCCCCGAGTCGCTCATCCTCAGCTACGGGGCGGCGCTGGCCGGCCTCGTGCTCGTGCCGGTGAACCCCGCCCTGCGGGCGGGCGAGCTGCGCCACGTGCTCGGGCAGTCGGGGGCGGTGGGTGCCTTCATCGTGCCCGAGTACCGCGGTCACGACCTCACCGCCACCCTGGCCACCCTTCGCCCCGAGCTGCCGGCGCTCCGAGAGGTCGTGGGCTTTGACGACTGGGACGCGTTCTGCGCCACCGCACCCGACGACACGCGCGACGTCGTGCCCGACGACACGGCGCGCCATGTGGCGCCCGAGGACGTGGCGCAACTCGTCTATACGTCGGGCACCACCGGCGCCCCCAAGGGCGCCCTGCTCACCCATCGGGGCATGACCAACGCCGCTCGGTTCGGGGCCATGCGCTTCGGGATGCGCCCCGGCGACATTTACATCCAGACGATGCCGCTGTTCCACGTCGGGGGCCAGGTGGTGTCGTTCCAGCTGTGCCAGCTGTCGGCCACCGAGGTGCTGGTCCCGGCGTTCGAGCCCGGCCTCGTCCTGGAACTGATCGAGTCCGAGGCGGCCACGCTCACGTGCGGCGTGCCCACCATGCTGCTGGCCCTGGTCGGGCACCCCGACTTCGCCCGGCGCGACCTGACGTCGTTGCGGGCGGTGAGCGGGGGAGGTGCCGTGGTCCCCGCCGAGCTCGTGACGCAGATCGAGGACGCCCTCGGGGTGCAGTTCGCGGTGGTCTTCGGCCAGACCGAGGCGTCGGGGTTCATCTCCCAGACCCACCTCGACGACAGCCCCCAGGACAAAGGAGCCACCCTGGGCACGGCGTTGCCGGGCGTGGGGACGCGCGTGGTCGACCCCGACACCGGAGTGGAGGTGGCGCGGGGGGAGGTGGGCGAGCTCGAGGTGCGCGGCCCCAATGTCATGTCCGGCTACCACGGGTTGCCGGAGGAGACCGAGGCGGCCACCCGGCCCGGAGGGTGGTTGCGTACGGGGGACCTGGTGACCATGGACGACCGCGGCTATCTGCGGATGACGGGGCGCCTCAAGGAGATGATCGTGTCGGGGGGCGAGAACATCTTCCCGGTGGAGATCGAGAACGCACTCCTCGAGCACCCCCTCGTGGCCCAGGCGGTGGTGGTGGGCGTCCCCGACCAGCGCTGGGGGGAGTCGGCGGTGGCCGTGGTGGTCGCCGCCGCCGAGCGGTCCCCGGACCCCGACGAGCTCGAGGCGTTCCTACGCGAGCGCCTGGCTGCCTTCAAGGTGCCCCGCCGCTTCGTGCTCGTCGACGACCTTCCCCGCACCGCCTCGGGCAAGATCCAGAAGCACATGGTCCGGGATCAGCTCGTGGCCCGTCGGTAAGGTCCGCGTCGTGGACCGCTACGGCCGGCGCCGCTTCCTCCGTGGCGCAGGGCTCGCGGCCGCCGGCGCCGCATCGGCGGCACTGTCGGGGTGCGCCGCCTCCTCGAGGCACGGGTCGAGCTCTTCGTCGTCGTCGTCGACCACGCTGGCTGTGGACGCGGCGGCGTGGTCGGCATTGGCGTCGTCGCTGTCGGGACGCCTCGTCCTGCCCTCGAGCCCGAGCTACGCCACGGCCCGTCTGCTCTATGACCCGCGCTTCGACGACATCACCCCGGCCGCCATCGCGTACTGCGCGTCGCCATCCGACGTCCAGCGCGGCATCGACTTCGCCCGTGCGCACGGCATCGGGCCCGTGGCCCGGTGCGGGGGCCACAGCTACGCCGGCTACTCGAGCGGTCCCGGCCTGGTGCTCGACGTGACTCCCATGCACACCGTGACCGTGGCGCGCGCCGTGGGCCCGAGCTCGGGCTCGTCCCAGGCGGTCGTCGGTGCCGGGACGCTCCTGGTCGATCTCTACGACCAATTGTCGCAGTCCGGGGTGCTCGTCCCGGGGGGGTCGTGCCCGACGGTGGGGATCTCGGGGTTGGCTCTGGGCGGCGGCGTCGGTGTGGTGGGGAGGAAGTACGGGCTCACCTGCGACGCCATCGAGTCGGTGCAGCTCGTCACGGCGGACGGCCGCATCCTCACCTGCGACGCGGTCACCAACGAGGATCTGTTCTGGGCGTGTCGCGGTGGTGGGGGTGGGAACTTCGGTGTGGTGACGTCCTTCACGTTCCGCGCCGCACCCATCCCCGAGCTGGCGTTGTTCACCTTGGACTGGCCGTGGTCAGCCGCAGCCGACGTCCTCGGGGCGTGGTTCGGGTGGCAACACAGCGGGCCCGACGAGCTGTGGTCGAACTGCCAGCTCCTGTCCACGGGAACCGCCACACCCCAGGTGCGCACGGCGGGCTTGTTGGTGGGGTCCTCGGCGACGCTCGCCGCCTTGGTGGCGACGCTCGTCGCCGCGGTGGGGAGCCAACCCTCGTACCGGTTCGTCGGGCCCGAGCAGTACCTCCACGCCATGCTCGTCGAGGCCGGGTGCGAGAACCTCGATGTGGCCCAGTGCCATCTCACCACGCAGAGCCCGACGGGGACCCTCGCCCGGGCCGCCTCGGTGGCTTCGTCGGCGTACGTCTCGGTGCTGCCGCCCACGGCGGGCATCGAGGCCTTCGTCCAGACCGTGGACGATCTCACCCAGACGCTTCCGGGTCTCGGCGGCGGCCTCGTCTTCGACTCCTACGGGGGAGCCATCAACGCCGTCAAGCCCGGCGACACCGCCTTCGTCCACCGCAACGCCATCAGCGGCATTCAGGCCAGTGTGGCCACCGGCACCAGCTCGTCGGCGGTGGTGCAGGGCCGGGCGTGGCTGGCGCGTTTCGCCGCTGACACCGCACACTTCGTCGACGGGTCCGCCTACCAGAATTACATCGACCCGACCCTCGGTGACTGGCTCTCTTCCTACTACGGGGCCAACCTGCACCGACTCGTGGCGGTGAAGGGGAAATACGACCCCGACGACGTGTTCCACTTCGCCCAGTCCATCCCCACCCAGCAGAGCGGCACGCCGTCGGTCTCCCAGGCACCGCCGACCTGAGGACCGCCGACCTGAGGACCGCCGTCGTGAGCCGGCGTGCGTGCTTGTGCAGGTGGTCGGCCGATGCCACCATGAAGGTCTGAGAAGGGGGTAGCCCGTGCACGACCTCGTCGTTCGGGCCGGAACCGTCGTGGACGGCACAGGCGCACCGGCACGGACCGCCGATGTGGCGGTGGACGACGGCCGGATCACCGCCGTGGGCTCGCTCAACGGGGTGGCGGCCCGGCACACGATCGATGCCGACGGGGCGCTGGTCACGCCGGGATGGGTCGACATCCACACCCACTACGACGGCCAGGCCACCTGGGACGAGGTCCTCGCCCCCAGCGCCTGGCACGGGGTCACCACCATCGTCACCGGCAATTGCGGGGTCGGGTTCGCGCCAGCCCGGCCCGACCAGCACGACTGGCTCATCGGGCTCATGGAGGGTGTCGAGGACATCCCCGGTACCGCTCTCGCCGAGGGCATGACCTGGGACTGGGAGAGCTTCCCCGAATATCTCGACGCGCTGGGACGGCGCCGGTTCACCGTCGACGTGGGCACCCAGATCGCCCACGGCGCGGTGCGGGCCTACGTCATGGGCGAGCGCGGCGCCCGCAACGAGCCCGCCGATGCGAGCGACATCGAGGCCATGCGCGCCATCGTGCGCGAAGCCATCGCGGCGGGCGCGCTCGGGTTCTCGACATCGCGCACCATCGCTCATCGCGCCATCGACGGCGAGCCCGTCCCCGGCACCTACGCGGCGGAGGACGAGCTGTTCGGGATCGGCGCCGCCCTCGGCGACCTCGGAACCGGGATCTTCGAGCTCGCCCCCACCGGGGTGGCGGGGGAGGACATCGTCGCCCCGGCCAAGGAAGTGGACTGGATGCGCCGCCTGTCGATGGCGATCGGACGCCCGGTGACCTTCGCCCTCCTGCAGATCGGAGATGCCCCGGACCTGTGGCGCGAGCTCATGGACGAGTCCCTGCGCGCCGCGCAGGAAGGGGCGCAGCTGTGGCCCCAGGTGGCGGCGCGTGCTACCGGGCTGCTGACCGGTCTGCACACCTCGTACTGCCTGTTCGACTCCATCCCCGCCTATCAGGCGCTCAAGGCCCGCAACCTCACCGACGCGCAATTGCTCCAGGCCCTGTGCGACCCCGCCGTGCGCGACGCCATCGTGTCCTTCGAGCCCGAGCCCGATCACCGCGCCGCGTTGGAGCGCGCCTACGGCGTCAACTTCGTCCTCGGCACGCCGCCGGACTACGAGCCGGGCCCGGAGAACTCCCTGGCGTCGATCGCCGCGGTGTCGGGGCGCCATCCCCTCGAGGTCGCCTACGAGGTCATGCTCGAATCCGACGGGCACGGGCTTCTGTACTTCCCCATCCTCAACTACGCGTCCATGAGCCTGGAGCCGGTACGCGAGATGCTGCTGCATCCGCGTGCGGTGGCAGGCCTGGGCGACGGGGGAGCGCACTGCGGGGTGATCTGTGACTCACCTCAGCCCACGTTCATGTTGTCGCACTGGACCCGTGACCGCACCCGGGGGGAGCGCCTGCCCCTGGAGTGGGTGGTAAAGAAGCAGACCCTCGACACCGCCCGTCTCTACGGCCTCGGCGACCGGGGCACGCTCGAGCCCGGCATGCTCGCCGATGTGAATGTCATCGACTACGAGCACCTGCAGCTGGGCACGCCCACGGTGGTCACCGACCTCCCCGCCGGGGGGAGGCGCCTGGTGCAGGACGCCGTGGGCTACGTGGCCACGATCAAGTCGGGCCAGACCACCTTCGAACACGGGCGTGACACCGGGGCGCGCCCGGGTGCGCTCGTGCGGGGCGCCCGCTGACGTTCAGCGGGGGTGGCGCCGGACGACGTGGCGCAGGATCCGCGTGTGCTTGTCGGTGTCGAGGAGCATGAGGTCGATCAGCAGGGGCCAGATCGTCCCGCTATAGGAGCGAAGCCTCCGCCGGAGCCGTCGCAGCTCGACCCGGTCCCTCTTCTCCGAGGCCAGAAGTGCTCGGGCGGCCTGGATCAGATCGCCGTCGCCCTCACTGTCCCCACCGTCGCCACCGTTGCGATCCGTGATCCGGGGCACGGCCGGTTCCTTGCTGTTGATGCTCCCCCATGCGATGGCGTGGGCGATCTGAGACAGCACCCGATGATGTCGGCGCTCGTCCTCGATGATGAGGTCCACGAGGTAGCGCGTGGCCGGTGAGGTGGTGTGCTCGGCCACATGCGCGTATCGCTCGAGCAGGACCTGTTCCTCCTGTGCGTGGCGCGTGATCCACTCGACGATGTCGCGTTCTCCCGTGCTCGCACCCGTGACGCGCAGTCCCTGAGTGGGTGACTCGAATATCTCCATGGCATTCATCTTCCCCCTCGTGAACGGACTGTGACAGGGTCGAAGGTCCCAGGTGCGCGGCGCCGTCGAGGCGCGCCGCCCCCGGGAGGTCACCTCCCGCCGCCCCGGCGGGCGGAATACGGTGGGGGCGATGACGCCAACGGCTCCCGACGACGCCACCCTGCTCCAGATGTTCCACACCATGGCGCTCGTGGCCGCCACCGACGACGCCCTTCGCGGCGCCATCTCGGCGGGGAGCGCCACCCTCGCCTATTACTCGCCCCGCGGCCAAGAGGCCGTGGCGGCCGGGTTTGCCGCCGCTCTCCGGCCCGACGACTACCTCGTCACCACCTACCGGGGCCTGCACGACCAGATCGCCAAGGGCGTCCCCCTTCGTCCGCTGCTGGCGGAGATGCTGGGCCGGGCCGAGGGTACGGGCAAGGGCAAGGGCGGCCCCATGCACGTGTCGTGGCCGGACGTCGGGCTCATGCTGACCACGGGTGTGGTCGGTTCGGGGCTTCCCATCGCGGCCGGGCTGGCCTGGGCGGCGGCGCGTCACGCCGACGGTGGCAACGGTCGCGTGACGGTGGCGTCGTTCGGCGACGGTGCCACCAACATCGGTGCCTTCCACGAGGCCGCCAACCTGGCCGCGGTGTGGGGGCTGCCGGTGATCTTCCTGTGCCAGAACAACGGCTACGGCGAGCACACCGCCTTCGCCGATCACCTGCGCGTCGAGCACGTGGCGCAACGCGCCGCGGCCTACGGCATGCCCGGGGTGACCGTGGACGGCAACGACCCCGTGGCCGTGTACGGCGCGGTGGCCGAGGCGGCGGCGCGCGCCCGGGCGGGGGAGGGGCCCACACTCGTCGAGGCCGTGACCTACCGGCTCTTCGGCCACGTCTTCGGCGACCGCATGACCTATGTCGATCCCGCCGAGCTCGAAGAGGCCTGGACGCGAGAGCCCGTGGCCCGTTTCCGTCACACCCTCGTGACCCGGGGCCTGCTGTCGGAGGAGGGTGCGTCATCGGTGGAGCGCGACGCTGCGTCGCTTGCCGCCACCACCCTGGCCGAGGTTGTCGAGCTCCCCGAGCCCGACCCCGACGAGGTGCTCACCGACGTCGTGGCCCCGGCCCCAAAGATCTCGGCTCCCACAGCTTCGGCTCCGACAGTCTCGGCGCCGAAGACCCCGCCGGCGGAGGGGCAACCCGAGATGAGCGTCCGTTCGGCGATCACCCTCGCTCTCGACGAAGCGCTCGCCGCGGATCCCCGAGTGGTCCTCCTCGGGGAGGACATCTCCGACAACGGCGTGTTCGGCGTGACCAAGGGCCTGGCCGCCAAGCACGGTGCCGACCGGGTGCGCGATACGCCCATCTCCGAACAGGCCATCGTGGGCGCGGCCGTGGGTGCCGCTCTCGGGGGACTGCGGCCCGTGGCCGAGATCATGTTCATGGACTTTCTCGGTCTGTGCCTCGACCAGCTCGCCAACCATGCCGCCAAGCTCCGCTACATGTCGGGCGGCCTGACTCCGGTGCCCATGGTGCTGCGTACCGCCGTGGGTGGCGGGCTCCAGGTGGGGGCCCAGCACTCGCAGATGCTCGAGGCCTGGCTCACCCACGTCCCGGGGCTCAAGGTGGTGGTCCCCAGCACGGCGTCCGATGCGCGGGGACTCCTGGCGTCGTGCATCGCCGACGACGATCCCTGTGTCTTCATCGAGCAGGTGGTCCTGCTGTCGCGCAAGGGCCCCGTCGATGACGCTCCTGTTCCGCTGGGCGTGGCCGAGGTGAAGCGACCCGGTGCCGATGTCACGGTCGTGACCTATGGCCGTCAGGTGCACGACGCCATCGCCGTGGCCGACACCATGGCGGCCAACGGCGTCGACGTCGAGGTGCTGGACCTGCGCTCGCTCGTCCCCCTGGACCAGGCGGCCGTGCTCGAGTCGGTGGGTCGCACGCGCCGGGCCGTCATCCTCCACGAAGCGGTCGTGACGGGGGGATTCGGTGCCGAGCTGGCGGCGGGGATCTCCGAGGCCCTGTTCGGCCGGCTGATGGCCCCCGTGCTCCGGGTCGGGGCACTGGCGGCCCCGTTGCCCTACGCACGAGGACTCGAACGCCGCGCCCTCCCCGGACCCCAACGGCTGCTCGAAGCGCTCGAGTGGGTCATGGCCTACAAGGGCTGAGGGCAGCTCGGCCTGTGCTGTTGCGACTCCCCAAGATCGGCATGGAGATGACCGAAGCCGTCCTGGCCGGTTGGCTGGCCGACGACGGTGCCATCGTCACCAAGGGCCAAGCGCTCTATGAGATGGAGACCGACAAGGTCACCAACGAGATCGAGTCCCCGGCGCCGGGACGATTGCGACACATCGCCGAGACGGGAATGACCTATCAGGTGGGCGACCCCGTGGCCGAGATTGTGGAGCTCTGAACTCTACGAGGAGCGCGGCGTTCGAATCTCAGCCGGTGTCCCGAAACGGTGGCCCCGTCTCGAAGGCGGCCCCGCCCGGTGGTTCCTTCCACTCCCAGGCCCCGGCCCCGCCGCTCAGCACCCATCCTTCGTAGGTGGCCAGGCCGTGGTGCCACGAGCAGATCCGGGCCAAGCCGGCCAGGGTGCTCGTCCCGCACTCGGCGTAGGGGGACGTCCCAATGGTGGATCTCGAGGCCCAGGTCGACTTCGCAATCCGGCACGACACACACCGGGTCCCGGGCTTCCAGCGCACTGTGGAGGTGGGCAGGAACGCTGCGCCCCACATGGCACACCGTGGTGACGTCCACCCCGTCCACCATGACGATCTTGACGAAGGCGTCCGACAGCTGGCGCTGGACGGCGGCCACGGGCACTGGGCCCCGCCCTGCGATCTCACACACCTCGCCGCGGGTGGCGTGTCCCCGCCGCAGGGCCTTGGCGTCGACGCGCATGATCACCGTCGCTCGAGGAGCCGCCACCCGAGGAGCCGCCACCCGAGGAGCAGCGGCTGCAGGCTTTCCCGCCACCAGTGCCACCAGGGCGTCGGCGACATACGCCACCGGGGGCTCCTGCTGCCCGGCCTTGCGGGCCGCGTGGAAGCGGACGTCGGCCTCGGCCTTGAGCGCCGACAACAGCGTCGCCCCGGCGTCGGGGGTGAGCTTGGCGTCCAGCCGGAACGCCCCGTCGGGATCGGCCCAGTGGCGGACGTATCTCGCATTGTGCAGAGCGCGGTACCGGGCGTTCTCTTCCTGGGCCGAGCCGGCCACGGTCCGGACCTGGGCGGCGCGGGCCTTGAGGTCTTTCACACTCGTGGTCGCCGCCGCCTGTAACAAAGTCGGTCTAGGTGCCCGGGTCGACTGCCGCCGCGGCGGCCACGATCTTGAGCTGCGAGGCGGACAGCTCCCCCCGGCGCAGGGCATCGGCGGTCTCGGGCAACGAGCCCAGCGCGGCTGAGGTCTCGAGGGCGGCCATGGCCTCACCCACCCCGGTGCCGGTGGTGTGCGCCATCCACGAAGCCGGGGTGCGGTGACCCTCGTCGCGCCACGCCATGGACTCCGAGGCCCGCTTCGAGAACAGCACCTTTCCCGCCGCCCCCAGTCGTTCGATGTCGGCGAACACCATCATGAGCGCAGCGGCTTGGGCGGCGGTCACCCGGTCGGGGTCGGCCTCCGCCAGCTCCCGCGCCATATCCCGGCGGCCGTTCTCGAGCGCAGCGAGCATGGAATGCAGTGTGGCAGGAAGGTGTATCAGTCTCACTGAGACACCATGAGACAGATGAGGGTGATGTGACAGGGCCGGTTGATGTGAGACCCGCGGCGCGGCCTTCGAACTCCTTAGGGCGTACTCACTGCAGCGTTGGGCTTGCCC
>Ga0208849_1000509_pt1 | contig 36235 bp, 34 predicted proteins | sample NGESurdeep072012_10_FD_184470 | JGI IMG/M metagenome (GOLD analysis project Ga0208849, IMG submission 184470) | Arctic peat soil microbial communities from Barrow, Alaska - NGEE Surface sample 53-3 deep-072012 (SPAdes) | ecosystem: Environmental > Terrestrial > Soil > Wetlands > Peat ... | reverse complement strand
GACTGCGATGATCCCGCTCGCGGCAGGATAGGTCAGCCGGATGCTGCACTTGAGAACGGCCGGATGCGTGCGCGTTTCCTCGAGGCAGGCGATGCTCAGATGGTTGTGGTCGCTGAGGAACAGCTTGCCGATGCGCCCCGCCAGCGACCAGGCGACCACGGCCACCGATGTCAGGGGCCACATTGCCGCGAGCGTCACGACTGGGCGGCGCAGTCTGAAATAGCGCCTCAGGGGGTCGATCGCCGACCGGATCCGATGGACGTCGAGCACCCGCAGCGTGGCCCCAGCCGGCAGCAGAGATTCCAGTTCGCCGCCGGCGCGCAGGACCACGAACTCGACCTGGAATCCCGCGCGCGTCCAGGCGCTGGCGAGCTTTAAGTGAAGCCGCTCCGCGCCCCCTCCCCCTAGATTCGGCAGGACGATCGAGATCAGACCCGGGTCCGCACCTTGGCCCATTCGACCACCCTATGTCGCGCCGACCAGCGTTGGCTTGGGACCTTTGCGGGCCGTAAGCGCCTTCATGTCGGCCGTCTTATCCATGAAGCGCTCATACGTCTCCGGTCTGTAGCCTCTCTTGAAAAGGAGATAATTCCGGTCGTCGACAACCTCGGCTCCAGCGGCGGCAAGCACCTCCATCACCCTATCCCACTCGATGTGATCGTCAGCAAAGACATGGATGTCCCCTTCGGACCGATAGCGCGGATTGATGAACTTCCAGATCAACCAGTTCGTATAGTTCTCGATGACGAGGTACTTCCTCCACCTAGTCCCCAAATCCTTCGCCACTTCAGAAAGAAAGGCGTTGCGCTCTGAGGTTGGAGCCCAGACCTCCGCACACAGTTCATGGTCAATGTATAGGACGCCACCGGGTTTCAGAACGCGCACGAACTCGAAGAGCATGCCCAAATAGTCGGGCACGTGGTGCAACACGGAATAGGCCGCGACCAAGTCAACGCTGTCATTGTCCAAATTTGAAAGATCGACGCCGTTCAGCCGCACTCCCGTGACTGCAGTTTCGAATTGTCGTGAGGTGATCAGATCCAGGAAACCAGGAGACACATCACACGCGAGGACGTCGCACCCCAGTACCGAGAGGTGGTTCGTGAGGTTGCCGGCGCCACAACCGAAATCAACCGCTACTTTCGGTATTGTTCCTGTTTTGACTAAACCTAGTGTCCGTTCTAACGCCTCTTTGAGTCGCGCCTGCTCCACGGCGTTGTAGATTTCTCCGTGACGGCGCTCGTAGGTCTTGGCGACCTTGTTGTGCGCTCGAACGTTGTGACTTATCTGATCGGCCGCGGGCCTGAGCGACGGCATTTTCAGGCTTCTTTCGATGCAATCATTAGGTTCGCCGTCGAATCGCCTCGCTTTTCGATCACCAGGGCGTGCACCGGATGCCCAGCAGCTGTTTTGCCTGCCACACCAAGCGAAGATTCAACACCACCATAGCCGTCATGCCGGCGATCGCCGCCCCCAGCGCGCCGAGCAGCGGAGTGAGAGCAGCTCCGAGTGCAAGGTTGAGCAGTGTAGTTGCAATGAGAGTGCGCAGGGCGGAGGCCTCATGACCAGTCATGATCATCAACATGCCCACGCCGCCAGTGGCGACATTGACGAGTTGTCCGATGATCAGGACGGCAATCGGCCATTGCGCGCCGACATATTCCTCGCCGAAAATACCTCTTATGAGGGGACGGCCGAAGACCAGGATCACCAGCGCTGGTGGTACGGCTGTGACGAGCATAATGCGAGTCATCGTCCTTATCCGAAGCTGCAATTCCTCTAGCTCACCTCGGGCGTACAGGGCTGTGATCTGAGGGGCGAGGATCTGAGCGCCGGCGACCAAACCGATTGTCAGCAGGGAGGAGCCCAGATAGGCGATGCGATAGGCGCTGATTTCAGACGCAGTCGAAAAGTAACCCAGAAGCAAGACGGCCAACGAACCGTTGGTGAGCTGAACGCCAGAAATCAAGGCGAACGGACCCAGACTTCTCAGCCACGCCCGCCACCGATATTTTGGTGGAGCGCTCCAGATCGGTTGCGGCAATACTCGCAGCACCAGCAACGTACCAACTAGGAATGCGCTTGACGCCGCGCCGACGTGGAAGGCCATTGCCGTAGCCGCTGAAACGCGCCAGCCGCCTAGGGCGCCGCCAATCAGCAGGGCCAGCGCGAGCGCGGCCGGTCGGATGATCAGGTCTGGGATCTGCGCGAGGACCGGCCGAGCGAGCCCCAGCATCGTAGCGCCGCGAAGGCTGGCTAGGGCGTAGAGCGGCAGCAACGCCAGGGCCAGCCACCAGAGCGTCCGGCCCGGCCCGGGCACCTGGCTCCAAACGATCGGCGCGACGATGGCGACAGCCACCGCCGCACCGGCCAGAACGAATAGATTGGCCGCCCATAGCGCGCCGCGAAGGGTTCCCCAGGCGCCGGCGGCGGCGTCGCGCGCGACCTCCCGCATGAGCAGATTGGCGGCTCCATCGTGCAACGGCAGGGCCAGCAGCGTGACTACGGTGAATGCCAGGGTATAGGCGCCAAATTCGGCCACTCCGAGCAGCCGCGCCAACAGCACGTTGCCGCCAAATCCGAGCAGTAGTCCCAGCCCGCGAAAGCCGAAGCTGCCGACGAAAGGGCCGCTCAGCGAAGCCGCGCCGGCATCGATCGCGGCCCAACCTTGACGGAGACGATCCAGCATCGGCGGAGCCTATAACTCATACTCTGCGCATTCGGCTTCGGCGGAGACCGACACCTCTGGCTGTCAGTGCCAAGTCTCGGGGCCGATTGCCTTACCGTGTTCGGCGAGCATTGGCGCGAGCCCGGGCCGCCGAGACATCGCGTTCTATACGATGCGTCGGCGAAAGGGAGTTGTTCGCGCGCTCAGAATTCTGATCATGCACTCCGTTAGGTCGAGCCCAAAACGCGGTGTTCATGTTGCCTCGAATTGCAGATCTTAGGAACGGCACGGCTTGCCACCAGGCAACTCCCGCATTGGATGCGGCCCCCCCTGACGATAGCCACAGGGGGCGGACCAATCTGGCGCCGAGACGGTAACCCGGAGAATGCGCGGTGACTGAAACAGGCATCAGCATCGCCATGGCGACTTTTAACGGCGCAGAGTTCCTGCGCGAGCAACTCGACAGCCTCGCGGGCCAGTCGCGCCCGCCCAGCGAGATGGTTGTTTGCGACGATGGTTCCACCGACGAAACGGTTCAGATTGTTCGCTCGTTCGCCGCTACGGCGCCATTCCAGGTGCGCATCGAGGAGAATGACTGTCGGCTCGGCTATGCGGACAATTTCCTGAAGGCAGCGTCGCTGTGCAGCTCCGAATGGATTTCCTTCTGTGATCAGGATGACGTTTGGCTCCCTCACAAACTGGCCCGCGTAGCACAAGTACTGACGGCTGCGCCGGAAATCCTGCTTACCACTCACTCGGCGTGGCTCGTCAACGAGGACCTCACGCCAACCGGCCGTATGTTTCCGCGCTATCGGCGCGACTGCATAGTTGACAAGATAGAATTTCCGTTGATTTCCCTTTCCTATGGCTTCACAACAACTTTTCGTGCAATACTTCTTAGGCAGCTAGATGTTTCTAACCGCCCCCTCGAGGCTGGAATTTTTCCGATGCGCGCGGTGAAATCAAGCCAAGCTCACGATGAGCTGGTCTTCTTGCTCGCAAATTCGTTGGGAGCGAAGGCATATATATCTGAACCGCTCGCGCTATACAGACGTCATCATCGAGCGGTCACTGGCAGGCATTCCGTTAGGATACTTGGTAACTACAGCCTCGTGACCATGAAAACCGGGGCGAAAACCTACGAAGATCGCGCTTGCTGGTTGGAAGAATTCGCCGACTTCATCGCTGGCGTTTCGCGCAGCGGCGTCGACTTGGCGCGGTTGCAAGAAGCTGTATCACTCTACAGTCGCCACGCTGCGGACTACCGGCTAAGGCGTGACATTTACCTAGGTTCGTTTTGGATACGGATCAGGTCTTTCGTTCGACTTGTTTGCCGCAGGTGCTATGCAGGAGGTATGGAACGCCTGACATTCGGCAGGTTGGCTCTCATCAAGGACATGGTCGCGGTGGCGGTCCCGGGAATTTTTCCACGCGCTTCGAGCGGGAACGTGGACTGAGGAGCACCCGTGGTGCGGTCGGCGCTGATTCGCGCAGGCCTGTGATTTTTTTCCGCGGAGGCAGTCATGAAAGCGATAGTTCTTGCCCTAATGGGGATTCTGCTTGGCGGACGAGCGTCCGCCAAGTCACCCGAGGCGCCTCAGGTCGTACCTCATGTTGAAGTGCCCGACGCTGAGGCGGTCGGCGTCAATTCCATCCTGCGCTATATCCCCAAGACGCAATGGGCGGCGATCAGGACCTGCAAGAGCACCTATGATGTCAGGACGGCCGAGGCGCGCGCCGAGACGGCGATCTCGATCAATCCATCCGGCTTCGTCTATCCCCAGGCTGGCGAAATAGACTGGCCCGCAGGTTGCTACTACTTTGCAGGCCCGCTCAGCATCAAGCATAGCGTCATCGAGCGCGGCGTGGGTCAGGGCCAAGTGCTCGACAGCGCCACGATCTGGATGTTCCCGGCCAATTCGCTGGGCGTCGTTATCGATCATTCTAACACCACCTTGGGACGGCGGATCTCGCCCCCGACAACTAGCGGCGCCGGAACCCTCATCGACGCGATAGAGATAAAAGGCTCGTCGAGCTTGGACTCATCAAACATTCCAAATTCCCCCGATACGACCTCGCACGGGGTGTGGTGTGTCGCGAGGTGCGAACTGCGCGATGTCAACGTCACGCGGTTCGCGGGCGACTGCGTTCACATCGTCGCCAATGGCGGCGTCGGAAACGCCAACGATTTTCGCGTCGAGGGGGGCATTTTCGAGTTTTGCGGCCGATACGGCTTTTACGCCCAAGGCAGCGACGCCAATGCCGGCATGACCATTGGAATGGACATAGCCTACACAGGTGGCGCCGGACTTTACGATTTCTCGTTTCTGGGAAACACCCATGAGGCCCCGGAGGTCGCGGAGTCCAACCGAGGGCTCACGGAGGCCAGCTACGCGGGAAAGACGTATCTTTGTCTAAAGCCGACGTGCGCCGCCACGACACCAGGAACAAACAACTTCACTTGGTACGATCTTGGCGCCGAAGCGCAGGCGCCCGCCTTCAATCCTGCCAACCCGTACGTCGTCGGAGGGGCGATCGTGGCCAATGGCGCCAACGGGAGAACGATCATCACGAACGGCTACACTGAAGGTGGCTCCGGACTCTCCGACACGCAGGGCGCCGCGATACTCCTGGGCGGCCTGCAAGGCGGCGGCATAACCAGTCATTCGAGGGACATTCAAGCGAACTACGGCATTGGAGGAGTCATTACCTCCCAAAATGGGTTCGGCTCCGTGGTGGCGGCGGCGGGCGGCAGTGTTGAGTCCACCATAGGCGCTCACGGCAAGTGGATAAGCACCACGAACGCTGGCCAAGGCGGAGACGAACTCGGTTTTCACTGGGTGGGACCGGACGTTCGGGGGGACTGGAACGGCTTGGATGGCCGGGCTCAGTGGTTGATGACCGGTCTTGAGACCCGGGCCCGATTTGGTCGCGCCTCAACCCAGCCGTTCGCCATGGATTTTCCCAGGGGAGCCTTCATCGGCGGGCCCGCGAGCGGCCGCTGGTTGGGCGCCTGTTCAGCAATGCCCACGACCGGCGCCTTCGCCGCGGGCGATCGGTGCCTGAACACTGCGCCCAGAGTGATGGGAGCGTCCGGAAGCCGATACACGATTACTGGCTGGCTACGGATCGCCACGGGCTCGGGAAATGTCCTCAACATCGACTGGGTGCAGATGAGAGCCCCGACCGGAACCTGATTTCTCTCTTTCTTACGTCGTTACAGGGCTTCTCGCGGTGACTCAGGACCCGGGCCGCCGGCCGTGGCCCAGGCCGGGCGGGGCCAGATTGCGCCTCACGCTGATTGGGTGTCCGGGACCGAAGCCCGGCCTCGGCGCATAGGATACCGCTCTATAGCCGCCCATCGACGGCATCCCTGGGGAGCACAGACTTGACGTCGTAGAGAACGCCGCCGGTTGAGCAAAGCGCGCGCAAGCTCTCGGGCGACTCGCGCCTGAACTGTTCGTGAGCGACGGCGAGAATGACCGCGTCATACGCGCCTCGCGCGGGCGTCTCGACCAGGGTGATCCGATGCTCGCGGACAGCCTCTTCCGGGTCGGCCCAGGGATCGTGAACGCTGACCTTCATGCCGTATGTCTCCAGGCGGCGGATGACATCGAGAACACGGGTATTGCGAAGATCAGGGCAATCTTCCTTGAAGGTAAGACCCAGCACCATCACCTTGGCGCCGACGGGATTGATCGCCTTTCCGGTCATCAGCCGCAACACTCGGTCGGCGATGTAGGCACCCATGCCATCATTGATTCGCCGGCCGGCCAGGATCACCTCGGGATGGTAGCCGGCCTCCTGCGCCTTGTGGGTGAGGTAATAGGGATCGACCCCGATGCAGTGGCCCCCAACCAGACCGGGGCGGAACGGGAGGAAGTTCCACTTCGTCGCAGCCGCCTCGAACACCTCGGCGGTGTCGATGCCAAGACGATTGAAGATCATCGCCAATTCGTTGACCAGGGCGATGTTCAGGTCGCGCTGGGTGTTCTCGATGACCTTAGCCGCCTCGGCCACGCGTATCGAGGCCGCCTGATAGGTGCCGGCCTGGATGATCGATGCGTAGAGCCAGTCGACGCGCGCGGCCGCCTGAGGCGTCGAGCCCGAGGTCACCTTCACGGTGTTCGCCAGGCGATGCAGCCGATCGCCCGGATTGACCCGTTCGGGACTGTAGCCGCACCAGAAGTCGAGGTTGAATTTTAGGCCGGAGACTTGCGCGAGGAGGGACGCGCACATTTCTTCCGTCGCGCCGGGGTAGACCGTGGATTCATAGATCACGAGATCCCCAGGCTTCAGTACGCCCGCGATGGCTCGCGTGGCGCCGAGAAGCGCTGAAAGGTCGGGTCGCTTGGCCTCGTCCACGGGAGTCGGTACCGTCACGATGAAGACGTTGCAGTCAGCCAGATCGTCCATCGCATTGGTAAAGGTAAGCTGCTCGGCCGACTGCAAGTCGGCGCCATCCATTTCTCGAGTGACGTCGATGCCGGCGCGTAATTGTTCGATGCGTCCGGCATTCAGATCCATGCCCCGGGTCTCGTAGAGGCGCCCGAAAGCCGCCGCCACCGGCAATCCGACATACCCCAGCCCGATAACTGCGATCCGGGGCCTATCGACCAACGCGGAAATTGTCGCCTCCAATTTCTCCGTGGGCGATGTGCCCGCCGTTTCATCTAGCATTGGCCGGTCGAGCCCGCCGGCTATTCGTCTCCATGGCGTCGCCGCCGTCAGGCCAAGGGCTTGTGCGCGGCGGCTTACCGGCCGATGGCTTTGCACTCCTATCGTCGCACACGGAAGCTGTGCCGCGCGCCCATGACTGGATATCCAATCCTCAGCATGTCGCCCTTGCTGTCCCGCTTGGTGTTTGTGTTGAGCGGCCTCACGCTGGCCGTTGCGATTTTCGCTGGTGGCTCATCGCAGCACGCCATGACCTCAACCGCCTTGGTTGAACTCCTGAGCGTTCCGCTGCTGGGAGTCGGCTTCTGGCTCTGCCTTCGCAACGGCCCGGGCCGGATGATCGGGCCGATCGCAATATTCGCCACCGGCGTAGCTATCGGCGCGGCTCAACTAATTCCTCTACCCTTATCGGTTTGGCGAGCCTTGCCAGGACGGGCGGCGGTCCTAGCGAGCCTCACGCTAGCGACCGCGGCGCCCAACTTCCTGCCGGCTAGTCTTGACCCGGGCGGGACCTCCCGCGCGCTCGCCTCGCTCCTGCCCGGCGCCGCGATCTTCCTGGGTGTCGGCGCGCTAGGCGAATCCCATCGCCGGCTCCTGATCTGGCTTCTCCTCGGCATGGGGGCGCTCAGCGCACTGGTCGGGATCGCCCAGGCCACCGGCGCCATCCGCAGTTTCTACACAGTGACGAACCCGGGCCTCGCCGTTGGGTTCTTCGCCAACCGCAATCACTTCGCGGCCGTGATGTACTGCTTGCTCCCCTTCGCGGCGGCGCTTGCAGTTCCCAGGCGCGGTTTCGCAGGCCAACCTCGGCGGTGGGCGAGTGGTTCAGTGCTCGGGGCGGGCGCGATGGGCGCGCTTTTTCTTCTCGGGCTCGCGGCATGTGGATCGCGGGCCGGCTTGGCATTGGGACTGGTAGCCCTGCTGGGCTGCGGAGCGATCGTATTGCGGGCGCGCAGCGAGGCAGATCGGAAAGGAAATTGGGCGCCCAGGATCGTCGTGATCGCCGCGATCGCCGCACTGGCGTTGCTTCAGTTTACGCGCGTCGGTCTGCTGGGCAACACCAGATTGGGAGCCGTCGACGAGGGACGGTCCGCGATCACCATGACCACCTTGCGGGCCGCGCAGGCCTACACGCCTCTGGGGACTGGGCTGGGCGCCTTTGTGCCCATCTACGCCGCGGCCGAGCCTGTCGGCAGCCTCAGCAGCGAATACATCAATCACGCGCATGACGACTGGGCGGAGCTGTGGCTCGAGGGCGGTTTGCCGATGGCCGCAGTGGTCGGCGTCTTCCTCTCCTGGCTGGCCCTCGCCGCCCGCGAGGTTTGGAAGCCCGCCGCGAGCATGGCCGAAATCTCGGCAGCCCGCGCCGCCACGATCGCGCTGGGCCTTCTGCTCGTACATTCGGCCGTCGATTATCCCCTGCGCACAGCGGCGATATCGGTCTTGTTCGCCCTTTCTTGCGCACTGCTGACACCCCAAGGGCGCGCCACGGCGCGAGCTCCCGCCCAAGCGGGTCGGCGGATGCGCGCTAGTCATCGCGGCCGTGAAGGATTGCCCGGCCGCGAGTCCACCGCCTGATGTGGACTTACTGGACCATGTTCTGCGTGCCGGCGCTCGCCAGCCTCTCACCGTGGCGCTTGGATCGTTCGTCGCGGCTGTTCATGCTGACAGTAACGGCTGTTCTGCTGATCCTGGTTATCGGTTTCCGCGACCATGTCGGCATGGATTGGGATGGCTACGCCAACGTTCTGAGGGAATTTGAGACATCGTCTCTGGGCCAAATCCTGGTTGGGAAGGAACCGGGTTTCGGCTTCATCAATTGGCTGAGTGGCCAGTTCGGCTGGGGCCTCTACGCTGTCAATGTCTTCGCGGCGGCCATTTTCGTCATCGGTCTCTTGGCGTTCCTGCTCAGACAGCCGAACGCGTGGGGGTGTCTGGCGCTTGCTGTCCCCGTCCTCGTAATCCAGCTCGGGATGAGTGGAATACGCCAAGCATGCGCGGTTGGATTTTTTTGCCTAGCGATGAATGCGTTCGTGGATCGACGGGTGTTTAGATATTTAGGTTGGGCTTTGCTTGCATTCAGTTTCCACCAGACGGCGATTGTATTAATCCCATTGGCCGCTTTAATCGAAGGCCGAAGTCGGGCTGTCCTGATATTTTCCGTCACCGTCCTCATTCTATTGATCTTGGCGTTCGCCTTCAAAGGCTTCGAATTTTACAATGAAGCTTATATCCAGCACGATCTTGGTGGCGCGGCGGGCGCCATTCCAAGAATAGCGTTCAACGTGATGGCGGCTGGATTGTTTTTTGCTTTCAGAAAGCGATGGGCCGCCTTCTACCCGGACTCAAGACTGTTTCTCGTATCGGCAATCATGGTCATTGCCATTGCGCCGTTCCTGCCGTTCACCCAGGTCGCGGTCGATCGCCTTGAGTACTATCTTATTCCCTTCCAGATCGCGGTGGTGTCCCGGATTCAGGAGTTCTTGCCGCAGAGAATACGCGTCGCCTTCATGAGCATTGTCTTTACCGGCTATGCGGCTGCACTGGCGGTATGGCTGAACTACTCTTGGATAGCCCAGCTCGCCTGGGTTCCCTATCGTTCTATCCTCTTTGGAACACCGCCTTCGACCCTTTGAACGCCCTGCCTCCGCACGCGGTCAGATTTTGGCCGCGCCTGATCAGGCACCCGTCGAGGCGAGCGCTCCGGCATAGACGGCCAGGGTCTCGCGCAGGATGATCTTCTCGTCGAAGAGTTCCAAGGCACGCCGCCGCGCGGCCCTCCCCAAGGCGCCGATCAGGGCCCTGTCATCATCCAGCCGGGCGATTGCGGCCTCTATTGGCCTCCACTGGCGAGCAGGGATCAACAGTCCGCTGTGCTCGTGGACGACGACGTCGCGGCAGCCCGGCGCATCGGTCGCGATGAGCGCCCTGCCGCAGGCGGCACCCTCAATGAGAGACTTCGGAAGGCCCTCCCGATAGCTAGGGAGGACGACGACGTCGACATCTGCATAAAGCCCCACCATGTCCTCGACGTGACCCAGGCATGTCAGGGCGCCGCTGGAGCTCCAAGCCTTGAGAACGTGAGGCGCGATCGAGGCTGGGTTGCCCGGATCGGGCTCACCGGCGAGTATAAACTCGATGTCGCTGCCTGCCGCCGTTAGCGCCTTGGCGGCCTGCGCATACTCCCCGATCCCTTTGTCCCAAAGGAGCCGCGACGCCAACAGCACGCGAAGTCCACCCGGCCTTCGGTCGCTAGTCGTTGGGTGAAACCTGCTGCAGTCGACGCCGGACCCAGGGATCAGAATGGTTCGTTCCCTGGACGCCAGCCCGCCTTCGACAAAGAACTGAAGGTCGCTTGTGTTCTGCACTATCAAGCGCCCGCCGCTTCCCCCCAAGGCAAAGCGGAGAATCCACTTCAGCGGAACGCGCAACAGCCGCGCGCGCGGTTCATCGCTGGTGAACACGTAGCCAAGGCCCGTCACCGAACTGATCCTGGCCGCGACGCCAGCCAGTCTAGCGGCCAACGCGCCGTACACGGCGCATTTGATCGTGAAACCATGCACCAGCGCCGGCGCCTCGCGCCGGAACAGACGCACAAGCCGCCAAATCAATGCGATCTCGACCAGTGGATTGAGACTTCGCCGAACCATCGAAATGGGGATCCAGCGAAAGCCCAGCGCGCGGAGCCGCAAGCCGTATTCGCCGGGCGGTGAGATCAACAGGACCTCATGCCCAGTAGCCACTAGGGCGCGCGCGAGGGACAGCCTGAAGTTGTACAGATACCAGGCGGTGTTGGCGAAGAGCACGACCTTGGTCGGCACGGGTTTCCCATCTTCGAAGGCTCATTCGGCCAGCGTAAACTAGGCGGTGAGTGATCGCGTATCACCAGCCCTTTACTGGCCGGACACCAGCGTCAATCGATCGTACAAGACGGGCGCCGAAGTCGATGTGTCATCAAGAGTTGCCCGCCGCATCAGATCCAGCCACTGCCCAGAACAGCGTTCAGTGGGCACGCTGACCAGGACATTGAAAGCGGTCCAGCGCTCGCCAGCGCGCGTCGTTCCGGTTTGACCGATGATCTGGCCGGTCTCGGCGCAGCGCATCGACCAAGCGAATCCATCGCTCTGCGAGCCAGTCACGCCTGGAATTCGAACCTCTCCGCCCAAGCGGTAGCCCCCGGCGGGCAGCGCCAGCAATTCGCTCATCAATGGTGATTTCGCGTTGCGGTCGAGCGGAACGACCCGCAGGCCCGTGCCATCAGCTCCCTCGCCCAGGGAGACCACGCCGGCCGCATCGCTCGCGATCGTCCAATCGAAAGGCACCTCGCCGGCGCCGACAACGAAGCGGCCGTTGTAGATGGCGGACCGCGACGCCGTGCGCGCTGACGGCAGGAGGCTGCGCCAATCGTTGAACGCGCGGGCATAGTCACGAGCGTCGATCTCGCCGCGCAACACGCCGGCGACCTCCTCGGTAGCTGCGGGATGGTGGGTGTCACGAAGCGCGGCCAAAGCCGCGACCATGAGTCCGCGCGCTCCTGACTGCCGGCTGAGCTCGGCAAGGAGGCCGCCGCGCCAAGGTGGATTGCTCGCCAGCACGGCGCTGAACGCCGGCAGGGCGCCTGGATGCGCTAGGGCGCTCGCGATGATCGGCGCGAAGCGCGCGGAAATGTCGCCGGGGGCTGTGCGAAGGATCACGTCCATCGTCGCCCACGCGGCCGGATATTCCCCCTGCTGGATCTCATCAGCGAAACGCCAAGTTTCGGCTGGCAGTTGGCGGCGCGATAGACGTGTCGCAATGGCGAACAGTCGATCGGCCCGGCGCAGGTCACCCTGCAGCACAGCGACGACGCCGAGATCGCTGTAGATCCGCGCCTCCACCGGGGCGGCCGTCACGGCCACTCTCAGCCGCGCCGAGGCGGTACTGAGCGCGGGAGGTTTTCGCCCGATATCGGCTTCCGCGGCGTTGACGAGCGCATTGACGTTGGTCGGCGCAACTTTGAGCGCCGCTTGCGGCGCCGTCAGGGCCAGCTGGTCGGCCACGGCCGTTCGAACGATCCACCACGCCAAAGCCGACAGAGCGGCCAAAATGAGGACACCCAGAAGGGCTCGACCGAACCGCGCCGTGGCGTGCGAGGCGGCCAGGTTCATCGTCCGATTGGCGGGCGAACCCACGGGCGACGGGCCTTAGGCCTGACTGTCCTGTAGGTCGACCAGCTTGGGCTTGGCCCGTTCGGCTCGATACTGGTAGTCGGTATCGGCGTAGCCATAGCCGTACCCATAGCCGTAACCGTATCCGTAGCTGTATCCGGAAGTCTTGGCGTTGAACTTCGTCATGATGGCGCCGACGATGTGGCCGCGGCCGAACTTCAGCCTCTGGATCGCGCTGTTGATGTAGCCGAGGCGCGTCTGGCCCGCCTCGATCACCAGCATGGTGCCGATGGCGACGCTGGAGAGCAGGGTCGAGTCAGCCAGTCCCATCACAGGTGGACCGTCGATGATGACAAGGTCGAAGGCGCCTTGCGCCTCCGCGAGCAGGGCGCGCAATCGCGTTCCGGCCAGCAACTCGGTGGGATTTGGCGGCAAGGGACCGCTCGGCAACAGGAAGAGATTCGGCACCGCCGTGCTCCTGATGACATCGGCGAACTTGGCGCCCCCCGCCAGAATGTTGCTCAGCCCCGGTGAGCTATCCGCATCGAAGCTCCGGTGCAGGGATGGATTGCGCAGATCCGCGTCGATCGCCAACACACGCATGCCCAACTGGGCGAAGTTCCTGGCCAGGGCCACCGCAGTGGTCGATTTGCCCTCGCCCGGTTTGCTGCTCGTAAGCAGCAGCGTGCGCGGCACGCCGTCGCTGGTGGCGAACTGCAGAGCGGTCCGGATTGAATAGTGGGCTTCCGAGAACGCTGACCGGAAGTCCGCAAGAGCCGTTGCCGGCGAGACACCCCTTTCGAGGGCCGGGGTTGCGCCGAGCAGCGGCATGCCGAGCCGCGTTTCAATCTCCTGGGGAACCTTCAGACTCTCGTCGACATGCTCCAGGGCAAAAGCGGCGGCCGCGCCAACGATCAAGCCCAGAAGCACGGCGATCCCGATGTTCAACGGCCAGTTCGGTTGGAACGGCAGGGCGGGGGCCAGTGCGCGGTCGATCACCGAGATGTTGTTGGTTCCCACGCCACCCGCGATACCAACCTCTTTGTAGTTCTGCAGCAGGCCATCATAGAGCGACTTGTTGGTATCGACCTCACGCTGGAGGGTGTCGTATTCGATGCTTCTGGAGCGCAGGTTGAGCGCTCCGGATTTGGCCTGCCCGAGTTGTCCCGAGAGCATCTGCTCCAGCCGCGCCGCGGCGACGAATTGGGACTGCAGCGACGCCTTCACGTCGCTGATTTGCACCTGAATTTGCCGATCTATCTCGTCGATCTGCGCCTTGATTTGAAGCATCTTTGGATAGTCGGCGTTATAGGTCTGCAAACCCTCCTGATACTGCGCGGCGAGCTTGCCCTTGTCGGCCTGTAGCTGCTGAATGGAGGCGTTGCCTTCGACCTGTGGAAGACCTAGTCCAGAGGAGTTTCTTGCTTGCTCCCACAAGGCTTGGGCCTTGATTCGATCGGCCTTGGCGTTGTTCACCGCGACATTGAGAGATTCCAAAGTTCCATTGCTGAGGGGCTTGCCTTCATCGACGTTGATGATCTGTTGAGCCTGGGCGTATTGCACCAGACGCCTCTCGGAATCCTCAAGCCGCGTTTTGACATCCTGGAGCTTGTTCTCCAGGAAGTTGCGTGCGTAGTTCGAAGCGTCGAACCGTCGGTCGAGGTTCGATTGAATGAACCCGTCGGCGAAGGCGTTGGCGATTCGCGCGGCCATGTCGCGATCCGGATTGGCGAACGATATCCTGAAAACGTGCGACCCGCGCAGGACCTCCACGTGGAGTCCTTTGGAGACCATTTTCGTGGCTCTGAACTCGCGAACTTCCGCCGTTCCTCCGAACGGTCTTGCTGTGACTTGGGGCGTCGCATGGACGAGGTGCAGCAGTCTTGCAACCGGCGATGACGACCTATTGCCAAGGAACTCCTTGCTGTTCGCCAGACCTAGGGTGCGCACCACGCGCTCGGCCAAGGCGCGGCTTTGCAGAAGCTGGAGCTGAGTGGCGTAGAAGGCCAGCTCATCGCCCTCGGGGCGGGCTTCGTCGCCGCTCTTGGTCTGCACGATCTTGGCGGCTTCGCGCTCTACCTGGACGGTAGCGGCGCCGCGGTAGAGCGGCGTGGTAAGAAGCGTGAAGGCAAGTCCCAACCCCAGGAACACCAGAACGCACGCGGCTATTGTCAGGCGCCGTTTGACGATCATCCGCCAGTAATCGAGCAGATTGACCTCGATCTGAGCGGGGCCAGACGGAGGGCCCTGGAACCCGGTCGCAGGAACGGCCAACTCAGCGCGCATAGGCGATAGGGCCAATTGGCCCGAGGTCGCCCCTCTAACACTGTACGGCAGGTCGCGATCGCTCATCTAGACTGTCCTACTCGGAAATTGGCCAGCCGGCGGGGCTCAAGGGTGAGGCACAAAGAAAAATAGCGGCACAGCCGAGACCGCGTTATGGAACAGGGCCTTGGCGCCAGAAGTATTCACCTCGACCAGATCGTTCCCATAGAGTTCAGGGTCTGGCTGTCTGCCCTTGCGAACGGCCGAAAGGTCGAACAGCGCGGCCAGATGCTGGCCGTCGATGGTGCGGAAAACCGCCACGCGGTTCAATTTCGCGTTCTGGGTCGTGCCGTGCGCCAGGGCCAGCGCCTGCAATAGAGTCGTCTTGCCCTCGATCGGGTAGATCCCAGGTTGATTGACTTCCCCTTCAACGGTCACGCGTTGGCTGGAATATTCCTTCACAAACACCGATATCTGAGGGGCCTTGACGTATCTCTGCAACCGCTCGGCTATCGCTGCCTGCAGTTGCATCGCGGTCATCCCATTTATGACCATCGTTCCAACCAGTGGCAGCGAAATTGCCCCATCGCCCGAGACCCGAACCGTTCCCACGGTCTCTGTGATTTCCGGGACTTGCGGCGCCGTGATCTCCAGCACGTCCCGCGGGCCGATCCGGTAGTCCGCGTTCGGCGAAATGGGTTGCACCGCCGGAGGGGTCGGTAGGTTCGAACGCAAGTTAGCGACTCTATCCGGGCGATCGGACGCACAGCCGCAAAGGGTGAGCGCCAGGGCCAGGCCCGTGCTCATCGCTCTGCCGAGCAGATGTCTCTGGGTTCGGGGAGTGAAATGCGGAGTTGCCATCATGCTGCTTGAGCTGGAGGGGTCGGCCGAGCGAGCACCACGCTCCATGTCTTCACACTACGCCGGGGGGGTGACGCGATCAACGGTCCGCCCAGGCGCCAATCAAGCCCCGGTTCAGTAGAAGATCGCCTTGTCACGCCGGAGTGGCGGCTGGGATTACGGGGATACAGCGGGTAGGGTGTTCCGCGCGGAGCCGTTTGGGCGGCTTGCGAGCAACAACGGCGGTCATGATCGAGCGACTTCATCCCGGACTGAAGAGGCCAGAGCCATGAACAAGGCTGATCTGGATGGCTTGAACCAGACCTTCGCCACGGTGGAACGAGCCATAAACAACCTGAACGCCCGCATGCAGGCGACGATGGCCTTTGTCGCTGCATTGCCAGGAGCGGACGCGGTGCACGATAGCGATGTCAGAGCGCGTCTGGCGACGGCCAGCCTCGGTCCGGTGCTCGGCGACGGCCACGCGGCCCCAGAAGAATTCGTCGCCGAGGCGGTTCAGGAACTTTGCAAAATGGCGCGCGCCGCGGAGATCGCGCCCAGGCCGAAGGTGCGAACCGTACCCTAGCCACGCGGCGCGCCCCAGAGGGTTTCGAACTTGCGCGACTTCATTTTGACGATTGTCGTCCTTGGGCTGGCGATCATGATCTCGGCGGGGGTGTTCCTTTCCTGGCTCGCAGCCTCTCAACGACGCAAGGACACCCGGGACGTAAGCGTGCGCAGCACAGCGGCGAAGTTCAGGTCCTTGTATGGGCAGAAAGCCGGGGCCGCGCTCGATCGACGCCTTAACCAAGGCAATCTCAGTCCCCGAGGCAAACGTTTCTTCAAGCTGGTCGCTGCGGAACTAAGACGCGATCAGCCCGAAGCCTTACGGCGCGTTCCCGACCCGCGACAGGGTGCTCCGAACTAACGCAGACGAGCGCTCCACTTCGGCGGGCGCGCGCAGGTTGTTTCGTCGATCCAAGCGAAGCCCTATAGGCGGGCCATCCGCGATGGTTCGTCGGTCGGAGACGTAGATTTGTGCGGCATTGTCGGCCTGCTCTCCGATCGGCTTGACGAGAGTTCCCGCCCATTGCTGGACGCGATGACGCGCTCCCTGGCTCATCGAGGTCCCGATGCACAAGCCGTCTGGGTTGACCTCGAGGCCGGGGTCGCTCTTGGCCATCGGCGATTGTCGATCATCGATGTAACGAGCGCGGGCGCCCAGCCGATGTCCTCGGCGAACGGCCGATTTGTGATCAATTTCAATGGGGAAATTTTCAACTTCGCAGAGTTGCGCAGCCGTCTGGAGGCCGAGGGAATAGTTTCCTGGCGGGGTCATTCCGACACCGAAGTTCTTCTCGAAGCCATCGTGACTTGGGGGCTCGACAGGGCGCTCGAAGCGATCGAGGGCCAGTTCGCGTTCGGTCTTTGGGATAGATCGGCTCGCGAATTGACACTTGCCCGCGATCGATTCGGCGAGAAGCCGCTCTACTACGGGCGCCTTGGCAGGACGATCGTGTTCGCCTCCGAACTTCAGGCGTTTCGGCTCCATCCCGATTTCACTGGCGAGCTGAACACCGATGTTCTGCCTGCCTATGTTCGCTACGGCTATGTCCCCCACCCCTGGTCGATCTATCGCCAAGTCTGGAAACTCCCGCAGGCCACGACACTGAGGTTCGATGCCGACGCAACGACCGGTGTCATGCCAGAGCCCCAGCGATTCTGGTCGCTTCAGGAGGCGCTGGACTGGGCGCGCGACAATCCGTTTCGGGGATCTGAAGCCGACGCAGTAGAGACGCTGGATGGCCGCCTGCGCCGGACCGTCGGCGCACGAATGGTTGCCGACGTGCCTCTGGGCAGTCTGCTTTCGGGGGGCATCGATTCCTCCCTGGTGACCGCCCTGATGCAGAGCCAGTCTTCCAAGCCGGTGAAGACATTCACCATCGGCAGCTGGGACAAGAGCCTTAACGAAGCCGAGCACGCAAAGGCGATCGCGCGGATCCTGGGCGCAGATCACACCGAACTCTACGTCGGTCCCGAGCAGGCTTTGGCCGTCATTCCCAGACTCGCCGCCGTCTACGGCGAGCCCTTCGCGGATTCCTCGCAAATCCCGACCCTTCTGGTTTCGGCCCTTGCGCGGACGAGCGTCACCGTCGCGCTTTCCGGCGATGGCGGCGATGAGCTCTTCGCCGGTTACAATCGATACGTTCTTGCCGAGGTCTGGCGCAGAATGAGCCTGGTTCCCGGTCCAATGCGCGCCGCGCTGGGCGCGTGCGTCCAGGCGATCAGCCCGGAGGTTTGGACAAGGCTCGTCGGGTGGGCCCCCTTCAAGCCTCGAGCGCTCCGCGCAGGCCGGGCCGGCGACAAGCTGCACAAATGGGCGGCCAAGATCGGCGCCAAAGATGATCGGGACTTCCTCGATAAGCTGCTGTCGGCCTGGGAAGACCCCAGGGTGGTGCTTCCGGCCTCGGAGGGGGACGGGCTGCTCCACGGCGACATTCGCTCCCAGGAGGCAGGCTTCAGCGAGCGGGCGATGTATCTTGATACGGAGAATTATCTGCCGGACGACATCCTGGTGAAGGTCGATCGCGCGTCCATGGCGGCAAGCCTGGAAGTCCGCGCGCCGTTCCTGGATCGCGAGGTCCTCAAGCTCGCCTGGAGCCTGCCGATGGCGATGAAGGTCCGTGGCGGCGTCGGCAAGCGTGTCCTGCGGCCCCTTCTCGCCAAATACATCCCAAGCTCGATGTTCGAGCGGCCGAAGCAGGGCTTTGCGGTCCCCATCGACCAATGGCTGCGCGGCGAACTGCGGCCCTGGGCGGAGGACCTGTTGAGCGAACAGCGGTTGGAGAGCCAAGGCCTTTTCAACGCCGGCGAGGTGCGCAAGGTGTGGGCGGAGCATCAGCGCGGGGTCCGCAACTGGGATACCAGGCTCTGGTACTTGCTGATGATGCAGTCGTGGATGGACCAGCAGGCGGTCGCCTAGGAGGCCGGCCAGGCTTGAGCCGACCGCGCGCGGTGATCGTCTTTTGCCCATGAGGACTTTGCGCTATCGTCGATTGTCGGCCGCCTCGATCTCGGCCGCAGGAGAGAGATCATGAACCGAGTGGCTTGCCTAACCCTTGTCGCAACGGGCTTCTGGCTCGCCGCTGCCGGTGTAGGCATGGCGGGTGCGGTTGCCCCCGCGCCCATTCTCGGCGCCGGACCAGCAGGACTTGCCATCCTCGCGGTGACGGGCGCCGGTTATTTCGCTGTGCGGACCTACCGGAAACGGCGGCGCTAGGCCTGCGCATTTGCCGATAGACTGAGAGCTCCGGTCGATGCCTGAGTTTGGCTGGGCGCTGGTCGCCGGCGCCCTCATCGTGCTGGAGGCTGGCGTCGGATGGTGGTTCAAGCGCCCGCTCTACGGCTTGCTCGATAGCGAGGTGGGTCTGGCGCTGACCGTTGGCTGGGCGGTCGGAGCCATCGCCACCGCCGGCCTGAGCGCCGTGACGATAGCGTTCTGCTTCCAACATCGCCTGATCACGCAGCACCAACCTCTTCTGACGCTGGCCCTTGTGATCCTCGCCGGCGACTTCGTGTACTACTGGTGGCATTGGGCCAGCCACCACGTGGGATGGCTCTGGGCGACCCATTCGGTCCATCACACCGCGCCGCGGATGAACGTCCTGGCCTCGGTGCGTCAGAGCTGGACCGACATCGTCTCCGGCACTTGGCTGGTCTGGGCCCCGCTTGGCTTTCTCGGCTTTTCCCCAAAAATGGTCGCCGTCTATTTCACGACCCTGCTCGTGTGGGAGGCGGCCACACATAACGAATGGTCACCCAGGTTGGGCTTCCTGGAGTGGGTTCTGGTCACCCCGTCTAACCACCGGGTTCATCACTCGCTCCGCGAGGACCACTGGAACCGCAACTATGGAGGTATTCTGGTTGTCTGGGACCGCTTGTTCGGGACCTACACCAGCGAGGGCGCCGAGCGGATTCGCAGCTTCGGCCTGGTCGGGGTTGACGATACCGCGGGCCCACTCGAAATCGTCCTTCGCGGTTGGCGTGAGTGGCGCGGGGTTACGCAATTTTCCCAGCGCCCAATCACGACGCCACAGCGAACAACGTCGAGCGGCTGAACCTTCCTCGCTCGCCGGCAGGCCCGCCGCGCCCGGGAAGCTGACGATCACCTGGGTTAGAGGGCGCGCCAGGGCAGCTCTGTCACGGCCGGGCAGTCTTTGGGATAAATCAGCACCACATAGAAGCTGCGACTTTGACCGCCCAGATTGAGCGGCCGCAGAAGACGGGCCTCAAAGTATCCCAACGCCCTCGCAGGATCAGGAGGCGCCGCTGAAATGCCGCCGCGATAGACGTAAGTGACCCGTTCGGTAGAAGCGGCCGCGTCACGCAGCACCGGGTCGAATTCGCCGCTTCTGGGCGCCGGGAATGCTTTGGTCGCGCACTGTTGCACCACGAAGCGCCAGCCGGTCCAGGAGTGGATCCCAGGCTTGATCGGAACCGATGTGAGGTTGTGGGCTCCGTGGGCCTTCAGGAATATCCCAAGTCGTTCCGTGTACTTTCCCGGCGTGTCAACGCTCGACCGCAAAGGCAGCTTCGCGCCGGCGGTCAATATCACCAGCGCCAGCGTCAACGCCCAGAACCGACCCGAAGAGTTCGTGGCGCACATCAAAGGCCGTCCATGCCAGACCGGCGGCGGTAATCAGCAGGTTGCAGATCGCTGCACCCACCGGACCATGAACCAATTCGAATGTCTGCTTGTCCTGGGCCATGAGTGCAAGGCGCCCGACGTTTATCGCGACAACGGTGAGGAAGATCGCAGCGCCGATCAGGATGTCGCCCGGCCTGGATTGGGGACGAACGCTTCGCGCTATCGCGATCCACATCAGCAGGGCAAGCGACGCATTCGCCACCGATGTGCATCCCGCCACGATGACCATTCCGCCATCGCCGTGAACGAATCCGACCATGTTCCCGTGGGCCGGTGTGGCCGCCATCAGCCCGACCAGATGCGCATCGACGAACGCGAGCGGGCGAGCGAGCACCAGCATGGCCGCGGGGGTCCACAGAAGATTTACGGCCACCGCGATCATGATCACGGACGCCCCTGCCATACGCACCGGGACGCCTGGGCGAATCAGAAACCAAATTGCGATCGCGGTCGCCGCGACGGCGCCCAGCTCCTTCACCGGCAATGCGATCAGCAGCAGGCAGCCCGCGCCGACAGCAAGGTCTGATCGGGTGGCGCGCGTAGGTTCCGCTCTCAGCGAAAGAGCAATACCCAAGGCGGACGCAATCCACATCGCCCAGCTATGGCCCAGACCATCGAGGATCGCCGTGCCCCATCCGCTCGAGGCAATCGTGTCCTTCGCGCGATTGACCGTCGCATTGGCGATGGCGAGCACGCTCAGGGCGGAGAAAATCTGCGCCTGGGTGACGACAATCCTTGCAGGGTACGAATCTGAGCGCGCGGCTGAAATTTGATCGCCCCCTTTCGGCAAATCGATCGTTGGGTCTATTGTGAGTTATTAGCCGTCGCTATCGCGCTTGTGGAGAGAGCCGATGAACCGCATGGTTTTCCTATCCCTCATGGCAACCGGCTTCTGGCTCGCCGCTGCCGGCCCAAGTTTGGCGGTACGCGTTGCCCCCGCGCCGATTCTCGGCGCCGGCCCAGCAGGACTCGCCATCCTTGCGGTGACCGGCGCGGGATATTTCGCGGTTCGGGCCTATCGGAAGCGCCGCGGCTAAGTCGCCGCCTCTTGCCAGCAGCCGAGCTAGTCTCTCGCACCTGGCCCAAGTCCGTCAGTTTCCGACGTGTCACGCAAACCTGGGCGTCATCTCGTTACCCTCCAGCGCGGTGCGACCACGTTCGACTGGCCGGTCGCGCAGGATACTTTCAGGAGCTCGACCGGTCCTCCGGGCCTCCCAGTTTCGAACACTCCGATGGCCAGGACCCCGGTCATGTAGGCGCCAGTGTCGAGATTGGTTCGATGCGGCAGTCGCTCAACCTCGCCGGCGTTCGGTTTGCCCCGCCACTGCGGAGTGTGGCCATGGACGACGTGAAGCCCGATCTGATCTAGGCGGGAATCCAGAAACCGGTCGCGAATCCACAGACACGTAGCCTCGTCCTGTTCAAGAACGGGGAAGGCCGGGTCCAGACCGGCGTGGACGTAGACCCGCTCAGCGTCACGAACCATCAGCGGCAGGCTGGCCATCCAATCCAAGTGAGAGGGGGGCACGAGCGCGCCGCTGGCCGCGTGTCGCCCGGTCCAGCCGTAGCTGCGCATCGTCTCCTCGCCGCCGTGGAACATCCAGGTCGACATCCTGTTGAGATCCCCGCCGCGAATGGCTTCAATCATCATCGCTTCGTGGTTGCCCTTCAGGCAGACGATGCGTTGGCGCTCGGCGTGAGCCATCAGGTATTCGACGACGCCGCGGCTTTCTGGTCCGCGATCGACGTAATCGCCCAGCATGATGATACGGCTTCCGTCGCCCACGCCGTGCCCATCGATGGCGGCGATCGCCTTCATCAGGAGGTCGAGGCGTCCGTGGACATCGCCGATGGCGTAGGTGAAGGCGGACATGACCGGCCGAAACTAACCCCAATTCGCGTCGCGCGCTGCCAAAAGCCATTCGAATTGGCTGCTGGATTGGGGAGATCTTGCCCGGATGTCCGCCTCCATCGTCCTCTGCCTATGAGCAGATCAAGCGGGATTGGGCGAAGGCGGGTAGAGAGTTGTGAGGCTGAGTGACCTGAGCTACGATCTGTTACCGAATTTCCGCGCGCCCATACGATCCGGAAAGAGAAGGTATCGGATGCAAAAGACCGCTATCGCCATACTGGCCGGAATTTTCACCGCCGCCACCGTGACCGGGGTGTCGGCGCAGCCCGCGCCGGGCCACGAAGTTGGGACCCGCCCATATTGCAATGGCGTGTGGCGTGAGAAGGTCGAGAACAACACGACCGGCGGCGAGACCCGCTATGATTTCATGAAACGATGCGTCGTGGAACCGCGCGGTGCATACCTCGAATACGGCGCGGGCGCAGCATTGGCGGCGGGCCTCGCGGTTGCGCTGGTTGCGAGCCACCAGGGAAGTCCCGTAAGCCCGTAGGCAGCCCGATTACGGGATCGGCCAGCGGCCGCGGACCCCGCTCCAGAAACGACATCTCCCCTGTGGCGCGATCTGCGACCGGCGGTGCATAGGTTGGCGAAAGGAAAAAAATCTGCGCGCGTGGGTTCAGCTGTGGCGCCGACGTAACTTCAACGCCTCCTGCACATCGCGGCCATACTACTGACAATGGCTTTTGTGGCCCAGGACCTATGGTGAGGCGCCACTACGGGGCGAACCCGCGCACGTTCGCAGAACTGGCGCGCCAGCAGCAGTGACCGTCGCCTGGCCTTCCTTTTTCGTCCGCGGCTATTCTGTCTAATCGCAATGACCAGCAGCCAAGACTTCGGAACTAAGTCACTTAGCGATGACGACCCATCCTTTCCGCACTCGTTGAGCCGGTTCCGCACAGAGCGCGGGAGGAGATCGAAATGCGATCGGGGCGCCGGTGAACCACGCGTGACGCGAACAGAAATTGCGACACGGCCGTCAAGGACCAGGAACCGCCAGCCTCTGGGCTTTCCTGGGCTGCGTCACCAGATCGCGCCTGATGTGTGCGGTGGTGCGTTTGTAGGTGATGGCGTGGTTTGCAGCAGCCTAAGCGCGAAAGCTGACCGGGCTGAGAGGAGAACGGAGGCGGCGCACCTGTCCAAGCGCACGGCGCCGGAGGCCATGCATAAACGACGACGCACTCGCCTCCTTGAGGTCCAGTCTGGAACCTCCCCCAAGACGAAACCGATGTAGTGCGGTGGCGCCGGGGCCGGGCCTCCTTCTTGAGCGGAAGGCAGCGCATCTGATCCGTCGACCTCAGAACCCAAGGTCATGATTCGTGCCGCGCTTGCTCTGGGCCGCTGAAGAGACCGACAACAGGGGCTGATGCCGAACAGCAGTTTCCATCCGGAGTTCGTCAAATCTGGTCGTCCATTAGGTTTTGGCCGCTTTCGCGGGACGAGGAGGCGTCGCCGCTGTGGGCTCGCAGCGTCCCCAGCCGGCGCTGCAGAAGAGCTGTCGCGATCGCCTCCTCCCGCTCCCGCGGAAAAGACCTTTCGCGGGAGACCGAACCGCCGAGCAGGAAACGGGAAATTCCGCCGACACCGGCATGCAGTGCGTCGCCCAGCTGCGCTAACGGCCTTGAGGTGAGGGCCACAAGACATCTCGCGCTGACCTCTGCCACTGGTTGGTCGGCTTACCCCCGCACCGTTAGGCGGTTTCGGCAGTCCAGCGGAAGTCGGTGTCGGTGAGCCACATTCGGTGCAAGCTGACGGCCAAGCGCCTGGCGATGGCGATGGTGGCCTTCATACGGCCGCGCCTTACCGCGATCGCTAACCCCCATGCCCTGAGCCAGGAGTCCTTTGCATTGCGCCGGAGCTGGTATTGTGCCGCCAGGAAAAGGGCGGTCCTGACACTCCCGTCGCCCCGCTTGGTGATGCGGCCACTGCGGTCCATCTCCCCGGACTGATGCGCCTTGGGAGTGAGCCCGAAGTGCGGGCCGACGTCTCGCGACCGGCTGAAACGCCGTGGCTCGTCCACCGCGGCGCGGAACGTCAGCGCAGTGACCGGGCCAACGCCAGGCGCGGTCATGAGCCGTCGGCAAACGGGATCTTCCGTCGCCGCACTCACAACTCGGTGTTGGAAGGCGTCCATCTCGTCCAGGATGCAGGCCCTGACCAAGAGCAGTGGCTCAACGAGGCTGGCGAGGTCTGTATTGGAGCCGACCAGCTTTCGGACGCGCCGCTCGAAAGTTGATCGAGCGCCGGTCTTCAGCTTCAGGCCGAAGACGAGCAGCACTGAGCCGATCCCATTTTCGACATCGAGCGATTTGGTCCTCAACAGCTTCCGCACCGTGATCAGGGCGCGCAGCTTCTGGCTCTCGACGGTCTTGATGTGCACAGCCTTGTAGATGCCAGCACGCATGATCTCGGCGATGCCGCGAGCATCGTTCAGGTCAGTCTTGTTCGCCCGCATCGCCTTTAGGACCCCATGAGCGTGTTGCGCCTCGATGCAGATGATCGGCAGGCCCGCCCGAGCGAGTCCGGCGTAGAGCCACGGCGCAAGCGACCAGGCTTCCATGCCGACGCGGGCGTAGCGCCGTCCCTCACCTCGCAGGAATCCCGTAATGGCCTTGGGATCACTGTCGACCTTGCCCTCGCGCAGCAAGGCCCCTTTCTCATCCAGCACGCAGATGCTCGTGCTGCGCTTCGAAGCGTCCAATCCGACAAAGCAGGGCATGACTTTCCTCCTTCCTCCAGGTTCAGGGTTGAACCCGCAGGAAGGTTAGCTTCTGCCACGTCCGCAGGTCAGTCCTGCGCTATCGATAGGCAGGCGGCTCCCAAGTCGTCCCGCAAGCCCCGAGCGATGGATCCTACCTCCCGGCAAGCCGCGTCCCTTCGGCGATGGTCGCTGAATTTCTCCCCCTCCAACCGGCTGGTGCGAAACCCGGTCATCTTCCACGGTTTGCAGAGCTTGCAGCCCGCGCGTGCGTTTCGGGCCGTTCCTCGTCTGTGATGCAAATCCCTACTCGCCCCGGATCTCTCGATGTTGGGCGCACGCAGCGCGAGAGGCATCCCACGCCTCTATTGGAGCAAATCCCGAAACCCCTGCCTGGCACGCTCGTTCAGCCTGGTGACAAGCTCCGCCGCATCTAAATTGACCAGCCCTTCCTGAAGAACGCCCGCGATAACGACGACTTGCCCCGTCCACAGGTCATAGACCGTCAAGCCGTCGTCGTCTTCGCGCAGGTCGTAGCGGTCGGCCATCTGTTGTCCGTCGCTCGCGTCGCTGTCAGGTCGAGTCGACCGTGCTCGTGATTCGAGATCGAGGAAAGTGAGAGACAGCAACACCGCCATGGCGGCGAGGGGCCGTCGATAGTTTTGATTTGGTAGTGCGGCTAGGATCTTTTGGCGGTCCACCCCGCCCAAGGTGAACAAAAGCCGAGCCACCGCGATGCGACTTCTGACCGGCGGCAAGAATGAAACAGAGAGTTTCAGGACGCCCGTCGTGCGATCCAAGCCCAGAGGCGGTTTTTCTGGTCGCCCACGATCCTCAGGCCCGCTACGGCGTCGGGGTTGGCAGGTCTAGTGCTCGTCCGTGCGGCTCTTGACCATGGCTGCGACGCCCTGGCCTTTGCGCGGAGCACGTCGTTGTCGGGACAATTGATGGCCGAGGTTGTGGTGATCGGGTGCGGCGGCGTTGGTCTGCCCTTCGCCGTGGCCCTCGCAAACCATGGCGCCCGAGTGCTTGGCCTGGACGAGGACGTCCGTCGCGTTCGGACCCTCAACGCCGGCGAGGCTGACCTCGAAGACGTGGGGCTCGGAGAAGCCCTGAATTCGGCGTTGCAAGGCCGGCGCCTCTCTTTCGCCGTGGCGGCCGAGCCAGCGGTGGAGAGCCGCGCCTGGGTGATTGCGGTTCCGACCCCCGTCGGTCAGGATCTTCGGCTCGACGACAGCGCGATCCGATCCGCATTTACCGCGGTCCTCGACGCCGCGCGGCCTGGCGACCTGGTGATGGTGCGCTCAACTACACCGGTGGGCTTCACCCGCACCCTGGCGAACCGCGCGGCGGGGCGCGGTCTTCTCTTCGCCTCCTGCCCTGATCGCAGCCTGGCCGGCGCGGCCTATGCGGAGCACCTCACAATACCTCACATCGTTGGCGGACTTGACGAGGCAGGGAGCCGCGCGGCCGAGGCCGTGCTGCAATGCATCGGCAAGGTGGTGAGAGTGAGCTCGCCGGAGGCAGCCGAGGCCCTGAAGCTGTTCGCCAATGTTTGGCGAGACGCGCGGTTTGCGCTCGCCAACGAGCTGGCGTTGTTCTGCGGGGCGGCGGGACTCGACTTCGCTGAGATTCGGGCTGCTGGCGCGTTGGACTTCGCCCGCTCCGACATCCCGCGCGCCGGGCCGGTCGGCGGTCCCTGCCTTACCAAGGACGTGTATCTTCTGGCGCAGTCGGCTGAGCTCGCCGAGACCGGCATTCCCCTCATGCTGGAGGCGCGCCGGCTCAATGACAGCCTCATGGACTACGTCGCGGAAGCGATTCTGAAGGAGAGCCGCGCTGGCCCGCAGCCGCCTCGCGTGGCCATCCTTGGCCTTGCATTCAAGGGCGTGCCGCGGACCCTTGATCGCCGCGGCAGCGTCGGAATGGCGCTGCTCGAACGCTTGCGCGGGGCCCTGCCCGAAGCTGACCTACGCGCATGGGACCCCTCCGAGGACCCACCACGAGACGGCGCCCTCTTGGCGACGAGGGACGCGACCATCATTGTACTGACGAACGACCATCCTGACCTGGCCGATCACCGCAATCTGGCGGGCTGTGCGCCCGGCGCCCTCGTTCTTGACCTCTGCGGCGTGCTGGATGAACCGTGGCCGCCAGGTCTGCGCGTCCGACGTTTCGGGTCCGGGCGCCTGCCTTGAACCGAACCCTGATCATCCAGTCATACCGCCACGACAACGTGCCGCCATGGATCGGCCGTTGCCTGCGCAGTGTCGAAGCGTGGGCGCGCGCCGCCGGCCACGACTACATGCTGAGCGGCGACGAGTCGTTTGCGCTTTGTGGCGAGGACTATCCGGCGCGGGTCGGCGGCAATCCGCGCTCGATCACCAACCTGTGCCGCCTCGAGCTCGTGAGGCGCGCGCACCAGGATGGCTATGAATGGGCTATCTGGATGGATGCCGACATCTTCGTCTTCGATCCGGCCGCGTTCAGCGTCGGCGGGCTGGCTCGCTACGCCTTTGCGCGCGAGACCTGGATCGAGCTGGAGGGGCCCGATCGATGGCGCGTCTTTTCGGCGGTCAACAATAGCGTTTTCGCCTGCCGGCGCGGCGAGCCTGACCTCGAGTTCCTGATCGCCGCCACGCGCCACGTCGCGATGCATCGCAAGATCACCGACAACTACCAGGTCGGTGGGCACCTCATCAAAGGCCTGAGGGCCTCCCTGGCTTTCGAGACCCTGGGCCACGTCGGTATGTTCAGCCACTACGTGGTCCTCGCGCTGGCTCGCGGAGCATCGGAACTTCTGGAACTCCAGGCGCGTCTGCACGGGACGCCGGTCCATGCCGCCAACCTCTGCGCCTCCGAGAACTACGCGCCAAGAGTCAGCGAGGCCGAAGTTCGGATGGCCATGGACCTGCTCGAGGCGACCAGAGGCGGCGCGATCAACGACTGGCTCCCCCGCGAGGCGTCGGCGGGCGCGCCGGTGGCGGCGGAATGGAGCAGAGTGGGTGAGCAGGTGGAGCTGAAGGCGGCCGGTTACGTCTGGCGCGGTCGGACCTATCGCACCCTTGGCCGTTTGTGCCGAGCGATCACCGGCGCAAGGTGGATGGGGCCGAGGCTGGCGAGGTGGCGCTCGTTGTTGAAGAGACTGCAGGCGGCCTCCTTCGTTCGAGCGGATGGCTAGCGTGAACGAGTTGATCGACGTCTCCATCATCATTCCTTGCTACAACCGCGAAGGGCTCGTCGGCGAGGCCATTGAGAGTGCGCTCCGCCGCAGCGCCCTGGCCACGGAGGTCATCGTCGTCGACGACGGGTCGACCGATCGTTCCTGGTCGGTGATCGAGGGGTTTGGGGACCGCGTCCGCGGCTTCAGAACTGCCAACGCGGGCGTAAGCGCGGCCCGAAATCTGGGCATCGATCACGCGAACGGTCGGTTCATCCGCTTCCTCGATTCCGACGATCGGATCCCCGAGGGCGCGATCGCGGCCCATTTCACGGCGACCGCGGCGCTTCCTGTCGACCACATCGCCGTGGGCGACGCCGTGTCGATCAACGCCGACGGCATGGCGATCGAGTCCTTAGGATACGGATATGCCGCCCTGGCGCCCCCAGGCGCCATTCCGAGGGCCGTCCTGATCCGTTATGGAATGTTCGCGTCGCTGCCGCTGTTTCCAAGGGATGCCTGTCGCCGCTGCGGTGGATTCGACACCAAGGTCTCGTTGGTGGAAGACACTGAGTTTGCGATGCGGGTCTCCCGCGCCGGGTACACCTTCGTTCGCGTTCCCATCACGGTTTGTGAGATTCGCGAACATCCCGGAGACCGCATTTCGCGCAACTGGGGTCCCGCCGAATACCGGCTGCGCCGGGAAATGTGCGAGCTGATCTGGGCCGGCTTCAACACTTCGACTTCGGATCGTCTGTCGAAGCTCGAAATGCAAAATTTGGGAAAGGCGATATGGACTGTTGGGCGCGATGCGAGTCGCGAACACTTTTCAGACGAAGCCGACGCATTGTTCAAACTCGCCCTCCATGTCGCCGGGAGAGGCGCCTGGAACGCCAGGATGCCGGCAAAGCTGCTCTATTTGTTCCTGTCGCCCTATCGAGCGGAAAGGCTCCTCGGCCATCTGAAGCAAGTCATCGGAGGTTTCGGCTCACCGCGGAGGACCTCTGAACGCCACGGCATTGATCAGCAGAGCATATGAGCGCCACGTGATCGCACACAGGTTTGCGGGCAGGACGGGTCGAATCGGGTATCGTCTCGCCATCCTTCCCTCACCTTCTCGACGACGGCGGATTCGGCAAGATGGCGATGACTTGCTGCCGCTCGCCCACCTCGGTTTTTTTCGACCTCGCCGAGCCCACCGCGGTAGAACCCAATCCCGGCGCCTCCCTTTGATCCGCGCTCGCTCTGGAAGAACAGGTGCCTGAGTATCCCATGGCGGAGATTCTCGCGCGCACCGTGGCAGCCGATACGGCGCCCGCGGCATGAGCCCGCGCACCACAAAGCGCCCAGCGCCGGCCCGCCGAACCGATCAGGTCCTTGTCCTGGAAGCTGGCCGTGCCGAGCGCCACTATTGGCTCGACCTTTGGCGCTATCGCGAGCTGTTCGCCATCCTGGCTTGGCGCGATCTCGCCGTTCGTTACAAGCAGACCGCCATCGGCATCGCCTGGGCGGTCATCCGACCCTTCCTGACCATGCTGATCTTCACCTTCATCTTCGGGCGCATCGCCAAGATGCCCAGCGACGGCTCGACGCCCTACCCGCTCATGGTGTTCGCCGGCCTGCTGCCCTGGACGCTGTTCTCGACCATCCTCAGCGAGGCCTCGGCCAGTCTCGTCGCCAATTCCAATCTGATCGGCAAGGTCTATTTTCCGCGCCTGATCGTGCCTTCCGCCACCATCGTGGTCGCCCTGGTCGATTTCGCGGTGACCTTCGTATTGCTGCTCGCGCTGATGATCTGGTTCCGTTTCATACCCGACTGGCGCATTCTGTTTCTTCCGGTGTTCGTGCTGCTGGCGGTGCTCGGTAGCCTTGGGCCGGCTCTGTTGATTACCGCCCTCAACGTCAAGTATCGCGATTTCCGTTACATCATTCCCTTCCTGCTGCAGCTGGGGACCTATGTCTCGCCAGTTGGCTTCACCAGCGCGGTCGTACCGCGCACGTGGCGGCTGCTCTACAGTCTCAACCCTGTCGTCGGTGTGATCGACGGCTTCCGTTGGTGCCTGCTGGGCGGCGAGGCGCACCTCTATCTGCCAGGCTTTTTCCTTAGCCTGGCTGTGGCCGCCATCTTCCTGTGGCTGGGCATAGCCTACTTCCGCGCCACCGAACGCACCTTCGCGGATCTGCTCTGACCGTGGCCCGCGACGTCGTCATCCGCGCCGAAGGCCTCGGCAAGAAATACATCATCAGCCACACTACCCAGCGCAGCACCTATGTCGCCCTGCGTGACGTCTGGGCCAATGGCGCCCGAAACCTGCACCGCTCGGCCATGGGCCTATTGCTCGGCCGCCCCGCGGTTGTCGGCGAAGAGGCGGAGGAGTTTTGGGCGCTCAAAGATATCGATTTCGAAATCGAACGCGGCGAGCTGATGGGCGTCATCGGCCGCAACGGCGCCGGCAAGAGCACCCTGCTCAAGATCCTTTCGCGCATTACCGAACCCAGCGAAGGCAAAGTGACTATCCACGGGAGCGTCGCCAGCCTGCTCGAGGTTGGCACTGGCTTCCATCCTGAGCTCACCGGCCGGGAAAACATCTATTTGAACGGGGCGATCCTCGGCATGGGTCGCGGAGAGATCAAACGCAAATTCGATGAGATCGTGGACTTCGCGGAGGTGGAGCGGTTCCTCGATACGCCCGTGAAGAGGTACTCCTCGGGCATGTACGTCCGATTGGCGTTTGCCGTTGCCGCACACCTCGAGCCCGATATCCTCGTGGTCGACGAAGTGCTGGCGGTCGGGGACGCCGAATTTCAGAAGAAGTGCCTCGGAAAATTGTCGGAGGTGGCTGGCGGAGGCCGGACCGTGCTCTTCGTCAGCCACAGCATGGGATCTCTCTCCTCGCTCTGCGACAAGGGAATTTTGTTGCGTCACGGCAGAATTGGAATGTGCGGCGATATACGGGATGTCGTTGCCGAATACGTCAATTCCGCCGACATTCGTAACTATATAGAATTCTCAATCAATAATAAGGAACCGTCCATTAGAAGTATATCGGTCGATGCAGGCGCCTTGGCGCGTGGTGATCTACTCCTCAAGATTGGCTTCTCATCGCCATTTCCATTAAGTCCAGCCGTCGGCGGAGTCACTCTGAGATCGACCACGGGCCATGTTGTCTGGGGTACAAATTCGCGTTTCCATCCCAGTATCGAGTCGGTCCGGTCAATCTCGACGGGCACGCTCAAATGTGAAGCGAAACACTTACCATTGATTCCGGGCTCCTATACCCTTTCGGTGTGGCTCGGAGGATGGCACGAAGATTACGATGCCAAGCAGGACGTCCTCAATCTAGTGTTCAGAGGTGGCGAGCAGTCCTCCTTGCGACCCCGGCCCGAGGCGAACGGCAACCTGGACTGGGACGCATCATGGAGCGTGGTTGGCTCGGAAATCGGGGCCGACAATCAATACTCCAGCTGACAGTGACCAAAAAAGGCTTCGTGGCCTCCCTGGGCGCGGTACATAGTCGGGATTGCACATTCTCCTGGATTGGAGCGCCCATAGTGGAAGAACCGGCGAGCAGCGTGTTGGCGCCCACCGCCAGCGTGGTGGCGGCTTTCATCGGCAATCACATAGTCTCTCCGAGCGAGGTCCCGGCCCTGATTGCGACGGTCAGCAAAGCCTTCGCGGACCTTGGCGCTCCGGAGCCCGCGGCGCCGGCGGCGATGCGGCTCACTCCAGGCCAAATCAGAAAGAGCATCACCCCCGACGCCCTGATCAGTTTCGAGGACGGCAAAGGCTACAAGACCCTCAAGCGGCACCTGACGACGCGCGGAATGACCGTGGCCGAGTACAAGTCCAAGTGGGGCCTGCCGAGCAACTATCCGACCACTTCGCCCACCTACAGCGCCAAGCGGTCGGCCATGGCCAAGAGCATCGGCCTGGGTTCGGGGTTCAGGAAAGCCGGGAAGGTCGGCCCCGTGACGGCACCCAGGAGGGGGCCGGCGCCAGCATCAGGACCCGCCAGGCGTGGCCGACCGAGGAAAGCTCCCAGCTGAGCGACGGGTCGCCCATTTGTCGGGGGCACGGGGCAACAATCCGGGATTTGCGCAGCCGCAGGCGACATCTCTGAACCGGGCGGTCTCATCGCTGCCCACGCCAGAGCCGCCAGGGCCGAGCCAGATCGCCAATCAAAACCTTCCCGATCAGTGTCGGTGAAGGCGACTCGCAAGACTGGCGCCCTGCTTGATGCAAGCGTCGGAGTTCAGGTACTCCCAACCGCCAAACCGGCCGATCGTGAATATACCGAGCGGCTCGAGATAGGCGCGAATTTTCCGGACGATGGCCGGTCGATCGTGGGTGTAGACCGGGTAGCCGTAGTCAACATCGACAAATCGGCTCTCGGCCACATCGCCGAGCGAGGCGATGAGACGGGACTCCACCAGCCACTCGAGGGTCGCCCGCTCGAGCTCTGAGTCAGCTGCCGGAGGCTGCTGCAGCGAGTGGGCGATCTCGCACATGATGGCGTGCTGGGAGCGGCCGCGCAGGCTCGGCGAGGAGGCGTGGTTGAAGGCTATTTTGTGTGGTGGCGCCTGGGGATCGGCGACATAGACGCGCTGGGGCTCATCCTCGAGCCTCTTGCCAACGAGCACGAGCAGAACTTTGAGCGAGACGAATTCGAGACGATCTGCCTCGGAGATCAAGTCCTGCGGGCAGTCACGTATCGCCCGCAGAAGCGCTGGCAGTGGCATTGTGGAGACGAGGCGGTCCCAGGCCCAGCTGCCGCCGTTGGCGCTATGGGCGGTCCTGGCTTTCGCATCGACGTCGTAAATCTCCTGGCCGAATTCAAATGGTCCGCAGTAACGAGCCATGGCCCGGAAGATTTCGACGAACCCGCCGTCCGCCGGGTAGGCCACCTCGCTCTGCGCACTGAGGGGTTGGCGAGCTCGATCCCCTCTGCGGACGCCGACGGGTTCGCCGCCGGCGATCCGCTCCTGGACCCATTCGCAGCTCATCCCCTTGAGGTCACGAGCCCAGAGCTTACGGTTGTAGGGCAGCATGAAATGGCGTGCGACCCCGGCGCCGAAACGCTCAACGATCCATTCTTCGAAATTCTCGGCCTTCACCGTCGCATCAGGGTCACGTTGAGTTTCGCGGCACTCCGCGGCGATGGCTGGATCGGAGATCTGGTCGAAGTGACGCTGAAACGGGTAGTCGATCAGGCGGCCGTCGAAAAGGACCCGGGCGTCGCGGCGCTGCGTATGCCAACGGCCTTCCATCAGGCGCTCGACCAACCCCGTGACCTCGGGATGTGGCGAATGAAAGGAATGGCCCCCGATATCAAAAACGCCGCCGCCGAACTCTATTGACCGGCACAGGCCGCCAACCTCGCCGCTCTTTTCTAGAACGCGTGACCTCCCGCCGTAGCTGTAGGAGAACGCCAACCCCGTCGGGCCCGCCCCAATGATGAGGACCTCGCCAGAGTCCAAGCCTAGAATCTCAGCGCCTGGAAGATCGGATGAAATCTCCTGTCGAACTGCAGATTATTGCCCTCCCTACGCCCGACGGAGCCTATGATTGCGACGCCTTGGGCCAGCTGTTCAAAACTCCGCGCTAAGAGCAGCACCGGCGGCGTATGTGACAAATACTTGTATGGGCCAACAGCGTATGCGTGAGGATATTCGAGCCCTCGGCTATGCAGGAGCAACAACAAGGAGTCACCGAAACAGGCCAGCAAATGGGCTCCGCCACCCTGAACTCCGACGAAAAGATGGGATTTCGCCAAGATCTCCAGCTTGGTCAGGTTGTACGGCGCGCCAGTGTCGGCGCACAGAGCTTCCAAGATCACGACATTACTGAATCTTCTAGCCAGTTCCATGTCCGGATATTCACAATGGGTATTGTGATCTGACGTGTAACCGGTGCCGGTTGGGAGAGCTCCGGGCCGACTATAGACCACGTCGAAACGATCCGACGCGAAACTGAATAGAACTTCCAGCAGCTGTAGAGGAAGATAATTGATCGGCCCCATCTCCCATTCTACGGTGAACTTATTTTGGATAAACAGCACTGGGCGACCGAACGTCATGCCCTGAGAACGGTACTCCGTCCGATAGTCAGGTACTACGTGCCATCGCTGTTTCGTCGCGCTGTAGGTGCTATTGGTCGGCCAATCGCGTTGTTCGACCGGGAGCCAATCGCGAGAACCGGACTTCTCGTGGAATTCGTCGTCGTCCAGGAAGTAGTAGAAGGGACGCATGCCATCGTAGGTGATCACGCGCCGGCCAGCGAGCAGGCCCTCCGTCTTGAGCCAATAGGCGAAGGGAATGAAGGTCGTGATCTCGGCCCCGAACTCGCCTGTGTATTCAATGGTCCCGGTGGTCCTAAGTCGGTCTAGCGACTGATTGAGCAACTCCTGATCATCACACACCGCCGCGCCTTCCGCGCGCGGCCCCAGACGCCATAGCCATCGACGAGCGCCGATTCTCAGTCGAGCCAAGGACTGCCGCATGGTCTTCAGGCATCCATGTTGTTCAGCTTGGTTGACGGCGCGGCCTGCGGCGGCCCGACCGGAATGGCGTCATCTCTACCGTCTGCGCTGGGCCAACACCCGCCGAACGATCGGTTTGAATGCCTCTAGAGGCATCGAATCATAGGTCGGATCGAACGCGGCCTGATCGAATTGGTGGCAGAACTGTGCCGTATATTCAAAGTCCGGATGGCCGCGGAACTGCTCTCGTTGATGCCGATTCCCGCCAAAGAAGTGGAAGAAGTAATAGCCCTGGAAAACGTCATGGCGCCGCATCATCCAGTGATTTCGATCGGAGATGTAGGGCCTGAGGATCATTGCGCCGAATTCGGCGTGATCGGCCGGAGCTAGGACCGCGCCAATGTCATGCAGTAGAGCGCAGGTGACGTACTCCTCGTCATGGCCTGCCCGATGGGCGCGCGTAGCAGTCTGCAGGCAGTGCTCCAGCCGGTCGACGGCAAAGCCGTGACAGTCGCTTTCGAGCAGGGCTAGGTGGCCGAATAGCCAGTCCGGCAGGCCGCGGGCGAATTCGGCGTCAGCTCGGGCGACGCATGCCCAGTCGGCCTGGGTGGCCTCGGTCATAGCGTGAAAGCTCGGCCGAGGCTTGGCTGCCGAATGTCTCGATGCGCCGTCGGCCATTAGAGGTCGTCCAGTGATCGGGACATTTCAAGCTGCGCGTCGCCGGACAGGCTGTCAACGGCGTCCGCACCCTGGGGTTGGTAGTGAAACAGATCTCTGCACCTGGAGGAACAACTCGGTGGCGCTGGGCCGGCCCGGGCATTGACGAAATAGTGCGCGCAGCGCTTGTGCGGCTGGCGGGAGCCGCTCGCGAGCAAGTGTCCATCGCGACCCGTTTTGCGGGGGCGGTTCGGGAAATCTGAGTCGCGCAAGAACGAACGACCGATTCCCTTCGCGCCAGCAACGCGATGGGGGCGGCTGACCGTTCCGCCGGGGTACTGCGCGCCAACCTATCCAGGCCCGCCAGCGTCGCGTCGGCTCCGTCCAGCGCCGGCAGCTTAAACGACTTAGACCCGATCCTGCCCCGTCAGATGCCGATATTGCGGCGACCGCTCGCCGAACCTATGCCGGACCCACAGGTCGCGCCCGATCAGGATCATGAGCGCGATCGTCGCAAGGATAACCAGAACCCGCTCGACTCGGCCGCGTAGCAGCGATGGCGTCCACGTCGCTCGCTTGTTGATCCGCCACGCCAGGCCCGTGACCGCCGTGACGGCGAAGAGGATCCCGAGGATGGCCAGCGCGATATGGAGGAGGTCAGACTGCGACATGACCCCTCGCTAGCACGGGCCTAGGCGGCGGGGGGTGTTGTCAGCCCAGAATCACGGGGCGCTAACCGGCCGGCAGCTCGACCGACGCCATGACCAAGCCGCCGAAGCCTGACAACCCGTTCCGCTGGTTCGACTCCTCGCCCGAGGTGATCCGGCTGGTGGTGATGATGTACGTCCGCTACCCGCTGTCGCTGCGCAACGTCGAGGACCTGCTGTTCGAGCGCGGCATCGACATTTGCCACGAGACCGTGAGGCTATGGTGTTGGGGTGGACGGCCCCCGACGGCATCGATGTGCCAGACTGAGGTCGTTGCAGATCTCAGACAGGGAGACCGTCCGTGGAACAGATTACCCGCA
>Ga0208849_1000508_pt1 | contig 36236 bp, 42 predicted proteins | sample NGESurdeep072012_10_FD_184470 | JGI IMG/M metagenome (GOLD analysis project Ga0208849, IMG submission 184470) | Arctic peat soil microbial communities from Barrow, Alaska - NGEE Surface sample 53-3 deep-072012 (SPAdes) | ecosystem: Environmental > Terrestrial > Soil > Wetlands > Peat ... | reverse complement strand
CCCACAATCCCTTCGACCATCGACCCCCCAAACCTGGCCGAAGCCAAAAGGGGACATTCTAACTTTGGAGGAAGGGGACATTCCTACTTGGGGCTAACATGGAGAGGGCCTACCTTGACGCCAAGGGGGCGGGCGGGTAGAGAGCGCCCTCTTCGTTGAACCGGCTGTGTCTCCGTCAGGGTTGGAGGCAGACGCGGTTCGCCAAGACGAACCAGGCATGGGCGGCTCCGATTGGCCGTTTATTGGGTGACGGGTCCCTGCGGTGTTCCGCGCGGGCCATTCGTTTTTGCGAGCTTCGCGTTCGTCCAGGCGCCGCCTGGCGAGCCGGTCTTTGAAACGGTCTGGCGCACGCGGGCTCGGTAGCGGCTCGAAGGGAAGCAAGAAGAGCGATATGGATCGTCAGAACATCCGCATCCGGCTCAAGGCCTACGACCATCGCGTGCTTGATCATTCCACCCGCGAGATCGTCAACACGGCCAAGCGCACCGGCGCCACCGTCCGGGGTCCGATTCCGCTCCCCACCCTGATCGAGCGCTTCACCGTCAACCGCTCGCCGCACATCGACAAGAAGTCGCGTGAGCAGTTCGAAATCCGCACGCACAAGCGCGTGCTCGACATCGTCGATCCCACCCCGCAGACCGTGGACGCGCTGATGAAGCTCGACCTCTCCGCCGGCGTGGACGTCGAGATCAAGCTCTAGGGGAGCGGGTCAGATGCGCACCGGCCTGATCGCCAAGAAGCTCGGCATGACCCGCCTGTTCGACGAGGCCGGGACCCACGTCCCGGTCACCGTTCTCAGCCTCGAAGCCTGCCAGGTCACCGCCCAGCGAACCAAGGAGCGCGACGGCTATGTCGCCCTCCAGTTGGGCGCCGGGGCCAAGAAGGCCAAGAACACCTCCAAGGCCATGCGCGGCCACTTCGCCAAGGCGCTCGTCGAGCCCAAGCGCTGGCTGGCCGAGTTCCGCGTCTCCGAGGACAACCTCATCGACGTCGGAGCCGAATTCACCGCCGACCATTTCCTCGCCGGTCAGAAGGTCGATGTCGCCGGCATGACCGTCGGCAAGGGCTTCGCCGGGGCGATCAAACGCTGGAACTTCGGCGGCATGCGCGCCACCCACGGGGTTTCGGTCTCCCACCGCGCCCACGGCTCGACCGGCCAGCGCCAGGACCCGGGCAAGGTGTTCAAGGGCAAGCACATGGCCGGCCACATGGGCCAGACCAACATCACCACCCTCAACCTCACCGTCTTTCGGGTCGATGTCGAGCGCGGCCTGATCCTGATCAAGGGCGCCGTGCCGGGCACGGAAGGGACTTTCGTCAGGATCCGCGACGCGGTGAAGATCGCCCCACCGGAAGGCGCGCCTCGCCCGGGCGCCATCAAGGGCTCGGGCAAGGCCGCTCCGACCGAGACGCCCGCCGAGTCCGAGGCCGCGCCCGAAGCGTCGGAAGGAGCCGGCCAATGAAGCTCGACGTGATCAAGCTCACCGGCGCCGCCGCCGGCTCCATGGAGCTGCCGGACGCGGTCTTCGGCCTGACCGACATCCGCGCCGACATCCTCCAGCGCTGCGTCACCTGGCAGCTCGCCAAGCGCCGCGCCGGGACCCACAAGGTCCAGGTTCGCAACGAAGTCTCGCGCACCGGCAAGAAGATGTACAAGCAGAAGGGCACCGGCGGCGCCCGGCACGGTTCGCGTCGCGCCGCGCAGTTCGTCGGCGGCGCCCGGGCGTTCGGCCCGGTGGTCCGCAGCCACGCCTTCGACCTGCCCAAGAAGGTTCGCGCCCTGGCCTTGCGCCACGCGCTCTCCTCCAAGGTCAAGTCCGGATCGCTGTTCATCCTCGACGCCGCCGCTCTCGACGAGCCGAAGACGGCGACCCTGCGCGGTCACTTCGACGCCATGGGCCTGAAGAGCGCCCTGATCATCGCCGGTCCGGAAATCGACGCCAACTTCAAGCTGGCGGCCCGCAACATCCACGGCATCGATGTCCTGCCCAACGCCGGGCTAAACGTCTACGACGTGCTGCGCCGCGACGCCCTGGTGCTGACCCGCGCGGCGGTCGAAGCGATCACGGCCCGCTTCCAGGAAAGGGAGGCCGCCTGACATGGCCGTCACCGCCCGCCACTACGACACCATCCTCGCGCCCCTGATCACCGAGAAGGCGACTCTGCTTTCCGAGCAGAACAAGGTCGTCTTCAGCGTCGCCATGGACTCCACCAAGGAAGAGATCGCCGGCGCCGTCGAAGCCCTGTTCAAGGTTCGCGTGACCAAGGTCAACACCTTGATCCAGAAGGGCAAGACCAAGCGCTTCAAGGGCCGCCCGGGACGGCGTTCGGATCTCAAGAAGGCCATCGTGACCCTGCAAGAGGGCCAATCCATCGACATCACGACGGGGCTCTAGAGAACCATGGCCCTGAAGCATTTCAATCCGACCTCGCCGTCCCGCCGCGGACTGGTGCTGATCGACCGCTCCGAACTCCACAAGGGCCGGCCGGAGAAGAGCCTCGTCGAGGGCCTGACCAAGTCCGGCGGCCGCGGCGGCGGCGGCCGTATCGCCGTGCGTTTCCGCGGCGGCGGCGCCAAGCGCCTCTATCGACGGGTCGATTTCAAGCGCCGCAAATGGAACGTGGTGGCGAGGGTCGAGCGTCTCGAGTACGATCCCAACCGCACCGCTTTCATCGCCCTGATCAAATACGCCGACGGTGAACTCGCCTACATCCTCGCCCCGCAACGGCTGAAGGCGGGCGATGAGATCATCGCCTCGGAAAAGGTCGATGTGAAGCCGGGCAACGCCTCGCCCCTGCGCGGCCTGCCGATCGGCACGATCATCCACAATGTCGAACTGAAGCCCATGAAGGGCGGCCAGATCGCCCGCTCGGCCGGGAACTACGCTCAGCTGGTCGGCCGCGACGCCGGCTACGCCCAGATCCGTCTCAACTCCGGCGAACTGCGCATGGTCCCCGACGGTTGCATGGCCACGGTCGGCGCGGTCTCCAACCAGGATCACATGAACGAGGTTCTGGGCAAGGCCGGCCGGGTTCGCCACAAGGGCCGCCGTCCGCACGTGCGGGGCGTGGCCATGAACCCCGTCGATCACCCGCACGGCGGCGGCGAGGGCCGCACCTCCGGCGGTCGCCACCCGGTGACCCCCTGGGGCAAGCCGACCAAGGGCAGCAAGACCCGCTCCAACAAGGCGACGGACAAATTCATCATCCGCAGCCGTCACCTGAAGAAGGCCCGCTAGGAAAGATGACCCGCTCGGTTTGGAAAGGTCCGTTCGTGGACGGCTATCTGCTCAAGAAGGCGGAAGTCGCGCAAGGATCGGGCCGCAAGGACGTGATCAAGACCTGGTCGCGCCGCTCGACGATCATGCCGCAGTTCGTCGGCCTCACCTTCGGCGTCCACAACGGCCAGAAGCACGTCCCGGTGCTGGTCGGCGAGGACATGGTCGGCATGAAGCTCGGCGAGTTCGCGCCCACCCGCTACTTCCCCGGCCACGCCGCCGACAAGAAGGTCAAGAGGAAGGCATGAGCCAGAAGGTAAATCCGCGCCGCGTCGGCCCCGTCGAGGCGATGAGCAAGGTCCGCTCACTGCGCACCAGCCCGCGCAAGCTCAACCTCGTCGCCCAGTCCATCCGCGGCCTCAAGGTCCAGCGGGCGCTCAATGAACTGGAGTTCAGCCCCAAGCGGATCGCGGGCGATGTGCGCAAGGCGCTCTATTCGGCGATCTCCAATGCCGAAAACAACCACAGCCTGGACATCGACAACCTCGTCGTCGCCGAGGCCTACGTCGGCAAGAACCTGGTGATGAAGCGCTTCTCGGCCCGCGCGCGCGGTCGCGCTTCCCGTATCGAAAAGCCGTTTTCCGAGATCACCATCGTGGTCCGAGAGCTGGGCGAGGCGGCCTGATGGGTCAGAAAGTCAATCCGGTCGGTCTGCGGCTCGGCATCAACCGGACCTGGGACAGCCGCTGGTTCGCCAGCGGCGCCGAGTATTCGCGCCTGCTGCACGACGACATCCGCGTCCGCCGCGAACTGAAGAAGCGCCTGATGCAGGCCGGCGTGTCGCGGATCATCATCGAGCGACCGCACAAGAAGTGCCGCGTGACTATCTATGCCGCGCGCCCCGGCGTGATCATCGGCAAGAAGGGCGCGGACATCGAGAAGCTGCGCAAGGATCTCTCGGACATGACCGAGGGCGAGGTCCACCTGAACATCGTCGAGATCCGCAAGCCCGAGACCGACGCCCAGCTGGTGGCCGAGAACATCGCCCAGCAGCTCGAGCGCCGGATCGCCTTCCGCCGGGCCATGAAGCGCTCGATGCAGTCGGCCATGCGCCTGGGCGCCAAGGGCGTGCGGATCGAGGTCGCCGGCCGCCTGGGCGGGGCCGAGATCGCCCGCGCCGAGTCCTATCACGAGGGCCGCGTGCCCCGGCACACCCTTCGCGCCGACATCGACTACGGCTTCGCCGAGGCCCGCACCACCTACGGCATCATCGGGGTCAAGACCTGGATCTTCAAAGGCGAAGTCCTCGAGCACGATCCGATGGCCCTGGACAAGCGGCTGGCCAGCGAATCCGGCCCGGCCGGCGAAGGCGGCGGACGCGAAGGCCGGGGCGATCGGCCCGACCGGGCGCCGCGCCGCGACCGCCGCGACGCACCGGCCGCGTAAGGATTTTCTCACGCCATGCTGTCACCCAAGAAAACCAAGTTCCGCAAGCAGTTCAAGGGCCGCATCCACGGCCTTGCCAAGGGCGGCTTCGCGCTCAATTTCGGCTCCCACGGGCTGAAGTCCACTCAGCCAGAGCGGGTCACCGCGCGGCAGATCGAAGCCGCCCGCCGGGCCATCACCCGCCAGATGAAGCGTCAGGGCCGGGTGTGGATACGCATCTTCCCGGATGTGCCGGTGAGTGACAAGCCGGCCGAGGTCCGCATGGGCAAGGGCAAGGGCGCGGTGGAATACTGGGCGGCGCGCGTCGCCCCTGGCCGGATCATGTTCGAGGTCGATGGCGTCCCCGACGACGTGGCCCGCGAGGCCCTGCGCCTGGGCGCCGCCAAGCTGCCGGTCAAAACCCGCATCGTCACCCGCATCGACGCCGTGGCGGAGGCGATGCAATGAACATTGAAGACGTGCGGCGTCTGACGCCCGACGAACTGGGCGATCGGTTGCTGTCGCTGAAGAAGGAGCAGTTCAACCTGCGCTTTCAGGCCGCGACCAGCCAGCTCGAAAAGACCCATCGCGTCGAGGAAGTGCGTCGCGACATCGCCAGGATCAAGACGGTCCTGCGCGCCAAAGCGCCGGCCGCGTAGGGCCACGGAGACATCTGACATGCCAAAGCGCGTTCTCGAAGGGCTGGTCGTCTCCGACAAGGGCGACAAGACGGTGATTGTGAAGGTCGAGCGCACCTTTCTGCACCCGGTGCTGAAGAAGACCGTCCGCCGCTCGAAGAAGTACCACGCCCACGATGAGTCCAACGCCTACAAGGCCGGCGAACAGGCCAGGATCATCGAGTGCGCCCCCAAATCAAAGCTGAAGACCTGGGAAGTGCTGCCGAAGGCCGACACCCGGGCCAGCGCATAGGGTGCACAACCGATGACGCCAGCTTCGATGCCGACTGAATTCAGCTCCTCCACCGTAGGGGGAGGGGGACCGCCTCGCCGCAGGACGAGGGGGTGGAGGGGGTATGCCTCCGACGCCGGCGTGGTGGAACACCCCCTCCGTCACGGCGCAAGCAAGAGCGCCGCGCCACCTCCCCCTACGGTGGAGGAATTTAGCCAACCGCGCATCCTTGACCGGACCAAGCCATGATCCAGATGCAGACCAATCTCGAGGTCGCCGACAATTCGGGCGCGCGCCGGGTGATGTGCATCAAGGTGCTCGGCGGCGCCAAGCGGCGCTATGCCGGCGTCGGCGATCGCATCGTCGTGTCGGTGAAGGAAGCCATTCCGCGCGGCCGGGTGAAGAAGGGCGACGTGCTCCAGGCGATCGTCGTGCGCACCTCCTCGGCGATCAAGCGCAAGGACGGCTCGATCATCCGCTTCGACCGCAACGCCGCGGTAATCGTCAACAAGCAGTCCGAGCCGATCGGCACCCGCATCTTCGGTCCGGTGCCGCGCGAGCTTCGAGCCAAGAACCACATGAAGATCATTTCCCTCGCCCCGGAGGTGCTGTGATGGCGGCCAAGATCAAGAAGGGCGACCGCGTCATCCTGTTGACCGGCAAGGACAAGGGCCGCGGCGGCACGGTCACCAAGGTGCTGCCCAAGGACGGCCGCGTCCTCGTCGGCGGGCTCAACCTCGTCCGCCGCCACACCCGCGCCTCCCAGGCCGATCCCCAGGGCGGCATCAAGTCCAAGGAAGCCAGCGTGCACATCTCCAACGTCGCCATCGCCGACGCCAAGGGCAAGCCTTCCAGGGTCGGCTTCCGCATCGACGGCGACAAGAAGGTTCGCTTCGCCAAGACAACCGGTGAGGTGATCAATGGCTGAGGCAGCCTACGAGCCGCGGATGAAATCCGAATACCGCCAGCGCATCCGCAAGGTGCTGAAGGACCAGTTCGGCTACACCAACGAAATGCAGATCCCCAAGCTCGATAAGATCGTCGTCAACATGGGCATCGGCGAAGCGGTGGCCGATTCCAAGAAGACCGCGTCGGCGATGAAGGATCTGGGCGCGATCACCGGCCAGAAGCCGTTGCCGACCAAGGCGCGGACCTCGATCGCCGGCTTCAAGCTGCGCGAAGGCATGGTCATCGGCGCCAAGGTCACCCTGCGCAAGGACCGGATGTACGAATTCCTCGACCGGCTGATCACCATCGCCCTGCCCAGGGTGAAGGATTTCCGCGGCCTCAAGCCGACCAGTTTCGACGGCCGCGGCAACTACGCCATGGGCCTGAAGGAGCATCTGGTGTTCCCGGAGATCAACTACGACGAGATCGACCAGGTGTGGGGGATGGACATCATCGTCTGCACCACCGCCAAGACCGACGACGAGGCGCGCGCGCTTCTCAAGGAATTCCAATTCCCGTTCACCACCCAATAGACGGGACCAGAAAGAGTTAAAGACCATGGCCAAGAAGAGCGCCGTCAACCGAAACGAGATGGTCCGCAGGCTGGTGAAACAGTTCGCGCCCAAGCGCAAGGCGCTGAAGGACACCGCGGAAAACGAAGCCCTGTCGCTGGAGGAGCGCTTCGAGGCGCGCCTGAAGCTCTCCGAGCTTCCGCGCAATTCCGCGCCCGGAAGGATCCGCAATCGCTGCGAAGTCACCGGACGGCCGCGCGCGTTCTATCGCAAGATGAAGATGAGTCGGATCGCCCTGCGCGAACTGGGCTCGGCCGGCCAGATCCCCGGCCTGGTCAAGTCGAGCTGGTGAGGAGGGCTCGAAATGGTCAATGACCCTATCGGCGACATGATCGCCCGGATCAAGAACGCCGCCACGCGCAAGCGCGCGAAGGTCGTCACTCCGGCTTCCAAGATGCGCGAGCGGGTGCTCGGCGTCCTCCAGTCGGAGGGCTATATTCGCGCCTTCACCCTCGTCCAGCAGCCGGGCGCCTTCCCCGAATTCGAGATCGAACTGAAGTATTTCGACGGCGAGCCGGTGATCGCCGAGATCAGCCGGGTCTCCAAGCCCGGCCGGCGGGTCTATTCGAGGGTCGGCGATCTGAAGCCGGTCAAGAACGGCCTGGGCATCTCGATCCTCTCCACGCCCAAAGGCGTGATGAGCGACACCGCCGCCAGAGACGCCAATGTCGGCGGCGAAATCCTCTGCCGGGTGTATTGAGATGTCGCGGATCGGCAAGCAGGCGATTTCCATTCCCGCCGGCGTCACCGTCGGCCTGGATGGCCAGACCGTCTCGGTGACCGGTCCCAAGGGCGCACTCGCCTGGACCGTGACCGAGGAGATCGTGGTCAGGCACGAGAACGGCGAACTCACCTTCACGCCGCGCGACGAGAGCACCCGGGCCCGGGCCATGTGGGGCCTCTCGCGCACCCTGGTGAACAACATGGTGGTCGGCGTCACCACCGGCTACGAGCAGAGCCTGGAACTGGTCGGCGTCGGCTATCGCGCCGCCATGAAGGGCCAGGCGCTGGCCATGCAGCTTGGCTTCTCCCACGATGTGAACATCGCGCCGCCGGCCGGCATCAGCTTCGCCGTCCCCCGTCCGGTCGAGGTCAAGATCAGCGGCATCGACAAGCAGCTGGTCGGCGAGACCGCCGCGCGCATCCGCAAGATCCGCCCGCCCGAGCCCTACAAGGGCAAGGGCGTGCGCTACGCCGGCGAGATGGTCCGGCGCAAGGAAGGCAAGAAGAAGTAAGGCCATGGCGCTCTCAGCTCGTGTCACCACCCAGCACCGCGCCCGGCGCGTCCGCACCCGGCTCAAGAAGATGGCCAACGGCCGGCCGCGCCTGTCGGTGTTCCGCTCGGCGAAGAACATCTACGCCCAGCTCATCGACGACCGCGTGGGGGTGACCCTGGCGGCCGCCTCCTCGCTCGAGGCCAGGTCGGAAAAGGGAACGGACAAGGGCGCCGCGGCCAAGGTCGGCGCCCTTCTCGCCAAGCGCGCCCTCGACAAGGGCCTCAAGGACGTCGTCTTCGATCGCGGCGGCTACATCTATCACGGCCGGATCAAGGCGCTGGCCGACGCCGCGCGCGAAGCCGGCCTGAACTTCTAAGGGAAACGGATCAACCATGGCTCGTGGCGAACAGCAGCGCGGCGGCGGTGACCGCCGGGGACGCGACCGGAACAAACCCGAGGAGCGCGGCGATGGCGACATCGTCGAAAAGCTGGTGCACATCAACCGCGTCGCGGCCACGGTGAAGGGCGGCCGGCGTTTCTCCTTCGCCGCCCTGATGGTGGTCGGCGATCAGAAGGGTCGGGTCGGCTTCGGCCACGGCAAGGCGCGCGAAGTGCCCGAGGCCATCCGCAAGGCCACCGAGGAGGCCAAGAAGACCATGATCCGCGTGCCGCTGCGCGAATCCCGCACCCTGCACCACGACGGCCAGGGCCGCTGGGGGGCTGGCAAGATCATGATGCGCGCCGCCCCTCCCGGCACCGGCGTCATCGCCGGCGGTCCGATGCGCGCCATCCTTGAGACCCTGGGCGTTCAGGACGTGGTCGCCAAGTCGGTCGGCTCGTCCAATCCCTACAACATGATCCGCGCCACCTTCGAAGCCCTCAAGGTCCAGGCCTCGCCACGCCAGGTGGCGGCCAAGCGCGGCAAGAAGGTCGGCGACATCATCGGCCGCCGCGCCGACGGGGCCGGCGACGTGGCCGAAGCTTGAAAGACGACAGACAATGAACAAGGTCACCGTCCGCCAGACCGGCAGCCCCATCCGCCGCAAGAAGGACCAGCGCGCCACCCTCGTGGGCCTGGGCCTCAACCGCATCGGCCGCACCACCGTCCTCGACGACAGCCCGCAGGTGCGCGGCATGATCGCCAAGGTCGCCCACATGGTCGAGGTGGTCGGGTAGCCCCCAACCGATTTTCTTTCACAGCCGAGTCGGGCGTTTCGCCCGGCGACAGATCTCGCAAGGAGAGGCGCACAAATGACCAGGCTCAATGAGCTTTCACCCCGGCCGGGGTCCGCCAAGAAGCGCATGCGCGTGGGCCGCGGTCCCGGTTCCGGCAAGGGCAAGACCGCCGGCCGCGGCGTCAAGGGTCAGAAGTCGCGCAGCGGCGTGGCCATCGCCGGCTTCGAGGGCGGCCAGATGCCGCTGCACATGCGGATGCCCAAGCGCGGCTTCAACAACCCGCGCCGCAAGGAATTCGCCGAGGTCAATTTCTGGCGTCTGGAACAGGCGATCGCGGCCGGCAAGCTGGATGCGGCCAAACCCATCGACGGCGACGCCCTGGTCGCCGCCGGCGTGGTCCGCCGCCAGAAGGACGGCGTGCGTCTTCTCGGGGCCGGCGCACTGAGCCACAAGCTCGACATCACCGTGCATTCGGCCTCCGCCTCGGCCCGGACGGCGGTCGAAGGCGCCGGGGGCAAGCTCACCGTCACCCGGCCCGAGCGGCCGGCGCCGGAAGCCTCCGCGGAAGCCTGATCCGTCCCTGCGGCGACGCGGCCCTCGCGCGGGGCTTGCCGCCGTCCTATCTGTGCGTCACGCCGCGATCGATTCCTGGGGATTTGAATGGCTTCGGCCGCCGAACAGCTAGCCGCCAACATGAACTTCGGCGCCTTCCAGAAGGCGACCGAACTTCACAAGCGTATCTGGTTCACCCTGATCGCCATGGTCCTCTATCGGCTGGGGACCTACATCCCCATCCCGGGGATCAACGCGGGGGCCTTCGCCAGCGCCTTCGCCGGCCAGTCCAAGGGCATCCTTGGCATGTTCAACATGTTCTCCGGCGGCGCGGTCTCGCGCATGGCGGTGTTCGCCCTGAACGTGATGCCCTACATCTCGGCCTCGATCATCGTGCAGCTGTTGGGCACCACCTATCCGCCGTGGGAAAAGCTGCGCAAGGAAGGCGGCGAGGCCGGCCGCAAGCAGCTCAACCAGTACACCCGCTATCTCACCGTGGTGCTGGCGGTGTTCCAGTCCTTCGGCATCGCCGTGGGTCTCTCCAACAGCCCGCACGTGGTCGATCAGCCGGGAATCTTCTTCATCCTTTCGACCGTCGTCACCCTCACCGGGGGCACCATGTTCCTGATGTGGCTGGGCGAGCAGATGACCGCCCGGGGCGTGGGCAACGGCATCTCCCTGATCATCTTCGCCGGCATCGTCGCCCGCCTGCCGGTGGGCATCTGGGATCTGCTCCAGGCGGCCAGGATCGATCCGTCCAAGAGCATGCTGATCTTCGGCTATCTGGCCGTCGCCGTGGTGGTGATCCTGTTCATCGTGTTCATGGAGCGCGCCCAGCGGCGCTTGCTGATCGTCTATCCCAAGCGGCAGGTCGGCAACCGGATCATGGGCGGGGAGAACTCCTTCCTGCCGCTGAAGATCAACGTCTCGGGGGTCATCCCGCCGATCTTCGCCTCCTCGCTGCTGCTGTTGCCGGCCACGGCGATGGCGTTTCTCTCGACCGCCAATCTGCCCGACTATGCGCAATGGCTGCCGCTGGTCGTGGGCCAGATGACCCACGGCAAGCCGCTGTTCATGCTCCTCTACGGCGCCCTGATCATGTTCTTCTGCTTCTTCTACACCTCGGTGGTGTTCAATCCCGACGACACCGCCGAGAACCTGCGCAAATACGGAGGCAACCTGCCCGGCATCCGGCCCGGCAAGCGAACGGCGGAGTACATCGACTACGTGCTCACCCGCCTGACCCTGATCGGCGCGGTCTATATCGCCGCAGTCTGCCTGCTACCCGAGTTCCTGGCCGGCGCCAACGGCTCCTACGCCTTCGGCGGCACCTCGATCCTGATCGTGGTCTCGGTGACCATGGACACCGTGGCGCAGATCCAGTCGCACCTCTTGGCCCATCAGTACGAGGGCCTTATCAAGAAATCCAAGCTGAGAGGCGGGCGGCGCTAGCCTCCTCAACTCGTGGGACAGCCGGGCCGGTGGATCGACAAGCCGAGCAGGGGGGAAGTGATGAACCTGATCCTTTTCGGCCCGCCGGCGGCGGGGAAGGGGACGCAGGCCAAGCGTCTGGTCGAACGGCGCGGCATGGTCCAGCTCTCCACCGGCGACATGCTGCGCGCCGCCGTCGCCTCGGGGTCGGCCCTCGGCCATCAGGTCGAGGACATCCTGCGGCGCGGCGATCTGGTCACCGACGACATCGTCATCGGGCTGATCGAGGAACGCCTCCCCGAACTGGACGCCCACGGCGGCGGCATCTTTGATGGTTTCCCGCGCACTGTCGCCCAGGCCGAGGCCCTTGACGCCATGCTGGCCCGGCGTGATCACCGCATCGACTTGGTGATTCGCCTCAAGGTCGATGACGACGCCCTGCGCCGGCGCATCGCCGGCCGCTTCGCCCAGTCGGGGCGGCCGGACGACAACCCCGTCGCCTACGAGCAGCGCCTGGTCGCCTACAACAAGGACACCGCGCCGCTGCTGCCCTACTACCAGGCCCACAACAAGCTCATCGAGGTGGACGGCATGGCCAGCGTCGAAGCCGTCGCGGCGGCGATCGACGCGGCGATCGACGGGCCGAGGTTCTGAGGGATGCCCGAGGGCGGACTGTTTGAACCCATCGTCGGTGTAGAGGACGAAGACAGCCAGACGCCAAGCCTCGCCGAGGGAACCGATGGCTTCGCCGCCGCCATCGCCATGGACGAGGCGCGGCATGATCCGGCCCTGGCGCGCAGAGCCGGCGACTACCTCGACAAACGATCCCGCCTGGTCGATCTGCAGATCAGGCGTTTCGAGGAGGAGTCCCGCCTTACCGAGGAGGAACGCCGCCTGGCCATCGGGGCGGCCAAGCGCAAGCGGTTCGCCGACCGGATGAAGAACGGGCTGCAGGTCTTCGCGGCGCTGGCGGCCACCATGGTCGGCCTGGGTCTCATCATCATGCTCACCGACTCGCTGGCCTCCAAGTCGGTGATCGTCGAGCCGTTCGACGCGCCGCCGTCCCTGGCCGCCCGCGGCCTTTCCGGCAAGGTCGTCGCCGGCGGCCTGTTTGACGAACTCACCCGCCTTCAGGCGGCGACCCGCAGCACCGCCGTCAAACGCAACCTCTCCAACGCCTGGACCAGCGACATCAAGGTCGAGGTGCCCGAAACCGGTGTCTCGATCGGCGAGATCGGCCGTCTGCTGCACCAGCGCTTCGGCCACGACCTGCACATCGGCGGCGACCTGATCCAGACCGACGACGGCGGCTTGGCGCTCACCGTCCGCGGGGACGGCGTGCTGCCCAAGGCGTTCACCGGCGCGACGGGGGACCTGGTCAGGCTGACTACCGAGGCGGCCGAATACATCTATGGCCAGTCGCAACCGTCTCTCTACGCCAACTACCTGACGAACGTCGGACGCTATGGCGAGGCGGTGGCCTTCAGCCGCAACGCCTACGCCGCCACCAGGCCCGAGGATCGCCCCTATCTGCTCAATGTTTGGGCCAACGCGCTCAACAACACCGGCGGCGCGCCTCGGGCCTCCCTGGCCCTCTATCGCCAGGCATTGAAACTCGAGCCCGATTTCTGGGTCGCCTACAACAACGTCATGAACAGCACCTGGCTGATGGGCGATGAAGAGGGCGCCTGGAGGGCCGGCGAGGCCATGCGCAGAGCGGCCGGCGGACGCCCCGGCCGGGCCCCGGACCTGTACTACGAAAACTGGGACACCCTGACCTGGAACCTTGCGCAATGGCGTGTCGAGAGCGTCGCCGACGAGGCGACCCAGGGCGGCATCGGCACCAGCGTCACCGCCGAGGCGCCGGCGATCGCCGACATCGACCAGCGGATGCACGATCCGGTCGATGCCGAATTCCAGCTCCAGACCGCCCAGGGCGACGCCAAGGACCCGACCATCGCCGCCCTCACCCACTTCGTGCACGGCCGGCTGGCGGCGGAATCCGGCGACACCGCCCGCGCGGCGGCCGAGATGGAGGCGTTCGGAGTGGCCTACGCCGATCCGGTGGTCTCCAGCAACTACCCCGGCTACGCCTGCTGGATCGCCCCGGCGGAGGAGGCGGCCGGCCATCCGGAGAAGGCCGACGCGGCGCTGAAGTCCGCCGGTCATTTCGTCGATTGCGCGCGCTTTCGCGGCGACATCCTCGATCACCGCGGCGACTGGCGAGGCGCCCGGGCCGCCTACGCCGCCGCCGTCGCCATCGCCCCGGATCTTCCCGCCGGCTACTATTCCTGGGGCGTCGCCCTCGCCCGCCACGGTGATCTCGCCGGGGCGATCGCCAAGCTCGCCGCCGCCAACGCCCGCGGCCCCCACTGGGCCGATCCGCTGGCCGCCTTGGGCGACGTCCTCGCCCGCCAGGGCCGCTGGAAAGAGGCCACGGCCAGATACGACGCGGCCCTGAAGTTCGCCCCCGCCTGGGCGGCCCTGCATCAGGCCCGCGCTCAGGCGGCCCGGCGCGCCCGGTGACGTACAAAGCCGTAGCGACGGCCATCGACGGGGCGATCGAGGGGCCGAAGTTCTGAAATCAGAACGTCGCCGTCAGGCGTGAATCCAGGATCGGGCGGCCGGCTGTGGAATGCGAGAGCGTCACCAGCGGCCAGTTCGCGGTCACGTCGGCATGCAGGTGGGGACCCAGTTGCAGCGAGACGCCGAGGCCGGCGGAGGCGGCGAATGTCGATTGCCGGGTGGCGTCGTCGCGGCCGAAACCGAGGTCAGAGAAGGCGAAACCGGCCACGCTGCCCGCGGCGACACCGGGCCATCGGAGCGCGACCGGCGGGACGCGGAGTTCCTGGCGCGCGATCAGGGCGTCGTCGAAGGCCCCGTCGTCGAGCAGATATCCCCTCACCAAGCCCTGGCCGCCGAGCGCGCTCTGTTCGGTCGCCGGCAGCGCCTGGTCGGCGAGCTGTCCGATCATCTCGTCCACCAACGCAAAGTTCCTGCCCAGGCGTATCGTGCGGCTGAAATCCATCGTCGCGTAGATATAGCCCGAACGGGTCACCCGCCCGTTGGTGTCGGTCGCCAGGGCGCTGTCGGCGTTCCGCCGATCGACGCCGCCGGGGCTCAGATGCAGCGCCACGCCGAGCGATGAATCGCCGCGCCCGTCGCTCCATGTGTTGGACCACGCCAGCAGCGCCTGGAAGACGTCCTCGGAGCCTCCCACCACCGCCGCGCCGCCGAAGAAGGTGTCGTGAATCTGCCGCCTGGCCTCGACGCCGATCGCGACGTCGCCAGGCAGCGGAACGAGATTGGAGAGCGCGAAGCGATCGTCGAGGCTCGCCTCAAAGGTGCTCTGCCGTTCCTGGAAGGCCTGGACCGTCTGGTTGGTCTCCACCGCGTCGATGGTCAGTTCGATCTGCTGGCGCGGCGCCGTCGGCGCGACCAGGCGGCCGGCCTGACTGACATACTGGGGGTGGGCTTGGCCGAACAGGCGGTGGTCGATCCAGAAATCGGGGCTGGCGGTCAGTTGCCAGGAAGCGTAGGCGCCCGGCGCCAGCGGCAGGGCGGCCAGGGCGCCGACGAAATAGCGGTCGCCCCCCGTCGCCAGCGAGTCCGAGGTCTGATAGCCGCCGAACACCCGCCAGGGCCGGGCCCGGGTGACCTTCAGATCGACGTCGGTCTCGCCGAGCCCAGCGCCGGGGGTGAGAGCGATCTCGACGGCGCGGAAGGGATTGCGGTTCAGCCAGTCGCGATCCTGCTCGAGCTGGTGGCCGTCGATCGGCTGACCCGGCCGGGCTCTCACCCCGCGGGCGATGCGGGCCTCCTCCCGCGCCTTGGCGCCGGCCACGGCGATCTTTCCCAAGCGGAATTCGACCACCCGAAGCCGCAGCAGGCCGCCGGTCAGTTCCTGCTCGGGCGCGGAGACCTCGACGAACGGGTGGCCGCGACGCCGAAAGGCGCGGACGATGCGCGCCTCGATGTCCGAAATCAGCTTGCGGGACAGGGGCTTTCCGAGAAACGGCGTCAGGTCGCGGCGCAGGGGCCACCCTTCCGCCTTGGCCAGGCGGCTGGCGTCGATCGGGTCCGCGGCCGGCGCCGCCGAGGCCGGATCGTCGCGCCCCAGCAGCACGATCCCATGAAGAACCGGACCCAGCGGTCGATCATCATCGCTGGCGGCGGCCTCGGGCGGGGAGGGGGCCGGCGCCGGCGAGGGGGCCGGGGCCGGCGGCAGATGGCGCTCGACGACCTGCCCGAAGGCCGCGCCGCCGATCATCCAGGCGGCGACCGCCGCGGTCGCGAGGCGCCCCGGCCTGGTCCTCCGCCCGCCGGATCCCATGCCGGGCTAGCGCACTGACCCAGTCAGAAGATTCACAGAGTCGAGTTCCTCCACCGTAGGGGGAGGGGGACCGCCTCGCCGAAGGACGAGGCGGTGGAGGGGGTTCTCCGCTTCTCCGACGCCGGCGTGGCGGAGAACCCCCTCCGTCACGGCGCAAGCAAGAGCGCCGCGCCACCTCCCCCTACGGTGGAGGAACCTCATGACCTGCATCATCTGTTTGAGTCTGAGCACTAGGGAGGTCCCACGCCGCGCAGGGTCGGATAGTGTCCAGCCGAGGGCGGCGACCAGACGTTGGTGAAGTCGAAGCCGGCGTAGGTGCTCTCCGAATAGGGGCTGACCCCCGTCGTCCCGCCCATGCCGACCAGGCCGCTGGTCGTGCCCGTATCGCAACAGGAGGCGACGGCGACGGTGAGGCCCGTCGTCCCCTCGTCCCAATAGCTGTCGGTGATCGAGCCGCCGTTCAGGTCTCCGACCAGGCCGCCCAGGACGTATGATCCCGTCACCTTCCCCGCGGCGATGACGCGCGTGATCGCGCTTGCGCCCGTTTCGTATCCCACGAAGCCGCCGATCAGGTTGTAGCCGGAACCTTGCACGGTAACCGGCGAGGTGGCGTAGGAATCGCTGATCGAAGTTCCGTACGCGTAACCCGCAAAGCCTCCAGCCAGGGTGAAGGCGGTGCTTGTCGCACCGGCTTGGGTCACGACCGCACCGCTGGAATAGGATCTCGTGACGTTTCCGCTGACATCGAGGTCGCCCGCGAATCCGCCGATCTCATTGCCGCCGCCATTCATGCCTGACGCGGTCTGGGTTACGGTCCCGGTGGCGTAAGACTGGGAAATAACACCATGGGCGCCATAGCCGACGAACCCGCCAGCCGCCGACTGGCCACCCGCGGTCACATTGCCGGTAGCGTAGGAGTCTGTGACCGTCGCCGTTTGGTTGCTGATGGGAAAGTTCCCGCCTATCTCGCCGATGAGGCCGCCGGCGAGGGCGCTCTGGCTCACACTGGCTCCATTGCCGGCGGTGACATTGCCGGTGGCGAAGGACGAGATCACAGAGGAGCCGGACCCCAGGAAGTCCAGTAGACCGCCGACAATCACCCCATTGCCGCCGGTCACCGTGGCCGAGGAATGAGAATCGACGATCGACGCGCCGAGGCTCATGCCGCCGACGAGGCCACCCGCGCCGGCATTGTAGGCGCTCGTCGATCCCGCTCCGGTGGTCACCGCGCCGGACGAAGAGGCGTCGATGACCGTGCCGCCTGTCATCCCCCCGACGAGGGCGGCGGCGGTCATGCCGGCGCCGGCGGTCACCTTCGCGTTGGCGAGATTGATATCCCGCACGACACCGCCGGCCGCAACGGAGCTGAACAGTCCGACGAAGCCGTTGCTCATTGGCCCGACGAGCGGGGTCTGCGGGACCGCCGTCGTGAAGTCGATGGTGAGGTTGGAGATCGTGTGGCCGCCGCCGTCGAAGAGGCCGGTGAAATCGGCCGCCCGGTTGCCGCCGATGGGGACGAAGCCGGAGGCGGGGTTCCAGACGTCGGTAGTGTTGGCGGTAGCGGCGAGATTGAGGTCGGTGTCCAGCGTGTAGTTGGCCGCGGGGTTCAGCTCCATCAGCTGCAGCTGATGGCCGTTGCTGATGGTGGTCGAATACTCCGAGAGCAGCATCGGCCGGGTGGCGCCGGCGAAGCCGCCGGCGTTGTTCAAGGTCCCGTCGCCATCGACGATCACCCAGCCGGAGGCGCCCGGCGTCGTCCCGAAGCCGAAGCCGGCGAAATTGGCGGCGGTGAAGAACTGGGCGGTGGTCAGCCCCGTTCCGCCGCCAGCGCTGGTCGGCTGGCCGGTGGTCTGGGTGTCCCAGTAGGATGACGCCACCGAACCGCCGGCGCTGAGGCCGATCAGGCCGCCGACGGCGCTCGAACCCTTGACCTGGCCGATGGCGTAGGCCTGGCTGACCGTGGCCTTGGAATAGCCGATCAGGCCGCCGACCTCGCCCCCGGTGGCGCTGACCGTGTCCAGCGCATAGCTCTGGCTGATCGCGCCGGTGTCGTAACCCACCAGACCGCCGACCGAGCCGGGGCCGCTCACCGAGCCGCCCGCCCAGCTGCCGCCAATCGAGCCGGTATCAAAGCCGGCCAGACCGCCGACGTGGGCGCCGGAGCCGATGACCGTCCCAGTGACCCAGGATGCCAGGATCGATCCGCCGCCCGCCGCTCCGACCAGGCCGCCGACGTAGCCGGCGCCGCTGACCCTCTCTCCCGCGAGGCCGGCGTTCTCGATCATCGAGGACGAACCGACATCACCGAACAGTCCGACGAAACTGGTTGTCGGGCGATCGATGGCCAGGCCGGTGATCGCAAACCCCTGGCCGTTGAGCAGACCCCTGAAGGGCGTGGCGCTGCTTCCGATCGGCACGAAGCCGACGGTCGTCCACATGCCCGACGCGTTGGCGCCGCTGGTGGCCGAGGCGTCGATGTCGGCGCCGAGGGCGTAGCTCGCGCCGAGATTCAGCGCCATCAACTGCAACTGGTGGGCGTTATCAACGGTGGTCGAATATTCGTCGAGCAGCATCGGCCGGGTGTTTCCCGCCACGCCGCCGGCGTTGTTCAAGGTTCCGTTCCCATCGACGATTACCCAGCCGGCGGCGCCCGGCGTCGTCCCGAAGGTCAAGCCGGGGAAGTTGGCGGCGGTTAGGAACTGCGCCGTGGTCAGGCCCACGCCGCCCCCGGCGCTGTTGGCCTGGCCTGTGGTCTGGGTGTCCCAGTAGGAGGACGTCACCGGGACGCCGACAGCGAAGCCCACAAGCCCGCCGGCGTAGTAGCCTCCGCCGCTCACTGCCCCGCTCGCCCAGCTCTGGCTCACCGTGGCCCCGTTTTGGACCTCCGCCACCAGGCCGCCGACGGTGCTCGTACCGCTGACCGCGCCGGTGGCGTAACTCTGAATGACCGCGCCACCCCCCTCGCCCATGTCCCCCACCAGCCCGCCGGCGTCGGAGCCGCCGCCGCTCACCGCGCCGCTCGCCCAGCTCTGGTTGACCGAGCCGCCATACTGCCTGCCGACCAGGCCGCCTATGGCATCGCCGGCGCTGGTTACCGAGCCGGTCGCCCAGCTCCGGGTGATCGAACCATAGTCGTAGCCGACCAGACCGCCGACGGCGCCGTAGGGCTGCGTGCCGGTGTCGGTCACCGATCCGCTCGCCCAGCTCTGGGTGATCGCGTCTGCGCCCCCGGCCACGCCACCGACATATGAGCCGAAGGCGCTCACCGGTCCGCTCGCCGAGCTCTGGCTGATCGCGCCGCCGGCGTAACCCACCAGGCCACCGACGTAGGAACCGCCGCTGCTCACCGAGGCGCTCGACCAGCTCTGGCTGATCGGGCCGCCGACGTAGCCGACCAGGCCGCCGACGTAGCCGCCGAGACCGGAGCTGGTCACCGAACCGCTCGCCCCGCTCTGGTTGATCGAACCGGCGACATAGCCCGCCAGGCCGCCGACCTCCTGGGCCCCAGCGCCGGTGATCACGCCGCTTACCGATGATGCGGTGATCGAGCCCCCGGCGGCGCCGACCAGGCCGCCGACGTAGCCGGCGCCGCTGACGCTCTCGGCCGCCAGGGCGACGTTGTCGATCGTCGCGGCTCCGGTGGTGTCGCCGAGCAGGCCGACGAAGCTGGTGGTCGGGCGGTCGATGGAAAGGTCGCTGATCGTGTAACCTAGGCCATTGAAGACGCCGGTGAAGGGGGCGCCGCTGGCGGCGGTGGCGCTGCTGCCGATGGGAACAAAGCCGGCGGTGGTCCAGACGCCGGCCGCGTTGGCGCCGCTGGTCGCGGAGGCGTCGATGTCGCCGCCCAGGGTGTAGCTGGCGGCGAGATTGAGCTCCATGAGCTGAAGCTGGTGCGCGTTGCCGACGGTGGTCGAATATTCCGACAGCAGCAGGGGCCGGGTGTTTCCCGCCGCGCCGCCGGCGTTGTTCAGGGTTTCGTTCGCATCGACGATCACCCAGCCGGCGGCGCCGGGCGAGGTCCCGAAGGTGAAGCCGGGGAGGTTGGCGGCGGTGAAGAACTGGGCCGTGCTCAGGCCCACGCCGCCGCCGGCGCTGGCGGCCTGGCCGGTGGTCTGGGTGTCCCAATAGGATGACGCCACCGAACCGCCGGCGCCGAGCCCGATCAGGCCGCCCACCGCACTCGAACCGGTCACGGCGCCCGTGGCGTAGGTCTGGCTGACGGTGGCCTTGGAATAGCCGATCAGGCCGCCGACGTCGGCGGCGGCGCCGGATCCGCTGACGGCGCCCAGGGCGTAACTCTGGCTGATCGACCCTGTGTCGTAGCCGACCACGCCGCCGACCGAGCCGGCCCCGCTCACCGAGCCGCCGGCCCAGCTCTGGGTGACCCCGCCGCTGTCGAAGCCCGCCAATGCACCGACATGGACCCCGGCGCCGGCGATCACGCCGCTTACGTTCGATCCGGCGATCGACCCGCCCATGGCGCCGGCCAGACCGCCGACGTAGCTGGCGCCGCTGACGCTCTCGCCGGCGACGCCGACGTTCTCGATCGTCGAGCTCGCGGTCACATCGCCGAACAGGCCGACATAGCTGGTCGTCGGCCGATTGATGGTCAGGCCGTTGATGGCATGCCCCTGGCCGTCAAACAGGCCCTTGAACGGGGTCGCGCTGGTTCCGATCGGCGCGAACCCGGCCCCGCTGTTCATCGCCGCGCTGGCGCTGGCGTCGATGTCGGCGCCCACGGCGTAGTCACCGGCGAGGTTGGTCGATATCGCCTGAAGATTGGCGAGGGTGTTCACCAGCATCCAGGCGGTGAGAGGCTTGGCGCTGACGCTGGCGGCGTAGCTGGTGGGACTGGCGTAGCTGGTCGGGTCATAGAAGATATTCACCGCGCCGGCGGTGGTGACCTTGGCCCCGGTCCCGAAGCTCACCGTTCCGGTCCCCGTGCCGGTGTCGTCGGCTTGGAGAGTCACGCCGCCGCCGCCAGTCGATTTGAGCTGGCTGCCGGCCCCCAGGCTGATGTTGCGATAGGCCGAAAGGGTCAGGCTGGCGGGCGTCGTCCAGTCGAGGGTCACGCTGGGCGAGACGAAGATGTCGCCATTGCCGCCGGTCCCGCCGGCGGTGGTCTGCTGGGTGACGCTGGTTCCGGTATCGAGACTGGCGGCGATGGTGTTGGCCGCCGTCTGGTTGATGGTGAGGTCGTTGGGATCGAGCCGCCAGAGGCCGCCCCGCCCGGCGTCGATGCTCGCCTGGCCGATGCGGACCGTCGAGGCGGAGGTCTCGATCGACCCGCCGGCGCCGTTCGCGCCGCTGGCCTGGATGGTTCCGGCCAGCGACAGCGCGCCGCCCTCGGCGACCAGGAACACCTTGCCGCCGGCCGCCGAGACGCCCGTGGCCTTGATCAGGCCGCCGGTGTTGCCGGCCAGGGCGTAGACGTTGCCGCCGTTGGCGCGCAGCTCGACCTCGGCGGCGGCGATGACCCCGGCGTTGGTCGCCGAGGTCGACGCCCCGCCCAGCAGAACGGAGAACTTGCCGTTGTCGCTATTCTGGTCGCTGATCAGCACTCGGTAGCCGGCGAGCAGGCCGGCCGAACCACCGGCGGCGTCGATCTCACCTTGGTTCGACACGGTGGCGGCGATCAGCGCCACGTCGCCGCCCAGGGCGCCGATCCTGCCGAGATTGACCACCGAGGCGGCGCTGACGCCGGAGAAGGCGAGGGGGCCGCCGGCCAGGAACTGGCTGTCGGCGAGACCCAGAGTGGAGGCGACGAACGACCCGCCGGTGGCGACCACCCCGCTCTTGCCGATGATCACCCCGTGGGGGTCGAGCACATAGACACTGCCGGTCCCCGACAGCAGGCCATCGATGGTCGAGGCCGATGCCCCGGTCACCCGGTTGAGGGTCGCGCCCGTGCCGTTGTCGAAGCGGACGGCGGCGCCGGCCCCGATCGAAAAGCTCGACCAGTCGATGATCGCCCGGGCGCTGGTCTGATCGATGGTCAGGCTGGACCCGCCGCTGGCGCCGATGGTGGCCGATCCGGCCGCCACCACGCCGCCGCGCGGCAACGCCGCCGCCACATGGGCCACCGGCGGCGCGGCGCCGTTGGCCGCCTCGGCATTGGCCGCGATCGCCACCAGCGAAAGGCCGAAGATCGGCCACGACAGCGCCCGGCGCGGTCCCATGGGACGAGACGTCGGCGAAGCCACATGACGCATCGGACCTTCCCCCTGCGCAGGGCCAGTCAAATCGCCCAGGTATGCCCCACGCATCGCTGGGCATGGTCGCCGGCCCCTCGACGGCACTTCGCCCCAAGGTTAATCGTTTGTCAATCGTCGGCGATTTCCCTTTCGCCGTCCCGTTTTCGCGAGCGCCGCCATTGACCTCGCGCCAGCAATACCTATAACCAAGTTCTTCCGCGAAAGGGCGCGAACAGACGCGCCGGCCCTCCCCGTTCCAGGTGGCAGGGCCGGGTGCGCTTTTCGCGCTTATAGGCGTGTCAGGAGAAAAGCTGCGTGGCCCGTATCGCCGGCGTCAACATTCCAACCAACAAGCGCGTCGTCGTCGCGCTGCAGTACATCCACGGCATCGGCAAGGCCAAGGCCCGCCAGATCGTCGGCAAGGTCGGCATCGAGGACGCCCGCCGGGTGAACCAGCTCACCGATCAGGAGGTCATCCATATCCGCGAGGCGATCGACCGCGACTATCAGGTCGAGGGCGATCTGCGCCGCGAGACGGCGGTCAACATCAAGCGGCTGATGGATCTGGCCTGCTACCGCGGCCTTCGCCACCGCAAGGGCCTGCCGGTCCGCGGCCAGCGCACCCACACCAACGCCCGCACCCGCAAGGGTCCGGCCAAGCCGATCGCCGGCAAGAAGAAGTAGCAAGGGTCTTAGCAAAAAAGTGGCCAAGGAACCGGCGCGGGTCAAAAAGCGCGAGCGCAAGAACATCACCTCGGGCGTGGCGCACGTGAACGCCTCGTTCAACAACACCATGATCACCATCACCGACGCCCAGGGCAACACCATCTCCTGGTCCAGCGCCGGGGCCATGGGGTTCAAGGGCTCGCGCAAATCCACGCCCTACGCCGCCCAGATGGCGGCCGAGGACGCCGGCAAGAAGGCCGCCGAGCACGGCGTCAAGACCCTCGAAGTCAATGTTTCCGGCCCCGGTTCGGGGCGCGAGTCGGCCCTGCGCGCCCTGCAGGCGGCGGGCATGACCATAACCACCATTCGCGATGTCACACCCATTCCCCACAACGGCTGCCGCCCCCCCAAGCGTCGGCGCGTCTAGCGTCGTTCCCATATCAGTCCCCCGCGCCGGCCGACGCCTCCCCCGACCGACGGCCCCGCGCCTGCCATGAACGGATACCCGCCCGTGATCGAACGAAACTGGAATGAACTGATCCGGCCCGAAAAGCCCCTGATCGAGGCCGGGTCCGATGCGGCCCGCAAGGCCCGCATTGTCGCCGAGCCGCTCGAACGTGGCTTCGGCGTCACCCTCGGCAACTCCCTGCGCCGGGTCCTGCTGTCGAGCCTGCAGGGCGCCGCCGTCACCGCCATCCAGATCGACGGCGTGGTCCACGAATTCTCGTCTCTCGAAGGGGTGCGCGAGGACGTGGTCGATATCGTCCTCAACATCAAGCAGCTCGCCCTGCGGATGCATTCCGACGGCCCCAAGCGCATGACCCTGAAGGCCACCGGTCCCGGGGCGGTCACCGCCAGGCAGATCGAGGCGCCCTCAGACATCGAGATCCTCAACAAGGACCATGTCCTGCTGACCCTGGACGAGGGGGCCACGGTGCGCATCGAATTCACCGTCCAGAACGGCAAGGGCTATGTGCCGTCCGAGCGCAATCGCCCGGAAGACGCGCCGATCGGCCTGATCTCGGTCGATGCCCTCTACAGCCCGGTCAAGCGCGTCGCCTATCGCGTCGAGCCGACCCGCCAGGGCCAGAGCCTCGACTACGACAAGCTGATCATGGAAGTGGAAACCAATGGCGCGGTCTCGCCGGTGGACGCGGTGGCCTACGCCGCGCGCATCCTCCAGGACCAGCTGCAGGTGTTCATCACCTTCGACGAGCCGAAGAAGAAGACGGACGGCGAGGCCAAGCCCGAGCTGCCGTTCAATCCCGCCCTGCTCAAAAAGGTCGATGAACTCGAACTTTCCGTGCGCTCGGCCAACTGCCTGAAGAACGACAACATCGTCTACATCGGCGATCTGATCCAGAAGACCGAGGCGGAGATGCTCCGCACCCCCAATTTCGGCCGCAAGTCTCTGAATGAAATCAAGGAAGTGCTGGCGAACATGGAACTTCACCTGGGCATGGACGTGCCCAATTGGCCGCCGGAAAACATCGACGACCTGGCCAAGAAGTTCGAAGACCAGATCTGACGGCTGAAGGCTTCAGAAGGAACCCCCGCCATGCGCCACGGTTACGCCCGCCGCAAGCTCGGCCGCACCTCGGCCCACCGCACCGCCATGTTCGCCAACATGTCGGCGAGCCTCATCAAGCATGAGCAGATCGTCACCACCCTGCCCAAGGCCAAGGAGCTTCGCCCCTTCGTCGAGAAACTGGTCACCCTGGCCAAGAAGGGCGACCTGCATGCCCGCCGCCAGGCGATCTCCAAGGTCCGCGACGTCGATCAGGTCGGCAAGCTGTTCGCGACCCTGGGTCCGCGCTACAAGGCGCGGCCCGGCGGCTATATCCGCGTGCTCAAGGCCGGCTTTCGCCACGGCGACAACGCCGCCATGGCGGTGATCGAGTTCGTCGATCGCGACCCTTCCGAAAAGGGCAAGGATTCCGGGCCGGTGGCTCACGCCGGCGCGGAGTAGAATTCTCCTTTCGTAGCGCGGGCTTCCAGCCCGCTCTTGCTTCCGCCGACAAACATTTTTTGACGCGTGATGCGAAAGGAAGTTGCGGGCTGGAAGCCCGCGCTCCGGGAAAGAGCAAGGTTGCTGCTTGACGAGATAGTTGCCGTATGAGACAAATAACAATCTGATTGGGAATTTACTCTGGGAGCTTCATCCATGGCCGGGTCCGTCGATTCGCCGGTGACGCCGGCGGTCTTCTACCGCGATCCCCTGGCCGCCCTGCGCTGGCTGGAGGCCGCCTTCGGTCTCGAAACCACCCTGGTGGTCACCGATGGCGAGGGCCGCGTCGCTCATGCCAGCATGAACTGGCGCGGCGGCGCCATCGACGTCGGCGCCGAATGGTCCAGTCCCGAGCTGCTCGGTCCCGCCGAAATGAAGAGTCCCGCGTCGCTGGCGGGGGCCGGAACCCAGTTTGTTCGCCTCCGCATGGACGGCGACATCGACGCCCACTGCGAGCGCGCCCGCGCCGCCGGCGCGCGTATCACCCAAGCGCCGGCCGACGAGTTCTACGGCGCCCGGACCTACCGGGCGCTCGACCTCGAGGGCCATGTGTGGAACTTCCAGCAGGCCGTGGCCGAGGTCTCGGTGGCGGACATGGAGGCGGCCAGTGGTCTGAACATCGCAACCAGCCTGGGAGGCCACGATGAGTGAAAGCAAGAGACCATCTCTCGCCTCGGGTATCAGCTATCGCGATCCGAGGGCGGCGCTGAGGTGGCTCAAGGCGGCGTTCGGGTTCGAGACCATGATGGTCGTCGAGAACGAGGATGGGACCATCGGCCACTCCGAAATGCGTTTCGGCAACGGATTGGTCATGGTCGGTCGCGAGTGGGACGCCCATCACAAGAGCCCGGCCTCGGTCGAAGGCGTCAACACCCAGTCCATCCACGTCCAACTCGAAACCGGCCTCGACGCCCACTGCGAGCGCGCGAGGGCGGCGGGGGCGGTGATCACGCGCGAGCCGGCCGATCAGTTCTATGGCGACCGCATCTATGCGGCGGTGGATCCCGAGGGCCACGTCTGGACGTTTGGCCAGACGAACAGGACCATGACCATCGAGGAAATGAGCAAGGCCGGCGGCGTTTCGGTGCGCGAGCGGCTTTGACCTCGGCCGCCGCGAGGCTCGATGGCGTCCTGGCCGCGCTCGCCGATCCGCATCGCCGGGCGGTGATCGATCTGCTGCGGGTGCGTCCGCGGGCGGCGGGCGAACTGGCCCGGGAGGTTGGGCTGGCGCCGCCGGCCATGAGCCGCCACCTGCGTACGCTTCGCCGCGGCGGCATGGTGGAGGAAGCCCACCCCGCCTTCGACGCCCGGGTGCGCATCTATTCGCTCAGGGCGGGCGCCATGTCCGATCTTCTGCGGTGGCTGGAGGAAACCGAGCGGCTGTGGGCAGAACAGCTCGCGGCCTTCAAGGCGCACCTCGAGGCCTCGCCCGACCGATGAGTTCGCGGGTCCTCGTCGCGCTGCGCGTGAAGGCCACCCCCGAGCGCGCCTTCGCCGCCTTCACCGGAGACGTCTCCGTGTGGTGGCGCCCCAACGCGCTCTTCAATTTCACGCCCCGTAGCCCCGGCGTGGTTTCCTTCGAACCGGGGGAGGGGGGGCGCTTCATCGAGACCCTGCCGAGCGGCAAGGTGTTCGAGATCGGCAGGATCAGGGTCTGGGCGCCCCCGGATCGCCTGGTCTTCGGCTGGCGCCAGGCGACCTTCCAGCCCGGGCAGGACACGCAGGTCGAGGTGCGCTTCGAAGCCGTCGATGGCGAGACCCGGGTAACCGTCGAGCACACCGGCTGGGATACGGTTCCCCAATCGCATGTCGCGCGGCACGGCTTTCCCGCCATCCTGCTCTTGCGGCGGCACGGCGAATGGTGGCAGGCCCTGCTCGCGGCCTACGCCGGCGCCCTGTTGGAGGGTGGGGAGCTTCAGCCATGAGCGCGCCCACGGCGCCAGCGGAGAGACGGCCGAGGCCGGCGGCCTTCGGGTTCATCTTCGCCGCCGCGATCATGAATTCGATTTCGTTCGGGATCATGATCCCGATCCTTCCCAACCTGATCAAGCAGTTCGCCCATGGCGACACCGCCGCCGCCTCCGAATGGAACGTGCTCTTCGCCACCACCTGGGGCGCCATGCAGTTCCTGTGCGGGCCTTTGCTCGGAATGCTTTCCGATCGCTTTGGCCGGCGCCCGGTGCTGCTGATCTCGATCTTCGGCCTGGCGGTCGATTTCCTGTTCATGGCCTTCGCGCCCAGCCTGATGTGGCTTTATGTCGGACGCATCCTCAACGGCCTGACCGCATCGAGCTATTCCACCGGCAACGCCTATGTCGCCGACATCACGCCGCCCGATCGACGGGCGCGGAACTTCGGCATCATGGGATCGGCCTTCGGCATCGGCTTCGTGATCGGGCCGGCCGTCGGCGGCATATTGGGCGACATCAATCTGCGCCTGCCGTTCATGGTCGCCGCGGGCCTGTGCACGATCAACTGGATCTACGGCCTGCTGGTGCTGCCCGAATCGCTTCCTCCCGAACGGCGGACCACTTCGATAGCATGGCGGCGGGCCAACCCCTTGGGATCACTGAAATTCCTGCGCGAGCGATCGGAACTCCTGGGCCTGGCGTCGGTGAACTTCCTGTTCTTCCTGGCCCAGAACGTCCTGCCGACCATCTTCGTCCTCTACACCGGCTATCGCTACGGCTGGACCCCCGGCATCCTCGGCTTCACCTTCCTGGCCTCGGGCGTCAGCCAGATCGCGGTGCAGATGTTCCTGGTCGGACCGGTGGTGGGGCGGATCGGCGAGCGGGGTTCGGTGCTCCTGGGGGCCGGCCTCGGCGCGACCGGGTTTCTGATCTACGCCCTGGCCCCGACGGGCCTGATCTATCTGGTGGCCATTCCCATCTTCGCCGGCTCTGGTTTCCTGCAACCCGGCCTCATGGCCTTGATGACCCGCCGCGTCGGGCCGACGAATCAGGGCCAGCTCCAGGGCGCCAACCAGAGCCTGCAAGGCATATCCTCGGTGATCGGACCGCCGCTCTTCGGCCTGACTTTCGCCTGGTCGATCCGGCATCAGGCGGTGCTTCATCTGCCCGGCCTGGCGATCTTGATTTCGGCGGGCCTGCTGCTCCTGGCCCTGCTGCTCTCCCTGCGGGTCGCCCGGGCGCCGTCGCCGACGCTCGCACCGGCGGTCTGAGCGGTGATGCGCGCCATGATTGCGCCGAATGGCCGATCGATACAGGGGCGATTCTCCCCTCCGGAAGACCGACCGATGACGACACCCATCCGCTTCGTGATCCCCGCTCTGGTCCTCATGGCCGCCTGCTCGGGACCACCACCCGGACGCGCCCAGTCGGCTGACGCCAATCTGCCGGCTGCGCGCCGGGTTCCCACCGACGTCGCGGCCATGAAGCTCTCGTTCGCGCCGATCGTCCGGCGCGTCGCGCCGGCGGTGGTCAATGTCTATTCCCGCCGGGTCGTGCGCCAGCAGATCGATCCGTTCTGGGGCCTGTTCGCCGGGGGGGCGGCCCGCGACCGGGTCGAACAGTCCCTCGGCTCGGGATCGATCGTCCGCGCCGACGGCGTGGTCCTGACCAACCATCACAACATCGCCGGCGCCACGGAGATCATGGTGGTCACTTCCGATCGCCGCGAATGGCCGGCGACCGTGCTCCTCGACGACCCCCGGGCGGACCTCGCGGTGCTGAAGATCGACGCCAAGGGAGAGAGCCTGCCGACCATCGCCATCGACGACCGCGGCGCCCCCCAGGTCGGCGACCTGGTCCTGGCCATCGGCGATCCCTTCGGCGTCGGCCAGACGGTGACCAACGGCATCGTCTCGGCCCTGGCCCGCTCCGACGTCGGGATCAGCGACTATTCCTCGTTCATCCAGACCGACGCGGCGATCAATCCGGGCAATTCCGGCGGTCCGCTGGTCGATATGGAAGGCGATCTCATCGGCGTGAACACCGCCATCGTCTCGGGCTCGGGGACCTCCTCGGGTGTCGGCTTCGCGATCCCCGCCGCGATGGCCAAACAGGTGGTCGGCGCCGCGCTTGGCGGCGGTCACGCGGTGATCCGGCCATGGCTCGGGGCCAAGACCCAGGCGTTGACCGGCGAGATGGCCCGCAGCCTGGGTCTCGCCGCCCCCCAGGGTGTCGTCGTCACCGACGTCTGGCCCAGCGGCCCCGCCGCCCGGGCCGGAATCGCCCAGGGCGACGTGATCGTCTCGGTCGATGGCGAACCGGTCAACGACGAGGGCGGGCTCAACTATCGGATCGCCACCCGCCGGCCGGGGGAGACCCTGGCGGTCGTCGCGCGTCGCAATGGCGCGGCGCCGCGGACGCTTTCGGTTCGCGTCGAGGCGCCGCCGGCCCAGCCGGCCGCCGATCCTCTCACTTTGACCGGCCGCAATCCGCTGGCCGGCGCGAGTGTCGCCAACGTTTCGCCAGCCTCGGCCTATCAATACGGCGTCGATCCGTTCTCCGGGCGCGGCGTGGTGGTGACCCGGGTCGATGGCGGCCTGGCCCAGACCATTGGCCTCCAGCCGGGCGACTTCATCCGCGCCATCAACGGCGCCAAGATCGGCTCGACCAGCGACGTGGCCACGGCGCTGAAGTCCGGCGGCGGGGGCGCCTGGACGCTGGCGATCGAGCGGGCCGGGCGGCTGATCACGGCGCGTTTCAGCGGGTGACATCGGGACCGGTGTGATCCATGACCCCCTCCACTCGTGGAGCGTCATGAACAGCTACGATTTTCTCATCTGCGGCTCGGGGATCGCCGGGGCTTCGATGGCCTTCGAGCTCGCGCCCCATGCCCGCGTGCTGGTGGCCGAGCGCGAGGAGGCTCACGGCTATCACACCACCGGCCGGTCGGCGGCGATGTATATCGAATCCTACGGCGGCGACGCGGTGCGCATGCTCACCGCCGCCAGCCGGGCATTTTTCGACCAGCCGCCCGGCGGCTTCACCGAGCACCCGCTGTTGACCCCCCGGGGGTGCCTCACCATCGCCGGTCCCAGGCAATCGGCGGCCCTCGACGCCGCGGTAGGGACGCTGGCGGCGGGGGCTGGTCGATTCGGCGAGATCCCCCTGGAGCAGGCGATCGCCATGGTCCCTTCGCTACGGGCCGATGCGATCTCACGCGCCATTTTCGAACCCGACGCCGCCGACATCGACACCAACGCCCTGCACGCCGGCTTCCTGCGTCTGGCCAAGGCGCGGGGCGCGCAATTCCGCCTGGACGCGCGGGTGGAAAGCGCCCGGCGGGTTGGCTCGCGGTGGCGGGTCGTCCTGGCCGGAGGAGAGATCGTCGAAGCCGGGGTCGTCATCGACGCCGCCGGCGCCTGGGCCGACGAACTGGCCGCCCTGGCGGGCGTCCGGCCGCTCGGGCTCGATGCCAAGCGCCGGACGGCGATCCTCATCGAGCCCCCCACCGGGGTTGAGATCGCGGCCTGGCCCACGGTGATGGACGCCGAGGAGCAATTCTATTTCAAGCCGCAGTCGGGTCTGCTCCTCGCCTCTCCGGCCGACGAGACCTCCACGACGCCGGCCGACGTGGCGCCGGAGGAACTCGACATCGCCATCTGCGTCGATCGGCTTCAGGGCGTCCTGGATATCGACATCCGCCGCGTCGCCCGTTCCTGGGCCGGCCTGAGGACTTTCGCGCCCGACCGGATTCCGGTCTTCGGCTATGATCCGACCGCGGAGGGTTTCTTCTGGTTCGCCGGCCAGGGTGGCTACGGCATGCAGACCGCGCCCGCCGCCGCCCGCCTGGGCGCCGCCATGGCGCTCAGGGAGGACCTCCCCGCCGAACTCGCCGATCTGGGCCTGGAAGCGCCGGCCGTCTCTCCCGCGCGGTTCGGCGCCGCCACCCTCGTCCGATGAGCGACCTGTTCGAAGCCGCTGGCCTGACGCCGCAGTCGCCGGCGCCGCTGGCCGACCGCCTGCGGCCCCAGGCGCTGGACGACGTGGTCGGCCAGGAGCATCTGCTTGGCCCCGACGGCCCCATCCGGCGGATGGCCAGCGCCCACCGGCTGTCGTCGATGATCCTCTGGGGACCGCCAGGAACCGGCAAGACCACCATCGCCCGTCTCCTGGCCAGGGAGGCGGGATATGAGTTCCAGCAGCTCTCGGCGGTATTTTCCGGCGTCGCCGATCTGAAGAAGGCCTTCGAGGCGGCAAGGATGCGCCGCGCGGCGGGCCAGTCCACTCTGCTGTTCGTCGATGAGATCCACCGCTTCAATCGCGCCCAGCAGGACGGCTTCCTGCCCTTCGTCGAACAGGGGATCGTCACCCTGGTCGGCGCGACCACGGAAAATCCGTCGTTCGAACTCAACGGCGCCCTGCTGTCGCGCTGCCAGGTCTATGTCCTGCGACGTCTGGACGAGGCGGCCATGGCCAGACTTCTGGACAGGGCCGAGGCGTTCGAGGGGCGCCGACTGCCGCTGGCGCCGGCCGCGCGCGAGGCGATGATCGGCCTGGCCGACGGTGACGGCCGCTATCTCTACTCCCTGGCCGAAACCCTGTTCAACATCGCCGCGGACGAGCCGATGACGTCCTCGCGGATGGGCGAGATCCTGCAAAGGCGCAGCCCGGCCTACGACAAGGACCGCGAGGAGCACTACAATCTGATTTCCGCCTTGCATAAGTCGGTGCGCGGATCGGATCCGGATGCGGCCCTCTACTGGCTGGCGCGCATGCTCGCCGGCGGCGAGGATCCCCTGTTCATCGCCCGGCGCCTCGTCCGCATGGCGGTGGAGGACATCGGCGAAGCCGATCCGATGTCGCTCATTCTCACCGTGGCGGCGAAGGACGCCTACGATTTCCTCGGCAGCCCCGAAGGCGAGCTGGCCTTGGCCCAGGCCTGCGTGCACCTGGCCGCGGCGTCAAAATCCAACGCCGTCACCACCGCCTTCGGCGCCGCCGGCGCGCTGGCGAGGGAGACCGGCTCCCTCACACCCCCGGCCCACATCCGCAACGCCCCGACGCGGCTGATGAAGGAACTGGGCTATGGCAAGGGTTACCGCTACGACCCCAACACGCCGGAGGGCTTCTCGGGCCAGAACTATTTCCCCGACGGCGTCGAGCGCCGGGTGTTCTACGCCCCGCGTGGAGAGGGCGCCGAGGCGAAGGTCAAGGAACGCCTGGCGCGCTGGGCGTCGCTGCGGGGCAAGATTGGTGGGTAGACGTTCTCTTCTTCCTCCCTCCCCTTCATGGGGAGGGTGGCGCGAAGCGCCGGGTGGGGCTGTCTGGAGCGCCCTCGCCGCAGGGGATGATCGCCACTGCCCCACCCTGGCGGCTGCGCCGCCTGTCCCTCCCCATGAAGGGGAGGGAGGATGCTCGTGACCCCGCTCTCGGCGGCCGATATCGCCTTCGTCCGCTCCCTCGTCATCCACGAGGACCGCGACGTCATCGTCTTCGCCAAGCCGGCCGGGCTGTCGAGCCAGGGCGGGCGTATCGCGGCCAGCACCCTTGACGACCTGATGGCAGCCTTCGCCAAGCCGAGCGGCGCCAGGCCCCGCCTTGTCCACAGGCTCGATCGCGACACGTCGGGGGTCATTCTCGCCGCGCGCAGCCAGCCGGCGGCGGCCTTTCTCGGCAAGGCGATGATGGCGCGGCGGATTTACAAGACCTATCTGGCGATCGTCGCGCCGGGCGCTCCGGCCCTTCGCGCCGGGCTCATCGATCGCCCGCTTCGCCGGGAACTTCAGGGCCGCGAGGCCTATGTTCGCGTCTGCGAAGCCGGACGCGAAGGCGCCCAGAGCGCCTCGACGCGGTTTCGCACCCTGGCCTCGAACGAGACCGCGGCCCTCGTGGAGCTGACACCCCGAACCGGCCGCATGCATCAGCTGCGCGTCCACATGGCCTCGATCGGCCATCCCATCGCGGGAGACCCGCGGTACGGCGGCGCCCTGATGCTGGGCGGCCTCGCCGTTCCCCGGCTGATGCTCCACGCCTTGACGCTACGTTTCCCTCATCCGGCCGGCGGCGAAACGACGATCACCGCGCCGGTTCCCGCCGACCTCGCCCTCCTGCTCTCCAATCTCTGCCTCGGCGGCGGCGGCGGGGGGCGGTAGCGCCGCGCCCCGCCCCCGCGCATAAGAAGACGATGGAAAGGGCGGTGAAGACTCTGGCGGTTGGACCCGGCGAGGACGGCGTCCGCCTCGACCGTTGGCTGCGCCGCCGCTGGCCGCATCTCGGCCAGACCCAGATTCACAAGCTGGCGCGCACTGGCCAGATCCGCGTCGATGGCGCCAGAGCCAAGGCCGACACCCGCCTCTCCGCCGGCGCCCTGGTCCGCGTTCCGCCTCTGCCGGACTCGATGGAGGCGCCGCCGCCCGACGGTTTGACCACCCGGGACGCGGCGTTCGCGCGCGGCCTGGTGCTCTATGAGGACGACGAGGTTCTGGTGCTCAACAAGCCGGCCGGCCTGGCGGTGCAGGGGGGAACGAAGACGGCCCACCACATCGACCGACTGCTCGGGACGTGGGGCGCTGGCCTCGACCGGCCGCGCCTGGTCCATCGCCTCGACCGCGACACCTCCGGCGTGCTGGTGCTCGGCAAGACTCCCAATGCCGCCGCGCGTCTGGCCGGCGCCTTCGCCCATCGCCGGGCGCGAAAGACCTACTGGGCGATCGTCGAAGGCAATCCCAGGCCGATGGCGGGGATCATCGACCTGCCGCTGGCGAAGTGCGGATCGGCGGACCGGGAACTGGTGACGCCCATCGACCCGAAGGACCCGCGCGCTCGGAGCGCCGTGACACATTTCGTCACGCTTTCGCGGGCTGGACCGCGCGCCGCGTGGCTCGCGCTGGAACCGCGGACCGGCAGGACCCACCAGCTCCGAGCCCATCTGCTGGCCCTCGGCCATCCGATCCTCGGTGATCCCAAATATCACACCGCCGCCTCGCGTGAGGCGTCCGGACCGCTGAAGCTGCAGCTCCACGCCCGCCGGCTGGTGCTTCCCCACCCCTCTGTCGGCCTGATCGATGTCGAGGCGCCGCCGGGCGCCGAGATGAAGGCCGGCTTCGCTCGCTTCGGCTTCGATGCGTCGGAAGCGCCGCCCGATCCGTTCGCGAAACCGGCGCGTCGCTGACCATCCCGGGCCGCCCCTAAGCAGGCTTGTCGAGGTTGGCCAACGCCTGGACGCCCCCTTCGTCACGGCGCGAGAAAGAGCGCCGCGCCACCTCCCCCTCTTCGCTGCGCTCGAATGGGAGGATAGAGGGAAGTCGAACTGCCTCTATCCTCCCACGCCTTCTTGCGGGGGAGGGGAACCGCCTCGCCGAAGGACGAGGTGGTGGAGGGGGCGCAAAGCCGCATACTCCGTCCATCGGTTGGGAACCCAGCGAATCTCTGCTTAGCCGGCCGCGCGCCGCCCCGATGACTTCCGCGCCGCCTTCGCGGGCGCCGTCTTCTTCGAGCCGCCGCCCAGACTCGCCCGCAACGCCGCCATCAGATCGATGACGTTGGTGTCCTCCGGCTCCTCGACCGCCACCGGCTTGTGACCCTTCTCCTTGCTGGCGATGAGTTTCTTCAGCGCGTCTTCGTATCGGTCGGTGAATTTCGACGGATCGAAGGGTCCTTCCTGTTGCTCGATGATCTTGGTGGCGATGGCCACCATCGCCGGATCGACATCGACCTTCGCGATGCCCGCGAAGGCGTCATCCGGGTCGCGGACCTCGTCGCGGCTGCGGAGCGAGAAGGCGATGATCCCCCGGTCCCTCGGCTCCAGGGCCAGCAGCCGCTCGCGGGTCGATATGACGATCCGGCCCAGGGCGATCTGCCCGGCCTGTTTCATCGCCTCGCGGATGACCGCGAAGGATTCCCCGGCGAGCTTGCCATCGGGGACCAGGAAATAGGGATCGTTCCAGTACAGCCGATCGATCTTGTCGGCGGCCACGAAGCGCTCGATGTCGATGGTCTTGGTGCTTTCCAGGCGCACCGATTTTATCTCCTCGTCGGTGAGAAGCACATACCGTCCGCGCTCGACTTCATAGCCCTTGACCAGCGCGCCACGCTCCACCGGTCCGCTGTCGGGGTCGGTGGCGACCATCTTGATGCGGTTGTTGGTCGCCGGGTTGATCAGGTTGAAGTGGACATCGCCGCCCGAGGCCGTCCCGGTGTAGAGGGCCACCGGGCAGCTGACCAGCGACAGCCGCAGATGGCCGCGCCAGGTGGGACGGGAAAGGGCCATGGTTTCGTCCTCGCGGAGACAGCCCGCGGCCGACTCAACGCGACCGCGGAGTGATCGTTCAGTCGCTCGATGCCGGAACGGAGCCCCGGGGGTGGCGAAATCCGCGTCGGCCGGGGTAGAATGTCGCCATGCCCATGCGCGAACCGATCCTCAAACCCGTGGCGATCAGCGAGCTGAGGCCGACGCAGATCACCGTCGGTCTGCGCGAGGTCAACCTGAAGCGCAAGCAGTGGCGGGAGCGATCCGGGGAGGATGGCGGCGATTTCCTCGGCCGGCACATGATCCCGTCCGTCCTTGGTCCCAAGGGCCGCCACTACATCATCGACAACCACCATCTGGCGCGGGCGCTGCACGAGGAGGGAGTGGAAAACGTCCTGGTCACCGTCGCGGCCGATCTTGGCGCCCTGTCCAAGGCCTCGTTCTGGACCTATCTCGACAACAAGAGCCTCTGTCATCCCTACGACGCGGAGGGTCGCCGCACCGGCTTCGACGAGATTCCCACCTCGATCGACAAGCTCCGGGACGATCCCTACCGCAGCGTGGCCGGTGAACTGCGCCGAGCGGGCGGCTACGCCAAAGACACCACGCCGTTCAGCGAATTCCTGTGGGCCGACTTCCTTCGCAAGCGGATCAAGCCCAAGGCGCTGGAGAAGGATTTCCCGGCCGCCTTACGCCGAGCCGTGACCCTGGCGAAGAGCAAGGACGCGGGCTATCTGCCCGGATGGTGCGGCGCCGATCCCATCGGATAGCGGCTTGTCCCCGCCCGCCGCGCCTCAGGCCGCGTGAGTTCTGGGGACGAACAGCGTCGCCCGGGCGAACTGTTGGGGATCGTGCGTCCAGCTGGCCGAGCCGCCGGTTTCCGCGCCCAGGGCGGCCATGGCGGCGATGAAGGCGTGTGGCGGCGGGGCGAGGGGCGATATCGTCGAGGACCCGCCGGCCGGCGGATCGACGATCCGGGTTCCGACCCCGCCGGCCCCCAGGCTGGTGGTGAAGGTGTGGCCGACATAGTCGCCGATGAGGTTGATCTTGGCGGTGTGGGTCCCGTCGGTGACGGTGAGCACGCCGCTGGATGTGGAGCCGCTGAAGGTCGCCGTGGTCACCCCGCTGGTGAAGGTGATGTCGGCCAGATCGAGGGCATTGGCGCCGGTGGTCGAAAGGCCCTGGATTCTGCCGGTGTAGCCGATCGAATCGGCCAGTTCGAGCGTGCCGGTCGAGCCGGCGGTGAACACCACGTTCTCATTGAACGCCCCGGCGAAATCGAGGGTCCCCCTCACTACCTCGGCGTAGCCCGCGCCGGTGACCGCGCCGATCACCGTCATCGAGCCGCCGTTGACCGCGAAGTGGCCGGTGTTGGCGACCGCGCTGGCGATGGTCATCCCGCCGGCCGACGTCGCCAGGATCAGCCCGG
>Ga0208849_1000507_pt1 | contig 36248 bp, 28 predicted proteins | sample NGESurdeep072012_10_FD_184470 | JGI IMG/M metagenome (GOLD analysis project Ga0208849, IMG submission 184470) | Arctic peat soil microbial communities from Barrow, Alaska - NGEE Surface sample 53-3 deep-072012 (SPAdes) | ecosystem: Environmental > Terrestrial > Soil > Wetlands > Peat ... | reverse complement strand
AGTGGAGAATCTCGATCAATTGCAAATGAATACCGATGCGTCGACGTTCGGCCTGGATACGGGCAAGCAGTACACCGCCAAAGTGGAACTGAAAGATGGCCGCACGCTGAAAACGCCAGTTACCGTTGATGCGCCCCGCCCCCAGATCTCGTTGCTCAGCGAAGCCGTGCAGCAGGATGGAGCAACTCCACAGGCCGTGGAGATGAGCAGCCCCGACGACCTGCCCGTCGATGGCCACCTGGTGTTCTTTCTAAAATCCGATATTCCGGCTGACTTTCCACGCGACGAAAAAGTGGAAGTGGCGGCAGCGGACGAAAGCTTTCATACCGTGCTCGCATTGAGCGACGGCAGCCTGATGCTCGAGGACTCGCATACGGCTGAGGCCAGCCTGGATCTGCTTGCCCGCTTTGGCGCTTCAGCCTTCGGACCAGTTCGGGTACGCGCCATCTCCGCCGATGGCGCTGCCGGCGAATGGGTTCACCTGGGCACGCTGGTGCGCATCCCTGGATTGAAGGAACTGCAATGCCCGCGCACAACGGTCAAGCCCTGCATGTTGAGCGGGACCGATCTTTTTCTGGCCACGGCGATCTCCGCCACGCCGACATTTGACAACGCTGTGAGCGTGCCGCCGGAGTTTACAGGAACGCAACTAGCTGTTCCCCACCCCGTGAAGGGCGTGCTTTACCTGAAGTTGCGCGACGATCCGGCAAGCCAGGAAACACTTACGCTGCCTGTAACGCCGATGACGCCAGCCGAGCAAGCAGCGCCGACGGTGCAAGCGCCTGCGCCAAAACAGAATTAGCGATGCGTGGGGAGAGATCTCGAGATTAGAAGAAGCGCACGCGAATGCCCGCGTTTACGCCGAACGAATTCATATTGCCGAAGGTGAACTGGGGCCAGTCCTGATATTCGAAATCGGCAGCGCGGACCGTGACTCTGGGCGTCCAGTGGAAGTCCAAACCGCCGCCGGCTGTTACGACGAAGTAGCGCCCGCTGGCGTAGTTGTAGGGGAAGTTGAAATTGCCGAACCCGACCAGGCCCTTGGCATAAGGCTCAAAGCGGCCGGCGTCGAAGTGGTATCGCCCTCCGATTGAGTAAGTTTCGACATGGACATTGGCGGTCTGGAAGTACTCCAGCCAGCGGCCCTCGGCCTCGATGCCGAAGCGGCGTTTGGTATCGGCATCGACGAACACTGTGATGCCGGCCATCTTCCGTTGACCGTACTGGATGGAATATCCGGAACCCATGGCGCCGGCCGACAAGATGAGGCCGCCCTTGTCGCCGGGAGCCTGAACCTGGGCCTGCGCGACGCGCGGCGCAATGCCCGCGATAAAAAACGCGAACGCAAAAGCAACGGTGAACCGAACCCGTAAACCCGGCGCTTCGCTCCGACAAAGATTCAAATCATGTAAAAAATTCATCTTTCTCCCGTGCCCGCTCGGCGACCGTCGCCTCGGATCTATTTCGTGATGGTGAGCGAAACGTTCTGGTACTGCTCCACGCTGGTGTTTGCGCCGGTGCCGGTTACCTGAATCATGTAGGTGCCGGGCGCGGCCGTACTCATCGAGAAACTGTTGCATCCGGTGACCATTAGGGCGGCCGCCGAGAGCAACAGGAGCATAGCCATCGACAAGAATGTGGCGCTGCGACGGCGCAAGCGCCAGAATACGGATCCGAAGAAGAGACTGAAGGGCAGGAAGAGGCCGGCCAGTGAGAACTTCGAAGTCTTCGGCTGGATGTTCACGGCCGGGCGATTCATGGCCGAGCTTCCACCGCTCAACGGATTGTTGGTGTCAATGGTGAGCTGAACGCTGGCTGAGCCATCCGCCGTGAGCTTCGCGCTGGGGCTCGAGAAGTGGCAGAAGACTCCCGCCGGCAGTGAAGCGCAGCCGAGCCCAATGGTGTCTGCAAAGCTGCCGTTGGAGTTCAGGTTCACGGTCACCGTGGCATTCTGCGAGGTTGCCATGGTCACACTCGATGGATTCACTCCGATGCTGAACAAGGTTGGCGTGCCGGAGATGGCCACTGCCGGAGAAGAGGAGGGGCTGTGATCGACATCTCCGCTATACATCGCGACAATGTTGTAGTTCACGCTGGGGGTAAGATTCGGAACCAGCGTGGCGACGCCACTGGCGTCGAGCGCGGATGATCCGAGCTGGGTAGCGCCGCTCAGGAAGCTGACCGTGCCAGTGGGCGGGACCCCGGCGCCGTTGTTCAGGACAGTGGCCACAAGTGTGACCTGCGGAGTTGGGCCGGTGGACGAAGCTGAGCCGAGGCTCGTCGTGGTTGGAATGAGGCCGACGGTCTCGCTGACTGAAGTGGAAGTGCTGGGTGAGTCCGCAGCGTCGCCGGTGTAGCTCACTGTGATCGAGTAGGTGCCCGGAGCCAGTGTGGATGTGGTAAAGCTGGTTGTGCCCGCATTCAAGGTTGCGGAACCAAGCGTGGTTCCGTTGGCGATGAAGTTCACAGTGCCGGACGGCGTTCCGCCGTTGCCAGTGACCTTTGCGGAGATGGTGACGGCCGTGCCGACGAGCGCGGGATTGGGTGTGACGGTGATTGCAGTGGCAGTTGTCGCGAGCGAGATCGTGAGAGACACCGCAGCCGAAGTGCTGCCGGCGTCGTTGGTGTCGCCGGAGTAAGCGGCGGTGATTGAGTAAGTGCCCGCAGCCAGCGTTGAAGTTGCGAACGTCGCTACTCCCGAAGCGTTCACGGTTCCGGCACCAATTACGTTTCCGTTGGCGAGGAAGTTTACGCTGCCCGTGGGCGCACCGCCGTTGCTCGCTACATTGGCGGTGAAGGTGATGGGCGCTAGCACCAGCGCCGGGTTAGGCGTGATGTTCAGCGCGGTGAGAGAGATTGCCGGGGCTACAGTGAGCGCGAGGGGCGCCGATGCGCTGCCAAGATCGTTAGCGTCGCCGCTGTAGGTGGCGACAATCTGATAGCTGCTCTGCGCCAGCGCCGGGGTGATCGTCGCTGTCCCGGCATTGCTGAGGGGCGCGCTGCCCAGTTGCGTGGTTCCAGAAGTGAATGTGACTGTGCCTGTTGGCGTTCCTGAGCCGGAAAATACCTTTACGGTTGCCGTGATTGTTTCCGGGCCGCCTGCGATTCCGGGGCTGGGCACGGCAGTGACTGTGGTCGCAGTTGATGCCTGGTTGACCACCTGGCTCACGGGCAGCGAAGTGCTGGCTCCGTTGTTCGAGTCGCCGGCGTAGGCCGCCGTGATGGGATGCGTGCCGACGCTGAACGCGGATGTGGTGAAGGTGGCGACCCCCGGATTGCCCGCGAGCGTTCCGGTGCCGATGGTTGTGGCGCCATCAAGAAAACTCACAGTGCCCGTAGGCGCAGAAGAGCCGCCGGGAGATACGGTCGCGGTGAAGGTGACGGAGTTGCCGTAAGTCGACGGGTTAAGGCTTGAAGTCAATGTTGCAGAGGTGGGCGCCTGCACTTCCTGACTGAGGATTGCCGAAGTGCTGCCCTGAATCTGCTTCGAGGCGTCGCCGTTATAGACCGCGGTGATCTGGTGCACGCCGGCTGTCAGGGCGGCGGTCGTGTACGTCGCCACGCCGCCGGTGTTCATGGTCTGCGTGCTAAGGAGTGTTGTGCCATCCATGAAGCTGACTGTGCCATCCGGGATGACGCCGCCAGCAGCGGCGGTCACGGTTGCCGTGAACGTCACGCTTTGGCCTACGGCGGATGGATTGACGCTCGATGTCACGACAGTCGACGTGCCTTCAAGAGCGGTTTGGGTGAGCGCCGGCGCGGACGAGCTGGTGAAGTGTTGGGTGTCGCCGGCGTAGGTGGCGACGATGGAGTGCAGACCGACCGCGAGCGTTGTGGTGGAGAATGTAGCGACGCCCGATGCGTTGAGAGCGAGACCCGTGGCGATTGTCGTGGGTATGCCGCCAAAGGTGTCGGCGATACTGACCGTTCCGGTAAGATTGCCGGTCCCTGTTCCTGTGACCACTGTGACCGTGAAGGTGACGCTCTGCCCGAATCCGGAGGGATTGGGATTGGAAGTAAGGGTGGTGGTGGTGGAGTTGACCGGTTCGGCAGTGCCAATCAGTTCGATATCGAGAGGCGAGCTGGCCGCGGCAAAGCTGGGCTGCGCGTCTTCGCTGACGAGGATATTCGGCGTCTCTGCTTGATTGTTGAGCAGCGTGGGAGTAGGGGCGGGCGCAAAGACCGCGCCGATCGTGCAATCGGAGTTGACGGCCAATGACTCGCCGTTGCTGCAGGAGTTGGGGACGGTCGCATCGACTGCGGCATTGGTCGCTGGAGTGATCGCGGTCAGGTCGAGCGCCGCATTGCCGTCGTTTTCGACAGGCTCATCCTGGGTTGCCGATGTGCTGCCCTGGCGAACGGGCGTTGCATAATCGATCGCGGTAAAGTTGCCTTGTATCTCGCGCACCACCATATTGAGCGTGTCGGCGATGTAGAGATCGCCGCTGCCGTCGAGGTAGAGGCCAACCGGGCCATAAAGCTGGACAGGTTGAAACACGGCGCTGGCATAAAAGTCGCCGCAGCCGCTTTCCGCCATCGTGGAGATAAGTCCCGTGGCCGCGCTTACTTTGCGAATCGCGGCGTTCTGCGACTCAGCAATGTAGACATTGCCCGCTGCATCGACCGCGACGCCTGATGGCGACCAAACGTCGCCCTGATTGGCAGCGACTGGCGTGGCCGTGCAGGGCGTGGAGCCTGCGTTTCCGGTACCAGCCAGGGTGGAGATTGTGCTGGACGGCGCTATGACGCCGCCGACCGCCATCACTTCGCGAACGCGCTGATTGGCGGAATCAGGAATGTACATGTTGCCGGAGGCATCGAAGGCCACCGCGTAAGGAAAGTCGAGCTTGGCGGAGGTGGCTGCGATTCCGTCGCCGTTGTAGCCGCCCGTGCCGTTGGGGTTGGTGAAGCCGTTGCCCGCGATGGTCGAAATCACGCCAGTCGCCGCGCTCACTTCGCGAATGCGGTGGTTGTTTGTGTCAGCGATATAAACATTTGCGCTGGCGTCGAGGGTGACGCCCTCAGGCTGGTTAAGCGTCGCCTGCGTGGCCGGGCAGCCGTCGCCGACCGCATCGTTGCCGGAGCCGCAGACTGTGCCGCCGTTGTTGCCAGCAATGGTGGTGATGATGCCGGTGACCGCGGTGATCATGCGGATTACGCCGTTGCCGCTGTCGGCGATGTAGAGGTTCCCTGCGCCGTCGAAAGCAACGTCTCCGGGACCGCTGAGAGTGGCGCTTGCCGCCTGACCGCCATCGCCCGTGTAAGAGGGATTGCCGCTGCCGGCGATGGTTGTAATGATTCCCGCGCCGGCACAACTGGTGCCCTGAATGGTGGCGCTGGTGGCGCTCGCGCAGACCATGCGGATGCGGTTGTGAAGGCTGTCGGCGATATAGAGGTTGCCGGCTCCGTCGAGAGCGATGCCGCTGGGCAGGTAAAGCTCCGCCTGCGTTGCCGGCTGATTGTCGCCCACAGAGGTGTAGAGTCCGAGCTGCCCGGCGACAGGTAAGAGATTGCCTGTCACGAGCACACCGAGGCCGCCGACGCCGGTACCGGAAAGATAAGCAGTAGCCAGAACCGCTTGGCCCGAGCCGCCGGTAGGAGTGCCCACGAGAACGACCGCGCCCAGGCGGAGGCCGGGCTTTGCGGGCGTGAATGTGATTGATTGCGAGCAGGTGGCTCTCAGCGCAAGCGTGGCAGATGCACAGTTCGATGTGCCCGTGCCCGCGGCAAAGTCTCCAGTAGGCGAGCCGAGCGACAGAATCTCTACGCTGCTGACTGTTCCTGCTACCGAGGCAGTGACCGTGACACTTTGATTGCCCGTTGCGGCTCCCACAGGCTGCGCGCCAAATTGCGCGTGGGCAGCGGCGGCGGCCAGCAGCAGGGCGGGGCCGGCCAGGAGAGTGACAACGCGACCGGACTTGACGCGAGAAAAAGCGCGAAGGGAAAAAGTGCTATGGAAACGAGTGCGAATAAATAGTTCAATCTGGCGATACATATACGGCTCCGTTCACGGCCTCAAAGCGCAACATTCTCTGCCCCGGATTGCTGAACCCGGCGAGCCAAAAGCGGTCAGAACGAGCGTGACCGGCCATGGGGCGCTGCCAACTTGCAGCCCGCTGAAGCATGAGTGAAGGTGCAGCTTCCAGGCCCAAATCGAGGGCGGCGACTCATCGTCTCACAATTACCTTTGCGCAATAATAGAAAGTCGACGGTAATACAACCATAGTTGTAATTGCATCTTTGGTTCTATCTATTGAATTACTTTTGTACCACTAATAGGGGATCGCGTGTCGCGATTCCTCTGTTTTCAGCTGTATACGGGCCACACTTTGCGAGTAGAGTTTCCTGCTGTTTGCCGTGCCGGCTACTGGAGCAGTGTGCTGAAAGCGAACGGTGGTTACCGTGTTCAAATTTGTATTGCGCACAATGAACGTTTTCCATTGAGCCCCAGAACCTGCCCGTGCTAGCCTTGCGCTACTTCCACGCCTGAGTATCGGGTGCAGCCAGAATTTCCCAGAAATCTCAAAGCGAGGTTTGACAATGGCAACTGTGTCGCAAAGCGCGAGTGTGCGTCCGGCCGTTCACATCACCGGGCGGAACGGCCTCGTAGACAAGTATTTCTATTTCGCGATGGGGCTGCTGATAGCGGGGATTGTCGTATGGGGATTTAGCCATACTGTCGACCAGAATTTACTGGATGCCACTCCGCCGCGACCGCTGCTGCTCTGGGTTCATGGTGGTGTGTTTTCCGCGTGGGTGGCATTCTTCATCTTTCAGTCGGGACTGGTGCGCACGCGCAACGTGAAATGGCATCGCTTTTTCGGCTGGTTTGGCGTAGGGCTGGGCGCAACGATGGTTCCGCTGGGAATTGCGACTTCAATCATCATGGGCCGCTTTGACACCGTTGTGGAACACAGGCCGGGCTCGGATGCTTTCTTGATCGTTCCCTGGTACGACATGGCGGCATTCGCGACGTTCTTCAGCCTGGCAGTTCTGTGGCGGAAGAAACCGGAACTGCATCGCCGACTGATCTTCATCGCCACATGCGGTCTGCTGGCCGCGGCCTTTGGGCGCTTTCAATATCTCTCCGAACACAACATTTTCTACGCAGGCGTGGATGCGGTGATTCTTCTCGGCGTGTCGCGCGACCTGCTGGTGAACCGGCGCGTGCATCGGGTCTATCTCATTTCGTTGCCGGCGTTGATCGCATGCCAGGTCTTTGTGATTCACACTCTGACGAGCGGGGCTGCCTGGTGGCTGAGGATTGCGGACCGGGTACTGGCGTGAGCGGCGTGGACAAAGGGTCAAAAACGAAATACAATGTAAATACAATCAGCTTGGATCCCTTCTCGACGGGGACTTATGCCTAGTGAAGTGTTGGTTTTCGATTGGGACGCGGGTAATCTCGACCACATCGCCAGGCACGACGTAACGCGGGAACAAGCCGAGCAAGCGATCGGTGGAGATGCTATCGACATCGAATTGCAGATCGTGGAGGGCGGCAACGGCGAAGAACGCTTGCTGCAAGTTGGGGAAACGGACAACGGACGCATTTTGCAACTGCTGACGACCTGGCGCGGCGGAAAAGTAAGAGTGATCGCCGCATGGGATGCGCCAAAGCAACTCAAGACCTACTACCTTGCCGAAATGAGGCGGCGACATGGAGCCATTGAAGATTCCGAAGTTTGAGAACGAGGCAGATGAAGCAAACTGGGCCTTCGAGCACCGCGAGGATCTAGCCGCGGCGTTTTTGCAGGCTGCGCAGGAGGGCCGGGTCCGTCAGGGAACCTTGAAGCAGCGCGGCATCACACCCCCAACAACGATTCGTCTTGCTCCCGAGGACATTTCCCGCGCCCGCGTTCTGGCCGAGCGCCGCGGCCTGCGTTACCAAACCTATTTGAAGATGCTGATTCACGAGGCGCTAGAACGCGAGGAGAAGGCGAGCTAACAGCCACTTAACATCTGAAGAGCCCGGCTGGCAGACGCGGATCGATGGCACGCTGCGCGAGGCGATCAGGAAGAGGGCGTAATCTCGTCCGTTTATCCCTTCCATTTAAGCCCTCCATTTAACTTATCCATTTAAACTAAACAGTTATGGCCACCCTGAAAGCTGTGCGTGGGACGCGGGATTTGCTGCCGCCGGAGACGGAGCTGTGGAACCGCATTGAGGCGACCGCGCGCCAGGTCTTTGCCCGCTACAACTTCGGGGAGATTCGCACGCCCATCTTTGAAGACACGGCCTTGTTTGCACGCAGCGTGGGCGAGGAGACCGACATTGTCTCAAAGGAAATGTACACATGGGAGGATCGGGCCCGCGCGCAGTCGGAGAAGACGCAGTCTCTGACGCTGCGGCCTGAGAATACGGCCGGCGTGGTGCGCGCCTACATTGAGCACGGGTTGGGCGAAAGCGGCCAGTTGCAGAAGCTCTACTATATTGGTCCGCAGTTCCGTAGAGAGCGCCCGCAAAAGGGACGCTACCGGCAGTTCTGGCAGATTGGCGCGGAAGTGATCGGGCCGGCTTCTTCGGGCAGCGAATCGGCGTTGCGTGACGCGGAGGTGCTGGAAATGCTGGCGACGCTGCTTGGGGAGCTGGGCATTACTGGCTGGACGCTCGAGCTGAATTCTGTTGGATCATCTGCGGACCGCGCGAAATATAACGACGTGCTGCGTGCAGCACTGGCGGATGTTGCGCCGAAGATGTGCGGTGATTGTCAGCGGCGCGCAGTGAACAATCCTTTGCGCGTGCTCGATTGCAAGGTGCCGGAAGATCAGCCGATTATTGAGGCGCTGCCGAAGATTGGCGATTCGCTCGGCGATGATTCGATGACACATTTTGCGGCTGTGCGTGCGGCGCTTGACGCGGCGGGCGTGCCTTTCAAGCTGAATCAGCGGCTGGTGCGAGGCCTGGACTACTACACGCGGACGACTTTTGAATTTACTCACGGCGGGTTAGGCGCGCAGAACGCACTGCTCGGCGGCGGCCGCTATGACGGATTGAGCGAGGCTATTGGCGGACCGAAGGCGCCGGGAATCGGCTTCGCGATGGGTCTGGACCGGCTGGTGCTGACACTGCAGGCGCAAGAGGCCACGCAAGCTGCCGCGCCTGCGGCAAAAGCCGACGCGTATATTGCGCCGATTGGCGAGAACCTCAATCCGGCCGCGCTCGTTTTGGCGCGTGAGTTGCGGCGAGCAGGGCTGCGCGTGGAACTCGGCGACGGCAGCTTCCGACTGAAGAAGTCATTTGAGGCTGCTGACAAGATTGCGCGGCGTATCGTGATCCTCGGCGAAGACGAGCACCAATCCGGTATCCTGACGGTGAAGGATTTCGCGACAGGCGTGCAATCGAAAGTGCTGCGCTCAGAACTGTCTACCTTCCTCGGACAATGATGGGCAGACCTGTTCAGGTTTGTGCTTTCCCAGGTCTCAAAGTCGAGACCTGGGGCACCCATGATCGTGGGCTTGGGCGGCGCCCGATGTTACGAGAGAACACGAGTGAAAGGTTAGGTTGTGCTCGACTTCTTAGGAAATCTCGAACGGACGAACATGTGCGGCGAGTTGCGCGCCGCCGACGCGGGCAAACAAGTGGTGCTGATGGGCTGGGTGAACCGGCGCCGCGACCACGGCAACCTTATCTTCCTCGACCTGCGCGACCGCACGGGCATCGCGCAGGTGGTGCTGGACCATGACCTGATTCCTGACGGCCATGCGAAGGGCGAGCAGGTACGCCCTGAGTTCGTCGTTGCCGCCGTGGGCAAGGTGCGGCTGCGCGACAAGGACGCCATCAATCCCAAGATGCCTACGGGCGAGATCGAGATTGAGGCTACCGAGCTCCGCGTGCTGAACGATGCAAAGCTCGCGCCGTTTTCGCCTTCGGAAGAAGCGATCCAGAACGAGGAAGTGCGGCTCAAATATCGCTACATCGATCTGCGCCGGCCCGAGATGCAGCACAACTTCAAGCTGCGGCACGAGATTATGCTGGCCATCCGCGAGAGCCTGAGCAAGCAGGGGTTTCTCGAAATCGAAACGCCGATTCTGACAAAGTCCACACCCGAGGGCGCACGCGATTTTCTAGTGCCCAGCCGCGTCCATACGGGCGAGTTCTACGCGCTGCCGCAGTCGCCGCAGATCTTCAAGCAGATCCTGATGATCTCGGGATTCGACCGATATTTTCAAATTGCCCGCTGCTTCCGCGATGAGGACCTTCGCGCCGACCGGCAACTGGAGTTCACGCAGGTCGATCTGGAGATGAGTTTTCCGAAGCAGGAGACGGTGTTCGGCGCGGTGGAGCAGTTTATGAAGGCGGGCTTTGCGGCGGCAGGCGTCGATCTGCCGATTCCCTTCCCGCGCATTACTTACGACGAATCCATGCGCCGGTTCGGGACCGACAAGCCTGATCTGCGGCTGCCGGGACTGACCGAAGTACGACCGGCGTTTACCGACGATGCGCTGGCGAGTCTGCAGATCGATCCAGCGCTGCCGGTCGTGGCGCTGCGCATTCCCAACGTGGGAGAGTTGAGCCGCAAGGAGCGCGAGGACAACCATCCGCTCTTCGACCAGAAGAAGGGCGCGAAGTTCATCGACGATTTCAAGCGGCTGGCGAAGGGCTTTCCTGAGGCTGCAGTCAAGGTTAGGGAGCTGGCCGGCGCTTCAGATGCGGATTTCGTGATTGTTGTCGCGGGTGATCCAGCGCACCACATCAAGGCCAGCGACACCAAGTTTCCGGGGCGGCTTTCGGAGCGCGAGATCAACGTGTACGCGGCGGCGGGCAATTTCCGGGCTGAGTTGGCAAAGAAATATGCGGACCGGCATGGCGCGTTTCGTGTGACGGACGAGGCTGTGCAAAATGCGGCAGCGAGAGACGTTTCAGCGCCGATGGGGAAGAAGGAACTGATCGACGGCAGCAAGGCCTTTAATCCGATGTGGCTGACTGACTTTCCGATGTTCGAGTACGACATGGCTTCGGCGAGATGGATGCCCGCGCATCATCCTTTCACTGCGCCAATCGAGGTCGATATGGCGAACCTTAAGAGCGATCCAGCGAGTGTGCGAGCGAACTGTTATGACCTGGCGATGAACGGACTTGAGCTCGGTTCGGGGTCGATTCGTATTCATCGCAAGGATGTGCAGCAGCAGATTTTCGCTTCACTCGGCATCAGCGATGAAGAGGCGCGCGCGCGGTTCGGATTCTTTCTGGACGCGCTGGAATACGGAACTCCGCCGCACGGCGGAATTGCGCTGGGTCTCGATCGTATCGTCATGCTGCTGGCCGGCGCGAACAATTTGCGCGAAGTGATTGCGTTCCCGAAGACGGCAAAGGCAATTGATTTGATGGCGGAAGCGCCGACGCCCGTGAGCGAACAGCAGTTGCGGGAGCTGCACATTCGCGTGGTGGCGAAGAGCTAAGAAGAGGCCGCCTACAGGCGCTAGACCTGGTCCAGCTCGGCAAACATCTCGCTGAGAACGACACGAATCGGCGTTCCCGGTACGGTTAGCTCGCCGGTCAGCACCACTTCAAGCGCGGCTCCAGCATAGCGATATGCGATGCGCGGCTCGGGGTCGATGATCCAGATATGCTCGACGCCAAACAGCCGGTACTCCGCGGCTTTTGTTTGCATGGCGCGCAACGTGTCTTCAGGCGACAGAATCTCGATAGCAATCAGCGGCGGAGCGGTCACATAGCGCTCGAATTTTTCTCCTGAGCGCACTACTAAAACATCCGGAACTCGAAATCTTGTGGCCCGCGTCTGAGTGCGCATCTCGGGAAAGACCTCGACGCCCCATTTCGACCGATTCACGGCAAATAGGACCGTCAGAAAACGCTGAATGATGGAGTGCTCTTTCTCGCCCAAGTTCCGCTCCTGAATACGCCCATCGACAAATTCGCGGTCCGGGCTCCAACTGGAGCGCAGGTATTCGCGGACGGTCCAGGGTTCTTCCGTATCGGGCAAGGCTGGGTTGGGCAAGGTTGCCATGCCCCGATTATCCTCCAAACTGGCTGCGCTTGCCAGCGGAACTCGCGTGTGGCGCTGTTGGGGAGCGCGCTGCCTCTGTGGTATATTTTTGAGGTGCGGAAGGGATTTTCGCCTCCGACTGGAGTGGCGTGGGGTTTTGACGGCGCGGCTTTTTGAACCAAGGACGTGTAGCTCAACTGGCAGAGCATTCGGCTCTTAACCGACAGGTTGTGGGTTCGATTCCCACCGCGTCCACCATTTCAATCAAATCAGAATCAGATTCGAGGTTCCTCGCTGCGCACAGGATTTCGCCTGCGGGGCGCGACTTGCGAGTGGAGCGCCCGCAAAGCGGCTCAAGTTCGATTCCTTCCGCGTTTGCCATTGCATGGATGAGCCGCTCACTAGCCGCTCGTAGAGCTTTCACGCCAAACCAAGTCTTAGCTGTCTCGCCACTACAATTCCCGGGGTGTCTTGACAATCGAGAGCAATGTCTTCTAGCGTGCTTTCCGGAATAGGTTTATTGGCCGTCCTGTAACGAACGCCAAAACACAAACCGAGGGGGAACCGTGACACAAGACTCAACGAGTGGAATCCGATTCAATCGCCGGGAGGCGATGTTGCTTTCAGCGGCCGCAGGCTTGGGAATCGCTTTGGCGGAGAATGCTCACGCCTCAGACAGCACGAAGACCGGCGTACATCAGGAACCAGGAAACTGCTCGACGCCCCGCTCCGCTATTGCCGATACGCAATACGGCAAAGTGCGCGGATTTCTGGATGGAGGGGTCTTCACATTCAAAGGCATTCCCTACGGACAGGATACGAGCGGCGAGAACCGCTGGATGCCGGCCAAGGCTCCGGCGCGGTGGAAGGACGAGTACCCCGCACTGATCTACGGTGCAAACTGCCCGCAGAATCTCCATCCCTGGAAGGCAATCGAGCAGACGTTCCTGCAGGACTGGGACGACGGCTACCAGAACGAGGACATGCTCAAGTTGAACGTTTGGACGCCGAGCCTGACTGGCAAGCGCGCCGTGATGGTGTATTTCCACGGCGGCGGATACAGTTTTGGATCGTCGTACGAGCTGCCCTCGCAGGAGGGCGCGCAGATGGCGCGTCATCACGACGTGGTTTCAGTAACAGTGAATCACCGCCTCAATATTCTCGGGTTTTTCGACGCATCGGAGATCGGCGGCTCTGCTTATGAAGACTCGGTCAACGTGGGAATGACCGATCTGGTGGCGTCGCTGCGCTGGGTTCAAGAGAACATTGCAAACTTCGGCGGCGATCCCGACCGGGTTATGATCTACGGCCAGTCGGGCGGCGGGTCGAAGGTAACGACGCTGTTAGGCATGCCGTCGGCGACGGGACTCATCCATCGCGCGTCTGTGCAGTCCGGCGGTGGTGGCAACATCCCGACCAAAGAGCAGCAACGGGAAGTCGCGCGGCAGATAATGAAGGATCTCGGCCTGGCGGCTAACGACATTGCATCGCTGCAAAAGATGGAGTGGTCGAAGCTGGTAGCTGCCGGAAACGCGGCCGTCGCCAAGATTAATCCTCCATTCCGTCCCGGGGCTGGATTCTTCGCCGGACCGGCACACGTGGGCTGGTCGCCAACCCTCGATGGGAAGGTGATCAACGTGCGGTCGTTCTTCGATGCTGCGCCTGATATCTCAAAAAACGTACCCATGCTGTTCGGCTCGGTGAGCGAGGAGGGCAACCAGATGTCGTCCAATCCCACTGAGGATCAGTGGCACGCCAACCTGGTGAAGGCGTACGGCGAAGACAAGGCAACCGAGCTGGTTGCCATTTTGAAAAAAACACATCCTGAAAAGAGCATCCGAACGCTGTCATACATGTGCAGCGGCGCCTTCGGGTTGAACAGCCTCACTATGCGGAACAACATCGTGAAGATGGCCCGGTTGAAGCATGAACAGAACGGCGCGCCTGCCTATGCATACTACTTCACATGGCAATCGCCCATGCTGGACGGAGTTGCCGGCGCGTGGCACACCGCCGAGCTGCAATTTTGCTTCGATAACACCAAGCGTTGTGAACAAGGCACCGGCAACACGCCGGACGCGCAGGCGCTGGCGACAAAGATGGCCGATGCCTGGGCAAATTTTGCCAGGACCGGAAATCCGGGTCAGCCGGGCATAACCTGGCAGCCAACCGACCCTGACACGAACAAGACGATGGTTTGGGACAACAAGATTCGGATGGTCAACGATCCGGAGAGTGACGCACGGAAGATCCTGCTGAGTTGATGGGGCGTGGCGGGAAGGTGAAAGCGCACCACTGCTGGGCGGCAGGATCGAATGTGGAGCCGCGGCTATGATTTCTTAGTGCGACCGGAATTGTGTTGGCTGAGGCGCCTTTCCATGTCCTCGGCCGAGTCCATACAGAAGCGGCCGCTTCCCGCAACACTTCGCAAAGGGATAATGTATTTCATGAGGCGGTCCGCCTCCGCTGAGGCTGCGGCGCGACAGTCTTCGCCGTTGAAATGGCCTGCCCAGCCAAAGCCCGATTGGGCAGGCGAAAGGGTGGTGCGCCCGGAGAGATTCGAACTCCCGACCTAACGCTCCGGAGGCGTTCGCTCTATCCAGCTGAGCTACGGGCGCGCTTGAACAGGATACCGCAGATTGCGGATTCGCCGTTTTCGCCATCGTACCGGGAAGGACGCAAGCGCGTCGGTTTTCCGCTCGATCCACAGGCGTAACTGGCAGGCCTCTCGTTGACTTGGGGCTGATTTTTGAGTATTCTAGAGGTCTTGCGCGGTGTTGCGCCTGGGGTCTCGGTGTGCTCACCCGGACCAACTCTGAAAGAGGCTCCGGCCAGGTTCTGGCTGGCTCTCTAATGGAACAGGCCACCGGCTGCGGGACACGAGAGCGGAACAGGGCGAACGTGGTCCGGCGTAGCCAGGGTTCCGATTGGAACGGACTCCCGCAGCTTCTCACCCGAACAGATTTGTTTGGCAGTGGGTAGATTTCAAGGCTCGTGCGTAATGCATGGGCGGATACGGTTTGCGCTGGTCGGGACCATCCGACCCTATATACGCAATGAGCGCGTTTAGGATGGGGCACCCAGAGTAGTTCGGTGCGCTGGGTAAATTTTTTCGAGGGAAGCAGAGCAATGTCGACATTTATTCCGAGCGGCAAGGATATTAGCCGCAAATGGTATGTGGTGGACGCGAGCGGGCAGACGCTGGGACGCCTGGCGAGCAAGGCCGCGATGGTTTTGACAGGCAAAACGAATCCGAAGTATGTGCCGTACATCGACATGGGCGACCACGTGATTGTGATTAACGCCGAGAAGGTGCGGCTGACCGGGTTGAAGGACCAGAGCAAGGTCTACCGGCGCTACACGGGGTTTCCGGGTGGCCTGCGCGAAGAGTCGTTTACGCGGCTGGTCAAGCGCAAGCCGGAAAAGGTTCTGGAAGAAGCGATCAAGGGCATGCTGCCGAAGAGCAAGCTGGGGCGCCAGATGGCCACCAAGCTGAAGGTCTATCGCGGCGAGCAGCATCCGCACACGGCGCAGAAGCCGGTGGCGTTGTAAGAGCAGGGACTAGGGACATAGGGACTAGGGACTAAGAAAGACAAGCTGAGAGCTAAGAGGAAACGAATGGCAGAGGATCTGGTTCAGTATTACGGTACGGGGCGGCGGAAGTCGGCGATCGCGAGAGTTTTTCTGCGTCCCGGTACGGGCGAGTGGAAGGTCAACGGCAAGAAGTTTGAAGAGCACTTTGTGACCGAGCAGCAGCGGGTGAGCGCCAAGCGCACGCTGGTGGTGGCCGAGCTCGGCGCGAGCTTCAACGTTGTGACGACCGTGAAGGGCGGCGGAGTTTCCGCGCAGGCTGACGCCGTGAAGATGGGCATTGCCCGCGCACTGGTTGAGTTCAACCCGGAACTGCGCAAGCTGCTCAAGGCCGAAGGATTGATGACGCGCGATGCGCGCCAGAAGGAACGCAAGAAGTATGGGCAAAAGGGCGCGAGAAAGCGGTTCCAGTTCAGCAAACGCTAACGCGTTTGCAAGGGATCAGGTTTCAGGGTTCAGGGATCAGTTAACCGCAACCAGCTTTTGCTGAAACCTGACACCTGATATCTGGCACTTGGCATTACCAAATCTCCCCGCGAGGGGATAAATCCGGGCCACAGAATCAAAGCCCGGATGCAGTCCACGAAGGAGGACAATTGGCAACCATTACCATGAAGGAACTGCTCGAAGCGGGTGTTCACTTCGGGCATCAAACCAAGCGCTGGAACCCCAGGATGAAGGAATACATCTTCGGTGAGCGCAACGGAATCTACATCATCGATCTGCAGAAGACGCTGAAGCTGTTCAAGGAAGCGTCGAAATTTGTGACTGAGTTGACCGCGAGCGGCAAGACGATTCTTTTCGTCGGCACCAAGCGCCAGGCACAGGATGCGGTTGCCGAAGAGGCCACCAGGGCTGGAATGCCGTACATCAACCAGCGCTGGCTGGGCGGCCTGCTGACCAACTGGACGACAGTGCAGAAGTCAGTGAAGCGCCTACAAGAGCTTGATGAGATGGCGACGGATGGCCGATACGACCTTCTGACCAAGAAGGAAGTGATCAAGCTAGAGCGCGAGCGCAAGCATTTGCAGGCCAATCTGGCCGGCATCAAGAGCATGAAGCGGCTACCCGACGCGCTGTTCATCGTGGACTCGAACAACGAGCAGATTGCGGTGAAGGAAGCGCGCAAGCTGGGCATTCCCGTGGTTGCGGTGGTAGACACCAATTGCGACCCGACGGTGGTGGATTATGTAATTCCCGGCAACGACGATGCGCTGCGCGCCATTCGCCTGTTTACGTCAAAGGTTGCCGACTCGGCCGCTGAGGGCGTGAACATGCTGACCGACAAAGCCTTCCAGGAAGCGGCGCCGGAGGCGGCAGCCGCCGAAGCAGTTGAAGGCGGCGAAGAAGGCGTGGCGATTTCGGCGGAGTCAGAGCCGGCGCCAGTGGAAGAAGTGGACCTGGAAGCAGCGCTGGGAGGCGGCATTCGCAAGGCACCTGCTGCCGTAGCGGCCCTGCTGGAAGAGGACGAAGTAGCAGCGGAAAGCGCCAAGTAACTATTGGGCGCGGAAGCACGCAGGATTCGAAAGAGCGTGGCCGCTCGAGTTTGGTGGCCACGCTTTTCTTATGCCGCAAATTCCGTGACGCGATACGCAATTGTGAGTTCTTAAACGCAATTCATGAATAAGGCCGTGTGCGGCCAGGGAAAAAGAGAGATGACGACAGTGACTGAGAAGATTGACGCGAAACTGGTGAAGGAACTGCGCGAGAAGTCTGGCGCGCCGATGGGCGACTGCCTGAAGGCTCTGCAGGAGAGCAAGGGCAACATGGAGGACGCGTTCGTGGTGCTGCGCAAGCGCGGCATGGCTTCGGCGCAGAAGAAGTCTGCGCGCGTGACCAACGAAGGCGCGGTGGGCAGCTACATTCATGCCGGCGGAAAGATCGCCGTGCTGGTGGAGCTGAACTGCGAGAGCGATTTCGTGGCGCGGACAGAGGACTTTCAGGAGTTGCTGAAGGATATTGCGATGCATATCGCGGCCAGTGATCCACGCTATGTGAAGCCCGAGGACGTGACTGCGGAAGATCTGGAGCGCGAGAAGGAAATCTATCGCGCGCAGGCCGCTGCAACGGGCAAGCCGGCGCCGGTGATCGAGAAGATTGTGGACGGCAAGATGGCGAAGTTCTACGAAGAGGTTTGCCTGCTGGAGCAGCCGTTTATCAAGGACCAGGCGGTCAGCGTGAAAGAACTGATTGCGCAAAAGGTCGGCAAGCTGGGCGAGAACATTACGGTGCGGCGGTTCGCGCGCTTCAAGGTGGGCGCGCAGGACTGGACCGTGGGGCAGACCAAGCCGGTGGAAACGGCGGAGTAGTCTCGGAAGGTTCGACGCACCGCGCGCCAAATCAGAATTCAAACCAAACGGAAGGGGCAGTCCATTGCGGACTGCCCCTTTTTGTTTTGGTTGAGGATTGTTGGTTTACGGCAGGTAGTAGCGGAGCGAGGTGAAGATCATGTTGTCGTCACCGTGCGCACCGTTACCTGGGTTGGTGGCGCCGCCCGCGCCCGACCAGAGATCGCGGCGAAAGAGGCTGTATTGAATGCCCTGGCGCAGACGGCCCTTGGGGCTGTTGTGGATGTTCCACCAGTAGCCGGAAGTGAACTCCTGCACATCTTTGTTGCTGCCGCCGCAATTGACGGGAGCGACGGGTGCAACGCCGGTTGCGCCTGCGGTGACGGTATTGGACTCGACTAAGCAGCCCGACATGTTCGTGCTCCGCGTTCCATAGCCAACTTGAGTGGTCCCGCTAGGTACATAGTCGCGGTCAAGATAGTCGGCGCCGTAGTTAAAGTACATGGTGAAGTTTGGCGAGGGATTGACCTCAACTGTGCTGAGAGCGGAAAACCCATGAATGGGCGAGAGGGTTTCATTTGGGCGGACGGTTACGTCGGCGATGGTGGAAGAGCCGTAGCGGCCGACGCCCTGGCCCCACAGGCCCTTGAGGCCTACGGTTAGGTACTTGCCAGCGAGCGGGCCGCGGAAGCCTCCGCCGAGGCCTGCGCCGGTAGCAGTGGCATTGGTAGGCGTGGCCGTCGTCGGCACGGTGCAAGTGGCCGACACTGTGGCGCAGGGATAAATGCGATCACGGAAGTTGCGGTCGATGCCGAAGATTTCCCAGTGACCCCAGCCGGGCTGGAAGGCCATCTTCACGACGAAGTCAGGAGTGAAGTTAAAGGAGTAGTTGGCCGTGGAGTTGTAGAGGCCCCCGCCGGTTCCGGTAGAACCAAAGAGATAGTTGGTCGGCGTGTTCTGTCCGGATGGATTCAGCGTTTCTGCGTTTTCAATTGAAGCGCCAAGGAATATGGCGTTGCCGAAGTCCTTGGAGACGCGGAAGCTGTATTGGCGGCCCCAAACAAAGCCGGCGTTATATTGCGCGTCGATGGTGGCGGGCAGAATCTCGGTGCCACGCGTCAGACCGGCCGTGGTTTCCGTCGCGAGAGACCATCCCTGGCCGCCGGAAAAATCCCAGCCGTTGGTGGTCTTGGCGTCGGCCCACAACTGGCGCTGCCGCAACGTGTAGCTGTTCGACTGGTTGTTGTTTGAGGTGACGCCGGCGCTGAGCCAGTCCATCTCGTAATACCCGGTCATGGTGAAGCTGGGCAGCTTGCCAACAGCTTTAATAGCGATGCGGGACTGGCGGCCCGAACCCTGGAACTCGCTTAACTGCGCGGCCTGCGAGTTATCGAGCGGAATGCCGGTGAAGGGAGTGTTGATGTCGCCACCCGTTGCTCCCTGACGCCACACTGTTTCCGCCGCTACGAAGCTGCCCGCGGGCGAGAGCGTGATGCCCTTGTAATGAAGGACGTCAGGATTGTTGATGGCCTTCTTGATGTTGGTGGTCTCGTCGGAGACCGTAGTGGCGAGTGAAACCGCGTTGGCCCTGAGGTCGGTGACCGTGCTCTGCAGAGTGCTTACGGCAGCCGCATTGTCGGTGGCTGCATGCTGCTGCGCAGTGGCATCGGCTTCAGCTTTGGCTGCGGTAGCCTGCGCGTCGGCCGCGGTCTGCTGTGCTTGCTTCAACTGTTCGTCCCTGGTGGCAAGATCGGCCTTGAGACCGTCGATCTCGCCCTGGAACTGCTGCTTCATTTCATCGATCTGCTGTTGCACTGTGGGACCCGCCGGCACGGCAGGTTTCTTGGCCACATGCTTTTTTGCCGGCGGCGTTGAGCCGCTGGTTTGCGCGTAGGAAACAACAAGACCGGCTGCAAGAAATGCAACGGCAGCCGCTTTCACTTTCAATTTCATTTGGGCCTCTCTTTTCCTCATGGAGTCGTGTTGGAAGTTGGCAGCGTCCTCATGCACAAAAGACGCAGACCGCTTCTGCATCTCGGACGCAATGATGAATTCAAACAATCTGCGGTATTCCCATCGGCGCGGAAATTAGAGGCGCGTAAGAAGAGGAAGTATTGCGCCGGCAAAAACTCCTCCTGTTGTTCTGTTGTTCCGCACCCAAGACTCGCAGAGCAAGATTAAGATTTGACGAATTCACGCAGAATTCACAGTGGCGAGGAGGCTTACGTTTCGAAGGAAAGAGGATAACGAGAAATTAAATTTCTATTCACAAACGCTTCGCTTTTTCTGCGCGATTTTGTGAAGATTGCGGCTGGGAGATTGCCGCAGTGTGCCAGGGACGCGAGGGGCGCGACCGTTGCTGGCGCGATTGCAGCTAATGGGCCAGAGCGGGCGGCGAAGGCGACGGGCTGCTAATTCTTGAAGGAGCTTGAATCGCTGCCGGCGCTGAGCAAGTTGGCCAGCAGCCGATAGGCTCCCGGCACGAGCTCGGGGAACTGCCGATAGAGCGCGTAGGCAACATATATATAGGTTCCTTTTCCGCGATGAACAACGAGCAAGCCGCCGCGCTGCTGATCCTGGCCGGGGTCTGCGGTCTCGGTGAGCGCGGTGTATCCGGGGTCCCAATGCTCGAGGAATCCGTGGCCGCGTTCTTCAAACCATCCGTCGAAATCGGCGGATGTGATCTTGTTGGGCCACGCGAGAAGCGGGTTTGCTGGATCGAGCAGTTTAACCGGATCCTGCTCATCGACGACGCGCTCAGGAAAACGGCCCATCGAAAGCGGGAGCGGAGCGGGAAATGTGTTTCCCTGATATTGCACGACGATAGTTCCGCCGCGTTCAACGAATTGCTCGAGACGGGGTTCGGCAGCGGCGAGCGCCGGACGCGTGGAGTAGGCGCGAATGCCAACGACCAGCACGTTCCACTGCGACAGGTCGGCAGTGGCAAGCTCGTCGTCAGTGAGAAGATGCGGCACGATGCCCAGTGCCTCAATGGCCTCGGGAACGAGATCGCCGGTTCCCATGACATAGCCCACACGCAACCCCGGCTGCACCTTCACGTCGATTTTGCGCGTGTGGAACTCCGCGGGCTTGTATTGGTTATAAGGAAGCAGGCCGGCGTAGCCGATGCTTTGCCAACCAACCGAGTAGCTTTGACCGCCGACGTGCGCGGTGGCTTTGATCGCGTAGGCGCGCGCAGCGACGTCGCCGGCTGGAGATACCGAGAAGACGAGCGGCTCGGTGTCGCCCGCGGTCTTCAAATGAAACTCGCGCTGCGCAGGATCGGCGCGCCAACCCTCGGGCAGTTTCAGATCGACGACTCCATCGGCAGCGTGCTCGGCGTGAACTGTGACCTTGACCGGCAGCGGCGAACCGTCAAGCGGAAGAATGCGCGCCTCTGGCTGAACGCGCACGCCGATAGCAGGCGTGACCACCAGCGGCTGATAAACTCCACCGACGCCTGCGACGCGGGCCAGAGTTTGGACCGTCTGGCCGAGGCGGATGGGGACTCCGTCAAAGGTAAACTCCGCCCAGGCAGAAAGCGGGTATGGCGCAAAAGAGCGCTCTCGCCAGGCTTCATTGGAGATGTCGTAGACGGGCTGCTCGGTGGTTGGCCGCGTGAAGTATGGTTCGGTCGACGGGGCGTCGGTGGGAACGTGTACGCGAAAGTTTCTGTCACTCGCCGGTGCCGCTGCTTGTTGTGCGTCAGTTTGATTCGGATTGGGCGAACGTGAATTGGATTGACCGCCTGCGTCGTCGATCTGCCACGGCGCGCCGTCGCTGCTCTCCAGCCAAACCCGGCTAAGCTGCGCGCTTCCCATCGCATCCGTTACATGTGTCCGGACGCTGAAGTCCTCGCCTGGCCAAACACTGCGGGCAGACTCGTCAGCAGATGCGCCGCGACCACCGGGCCCCTGACCACCACCGCCTCTGGTTGTGAACGCGACAAGGTCGAGGCCGAGCAGATCCTTGAATGCGGTTTGAAATTGATCTATTTTTCCGCCCAATTCGAACTCTAGGCCAGCCTTCGCCTCAGCATTGAGATTGCTGGACTTCACGTGCGCGTAGAGATCGAGCGCCTCGCGGTAGACGGGTACGAGCTTATGCGCGGCAGCGAGACCCGATTCATTTTTGCAATCGCTCTTAAACGCGGAAAGGCCGGCGTCGATTTTGTGCAAGCTACCGCTGAGCCAAGCGGGCGGCGTGCTGCCGGCCAAGCGAGCCAAGCTGGTGATGCCGGTAGGAATGTGAGCTTTTGCGTTCCAGAACAGGCTCGCGGCCTCTTTGACGCCTCCCGCTGCGGCGGTCGGCTTACCTTCATCGCCTCCTCCCGCGGCAGACGGTGCAGCAGCCCACAGATGGTAGCTCGATGAATCCGGCCCGCTGAGCGCGGGATCGGCGCCGCCGTACTGCGACTTCTGCTCGCCCCAGCCTTCGCGCGCGATCTGCACGTAGGTGCGGCCGAGCACCGCGTCCCACGTGCCGACGGGAATCGTCACGTCGGCAGCTAACGATCCCTCGATCCACTCGCCAGTGACGTAGTTGTGAAACCGCGCCGGCGCCCACTTGCCGGTGGCGTAGTCGAGCATTTGACCGTTGGTGATGGGCGCGAACGGCGTGCGCGAATAGACGGCCAACGGCTGCCATGGCTGCAGTCCGGCGCCTCCGTCCTTAACTGGGCGCAATTGCTCGGGAAAGACTTTGGGATCGGCGGCCGCCTTGAACGCCTCTTGCGCTATCTCGCCAGAGACCTGGTGATGACCGTGCCCGTCGCTCACGCCGCCGACAAAGGTGGAGAGGATGACTTGCGGCCGCACCATCCGCACCGCGAGTACGGCGTCGTAAAGCACGCGATCATGGCCCCATTTTGAGAAGGCCTCTTCCTGCGTTTTCGAGAATCCGAAGTCGGCCTCGGTGCCCCAGATTTGCGAAACGCCGTAGTATTCGTCGGCCTTCAGTAGCTCGTTGGTGCGGATGAGGCCAAGCGCGTCGTAGCTTTCTGCGCCCAGCGCATTCTGCCCGCCTTCACCGCGTGTGAGCGTGAGAAGCGTGACGCGCGCGCCGAGTCCGCGAGATAGGTAAGTCATGAGCGCGCCATCTTCGTCGTCAGGATGCGCGACGATAAAGAGCACGCTGGCCGTTGCGCTGAGGCGCTTGATGGTCTGTTCGAGATCGGCAGCTCCGCGGTCCTCAGGCAACGGCAGCGCTTCTGCCGAGGGCTCGGGCAAAGGAACCTGCGAGAGCTGGGTGATAGCCAGCGAGGGCGCAGCATCCTGCGCTCGAAGCGCAATGCTGCCCGCGATCGACAGCAGCGAAGGGAGCGTAGCGGTGAGTGCGATGCGAAGCAGTTTGCGAGTGAAAAAACTCATCACGGTCAGTTTACAAGGCGGCGAGCCAGAGGGCGGCAGACAAGTTCAGCGCCAGTCATCGCGGGCATCGGCCAGACCTTGATTCATCGCGGCATCGAAGCCGGTGTTCTTCTTGATGAAGATTTCGCTGAAGTGCCGGTCCTGGTGGAGCAGAATGGCCTGAAGGCGCACCAGTTCAAGAAGCGCAAGGAACATGGCGATGAGAGCGCGCTCAGAATGCGTGTGGCTGAGCAGGCGGCGCAGGGCCACGGGCTTGTCTTCCATGGTGAGGCGGCGCGTAAGAAACTGAATCATCTGGCCGACCGTGATTGAGTCCTCTTCGACATTGAGGATGGGGCGGTTGCGCGCACGCTCGATAATGTCGCGGAAGATGCGGACGAGGTCGGTGGTGTCGGCGGCAATCTCCGGCTCCGCGCCAGCATCCTCGCGGAACTCGCGCACGCCGGGATTGGTCCATGTGGCTGCTTCGAGCATCTGCTTGTCGTGCAGCATCTGCGCGGCGTTGCGGAAACGCTCGTGCTCGAGAAGGCGATCGACAAGTTCGCGGCGCGGATCTTCGGAAGACTCTTCCGGGCCGATTGGAGCGCGCGGCAGCAGCATCTTGCTCTTGATGTGAATGAGCAGAGCGGCGGTGTAGATGAAGTCGCCGGCAACATCCATATCGCTCGCGCGCAAGTGATCGACGTAAGCCAGGAACTGTGCCGTGATTTTGGCGATGGGAATGTCGTAGATGTCGATGTCCTGCTTGCGAATGAGGTCAAGCAGCAGATCGAGCGGGCCGTCGTAGACCTGACCGACGAAGACCGAGAAGGGCGACTGCTCGGCGTCTTGCCCGCGCGCCTTGAGCGCCGCGGCAACTTTTTCGGCCGTGGTTGGGCCAGCGTCTAACGGCGGGTCGAAGGGCAATCTGGGACTCAAGTCGGGTGCGGGAGAAGCTTCGGCGGCGGGAGCATTTTCAGGCACCGACGCGGCGACTGCTTCTTGCACGGGCTTGGTCGCGCTCTTTTCGGATTGTGGGGAAGCGTTCGTCAACTTGATCTCTTCTTTGGCAATCTCTTCTTCCGGTGTTTCGTGTCGTTTCGATTCGGCTTCAGCGTCAGGTGCCTCTCACGGTCGTCAAAGTCATCTGCATGGCGTCGCGCACCTCGATCATGGTTTGCTCGGCGCGGGCCGCGGCACGGAGCGAACCAGCTTTGAGGATTTCTTTCGCCTGATCGTCTGTGAAGCTGGCGCGGCGCTCCTGGATGGGATTGAGTATTTTCACGAGCGAGTCAGCGGCCCAGCTTTTGCATTCAATGCAGCCGATGCCTGCGGATCGGCAGCCCTCGTAGACCTTGGCCATCGTTTCGGGCGTCGAGAAGACTTTGTGCAGATCGCCGACGGGACACTTGTCGGGATCGCCGGGATCGGTGCGGCGAGCGCGCGCAGGGTCGGTGACCATCGTCTTCAGTTTTTGGCGGACAACAGGCTCAGGGTCGCTGAGGAGAATCGTGTTGCCGTAGCTCTTCGACATTTTGCGGCCATCGGTGCCGGGCAGCTTGGGCGATGGTGTGAGCAGGACCTTGGGTTCGGGGAGGACATAAAGAGGATGTACATTTGCTGCTCGGAGGATATCCCCGACGTTCTTTGCCTTTGACCTCGGATAGAACTGGTTGAAGCGTCGCGCGATTTCGCGCGTAAGCTCAACGTGCGCCTGCTGGTCCTGGCCCACGGGCACAAAGTCGGGCTGATAGAGCAGAATGTCGGCGGCCATCAGGACGGGGTAGCCCAGAAATCCGTAGGTGGTGAGGTCTTTGCTGGAGAGATTCTCCTGCATCTCCTTGTAGCTGGGCACGCGCTCGAGCCAGCCGAGCGGCGAGATCATCGCGAGGTCAAGGAAGAGCTCGCTGTGCTGTTTTACGCGGCTCTGCAAAAAAAGCACGCTGCGGTCGGGGTCGAGGCCGGCGGCGAGATAGTCGAGCATCACTTCGACAGTGTTGGGCGCAATCTGGCTGGGGTCGGCGTAGTCGGTGGTGAGCGCGTGCCAGTCGGCGATGAAGAAGTAGCAATCGAATTTGGCGATGGGGTCATTTTGCAGCTTGACCCAGTTGGCCAGAGCGCCCATGTAGTTGCCCAGGTGGAGCTTTCCCGTGGGGCGCATGCCGCTGAGGACTCGCGGGCGGGCTGACGGAGTGGCGGGTTCAGGCATAGGGCGTGTCAATTTCTAGGTGGTCCTCGGTGACGCCTTCGGCGGCGTCCTCGCAGCGACCGGAAAAAGGCGGCCGCGCTCACTCAAAAGAGCGTTAAAAAACCTCATTCCATTGTAGAGCCTGTTATTAACTTTCCGGCGCGAGAGGATCGGGATCAGCCCGATCCTAGGGTTTGTAAACAGACACTAGATGCCCCTCAGGAGCGAGAAGATCAAACCAATCGACGGGCCTACCAGAAGTCTAAGCAGGACGCTGCCCACGACGATCATCAGCAGCAAGCTGATCCAGCCCCCAATGCGGTCATATTGCTGCACAGCGCGATAGGGAAGCATATTGCGCACCACCCGGCTGCCATCGAGCGGCGGAATGGGCAGCAAGTTGAAGAAGAAGAGCGAAAGGTTGACTTCAATTGCCAGGAGCGCCAGCAGGACCAGCGGCTGCAACCCGCTGCCGATGGCAAGAGCACCGGATAGGTTTGCATGCACCAGCGAGCGGCCGCCGGGAACGGCAATGCAAACAACCGCGAGCGCAACAAAGGCTACCCCCACCAGGATGAGATTGGAGGCTGGCCCGGCGAGGGTGACGAGGTTGTCGTCGCGGATAATTTTCTTGAAGTTGCGGGTAATGACCGGGGTCGGCTTGGCCCAGCCGATGAGGAATCCGCTAAAGAAAGTGAATCCGACAAACGGCCCAAAGATGGCCAGTGCGGGAATCAAAAGCGTGCCGATAGGATCGATGTGGTAGATGGGGTTGAGCGTGATGCGGCCCTGGAGCCGCGCGGTCTGATCGCCCAGGCGCGAGGCCATCCACGCGTGGGCGCACTCATGAAAACTGAGCGAGAAAAGCAGAAGGACAAACTCGAAGACGCCGATAACGAAGGCAGTGGACGGCAAAAGATCTCTCCCGAAGCCAGCGTAGCATGGTGAACTGCGGCTCTTTTCACGGCCGCGCCGTCCCTACGGGATTCCGTTTCTTAATATTGGGTCCAGTTCCCCACGCTCAATCACCCCAAGAAACGAAGACCATTTCTTGGGGAGCCCGCTGAAGCGCGGAGCTAACAACCGTTGCGCCTACGGCGCGAGGGAAATGGCTGTGAAATCGTGCGGCCACGGTTTGTCCCTTTCAGAAGAGCGCCCGAGTTGGCGCGGCGCTGGCCGGAGTTTGCGCTCTCAGCTTTCGATGTATTCCCAGAAGGAATCGGCGAGATCGGCGCCGAGCTCGTTGGTCATGCGGCGGGCGGCGCGCTCCACTTCTTCCATCAGGCCCTGCAGGTAATCGCGCGAGCGAGAAATGGCGGCGATGGCGAGCGTTGCCGATTGCCAGACAACGGCTTCGTCCAGCTCGGCCACAGAGACGTTGAAGCCCTGCCGCAACTGGTCCTTGAGCGAGCGAACCACCTGCCGCCTGTCCTTGAGTGACTGGGCGTGCTCGATGCGAATTTCGAGGGTCAGTTGCGCGACTGGCATAGGGATAAGGATTGAACACGGACAGTGTAAGGCGGCTGCGGGTGGGTGGGGCAAGTATTTTCGTCGCTGAGGCAAAGATTAGGCCGCGGGTACTGGGAATGTGGCCGATGCCAATGCCAACCCAACCACAACATCAATGCTCGATGCGCGTTCGACTAATGACTCGCGTCAGATGTCTTTCTGACAGCTTCGAAGAGTTCACCCACGGTGAATTCCCGAACTGTCGGTGCCTCTCGCCCGAATATAGATAGGATGGTTGGCGCGATGTCGAATCCTTCCGAATGAAAAAGGTATTCATTGGGTTCTACGTTAAATGTCTCTCGCAATCCCCTATCTTCAGCGGAGAGGACGACTCCGAATTTCTTTTCAGTTGCCTCCAGGAGGTCAGCGCCATCATCGCCTGTCAATCCGAGATCGCGCTCAAATTGTGTTTCAGGCGAAATCGATTTCCGCCTTGAGACATGCCAATATTCCCTGATGAACTCCGCGAATTGATCAAAGGATAGAGGTGTCATTAGCTCGCCTACTCCGCGAACTTCGCCAGCTGCTCGGCAGATGGCTTCGGCGTGAACAAGCTGACGACGATGAGCGAGACGACTGCCGCAAAGAGCGCGGGGAAGATGGCGTCACGTTGCGCGAGGATGGGCGGGAAGAGATTCCTGACGCCGGGCGCGTCCCAGACGAGCGTTACTACAGTCCCTGACGCGATGGCGGCGACCGCGCCCCACGGCGTGGCGCGCTTTGAATAGAACGCGGCGAGCACAACAGGAGTAACCGCGGCGGAGTAGATGGTATAGGCGTAGAGCATCTTTGCCAGAATGCTGGGCGCGTAGATGGCCTGGTACAGCGCCCAGCAACCGAGCAACACCACGGCGAAGCGCGAGACGATGAGGACGAGTTTGTTTGAGGCCTTGGGCGCGATGTAGCGAACGAACACGTCTTCGACGAGGTTCGATGCCGGGGAAAAAAGGTAATTCGAGGCCGTGGAAATGACCTTGGCGAAGACTGCGCCGAGCAGCAGCGCGCCCATGAGCGCGGGCAGGCCGTGGCGCGCAGTGTATGGAATGATCTCGTAGGGCTGCGCGGCCACTTCTCCGGTTTTGTAAAGCGCCGAGCCGAAGACTGCGATGGCTACGATCAGCGTTTCGAGAAGCAGAGTGCCGAGAATCCAGCCAACGACGGAAATGCGCGCGTCGCGCTCGGATTTTGCTGAGAAGAATTTCTGGTACATCACCTGATTGCCGAGCATGAGCAGCATGGTGGGCACGAGAAACTCGAGCGCACGCACGAGCGTAAGGTTGCCCAGGACCTGGAAATGTGTTTCGGGCAGCGCGGCGTGCAGGCCGGTCCATCCGCCGGCTTTGACGAAGAGCATGGGCGTGGCGAGGATGCAAATGACCGTGACGAGCGAACCGATGGCCACATCCATATATGCGACGGACGACATGCCGGCCAGGGCGGTGGTGAGCACGACGAATGCGGCGATGATGTAAGTGCCCTGCTCTGGCGTGACGGTGCCGGGAAAGATGAGGTGCAGCACGTTGCCGCCGCCTTTGAACTGGTAGCTGGTGATGGCCACGTATGCAAAGAGGATGGCGATAGTGCCCAGGACACGCGCCGCCTGGTTGTAGCGCGCTTCAAGCAGGTCGGGCAAGGTGAACTGGGCGAACTTGCGCGCGCGCGGCGCAATAAAGTAGATGAGAAGCAGTCCGAGCCAGCCGCCAGCGGGCTGCCAGAGCGCGGCAAAGCCGTTTTTGTAGGCGTTCTCAGCGCCGGCAAAGAGCGAGCCCGCGCCGATCCACGAGGTGAGCAGCGTGAGCACGAGAACAAAGGCGGGAAGAGAGCGGCCGGCGACCAGGTAGTCGGCCTTGGTCTTGACCCCGATGGCGCGATAAACGGCGACGGCCAGCAGCGCGGCGGTGATGGAGACGAGAACGACAATATAGAGTGCTGACATTCAGCTGGCTTTCACGACTGGCCCTCTGGCAGCGGCCTGTCGGGCTCGCTTCCCCGGGGCGCGCTTTCCCAGACCCGAGTCCAGAGACGCATCGAGATTGAATGAAGTGTAACGGATAGCGCGACTGTGACCTTAGAGCCTGCTATTCACTTTCGCGCGGAGGGGCGTTGCGGACGAAACTCGGGCCAGACGAGGCGGAGTCCGAAGGCTGTGGCGGACCCACAGCCGAGGACGACAACGAAGTATGGCCCGATTTCCACCCCAGCGACCAAGACCTGTCGCCGGGACCCCGGATTTGCGCCGCAACCCGGAGGGCTGGGGCCAATTTTCCTCATTTCTTCGTCGCTCGAAGATACTGCATATTCGTCGCTCCTCGGTCCTTGAACTGAGAAAAATTGGCTCCCAGCGTCGCCCGTGGGAAAGTCAATAGCAAGCTCTAAAGGTATCTCCCGAGACAACCGCTGCATCAAAAGTAACGATGCGACGGTTGACGCACTGCCCGTCTGGCGCTACTCTCGCAGTACCGGATTTGGTACACAACTCCAACTCGCCGATGCGGAAGGCGGCCAGGAAGCTGGACCTGGGTTTGCCTTGCGCCCTCAGACTCCCTGCAGAGCATGTTGTATTTCTTGAAGCGCCCTACCAGAGCGCATGCAGACGCAACTGGTCGCGAAAGAGGCCAGGTGTTGCGCATGCTGCTTCCATTGCCGATCGCTTAATTTCCGATCATTTGATTACAAGCACTCCGGCAAAAGCCCCGCGGGGCCGCTGCCGGGCAATATACACAACCGCTTTTGCTTACACTAACCGTCCCGGAGGACGCTGAAACCTTTGAAGATCGCTCTGGAGATTACGCCCAATCTTGAGCCCCTGTTCGGGACCCGCGATGAAAACCTAAGGCTGATGGAAGACTCGCTTGGCGTGCACATCGATCTGCGCTCCGACGCCGTGCATGTGGAGGGCCCGGAAGAAAGCGTGGCTCGAGTACAAGGCATCTTTGAGGACTTTGAAACACTGCGACGCCAGGGCATCCATCCGCACAATGGCGAACTGAACGGGATGTTGCGCCTGGTCGCGGCCGATCCAGCAGCCAGACTGCGCTCGGTGGCCGAAGCCGGCAAGCAGCGATCAGTGGGGATTAAGCGCACTGTGCAGCCACGCTCGATGAATCAGCGGCGCTACGTGGAGGCGATTGAGCAGAGCGATATGGTTTTCAGCGTGGGCCCGGCGGGCACGGGGAAAACATATCTGGCTGTGGCGATGGCTGTGGCCGCCTTCAACGCCAAGCGCATTGGGCGCATCGTGCTGGTTAGGCCGGCAGTGGAGGCGGGCGAGCGGCTCGGCTTTTTGCCCGGCACGCTGCAGGAAAAGGTGGACCCCTACCTGCGCCCGCTTTACGACGCGCTCTACGACCTGCTCGATCCCGAGCGCGTGGACAAGATGCTGGAGAAGAACATCATCGAAATAGCGCCGCTGGCCTTTATGCGCGGGCGCACGCTGAGCGACGCTTTCATCATTATGGATGAGGCGCAGAACACCACCGTCGAGCAGATGAAGATGTTTCTAACGCGCATGGGCAACAACTCCAAGGCCGTGATCACAGGCGACATTACGCAGATCGATCTGCCGAATCCGCGCAAGTCTGGCCTGCTGGACGCGATCAATGTGCTGAACGGCGTGGAAGGCATCGCCTTCTGCCATTTCGACGACGGCGACGTTGTGCGGCATCCGCTGGTGCAGCGCGTGGTGCGTGCGTATGAGAGCGCCAAGCCACGGCAGCAGGAGCTTCCGCTCGGCATGGGCGAGTCAATGCAGGTGGGCGCGCAGGTGGGCGCGCAGGAGAGCGAAGAGCGGAAGGACGGGCAGGCGCAGAAGCCGCAGTAAATTGCCGCGTCGCGTATCATCGAGTTAATCCGGAGCCGCGCAATTGCATCAGCTTGCCGCCCCGCGCACGATGATCCTTCTCGACCCAGATCTGGAGCCTGACTCCGCTTCGGCTAGCGCCGGGGCGAAGCAAACGGCTGCGTCCGGACCGTCGAAGGCTCTCCGCACTCCCTCAACGCGCACGCTCGACCAGTTTCTGAGCGAAGCGCAAGCTGCTGCCGGGTTGCGCGGCCAGGTGACGGTGCTGCTCGCGACCGATGCGACGATCCGCGATTTGAATCACCGGTTCCGCGGTAAGGACGAGGCGACCGACGTACTTTCATTTCCGGCCGAACCGCTTAAGAACACGAAGGCCGCAGAGCGGGTCGCCGGCGATGTGGCGATCGGCGTGGAAACGGCGCGCCGCCAGGCTGCTGAGCAGGGACACATGCTGGCAACGGAGATCAAGGTGCTGATTCTTCACGGGCTGCTGCACCTGGCCGGCTACGACCACGAAACCGATGCGGGCAAGATGCAACGGCGCGAGCGCCAACTGCGCGCGCGGCTTGGCCTGCCGCGGGGACTGATCGAGCGTGCAGCGCCGAAGTCCACGAAGGCGCGGAGGCGCAAGCCATGACTCCGCTTGAGATCGTCGCTCTCGTTGCCCTAATTGTGGTGGCCACGCTGGCCTCCTACATTCAGCGCGTGTATTCCGAGTTCGGCAAGATTCTGAGCCGCGGGGTGCAGGAGAATCTCGACGCGTGGGAAGTTCGGGTTGAGCCTCATCTCGGTCTGAGCCGCGATCACGCAGCTCTTTGCGCGTCAGTCCTGAAGCAGCTTGCACTCGGCGTCTTCGCACTTGGATTTGGGGCGCTGCTCTTCATCCGTCCGACGCATCCCGGACCGCCGAACACTTTTGAAATTGCGCAGGTCATTCTTGCCGTGGTGCTCGTCGTCGTGTTTGCGTACCAGCTCATTCCCTCGCTGCTCTTCAATCGCACGCGAGGGCTGTGGATCGCACGTTTGCTCTGGCTCATTCGCTTGCTGCTGTGGGCCGTCACGCCGGTCACCGTATTCATCCGGTTTTTCTTTTCGATCGCGGCTCTGGCCGAGTCGCCCGCCGGGTCAGAAGACGAGGCACCGGCGCCTGACGTGGACGCGCTGATTGAGGCCGGCGAAGAAGAGGGAATCCTGGAGCAGAGCGACCGCGAACTGGTTCGCTCGGCAGTTGAGTTTGGCGACATGCTGGTGCGCGAGCTGATGACGCCGCGGCCGGAAATCTTCGCCATCGCCGATTCCACTACGATCGAAGGTTTCCTCGAGCTGCTGCGGAAGCACAACTACTCGCGCGTGCCTGTTTATTCGGGTTCGTTGGATAACATCAAGGGCCTCGCGTTTGCCCATGACCTTTTGCAGATCACCGACGTTGAAGCGCGCACCAGGACCGTAGCGACGATCCTGCATCCGGCCGCATTCGTGCCCGAGACCAAGCGCGGCTACGAGCTGCTGCGCGAGATGCAGCGCGAGAAGCAGCACATGCGCATCGTGATCGATGAGTACGGAGCAGCCGCGGGACTTGTGACTATCGAGGATTTGCTGGAGCAGATTGTCGGGAATATCCGGGATGAGCACGAGACCGATACGCAGATTGACGAGCCGCAGCGCGAGCCTTCGGGATCGTGGCTGATTCCCGGCAGCTTTCCAGCCAATCAGCTTGGTGACGTGATCGGAGAGCCAGTTGAATTGGGCGAGAACTATGCAGCGGCTACAGTCGGCGGACTGGTGAGCGAGATTGCGGGGCGGATTCCCAAGGCGGGCGAGATGGTGATGCTCGATCCGCTTGATCTGCGCGTAGAGATCGTCGCATCAACGGGGAGACGCGTGGAGCGAGTGCGATTGTTTCCGGCGACGGGACGCCTGCCGTTTCCGAAGAATACAGACGTGCCGTCTGAGTCGACGTAAATCAAGCGATTCGTCTCAAAGTGATTCGCGTGCAACGCCGGCCTTCCAGTCACGCCACTCTTTGGCCGTGTACTACCCTGTCTCAGAGAGCTGGCGGCCTGCTGACAGAATGCTCTTTGCATAATCGCGGGAACTTGGGCTTTGGAGCTGGCGCTTTGGCTGGGAAGGGTGGACGAGTGCGTAGAAACGAAAATCGGCGAGATCGGGACCGCCGGGGCGGGCGCGAGAGCTTCGGCTTGACGGCGGGAGATTTGCGCACCTTACGCGCACTCAAGACACCGGCGCGCATTCAGAAATTTGTTGACGCGATTGAGTACCAATACGCGGACACGGCGGGATCGCCTGCGCGCGTGCTGCGCGAGCGCAAGGGGCATTGCCTTGAGGGCGCGCTCATAGCTGCTGCCGCATTGCGCGTGAATGGGCACCCGCCCCTGGTGATGGATCTGGAGGCGGTTCGCGACGACGACCACGTGGTGGCTCTCTACCGCGAGCGCGGGTTGTGGGGCGGGATTGCGAAATCGAATTTCGCTGGACTGCGCTTTCGCGCGCCCATCTACCGCACGCTGCGCGAGCTGGCGCTCAGCTATTTTGAGCACTACTACAATCTGCGCGGCGAACGGACCTTGCGCTCCTACTCGATGCCGGTGAATTTAGCTCGATTAGATAGCCAGCACTGGATGACCGCGGAGAAGGACGTCTGGTGCGTACCTGAATTGCTGATTGCTGCGCGGCACTATGCGCTCTTTCCGGACAAGGTGGCGCGCGCGCTGCCGCGGCTGGACCGGCGCAGTTTTGAGGCGGGGATGCACGGACGCGTGAAGCACTCAAAATAATCCTGTGCCTAACCGACTTTCAAAACCCACCCTAGCCGCAAAAGCAGAAGCGCGTCGAGATTGGAACAACCGCTCAACGCGAGATGGCCTACACTGAGTCAGGAGCAATCAGTCAGGAGCAGCAGGGGCTTGAAATCAGGATTCGTTGCCATTCTCGGCCGGCCCAACGTGGGCAAGAGCACACTTCTCAATGCGCTGACAGGCGAGAAGGTGGCGATTGTTACGGCTAAGCCGCAGACCACGCGCAACCGGATCATTGGCGTCGTCGAAGTCCCGGCACAAAAGCGTGTTCACCCTGCGGCGCAGATTGTCTTTGTGGATACGCCCGGCGTTCACAAGCCCGGCTCGCAACTTGACAGGCGCATGCTGCAGGAGGTTCACGAAGCGCTTGAGTCGCGGGACCTTGTGCTGGTGCTCGTGGACGCGACGCGGAGAATACGAGTTGATTCGGATCCCTCTCGCGTTTCATCCGCTACGGCGGAGAAACCCGGACCACCCAACAAAAATGAGAAACGTAAACCCAATTGGGCGAGCGAAGACGAATTTCTTTTTTCGCTGGTGCGTAAGCTCGACTGCCCAGTTTTTCTTGTTTTGACGAAGATTGATCTTGTTCGCAAGGACCAGCTCTTGCCGCTGATTGAATCGCTCACGCATCAGTACAACTTTGCGCAGGTGATCCCGGTGAGCGCCCGCAAGCGCGATGGCCTCGACGTGCTGATAAGCAAGATCATTGATGTGTTGCCTAAGGGCGAGCGCTTTTATCCGAAGGATCAATACACCGACCAGCCGATTCGGTTTATGGTGGCCGAGCTGATTCGAGAAAGCATATTGATTGAGACTGGCGAAGAGGTGCCGTATGCGGCAGCAGTGGTCATCGAGCAGTTCGAAGAGCCGGAGGCGAAACCCAGGCCCGGCAAAAGGCCACTGACGGGAATTGCGGCGGCCATTTACTGCGAGCGCGACGGGCAGAAGGCGATTCTGATCGGCAAGGGCGGGTCGAAGTTGAAGGCGATTGGCACCGAAGCGCGCATGAAGATCGAGTCGCTGCTGGGCACGCAGGTCTATCTCGAACTGCGCGTCATTGTCGAGCCGGGCTGGCGCGACTCGCAGAGATTCGTCGATTCTCTCGACTGGCGCAGACAGTTGGAGAAGCTGGGCGGCGAGCAGGACAATTTGGATATCCGCGGCGAAGACCTCTCGCCGAAAGAGGACAGCTGACGATCAGCGAAGGACCTTGAAGGGGTCAGAGGGCGACGACCCGAAACTCGGTGGCCCGGAACTTGCGGGCGGGGCACCGTAGTCGGAATCGAATCCGAGCTGGAGCTTTGCGCCCTCCGACATCATGCCGGCGTTCCAGGGTGGATCGAATACAATTTCGACGCGGACTTCGCGGACTTCAGGCAGCGCAGCGAGTTTTCGCTCTACTTCAGCCTTGATGACATCGGACATACTACAGCCGGGCGCGGTGAGCGACATGCGCACGTCAATGCGAAAGCCGCCGCCATCGAGTTGAGCAGCCGTGGCGGAATAGACCAGTCCGAGGTTGACGATATCGACTGGAATCTCGGGATCGCGCACTGTCTTCAACTGCTGCAGGATCATTTCCTCGCGGAAGGGACCGGCGAGAGGCGCTGCGTTCGAATTGGCTGGAACTGGAGCTGTCATTTGATTAGGTGACTGGTGAATGCGTAAAAGAGTAAATTCGTTACTCGGTGGAAACAGGTGCGTCTTTGTTGTCGAGAGCTGACTGCAGCGTGTGCCAGGCCAGCGTGGCGCATTTAACGCGCGCGGGAAATTTGGAGACGCCGGAGAAGACCTTCAACTTGCCGAGATCCGGCGTGTCGGGCACAGCCTCTTTACCCGTGACGAGTGCGTGGAACTCCGCGAAGAGCTTTTCAGCATCGGCCTTGGATTTTCCCTTGAGCACCTGCGTCATCATGGAAGCGGAAGCGCGAGAGATGGCGCAGCCGGAGCCCTGGAACGCGATGTCGCGAATGGCGTCGCCTTCCATGTCAATGTAGACAGTGCAGCGGTCGCCGCAGAGCGGATTATAGCCCTCGGCATGATGATTGGCCTCAGCCGGCTTACGAAAATTTCGCGGAGCCTTGCTGTGCTCCAGGATCACTTCCTGATAGAGATCGCCTAGATCGCCATTTTCCGCGCTCACGCAAACACCTCACGCGCCACGCGGATTCCCGCGACCAGCGCGTCGACTTCATCTTTTGTGTTGTAAACGGCAAAGGACGCCCGCGCCGTTGCTGGAATGCCGAAACGCTCCATGACCGGCTGCGCGCAGTGGTGGCCGGTGCGAATGGCGATGCCTTCGCGGTCGAGAATGGTTCCGAGATCGTGCGGATGCACGTTGTCGAGCAAGAAAGACAGCACGCCGGCACGTTCGCGAGCCGTTCCGATGAGGCGAATGCCGGGAATTGCGCCGACTGATTCAGTGGCGTATGCCAGCAACCGGCTTTCGTGCGCGGCAATCTTGTCCATGCCCAGATTGCCGATATAGTTGAGTGCTGCGCCGAGCGCAATGGCCCCGGCGATGTCGGGTGTGCCTGCTTCAAACTTGAAAGGCAAATCGTTATAGGTGGTCTTGGCGAAGGTGACGGAGCTGATCATGTCGCCGCCGCCCTGATAGGGAGGCATCGCGTTGAGCAGCGCGCGCTTGCCGTAGAGCACGCCGATGCCGGTGGGCCCGTAGACCTTATGGCCGCTGAAGGCGTAGAAGTCGCAGTCGAGCGCCTGCACATCGACGGCGAAGTGCGGAACAGCCTGC
>Ga0208849_1000505_pt1 | contig 36301 bp, 35 predicted proteins | sample NGESurdeep072012_10_FD_184470 | JGI IMG/M metagenome (GOLD analysis project Ga0208849, IMG submission 184470) | Arctic peat soil microbial communities from Barrow, Alaska - NGEE Surface sample 53-3 deep-072012 (SPAdes) | ecosystem: Environmental > Terrestrial > Soil > Wetlands > Peat ... | reverse complement strand
AAGTTCGGCTACAATCTCCAGCTCAACATCGTCATGGACAGCTCCGCCTCGATGATCGTCGGCGCCACGCCGGCCGATGTCACCACGATCGAGAACTGGGTTTCGAAGAACTGGAATAAGGCGAAGCCGAACGACCCGGCCCCCAACTATATCCAGATCTCGACGGGCCAACCGGGCGACAATCCGGGGTGCGCCTTCGCCTGCCACGATGTCGATGGCGCCACCCAGCCCTCCGACATCGCCCTCGGGCTCACCCGGGCCAACGCCGCCGGCGCCACTACCCGCTTCGACGTGATGACGGCCGCCGCCTCCCAGTTGATCACGCATGTGCAGCAGGTCGCCACCGGCAATACCCTCAACCGCACCAACACCTACCTCTTCAACGTCATGTCCTTCGACACTAGCCTGCACAACTGGGGCTCCAACAACATGAACTACGCGACCGCCAAGACCGCGGTCTCGTCAGTATCCCCCGGACTGAATACCTACATCAACAACTCTCTCGCCACACTCGTCAGCCAGATCGGGTCCAACGGGACCGGCAATTCGGCCGCTTCGCCGCTGAAGTTTGTCATCCTGGTCACCGACGGCCTGCAGTCCGACCGCGACCTCGACTGGCAGAACTGCAACGGCAGTGTCTGGAGTTCGAGCTGGCAGTACAACGTCTGCGCCAACCCGTTCGCGGCCCCGCTGGATACGGCGAATTGCACCGCGCTCAAGAACGCTGGCGTCGTCGTCGGGGTCCTGGAGACCCCGTATGTGCCGCTGACCGGCCAGGATCCCTATAACCACCCCTACGAGTCGAATGTCCGCTCGGTCATCTATCCGACCGGAACTACCACCAACGCCGGCGCCAGCACGGTGAGCAACGCCCTGTCGCAATGCGCCTCGCCCGGCTACTACTTCCAGGCGGTCAATTCCACCGACATCGCCACCGGATTCCTCAACCTCACCGACCAGTTCCTGGCCAGGTCCGCCGCCATCGTGCGGTAGCGCGAAGACGCGGGCTGGCGGTTCCGCGCTTCCGAGGGATTTCTCTTCCTTTCGTAGCGCGGGGTTTGTCAGCCCGCTCTTCTTTCGCTGTGAATAAGTTCCGGAAGACCAGGCAAAATTAAGAGCGGGCTGACAAACCCCGCGCTACGAAGATGCTTTTTCCCTGGCGGCATGGGTTTGCCAGCCCCTCTTTTCTGCTGTGAACGCCAGTATGTTCTCGTTATGTTCCCAATGTGGGTCTGACGCGAGCATGGCCGATGCAAACTCCCCTGGGCTGGAGATCACGCGGCTATCTCCCGCATTTCGACACCGCGAGCGGCGTGCAACACATCGTGTTTCGACTGGCGGACGCCCTTCCGGCCTCCGTGCTGAAAGCTCTTGAGTGTTCACCGGCCACCGATCGTTTCGACGCGGCCGAAGATGTCCTCGATCATGGGCTGGGATCGAGGGCGCTGGCGGCGCCGCCGATCGCAGCGCTCGTCGAGCGGACCCTGCTTCATTTCGACGGGGATCGGTATCACCTTTGGGCATGGTGCGTCATGCCGAACCATGTCCATGCCCTCGTCGCCCAATCGGCGGGGTGTCCGCTGAGCCGCATCGTTCACGGCTGGAAGTCGTTCGCGGCCAATCGCGCCAACCAGATCCTCGGCAAGACCGGGCGCTTCTGGGCGCCGGAATATTTCGACCGCGTGATGCGGGGCGAAACCGACGCCGAGACGGCGCGGATCTACATCGAGGAAAATCCCGTGGCGGCCGGGCTCTGCGCGAGGCCGGGCGCATGGCCCTGGAGCAGCGCGTCGGCGCGCTGAAGATCGGGCTCTGGAAGACCCGGCAAGACTAAGAGCGGGCTGACAAACCCCGCGCTACGAACAGACTTTCTTCCGGAGCGCGGGCTTCCAGCCCGCTCTTACGATCGAGTCGTCAGCCGGCCGGACTCGAGGGTCAGGACGCGGTCCATGCGGTCGGCGAGGGCGAGGTTGTGGGTGGCGATCAGGGCGGCGACGCCGGTGGCGCGGACCAGGGTGCGCAGGCTTTCGAACACCGCCGCCGAGGTCGCCGGATCGAGATTGCCGGTCGGCTCGTCGGCCAGCAGCAGGCGCGGGGCGTTGGCCAGGGCCCGGGCCACGGCCACCCGCTGCTGTTCGCCGCCGGAAAGCTGGGCCGGCTGGTGGCTCAGCCGGTCGGCGAGGCCGAGGTCATCCAGCAGCCGCCGCGCCCGCTCGCGCGCCGCGCGCCGCTTGCCGCCGGCGATCATCACCGGCAGGGCGACGTTGTCGAGGGCGCTGAGTTCGGGCAGCAGATGGTGGAACTGATAGACGAAGCCGATGGTCGCCAGGCGGATCCTGGTGCGGGTGCGGTCGTCGAGATCGCCGCAGGCGCGGCCTTCGATGATCACCGCGCCGGCGGTGGGGTGCTCAAGCAGGCCGGCCGCGTGCAGGAGCGACGACTTTCCGGATCCCGACGGGCCGACCAGGCCGACGATCTCGCCCGGCCGGACGTCCAGATCGACGCCCTTGAGGACCTCGAGGGTCTTCTCGCCGGTGACGTAGCTGCGGGTCAGGCCGCGCAGGGCGAGGATCGGCTCACTCATAGCGCAGGGCCTCGACCGGATCGAGGCGAGAGGCGTGCAAGGCCGGCGGCAGGGTGGCCAGGAACGAGGCGGCCAGGGTCCACAGCGAGACCAGGGCCGCCTCCAGCCAGTCGATCTTGGCCGGCACGTGGGCCAGGAAATAGACGTCGGAGCTGAAGATCTTGGCCCGGGTCAGCCATTCGATGAATTGCTGGATGGCCTCGATGTTGAGGCAGAAGACGATCCCGCCGATCACCCCCACCGCCGTGCCGAGGACGCCGATCAGGGCCCCGGACATGAAGAAGATGCGCAGGATCGCCCCTCTGCCCGCCCCCATGGTGCGCAGGATGGCGATGTCGCGGCCCTTGTTCTTGACCAGCATGATCAGGCCCGAGATGATGTTCATCGCCGCGATGGCGACCACGAACATCAAGATCATGCGCATCGCCGTGCGCTCGACCTGGATGGCCCCGAAATAGGCGCGGTTCTTCTCCGTCCAGTCGCTGACCACCGCGCCGGGTCCCGCCGCCACGGTCAGGGCCGGCTTGAGCGCGGGCGCCTTGTCCGGGTCGGCGAGCTTGACCTCGATGAAGTCCACCGCCGCGTCGCGCCCGAAGAACAGCTGGGCCTGGGTGAGCGGCATGTAGATGAAGGCCTGGTCGTATTCGCTCATGCCCACCGAGAACAGGCCGCCGACGGTGTAGGTCTTGCGGATCGGCAGGGTCCCGAAGGCGGTGGCGTTCCCCGACGGAGAGGTGATCGAGATCGGATCGCCAGGACCCAGGCCGAGGGTTTCGGCGAGCTTCTGGCCGACCAGGACCACGTCGCCGCCGTCCTCGCCGCGGCCGAAGTTCGCCGCCGAGCCGGCCTTGATGTTGTCCACGACCATCGGCGTGGCGCGCAGATCGGCGGGCTCGACACCGCGCACGATCGCCCCGGCGGCGGCGTTCGGACCCTGGACCAGGGCCTGTGATTCGACCACCGGCGCGGCTTCGACGACGCCGGGGACCGCGCGCACCCGCGCCACCATGGCGCCGCGTTCGGCCGGGGTCATCGCCCCGCCGACGATGTAGGCATGGCCGTTGAAGCCCAGGATCTTGGCGGTCAGTTCGCTGGTGAAGCCGTTCATGATCGACATCACGATGATCAGCGTCGCCACCGACAGGGCGATGGCCACGAAGGAGATGATCGAGATCAGGGCCACGCCGCCCTGGCTGCGCTTGGAGCGCAGATAGCGCAGGGCGATCGAGCGCTCCCAGGCGCTGAAGGGCGGAGCGGGATTCATCGATTCGGGGTCCGCCTCAGCCCTCGACGATGGTCTTGCCGACCGGCGCCAGGGCGATGAAGGCGAGCTTGAAATGCTGCCAGGCGAACGGGATGCCGATGATGGTCACGAACTGGGCGAGACCGATGATCACGTGATGCAGGGCGATCCACCAGCCGGCGAGGAGAAACCACAGCACATTGAGGATCAGGCCGGTGGCGCCGGTCCCCAGATCCGGCCGGCCGGTGGCCGCGCGCCGGTCGATCACCTGCTTGCCGAACGGAGCGAAGGCGAACATGCCGATCCGCCAGGCCGCGCCCGCCCACGGCAGGCCGATGATGGTGATGGCCAGCAGGACCCCGCCCAGAAGCCACAGCAACCCCGAGATGAAGCCGCCGAGGATGAACCACAGGATGTTGAGGATCAGGCTCACGCCGAGGGCTCCGTCTTTCGGGTTCCCGCCAGCGCCACCGCCAGTCCGGGGTTCATGGCGTCGACCATGGAAGAGGGGATGAGGATCGTGGTGCCACGCTCCTTGGTGGTTTCATAGATGATGTTCATGGCCCGCAGCTGCATGGCGCCGGGATTGTCGGCATAGGCCCTGGCCGCCTCGACGAACTGGCCGGCGACGGCGACCTCCGCCGATCCGAGGATGATCCGCGCCTGCTTTTCGCGCTCCGCCTGGGCTTCGCGGGACATGGCGTCCTGAAGCGCCTCCGGAATGGAGACGTCGCGGATCTCCACCGCGTTGACCGACACCCCCCAGGCCTCGGTCTTGCGGCCTATCTCGTTGCGAAGCCGCTCGTCGGCGGATTTGAGCTCCGAAAGCAGGGCCGACAGCATCGAGGCCCCGATCATCTCGCGCAGCGAGGTCTGGGCGATGCGGTCGATGGCGGTGCGGTAGTCGGTGATCTCCAGAGCCGCGGCGCGGGCGTCGTGAACCCGCCAGAAGATGATCGCATCGACATTGACCGGCACGGTGTCGCGGGTGAGCGCCGACTCGGCGTTGAAGGCCGTGGTCTGGATGCGCTCGTCGATCACCGCCGTCACCTGATCGAGCACCGGAAAAATCCAGAACAATCCGGGACCCTTCACGCCCTGCAGCTTGCCGGCGCGCAGGATGACGAACTTCTGCCAGGCGTTGGCCATCTTCAGAGAGATCGCCACGATCACCGCGGCGACAATGAACGGGGCGCCGGCGAGCGGGCCGACGATGCGGACCAACAGGGCACCCACAAGGACCAGCGCCACGGTGGCGAAAAGCGTGATCGGGTTCATGAATCGGTTCCTAAGCGCCCATCGGGAGATAGCCTATCTGATGAAAGGCGGTGTCGCGACCGCCGTTTCGAAACCCCAAGAAGCCAAGAAAAACACCCGGCTAGTCCTACTTCGTCAAAAAACGTAGCGCGGGCTTCCAGCCCGCTTTTTGGCTGATTGCAAGCGCGTCATTTCGGTGTCGTCGTCTGCGAAAGCGTGGACGCCGCAAGGACAAGAGCGGGCTGGAAGCCCGCGCTACGAAAAAACCATGCTGATATCTCGCCACAAACAAACGCCGTCGCCTTTCTGACGCGGTAAGACTAGCCGGGTGTTTTTCTTGGCGTCTTGGCTTCTTGGCGTTGAAAGGCGCTTTCCCCGCCGCGCGCCATGGATCGACTACTTGCCAACGAGCGCCAAAGGCGCCGTCGCGCCGGCTCACCATCGCAGAAGGCGCGGGCCGAGCAAGGCGCCCAGGCCGGCGCAGGCGGCGATGCCGAGCGTGTACCAGGTGACCAGGAACGCGGCGGTGGTTTCCTGGCAAAAAAGTCCATACACCGTCGCCCCCGCGCCGCCGGCCATCAGCCCGGCCGCCGCGCCGGCCGCCGCCAGCCGGGTCGGCGCCAGGCGTCGAAGGCCCCAGAAGGCGCCCACGAAGATCGGCGCGGCCAGGACGACGATGCGCCAGGGACATTGGGTCCACGACTGGCCCAGCCACATCGTCCGCGCCTCGCCGGCGCTGGCGCCGGCGAGCTGGGCCAGCGCCAGGGCGCCGACCACGCCGAGGGCGGCGGCCACGACCAGGGGCGCGCGTCCGATGGGCCGGCCGGGCCTGGCCAGCCGCCAGGTCATCATCGCCCCCGCCGCGCCGAGCGCCAGGGTGTAGGCCGCCTTCATCCAGTAGGAGGCGGACGCGAACGCCGGCGCCAACGGCCGGACCCCGAGCCAGACGAGGAGGATGACGGCGGCCGCCGCGGCGCCGGCGACGACCGGCCAGCCGAGCCGGCCGGCGCCGGCCGGGGCGACCGGGGCCGCCGCGCCGCCGAGCGCTTCGATGAGCTCAGCGGTCGTCATCGGCGACCTCCCGGGCGAGGCGTCTGAGGCCGCGATGGACGCTGACCTTGACCGCCGAGACGTTCATCCGGTTCTTCTTCGCCGCTTCCTCCATCGACAGGCCGCTGAGCTTGACGTCGGCCATCAGCGTGCGCTGACGCGGCGGCAGGCGGGCGAGAAGGGTCCCGACATCGGCGCGCACCGCGCCCTCCTCGGGATTTTCCACCGCCCACAGGGCGTCGGCGTCCTCCAGCGGCGCGGCCCGGCGGCTCTTCGACCGGCGGAAGTGATCGAACAGCTTGTAGCGCGCGATGGCGTAGGCCCACGGCGTGAACGGCAGATCGCGGTCGTAGCTGTCGCGCTTGAGATGGATCGCCAGCAGAGTCTCCTGCACCAGATCCTCCACCTCGGCCGCCCCCGAACCCAGACGGCGGGCGAAATACCCGCGCAGGAAGCCGCTCGAAAGCGAGAGCGCCTGCCGGTAGGCCGAGCGATCGCCGTCCAGGCCCGCGATCATCAGCGCCTTCAGCCGAGGCTCGACTCCACTCAAGGCCGGTGATCCGTCTTTCGCCGCCGCGCGGACAAGGGTTACACCCGTCCACTCCGGGCGCAATGTAACCCGGCGCGCGGTTGGGGCGAAATCATCTTGGTGAACGACCACCCCCCGTCAGGAATTACCATGCCCATCTCCCCGACCCTCAACCGCGCCGCCTTTGGTTTTGCCGCCGCGATCGCCTTGACCTCCGCGGCCCTCGGCGCCTGCCAGGCCGCGCCGGTGACCCGCATTCCCGCGCCGGCCTTCGATCCGGCCCCCCCCGGGGCCGGCCTCCAGACCGCGGTGCTGGCCGGCGGCTGTTTCTGGGGCGTCCAGGGCGTGTTCGAACACGTCCGCGGGATCGACAAGGTGGTCGCCGGCTACGCCGGCGGCAAGCGCTCGACCGCCAACTATGAAGTCGTCAGCACCGGGACGACCGGCCACGCCGAGTCGGTGAAGATCGTCTATGACCCGAAGCTCATCTCCTATGGCGAGATCCTGCACATCTTCTTCTCGGTCGCCACCGATCCGACCCAGGTCAACCGGCAGTTCCCCGACCAGGGAACGCAGTATCGCTCGGAAGTGTTCTACGGCGACGCCGGTCAGAAAGCGGTCGCCCAGCGCTACATTGCCCAGCTCGATGCCGCCAAGGTCTATCATCACCCGATCGCCACGCGCGTCGATCCCGACAGCGGCTTCTTCCCGGCCGAGAGCTATCACCAGGACTATCTCGTCCATCATCCGGACGCGCCCTACATCGCCACCTACGATGCGCCCAAGGTCGCGGCCCTGAAGTCGATCTTCCCCACCGACTACCGCGCCAAAGCGGTGCTGGCGCTGTAGTCACCGTCGTAGCGCGGGGTTTGTCAGCCCGCTCATTTCGGCGCGTGAAAGAGCGGGCTGGAAGCCCGCGCTACGCCAAGGTCCGTGCGAAGAAGGCGGTGATCGCGCGGCGGGAGGCGGCGGCGGCGGTCGGGTCGAAGGCCATCTCGACCGGGCCGCCCGCGCCCCGATGGGCGAAGGGATCGTTGATCGTCTGGGCCGGAAGGTCGCGGTCGAAGCCGTGGCTCGCGCCGGGATGGACGATCAGGGAAACCTCCGTCGCTCCGGCCTTCCGCAGCGAAGCGGCAAGCGCCGGCGCGTCGTCCGGCGCGTCGTAGGCGTCGGCGCCGCCGGTCTGGAGCAGGATCGCCGCGCCGGTGAGTTCATCGAGCGCCAGGGCCGGCACGGCGCCATAGGCCCAGCACACCGGGTACAGCGGCGCGTGGGCGGCGAACGGCGGCGCATCTCCGCGTAATGGATCGGCCAGGCGCCGCGTGGCGGCCAGCAGGGTCACCACGCCGCCCCAGGAAAAACCCATGATCCCGATGCGCGCCGGATCGATCTCCGGCTGCGCGCCGAGGAACCGCAGGGCGGCGAAGGCGTCCGGCACGGTTTCGATCGGTGAGCGCGGCCGCGCCGCCGCGCCCCTCGTCGACCCTCTGGCCGCCCACATGTCCAGTTCCAGCGTGGCCAGTCCGGCGCGCTGGAGGGCCGGGGCGTAGAACCCGCCCCGCCCATCGACGCCGTCGGAGCCATGGCAGATGACCACCGCCCCCAGGCCGTCGCCGCCGGGAAGCGACAGCCGGCCGGCGACGGTGACCGGAGGCGCCCCTTGCGTAGGGAAGGCCACGTAGCAGGTTCGGGTCATGGTCGGCGCCTCCCTGAGGTCACGCTCTCGACAGGGGATGGAACGTGACGCCTCGCGGGCCGTTTGACGAACGCCAAATGTGGCCAGGCGATGAGTTTCGCTCATGGAAGGCAACGACCGCCTCGCCGTCGAGGCCCTGGCCGGCCGGGTCGTCGCCGTGCTCAATACCGGCAGCGGCAGTTGCGATGCACACTCCGAGGGCGAGGCCCTGGCGATCTTCGCAGAGGCGGATCTGGGTCACGCTCAGGTGTTCTGCGTACCGCCCCCGGAGATCGAGGCGGCTCTGGCCAACGCCGTGGCCGACGCGGACGTGCTGGTGGTGCTCGGCGGCGACGGGACGATCAGGTCGGCGGCGGAAAAGTGCCGGGGCCTGGCCACCTTCCTGGTTCCCCTGCCCGGCGGCACGATGAACATGCTGCCCAAGGCTCTCTATGGCGCCTTGGCGTGGCGCGAGGCGCTGAAGGCGGTTCTGGCGGCCCCAGGGGTCCACCACGTGAGCGGCGGGTCCGCGGGGCGGCATTCCTTCTTCGTGGCCGCGATACTGGGCGCGCCGACCCTGTGGGCCGACGCCCGCGAGGCCGTCCGGGAGGGCCACATCGTCGAAGCGGCCAAGCGATCGGTGACGGCGGCGCGGCGAAGCCTCTCGGAGCCGCTGGAATACGAGTTCGGCGACAGCCTGGCCGGATCGGCCGAGGTGGTGGCCGTCGTCTGTCCGCTGATTTCCCGGGCCATGGGGGAGGAAGAGCGCGCTTTCGAGGCGGCGGCGTTCGACCCCACGACCGCGGCGGAAGCTTTTCGCCTCGGCTTTCACGCCCTGTTCGACGACTGGCGGGACGATCCCTCGGTGTCGAGGGTCAAGACGCGGCGGGTCCGGGTGACCGGCCACGGGCGCGTGCCGACCATTCTCGACGGTGAGAAGGTGAGACTGGGCCGCACGATCGACCTGGTGTTCAATCCCCTGGCCTTCCGGGCCCTGACGCCACTCCAGCTCGCCGGCCCCGCCGCCCTTCAGGCGGCGGCCGGCTGAAATCCCGGCGTCGAGCGCGATATCTCCAGTTCCTCGGGCGTCATCTCCACCGGGATGTCGGCGAACAGCGGCGTGCTCAGATACCGCTCGCCGGTGTCGGGCAGCATGCACAGAATGACCGAGCCCTTGGGGGCCGTCTCGCAGACGCGGAGCGCGCCGGCCAGCGTCGCGCCCGCCGAAATGCCGACGAAGATCCCTTCCCGGCGGGCGAGCTCCTGGCTGCGCCGGATCGCCTCGGCGCCCGAGATTCGCAGCACCTGGTCGATCGCCCCGGCCGCCACCGCGTCGCCGGCGAGCTTGGGGATGAAGTCCGGAGTCCAGCCCTGCACCGGGTGGGGCTTCCAGGCGGGGTGACCCTGGGCCGGCGAACCATCGGCGCGGCGCGGCTGCGGAAGGCCGCTGTCGATCAGCGCGGCGTCTTCGGGTTCGCAGACGACGATTTTGGTCTGCGGTCGCTCGGCGGCCAGGACGCGGGAGACTCCCAGCAGGGTCCCGCCGGTGCCGTAGCCGGTCACCCAGTAGTCGAGCCGCCGGCCGGCGAAGTCGTCGATGATCTCGCGGGCGGTGGTGGCCGAATGGGTGTCGGCGTTGGCTTCGTTCTCGAACTGCCGGGTCATGAACCAGCCATGGGCGTCGGCCAGTTCGGCGGCCTTGGCGACCATGCCGGTGCTGCGCCCGGCGGCCGGGGTCAGGACCACCTTGGCGCCCAAAAAGCGCATCAGGCGGCGGCGCTCGATGCTGAAGCTGTCGGGCATGACGACGACCAGCGGATAGCCCTTCTGGGCGCAGACCATGGCCAGGCCGATGCCGGTGTTGCCGCTGGTGCCTTCGATCACCGTCTGGCCGCTCTTCAGCTCGCCGGACCGTTCCGCCGCCTCGATGACCCCCAGCGCCAGCCGGTCCTTGACCGAGCCGAGTGGATTGAAGGCCTCGATCTTGGCCCACAGTTCGACGCCCGACGGCGCCAGGCGGTTGATTCGCACCACCGGCGTGTGGCCGACGGTTTGGAGAATGTTGTCATAGCGCGCCATCGGGCGTCCTCGGGGAAGTGCCTGGGCCTGATCCGCCCTCACCGCCATATAGGCGGCGGCCGAATGCGCGCAAACCCGCGCCTCGCTGGCGACGGCTATTTGTTGATTCGCGCCAGATCGAATTCGACCACGCCCGGAAGGCGGCGCAATCGCTCACCCAGATCGGTCAGGGCGCCCTTGCCCACGGCGCGCAGATTTCCGCGGTACTCGACGATCTCGCCGCCCTGGCCGAGCGCGCTGCTGATGTCGAACAGGCTGTATCGGTCGCGGCCGATGAGCTCGAGCAAGCCGGCCTCGCTGGGCGCCTGAGCCGAAGCGAACCGGAAGGTGGCCAGGGCGAAGACGCGCTGGGGCAGGTTCGATTCGACGAATCGAAAGCCGACCAGGGTCACCAGGACCGCGGCGGTGACCAGGGCGCCGGGTCCGATCATTCCCATCCCGAACAGCAGCCCGATCGCCGCCGTCGCCCACACGCAGGCCGCCGTGGTCAGGCCCTGGATGCTGACGCCTTCCTTGAAGATCACTCCGGCGCCGAGAAAGCCGACCCCGGTGACCACGCCTTGGGCGATCCGGCTGCGCCCGGCCAGGAAATCGGCGGTGGTCGCCGACGGGTCGAACGCCACGACGACCGCCGCCGCCGCCGCCAGGGCGACCAGGGCGTGCGTGCGGAAACCGGCCGCGCGGCCGTTGTAGCCCCGCTCCGCGCCGATCAGGCTGCCGGCGGCCCAGGCGCAGGCGAGGTTACGGGCGATGGCGACGGTCTCGGGCGGCATGATTGGCGCAGCATGCGCCAAACCGTCAGGGCCGGGAAGACGCGAGGGTGTGGCGCCGAATCCCGTCTTGGCAGGGGATCGCGCCGCCCGGTGCGGCAAATTGACGTTTTCGCTGTTCCAGAACCGCCGCAATGGCCTTATGAGTCGGAGACGCAATCCTATCCAAAGGGGAACCAACAGATGAAGCTTCCAGCCTTAGCCGTCACGGTCGTCGCCGTGACCGCGCTCCTCGGCGGAACGGCTGTCGCTCAGGCGACCATGCAGCCGGTTCCGAATCCGCCCGGGTCGGACCACTCGATGGCCATGCACGGTGGCATGCACCATCACCACATGAAGGGCCATCATCACCACATGATGGGCCGTCACCATCACATGAAGGGTCATCACAAGCACATGATGGGTCATCACAAGCACATGATGGGTCATCATCATCACATGATGGGACACCACCACATGATGAAGGGCGACAAGGGCGACATGGCCGCTCCCGCTCCGGCCGCTCCGATGGCGCCGGCCCCGCAATAGGACCACGCTTCCGCACCGGCCTCGCGAGGCCGGTGCGATCGACGAACAGGGCGCCGGGCGGCGATGGCCGTCCCGGCGCCCTTCGTCGTGACCGCGCGTTGGCGCCGGCGCCGCGTCCGCGCGACGGTCAGGGCGGCCCGCCGCCGACCGAGACTCCGATCCGCACCAGACGCGGCGGCCCATAGCTGATCACGCCGGCCGCCGTCTTGCCCGTGGCGACGGCGACGTCGAACAGGTTGTCAGCGGCCACGAACACCCTCGATGACGAGGTCAGCCGCCACTCCGCGCGAACACCCAAGGTCGCCGCCGGCGCGAGCCGGCGGGTATTCTGATCGTCGTCGAACCGGGCGCTCTCGTAGTCCAGCGCGCCGGTGAGCGTCAGGCGCGCGTTCACCTTCCAGGCCATATCCCAATCGGCGGAAAGCCGCGGCGTCTGCGCCGGGCGAAGACCGGTGAGCCGTGGGGCCTGCGTTCCCCCCTCCACGGTGGCGTGGGTCCAACTCACGGCGACGGTGGAATCGACCGCCTCGCCGAGGTGCGCGCCGAGGTCGGCTTCCACCCCGTAGGCGTCGATCGATCCGACGTTACGTCGCTGCAGGAGCGAGCCGCCGGCCGCAATCAAACCCTCCACCGGGTCGAGATAGGGTCCGTTGGCGATGGTGACGTTGGTCACCGCGTCGGCGAGGCGATTGTAGAAGGCGGTGGCGTTAAGCACGAACGATCCGCGCGCGCCGCCCGCCCCGACCTCGCCGCCATACAGGCGTTCCGGGACCAGGTCCGGGTTGGCCTCGGTGATATCGTTGCCGACTCGGAAGGGGCGAAAGAGTTCGTTCAGGGTCGGCGCGCGAAACCCCGAATAGGCGGCGGCGCGGACATAGGGCCCTGCCGGCAGGTCCCAGCGGGCCGCCAGCCGCGCGCTCGGCAGGATACCCCCGCGATCGGCCGGGTGTTCGTCGAGGGTGACCGCATCGGTGGCCAGGCTGCGCTCGAGGCGGTGGGAATCGAAGGTCTCCCAGCCATCCACCCTGGCGCCGGCCGCCAGCAGCAGCGCGCCGAGGCGCTGGGTGACCTCGGCATAGAGCCCGCCGGTCGTGGTCCGGCCTCCGGCGCGCCGGTCGAAGGTCAGTTCCCCGGCCACCGGATGGAAGGTCTCGCGGCTCTCGCCCGCGGCGCCGCGGAAATCCATTCCCACGTCGAGGGCGCCGCCGGCCCACAGCCGGCGCACCGCCGCGTTGACGCCATAGCCGATCGCCGGGGTCCGATACTGATCATCCGTCAGGGTCGTGGAGGCGCGATCGGCCGGCACGCTCACCGAGGTGTTGAAGAGGTCGGAGACCAGTGTCCAGGCCTGGGCGCTCCACCCCAGCGCGCCGCCGACCGGGGGGCGCGCCGCGCTGAGGCTGAAGCTCGCCCCCCGCGCGCGCGCCCGCGCTCCGGCCAGTCCGGAGCCACGATCCTCCTCGAAGGCCGACAGTCTCGCCGCGCCCGTGGCCGAGCCGATATCGGCGGAATACCGCGCACTGGCGGCATAGTCGTTCAGTGTGAGACGGGTGTCCGCCGCGCCCGCCCCCTGGTGAACCGGCGTCCAGCCGTCGCTGTGCTCGGCGTCGCCAAAGAGGGCCAGGGTCCCACCGCCCACCGCCGCCGCGCCGGTCATCGCCGCGCGGGCCTCGCCGAGGCTGCCGAGTTCGCCATCCATCGTCCACTTGCCCGGTCGCGGCGTGACTTCCTGGAGGGCGACCACGCCGGTCAGCGCTCCGGCGCCATAGGCCCCGGCCCCGGCCCCGCGCACGATGGTCGCGCCGGCGATCGATTCGGGCGGCAGGCTGGTCCAGATCACCCAGCCGCCGAAGGGATCGTTCTGGGGCACGCCGTCGAGGGTGACGAGGGCCCGGCTGGCCCCGGATCCGGCTACGCCGCGAAGGGAGATTCCCTGGGTGGTGGGGTTGGCGCCGAGACTCGATGTCCGGCGGAACAGTGACACCCCCGGCACGCCGGTCAGGGCGTCGTCCAGACGTTCGGACGCCGCCAGCGTCTGGGGATCGAGATGGATGATCGAGAAGGCCGCGTCGGCCGGGCTGGGCGGCAGACGCACGGCGCGCACGATGACCACCTCGACGCCTGGCGGCTGCTCCGCGTCCACCTGATTTGCCTCCCGGTCAAACCTTGCCTTAGTGGCCGACCCCCGACGGTTCGACAATGGCCAGGAACCGGATTACGTGGGCGTCGTGCCTCGGGAGGGAAGATGTCCAGACATACCGGCGCCTGGTTGGCGATCACGCTCGCGTCCGCCGCCCTGGCGGGCTGCCAACCCGCCCGCGGTCCGGCCGCGGTCGATACCGCCCGGCTCACCGCCGCCGACAAGGATCCCGGCGACTGGATGAGCCAGGGCCGTACCTACGGCGAACAACGGTTCAGCCCGCTCACCCAGATCAACGCGAGCAACGTCGGGACCCTCGGTCTGGCGTGGAATTTCGAGCTGTCCACCAATCGCGGCGTCGAGGTCACCCCGATCGTCGTCGATGGGGTGATGTACGTGACCAGTTCCTGGAGCCTGGTCTACGCCCTGGACGCCAAGACCGGCGCCCTGAATTGGAAATACGATCCGGCGGTTCCGCGCGAGGTCGGCTTCCACGCCTGCTGCGACGTGGTCAACCGAGGCGTCGGGGTGTGGAAGGGCAAGGTCTATGTCGCCACCCTCGACGGCCGTCTCGTCGCCCTGGACGCGGCCACGGGCAAGCCGGTGTGGAGCACGGTGACCGTCGATCAGTCGCAGCCCTACACCATCACCATGGCTCCCCGGATCATCAAGGGCAAGGTGATCATCGGCAATTCCGGATCGGAGTACGGCGTGCGCGGCTATGTCTCGGCCTACGACGCCCAGACCGGCAAGCTCATCTGGCGGTTCTTCACCGTGCCGGGCGATCCCTCCAAGCCGTTCGAGAACAAGGCCATGGAGATGGCCGCCAAGACCTGGACCGGCGACTGGTGGAAGTTCGGCGGCGGCGGCTCGCCGTGGGATTCGGTGTCCTACGACCCGGAGAGCAATCTCGTCTATTTCGGAACCGGCAACGGCCTGCCGTGGGACCAGAAGGCCCGCTCGCCGGGCGGCGGCGACAACCTCTTCCTCTCCTCGATCGTCGCGCTCGACGCCGACACCGGCGCCTATCGCTGGCACTACCAGACCACGCCCGGGGAAAGCTGGGACTTCGACGCCACCCAGACCCTGGTCCTGGCCGACCTGACCATCGGCGGGGCGCCCCGCAAGGTGATCATCCAGGCCAACAAGAACGGCTACCTGTACGTGATCGATCGCCTCACCGGAAAGCTCGTCTCGGCGAAGAACTTCGTTCCGGTGACCTGGGCCAAGGGGATCGATCCGACCACCGGCCGGCCGATCGAGATCGGCGACCCGCGCTACGCCAAGGCCCCGACGGTGATCTTCCCCAGCAGCTTCGGAGCCCACAACTGGCAGCCGATGTCGTTCAGCCCGAAGACCGGCCTGGTCTACATCCCGGGCCAGGAAATCCCCGGGGCCTACGGCACCGATGACAAGTTCGCCTTCGACCCCGGCCAGTGGAACACCGCTGTCGATACGAAGCTCAACACCCTGCCGCCCGATCCCAAGGCCCGCGCGGCGATGCGCAACAGCATGCGCGGCGAACTGATCGCCTGGGATCCCGTCGCCCAGAAGGAGGTCTGGCGGGCGGCGCACAAGGGACCCTGGAACGGCGGCGTGCTCAGCACCGCCGGGGGCCTGGTTTTCCAGGGCACGGCGGATGGGAAACTGAACGCATACGACGCAGCCAGCGGAAAGCCGCTGTGGAGCGGCGAGACCTATACCGCGACCCTCGCCGGTCCGATGACCTACACCGTCGATGGCGAGCAGTACGTGGCCGTGGGGGCGGGTTTCGGCTCGGTGTTCTATCTTGTGGCGGGGTTCGCCGCGCCCACGATGGGCACGCCCGACAACGGCCGCATCCTGGTCTACAAGCTCGGCGGCAAGGCGAGCCTGCCCAAGCCGGACCTGACGCCGATCCCGATGCCCAGGCCGCCCCCCGCCACGGCGGCGGCCAGCATCGTCGCCGCCGGCCACGCCGGGTTCAACCACTATTGCCTGGTCTGCCATGGCTACAACGCCATCGGCGGCGGAGTCATCCCCGACCTGCGCTACAGCCCGCTGATCGCCGATCAGGCCGGCTTCAAGGACGTGGTGCTGGGCGGCTCGCGCAAGAGCGCCGGCATGGTCAGCTTCGCCAAGGTCCTCACCGACGCCGACGTCGAGGCCATCCGGGCCTATGTTATCACCGAGGCGGGTGCGGGCTACGCCGAGGCCCACCCGGGGGGTAAGTGATTTTTTCGTAGCGCGGGCTTCCAGCCCGCTCTTGCCGACGATTCAGCAGCGCGGTGACGCCGAAAAGAGCGGGCTGGAAGCCCGCGCTACGTTATCGCGGACAACGCCGATTCCAGCGACATGGTCCGGCGCTCGCCCGTCGCGCGGCGCTTGAGTTCCACCGTGCCCTCGGCCAGGCCGCGGGGGCCGATGATCAGCTGCCAGGGAAGGCCGATCAGGTCCATCGAGGCGAACTTGGTCCCAGCCCGCTCGTCGGTGTCGTCGAGCAGGGGCTCCTTGCCGGCGTCGGTGAGCGCGGCGTAGGCCCGCTCGCAGGCCGCATCGACGGCGGCGTCGCCTGGCCGCAGGCTGATGATCCCCACCCCGAACGGCGCCACCGCGTCGGGCCAGACGATTCCGGCGTCATCGTGGCTGGCCTCGATGATCGCGCCCACCAGCCGCGAGACGCCGACCCCGTAGCTGCCCATCTGCACCGCGATCTCGGCCCCGTCCGGCCCGGCCACCGTCGCCTTCATCGGCTTGGAATATTTGTCGCCGAAGAAGAAGGTCTGGCCGACCTCGATGCCCCGCGCCGACAGCCGGTCTTCGGGGGCGGTCGATGCCTCGTAGCGGATGGCGTCGTGGACGTCCTCGGTGGCCGCGTAGAGCCGCGTCCAGTCCTCAATGACCCCGCCGAGGTCGCCGTCGTAGTCCACGACCTCGCCCGGAACGGCCAGGTCGAGCAGACGCTTGTCGAGAAACACCGCCGACTCCCCGGTCTCGGCCAGGACGATGAATTCGTGGCTCAGTTCGCCGCCGATCGGCCCGCTCTCGGCCTTCATCGGGATGGCCTTGAGGCCCATGCGCGCGAACAGGCGCAGATAGGCGACGAACATCCGGTTATAGGACGCCCTGCCCTGCGCCTCGTCCAGGTCGAAGGAATAGGCATCCTTCATCAGGAATTCCCGGCCGCGCATGACCCCGAACCGCGGGCGCTGCTCGTCGCGGAACTTCCACTGGATATGGTAGAGATTCTTCGGCAGCGCCTTGTAGGAGCGGATGTAGGCGCGGAAGATCTCGGTGATCATCTCCTCGTTGGTCGGGCCGTAGAGCAATTGGCGCTCATGCCGGTCGGTGATCCGCAGCATCTCCGCGCCGTAGTCGTCGTAGCGGCCGCTCTCGCGCCACAGGTCGGCGAGCTGCAGGGTCGGCATCAACAGTTCGATCGCCCCGGCGCGGTCCATCTCCTCGCGGACGATCCGCTCGATCTTGCGCAGCACCCGGTGGCCGAGCGGCAGCCAGGCGTAGATCCCCGCCGCCTCCTGGCGCAGCATGCCGGCCCTCAGCATCAGCCGGTGCGAAGCGATCCGCGCCTCGGCCGGCGTCTCCTTCAGCACCGGCAGGAAATAGCGCGACAGGCGCATGGCGATTCTTTTTCCTTTTCGGAGCGCGGGCTTCCAGCCCGCTCTTATCGGTCGGTGAGGGTTCGAGAAAGAGCGGGCTGACAAACCCCGCGCTACGACTCAATGCGGCCCGGGAAACCTCGGCAGGGTGATCAGGTGGAAGTGCAGCACCAGCCACAGGATCGCGAACAGGATCGCCGAAACCCAGGTGGTGGTGATGAACTTGCGCTTGAGGTTCGGGTTGACCGGCGAGGAAGGATCGCCACCGCCAGGAACCGGTATCCCCATCTCGGCATGGCTGCGCACGCCCAGCGGCAGGATGGCGAAGAGCGCCGTCCACCAGATGGTCAGGTAGATGGCGATGGCGGTGGGAATGCCCATGGTCAGTGTTCCGCGCCGGGGGTGGCCATCAGCTCGACCAGCACCCCGCCCATGTCCTTGGGATGGACGAAGATCACCGGCACGCCGTGGGCGCCGATGCGCGGCTCGCCGGTCCCCAGCACGCTCGCCCCCTTGGCCCGCATCTCGTCCCTCGCGGCGATGATGTCGGCGACCTCGAAACAGACGTGGTGCTGTCCGCCGCGCGGGTTCTTGGCCAGGAAGCCATGGATCGGCGAGTCGGCGCCAAGCGGCTCGATCAATTCGATCTGGGCGTTGGGCAGATTGACGAACGACACCCACACCCCCTGTTCCGGCAGCGCCCGTTTCTCGGTGATGTCGCCGACTCCGAGAACATCACGGTAGAGCTTCCAGGAGTCCTCGATGGAGGGCGTGGCGACGCCGACGTGGTTGAGTTTTCCGATCATCACCGCTCCCTATACCCGCAGCACCGTCGCCTCCACCACCGGGCGGCGTTTCCACAGGCGGAAGGCGGCTTTCTTGAGGGTTCGCGCCAGGGCGCTCTCGACGGCGTTGTCGTGGTCGCGATCTTCCGGTGACAGGCGGGCCATGGCCCCTTGCGCTTCGCGGCCGAGGTCGGCGAGGACTTCGGCGAGTGGGTAGTCCTCGTCGGCGGGCAGGCCCAGGGCGCGGACCTCGGGTCCCGACACCGTGCGGTTCCTGCCGTCCAGGGCGATCGAGACGGTGAGCATGCCGTTGGTCGCCGCGTGGCGGCGTTCGCGCAGGGCGTCGCCGTTTTCGGGCGTGACCACCCCGGCATCGACGTAGAGCCGGCCGGCGGGAACCTCGTCGATGATCTCAGGCAAGCCCGGCGCGAGGCGGACCATGTCGCCATTGCGCGGGGCGATGGTCTGGGGGACCTGGAGATCGCGGGCGAGGGCCGCGTGTTCGAGCAGATGGCGGCGCTCGCCATGAGTGGGGACGGCGATCTGGGGCCGCGCCCATTGGTACATCCGCTTGAGTTCGTCGCGGCAGGGATGGCCGGAGACATGGATGCCCGGATGGTCGCGCTCGGTGTAGAGGCGCACGCCGCGGTCGGCGAGCTTGTTCTGGAGGTTGCCGATCGGAATCTCATTGCCCGGAATGATCCGCGAGGAGAACACGCAGGCGTCGCCCGGCCCCAGCTTGACGTGCGGGTGGGTTCCGTCGGCGACCCGGAACAGGGCCGCGCGCGGCTCTCCCTGACTGCCCGTGCAGAGATAGAGGATCTGTGAGGATGGCAGACGCGCCGCCTCGCTGTCGGAGACGAAGGGCGGGATGCCGGCCAGCAGCCCCACCGACCGCGCCGCCTGCGACATGCGGATCATCGAGCGTCCGACCAGGCATACTCGCCGGCCGTTGGCCTGCGCGGCGCGGATGATCGAGTCCATGCGCGCCACGTTGGAAGCGAAGCAGGCGGCGGCGACCTTGCCTTTCAGCTCACCGATCAGCCTTCCCAGGGTCTCGCGGACATCCGCTTCCGATCCCGCTTCTCCGTCCACGAAGACATTGGTGGAATCGCAGACCATGGCCAGGATCCCCTCGTCGCCGAGACGCCGGATGGCCGCCTCGTCGGTGGCCTCGCCGGTCAAGGGGGTGGGATCGATCTTCCAGTCACCGGTGTGCAGGATGGTCCCCAGCGGCGTGCTGATCGCCAGGCCGTTGGGCTCGGGGATTGAATGGGTCAGGGTGATCAGGGTCAGCCCGAACGGACCCAGGGCGAAGGTCCCGCCGAGCGGAACCTCGGTGATCTTCACCTCATCGAGAATGCCGGCTTCGCGTAGTTTCTCGCGCAGCAGGAAGGCGGTGAACGGCGTGGCGTAGAGCGGCGCCTTGAGCCTCGGCCACAACCACGCGACCGCGCCGATGTGGTCCTCGTGGGCATGGGTGAGCACGATGCCCAGAATGTCCCTGGCGTGCTCCTCGATGAAGGTCGGGTCGGGGAGGATGATCTCCACGCCCGGCGTCGTCTGGTCGCCGAAGGTGACGCCGAGATCGACCACGATCCACTTGCGCGCGTGCGCCGGGCCGAAGCCATAGAGGTTGAAGTTCATGCCGATCTCGTTCGAGCCGCCTAGGGGCAGAAAGACGAGTTCGTCTGACGTCGATGATTTCATTGATTTCCTAGGACGGGACGTTGCGCCGGAAAATCTCCAGCATCCCCAATATGGTGAGGTCGTGGTCGAATTTGTCGATGGCCCCGGTCGAGCCTTCGAAAAGAGAGGCGATGCCGCCGGTGCCGATCACCGTGAGCCGCGCCGGATATTCGGCCTTGATCCGGCCGATCAGACCCTCGATGAGCGACACATAGCCCCAGAACACCCCCGACTGCATGGCTTCGACCGTGCCCTTGCCGATGACCTTGGCGGGCTTCTGGATGGCGATCCTCGGCAGACGGGCGGCGGCTTCGTGCAGAGCCTGCATGGAGAGGTTGATGCCCGGCGCGATCGCTCCGCCTTCGAACGCGCCGTCGGCGCCGACGACGTCGAAGGTGGTCGCGGTGCCGGAATCGACCACCAGCAGGGGTCCCGGGTAGGTGATGTGGGCGCCGATGGCGTTGACCAGACGGTCGGCGCCGGCCTCCGACGGCTTGTCGATCCGAATTTCGATGCCGAGATCAACGTTCTCGCCGATCACCATCGGCTCGACATGGAGATAACGCCGCGCGAGGTTCCGCAGGTTGAAGATCGACTGCGGCACCACGCTCGAGACGATGGCCGCGTCGATGCTGGCGAGGGAAAGCCCCGCCATGCCCAGAAGCTGCGACAGCCACACCGCGTATTCGTCGGCCGTGCGCGAAGCTTCCGTCGCCGCGCGCCATTGGGCGACCCAGCGGCCCCCATCGTGCACGGCGAAGAGCGTGTTGGTGTTGCCCTGCTCGATGGCCAGGAGCATCTGGAACAACCTTCCTACGATTGATCTATCAGAAAAACACGTCGCCGGCGGTGATCAGGCGGATTGCGCCGTCGTCGGTTCTCAGCCTGAGTGCGCCGGTCGCGTCCAGCCCTTCGGCGACGCCTTCGATGGTTTCGGCGGGCAGGCGGGCCACGCAGCGCTCGCCGAGCCCATGCGCCCGCGCCGTCCAGGCCTCGGCGATCGGCGCGAATCCACATCCCTCCCAGACCGCGCGCCACGCCGCGAACGCCCTGGCCAACACCTCCAGCGCCTCCGTCGGCCCGGGCGGAGCGGCGGACATATGCCGGGCCAGGGCCGTAGCGGGACGTTCGGCGTCTCCTGGCTCCGTCGCCAGGTTCACGCCTATCCCCACCGCGACCCACAGACCGCCGCCGGCCGGCCCGGACTCCACGAGGATGCCGGCGGTCTTGCGGCCGGCGATCATCGTGTCGTTGGGCCATTTGAGCGTGATCAGCGTCGGGGATATGTACGCGGCGGCGAGATCGGCGACCGCCAGCGCCGCCACGAAGGATATCCGCGCCGCTTCGCCAGGCGCTCTGGCCGTCGTGAAGAGGTGGGTGGCGGCGAGGTTCCCCACTCCGGTCTCCCACGCCCTGCCCCGCCGGCCGCGCCCGGCGGTCTGCCGCGCCGCGATGATCCACAGCGGTCCCGCCTCACCGGCCTCGGCCCGCCGCCGGGCCTCGGCGTTGGTGGAATCCAGCTCCTCAAAGGCGAGGATGGGGGCCGCGTCAGGCATCGGCGGGGTACGGCCCGACGCCTCCGCCCTCGATGAAGCGGTCGATGCGCGCGGTGAGGATGGGCATCGGGACCGAGCCCATCCGCAGCACCGTGTCGTGGAAGGCGCGGATGTCGAACCTCGGCCCCAGCGTCGCCTGAGCCTTGGCCCGGGCGGACTGAATGGTCATCTGCCCCAGATAGTAGGACAGCGCCTGGCCGGGCCAGGAAATATAGCGATCGACCTCGGTGCCGATCTCGCGCTCCGAAAGCGCGGTGCGATCACGCAGATAGGCCATCGACTGGTCGCGGGTCCAAGCCATCGAATGAATGCCGGTGTCCACCACCAGTCTGGCGGCGCGCCACATCTGATAGCTGAGCATCCCGAAACGCTCGTAGGGCGTCTCGTACATTCCCATTTCGGTCCCGAGCCGCTCGCAATAAAGCGCCCAACCCTCCCCGTAGGCGGAGATGTAGCCCTTGCGCCGGAACTCCGGCCGGCCCTCGGTCTCCTCGGAAAGCGGGATCTGGAAGGCGTGGCCGGGCGCCGACTCGTGCAGGGTGAGGGCGGTCAGGGAATAGAGCGGTCGCGATGGCAGATCATAGGTGTTGAGCAGATAGACGCCCGGTCCGCCGCGTCCGGCGGTGTAGAACGGCGCCTCCTCGGCGGGCACCGGGCGGATGGCGAAGCGGGCGCGGGGCAGGCGGCCGAACCAGTCCTTGGCCTTGCCGTCGAAGGTCTTGGCGATCCACGCCGCCCGGTCGAGCAGGGCCTGGGGCGTCGTCACATAGAACCTCGGATCGGTGCGCAGGGAATGGAGGAAGGCCGGCAGCTCGCCGTCGAATTTCACCTCGGCGAGGACCGCCCGCATTTCGCCCTGGATCTTGTTCACCTCAGTCAGGCCGATGGCGTGAATCCGCTCCGCGGTCAGGTCCAGGGTGGTGAACTCCTCGATCTTCGAGCGGTAGTAGGCGCGCCCGTCGGGCAGGGACCAGGCGTCCAGGCTCGTGCGGGCGTTGGGGATGTATTGGTCCCGCACGAAGGCCAGCAGCGTCCGGTGCGCGGGAATGACCGCCTCGCCGATCACCGCCGCGCCTTGCGCGCGAAGCTCCGCCGCCAACGCCGGACTGAACGCCTCCGGCATGGCCTTGAAAGGTCTGAAGAAGATGGTGGATTGGGGAGATGTCGCCTCCGCGACCGCCGCCACCGATTTGTCCCGCCCCTGGAGCGTCACCCTCGGCGGCGTGAACCCACGGGCCAGGCCCGCTTTCATGGCGCCGATCTGCTCGGCGAAGTAGCGCGGAGTCTGGCCGAGTTGGGCGATGTAGTTTCGATAATCGGCCTCGGTGCGAAAGGTCCGCCAGGCCACGCCGGTCATGTCGCCCCAGAAGGTGGTGTCGGAGTTGAACGGCGCTTCGAAGTCGCCGAAGGCCTGTGACGCCGCCATGGCGTCGATCTGGCCCCGATAGACGGCCAGGTTGATCCGTCCCTCGTCGTCCAGTTTCGCCGGGTCGAGCGCCGCGAGCCTGGCCTGCACCGCGCGCCAGGTCGCCAGCCGTCGCGCCTGGGCCGCCGGGCCGGCGTCCGGCAGGTACGGCGCGATCGGCCGCTTTTCGTCCTCGTCGTCCGGAAATTCCTTCCGCCGCCAGGCCCATTCAACGGAATAGATCGCCTCGAACCGGGAGGCTTCGCTCTGGGCCAGCGCCGGCGTCGCCAGCAACATCGCCGCGGCGGCGGGAAGCTGGGCCATGCCTCGGCGGGTCACACTATCCACGGTGCAAACCCCCTGTTCGTAGCGCGGGCATCCTGCCCGCTCTTATCTTCGACCGCGTGCGCCACCGAAAGAACAAGAGCGGGCTGGAAGCCCGCGCTACGATGCCGTTGAACGGCACAGTGCGCTGATCGTCGCCTCGGCCCGGGCCATGGCTTCGTCGTGAGGCACGCTGGGCCGTGGATCGTCCAGACTGGCCTGAACCTTGGCGCGAAACCAGCGGTCGTGGCGCGCCGCCGATTCTTCGTAAGCGAATTCCGAAACGAGCGGATCCAGCGGAGTGGTCTTCACGGCGTCATCCTCATTCAGGACCATAGCGCGGCGGCGTCTCGATCACCAACATTTCTACCGCACCGCCAATGCCGCGGCGGCCGCGTGCGCCAGGGGATCGATGGCGATCAGCGCGACGAGCACCAGAGGGAAGGCGAAGAGCGCCGTCGCGTAGGTCGTCACCGTCGCGCCGACGGGCGGGGAGTCCGTCTGGCCGGGGGCCGGATCGAGCCACATGACCTTGATCAGCTTCAGATAATAGAACGCGGCCACGACGCTGCCGACCAGGGCGATCACGGCCACCGGCGCCAGACCGGCCCCGATCGCCGCCTTGAAGACGAAGAACTTGCCCCAGAAACCGCTGAACGGCGGCAGGCCCAGCGCCGAGAGGCAGAAGACGGTCATGGCCATGGCCAGCGCCGGGCGCTCGCGCATCAGGCCGGCAAAATCATCCATGGTCTCCATCGGCCGACCCTCTCTCGAGAGGGCGGCGAGGCAGGCGAAGAAGCCGGTGACATCGACCACATAGAGGACCATGAACACCAGCATCGACTGGATGCCGGCCTCGTTGCCGGCGGCCAGGCCGACCAGCGCGTAGCCGATGTTGGCGATCGAGGAATAGGCCCAGAGGCGCTTGAGATTCCTCTGGGCCAGGCCGGCGAAGGCCCCCACGGCCACCGACAGCACGGCCATGACGATGAGTATCTGGCGCCACTGGTCCAGGGCGCCGCCGAAGGCTTCGGTGAGCACCCGCGCCAGCATGACCATCGCCGCCAGCTTCGGGGCGCCGGCGAAGAAACCGACCATTGGGGTGGGAGCGCCCTCATAGACGTCGGGCGTCCACATGTGGAACGGCGCGGCCGAGACCTTGAAGGCGATGCCGCAGATCAGGAACACCAGCCCGAAGAGCGCCCCGGGCGCGGCCCCTCCGTGCATCGCCATGCCGATCACCTCGAAACGCGTGGATCCCGCGAAGCCATAGATCAGCGACGCCCCGTAGAGCAGCAGGCCCGAGGAGAGCGCGCCCAGGACGAAATACTTCAGGCCGGCTTCCGAGGCCTTGGCGTCGTCGCGCAGGAAGGCGGCCAGGACATAGAGCGCCAGCGATTGCAACTCGGTGGCGATGAACAGCGAGATCAGATCGCCGGCCGAAGCCATCATGCCCATGCCGAGCGCCGCCAGGATCACCAGCACCGGATATTCGAAGCGGGCGGCGCCGCGCCTGGCCAGCCACCGATCGCCGAGCGGTATGGCGACCGCGCTGGCGGCATAGATGACGACCTTGGCGAACACCGCGCCCTGGTCGGCGATCAGGCCGCCGGAGAAGGCGCGGCCGAGCGGCCCGAGCGCGGCGTGGACGGCGGCGGCCACGAGCGCGGCCATCGACGCCATGATGAACAGGGTCGTGGCCCGGCCGGCGAAGGCGCCCCAGACGAGCAGGATCAGCGTCGAGGCCGCCAGGATCAGCTCGGGACCGGCCAGGATCAGGGTGGAGTGGAAATCCATCGGCCCGTCACCTGCCCGTCGCGGCGTGCCAGGTGGCGACGAGGTGATCCACCGAGGCGCCGGTCACCGAGAACACCATCCCCGGCTGCAATCCCAGGATCAGGGTCGCGATCACCAGGGGGACGAAGATCAGGATTTCCCGGCCGCCCATGTCGCCGATCACACCCAGCGCGGGATTGGTGATCTCGCCGAACACCACCCGCCGATAGAGGGGCAAGGCATAGACCGCCGAGAGGATCACTCCGCTGGTGGCGAATATCGCCGTCCAGGTGGAGGCCCCATAGGTCCCGGTCAGCGACAGGATCTCCCCGACGAAACCGCTGGTGCCGGGCAGGCCGACATTGCCCATGGTGAACAGCATGAACACCGCGGCGTAGATCGGCATGCGGTTCACCAGACCGCCGTAGAAGGCGATCTCGCGGGTGTGCATGCGGTCATAGACCACGCCGACGCAGAGGAAGAGGGCGCCGGAGATCACCCCGTGGCTCAGCATCTGGAAGATGGCGCCCTGTTCGCCCTGAACATTGCCGGAGAAGATGGCCATGGTCACGAAGCCCATGTGGGCGACCGAGGAATAGGCGATCAGCTTCTTGAAGTCGGTCTGCCGGAAGGCGACCAGCGAGGTGTAGATGATGGCGATGACCGACAGAGCGAAGATCAGCGGCGTGAACAGATGGCTGGCGTCTGGGAACATCGGGATCGAGAAACGCAGGAAGCCGTAGCCACCCATCTTCAAAAGGATGCCGGCGAGAATCACCGATCCGGCCGTCGGCGCCTCGACGTGGGCGTCGGGAAGCCAGGTATGCACCGGCCACATCGGCATCTTGACCGCGAACGAGGCCAGGAAGGCCAGCCACAGCCAGGTCTGGACGCCGGGATCGAAGTGGTAGGCGATCAGGGCAGGGATGGAGGAGGTGTGGGCGATGCCGATCATGGCCAGGATCGCCGCCAGCATCAGCACCGAGCCCAGCAGGGTGTAGAGGAAGAACTTGAAGGCGGCGTAGACCCGGTTGGCCCCGCCCCAGATGCCGATGATCAGGAACATCGGGATCAGCTGGCCCTCGAAGAACAGGTAGAAGACGATCAGGTCCATGGCGCAGAAGACGCCGAGGACCAGGGTCTCGAGGACCAGGAAGGCGATCATGTATTCGACCACCCGGACGGTGATCGAGCGCCAGCTGGCGAGGATGCACAGCGGCAGCAGGAAGGCGGTCAGCAGCAGGAACAGCACGGAGATGCCGTCCACGCCCATCCGGTAGTGAAGGCCGGCGAACCAGTCGGCATTCTCGGTGAACTGAAAGCCGGTCAGGCCCCGATCGAAACTCGCCACCACCAGCACGCTGAGCGCGAAGGTCGCCAGCGTCGTCGCCAGGGCGATCCACCGGGCGGCCGAGACGGTGCGCGGGTCATTCGGCGAAGCGAACGCCCGCAGGACCAGGATCGCGACCACCCCGATCAGCGGCGAAAAGACGGTCAGGGAAAGGATGCCGGTCATGCGCGGCCTTCGGAGCGCGGGCTTCCAGCCCGCACCTTCGGCCGGTAAGAGCGGGCTGGAAGCCCGCGCTCCGGGGGGAGGGAGGGCGGCATCATGAGAAGGCCCACAGGGCGTAGGAGAGCAGGCCGGCGACGCCCAGCAGCATGACGAAGGCGTAGTGATAGACGTAGCCCGTCTGCAGCCGGCCGGTCGCGCGGCCGGTGGCGTAGGAGAGCGCCGAGACGCCGTCCGGGCCCAGGCCGTCGATGATCTTCTTGTCCCCGACCTTCCAGAAGAGATCACCGAGGGCCCTGGCGCCGCGAACGAAGGTGGCGTCGTAGAACTCGTCGAAAAACCATTTGTTGTAGAGGAAGGTCCACAACGGCCCTTTTCGGGCGGCTATCCGCGCGCCCAGCCCCTCGTGGGCGACGTAGGCGTACCAGGCGGCGAACAGGCCGGCCGCGGTGACCGCCAGCGGCGACCAGACGACCCAGGCCGGCAGATGACCCTCGGCCCCGGCCAGGACGTGATTGGTCGGCAGGGCGAAGATCGCGCCGCGCCAGAACGCGGCCTGATCGGCGCCGACGAAGTTCTCCACGAACGCGGCCCCCGCCGCCGCCGCGCCGAGCGCCAGGACGAGAAGCGGGGCCAGCATCACCCAGGGGCTCTCGTGGGGTTCCAATTCGTGGCCGTGGCCGTCGTCGCCGCGCCACTTGGCGGTTCCATGGAAGGTCATGAAGATCAGGCGCCAGGAATAGAACGAGGTAAGGCCGGCGGCGACCACGCCGATCACGAAGGCGAAGGCCGATATCCCGTCATGCCGGCCGGCGACATAGGCGGCGTCGATGATCGCGTCCTTGGAGTAGAAGCCGGCGAACCCCAGATCGAGCCCCGGAATGCCGACGCCGGTGATCGACAGGGTGCCGACGATCATCACGCCCCAGGTGACGGGGAGGAATTTCCACAGGCCGCCCATGCGGCGCATGTCCTGCTCGTGATGCATGCCGGTGATCACCGAGCCGGCGGCGAGGAACAGCAGCGCCTTGAAGAAGGCGTGGGTGAAGAGGTGAAACATCGCTCCCTGATAGGCCCCCACCCCGGCGGCGATGAACATGTAGCCGAGCTGCGAGCAGGTCGAATAGGCGATCACCCGCTTGATGTCGTTCTGGGCCAGACCCACGGTGGCGGCGAACAGCGCGGTCACCGCCCCGATCACGGTCACCAATTCCTTGGCGGTCGGCGCGTATTCGTACATCGGCGAGAGCAGACAGATCATGTAGACTCCAGCCGTCACCATGGTCGCGGCATGGATCAGGGCCGAGACCGGCGTCGGGCCTTCCATGGCGTCGGGCAGCCAGGTGTGCAGCAGGAACTGCGCGCTCTTGCCCATCGCGCCAATGAACAGGAGCACACAGGCCAGATCCAGCAAATGCCAGGTCTGGCCGGCGAAGCTCCAGGCGACGTGGGCATGAGCGGCGGCGGCCGGGAATACGTCCGCGAAACGGATCGAGCCGAAGGCCCAGAAGACGGTCATGATGCCCAGGGCGAAGCCGAAGTCGCCGATCCGGTTGACCACGAAGGCCTTGATCGCCGCGGCGTTGGCGGAAGGCTTCTTGTACCAGAAGCCGATCAGCAGGTAGCTCGCCAGTCCCACCCCTTCCCAGCCGAAGAACAGCTGCATGAAGTCGGCGGCCGTGACCAGGGCCAGCATGGCGAAGGTGAACAGCGACAGGTAGGCGAAGAAGCGCGGCTTGTGTTCGTCCTCGGCCATGTACCCCCAGCTGTAGAGGTGCACGAGCGCCGAGACGGTGGTGACCACCACCCCCATCACCGCCGACAGCGAATCGATCCGCACCGACCAGGTCGAGCGGAACGCGCCGACATCGATGAACGGGGCCAGCTCGACCGTGAACCGCGCCGGCCATCCGCCCCAGATCACCGCGCCGAAGGCCAGCCACGCCAGGGCGCAGGAGACGAACAACAGCCCCGTGGTCACCGCCATCGAAGCGGTGTCACCGATCCGCCGCCCGGCGAGGCCGGCGACGATCGCTCCGGCCAGAGGCGCGAAGACCAGCAGGGTGACCAGGAGTTGGGGGCTCATCCTCCCTCCCCTTCATGGGGAGGGTGGCCCGAAGGGCCGGGTGGGGCTGTCTGAAGAACCTCCGATCTCGCGATCGATCGAGACTGCCCCACCCTGGCCGCTCCGCGGCCTGTCCCTCCCCATGAAGGGGAGGGAGGAAGATCGTGCGAGAGCCCCACCACTCTCAGCCCCTCATCACCGAGGCGTCGTCCACGGCGATGTCGCCGCGGTTGCGGAAGAAGGTGACCAGGATCGCCAGGCCCACGGCCGCCTCGGCCGCCGCCACGGTGAGCACGAAGAGCGCGAACACCTGACCCACCACGTCGTGTAGGAAGGCCGAAAACGCGACCAGGTTGATGTTCACCGCCAGCAGGATCAGTTCGATCGACATCAGGATGACGATCACGTTCTTGCGGTTCACGAAGATGCCGAGGACCCCGATGGTGAACAGGATCGCCGCCACCGCCAGATAGTGGTCCAGCCCGACGCTCACGGCTCGATCCCCTGCCCCGGTTTGATCGAGACGACGCGCATCCCGCCGGCCGGCGTGCGGGCGATCTGGGCGCCGATGTCCTGCCGCTTGACGCCCACCCGATGCTTGAGGGTCAGCACGATGGCCCCGATCATCGCCACCAGCAGGACCAGCCCGGCGGCCTGGAAGAAGTAGATGTAGTCGGTGTAGAGGACCCGGCCGATCGCCTCGGCGTTGCTGACGCCCCCGGCGCTCATGGTCGGCCCCGACGAGTGCGCCGCGGCCCCATTGGTCGCCACGCTGAGTGCGACGACGACCATCTCGACGGTGAGCACCGCGGCGATGGCGCCGCCGATCGGCAGATAGCGGGCGAACCCTTGCCGCAGGGCGGTGAAATCGACGTCGAGCATCATCACCACGAACAGGAACAGCACCGCGACCGCGCCGACGTAGACCACCACCAGGATCATCGCCAGGAACTCCGCGCCCAGCATGACGAACAGGCCCGCCGCCGAGAAGAAGGCGGCGATCAGGAACAGCACCGAGTGCACCGGATTGCGCGCCGAGATCACGGCCAGGGCAGCCACGATCGTCGAGGCGGCGAGCAGGTAGAAGGCGATCGCCTGCAGGGCCATGGGGCCGGTTGAACTCCTTGAACTCTGACCTGGCCGCGGCAGCCGCGGCGTCTCTTAGCGATACGGCGCGTCCAGTTCCAGATTCTTCGCGATCTCCCGCTCCCAGCGGTCGCCGTTGGCGAGCAGGCGTTCCTTGTCGTAATAGAGTTCCTCGCGGGTCTCGACGGCGAATTCGGTGTTGGGACCCTCGACGATGGCGTCCACCGGACAGGCCTCCTGGCACAGGCCGCAATAGATGCACTTGACCATGTCGATGTCGTAGCGGGTCGTGCGCCGCGAGCCGTCCTCGCGGGCCTCGGCCTCGATGGTGATCGCCTGGGCCGGGCAGATCGCCTCGCAGAGCTTGCAGGCGATGCACCGCTCCTCGCCGCCCGGATAGCGCCGCAGGGCATGCTCGCCGCGGAATCTCGGCGATTGCGGGCCGCGCTCGTTGGGATAGAGCACCGTGGCCTTGGGCTTGAATATGTACTTCATGCCCAGACCGAAGGCGAGGGCGAAGTCCATCAGGGCGGCGCCGCGGATCGCCTGGTTGAGGCGCTGAAACAGGGCCATGGCTAGTTCGTCCCGCCGATCTTGCACCGGTAGTCGGAGAGCTTGCGGCCGTCGCCTTCGCTCTTCAGTTCGATCGTCCCGCCCTTGGCCTTGCAGTCGGTGGTCGCCGCCTTGACCGCGTCATAGGTGGCGTCGCCCTCGGGCAGTCCATAGGAACTGGCGCAACCGGCGGCGAGCGCGACGGTGAGGATCCATGCCCGCCTCACGCGACCGATCCGAAAATCCGCCAGCCGCCCACCAGCACCACGGCGGCGATGGACAGAGGCAGGAACACCTTCCAGCCCAGGCGCATCAGCTGATCATAGCGGTAGCGGGGGACGACGGCTTTCACCATCGCGAAAAGAAAAAAGAAAAACAAGGTTTTGCCGAAGAACCACATGAAGCCGAAGAAACTGGCCGCGGTGGGATTCCAGAGGTGCGTGAAGGGCGTGGGGAACGGCGCCTGCCAGCCCCCGAAGAACAGCACCGCGATCATCGCGCACATCAGGACGATGTTGGCGTACTCGCCGATCATGAACAGCAGGTATGGCGTGGACGAATATTCCACCTGGTAGCCGGCCACGAGTTCGGATTCCGCCTCCGGCAGATCGAACGGCGGCCGGTTGGTTTCCGCCAGGGCCGAGACGAAGAAGATCATCGACATGGGGATCATCACCAGGGCCGCCGGCAGTCCTCTCAGGCCGGCGCCGCCCAGGACGTTCCAGTTCCAGAACCCTCCCGCCTGCTTCTCGACGATGGTCACGAGATTGAGGGAGCCGGAGAGCAGGATCACGGTGATGATCACGAAGCCGATGGAGACCTCGTAGCTGACCATCTGCGCCGCCGATCGCAGGCTGCCCAGGAACGGATACTTCGAGTTCGACGCCCAGCCGCCCATGATGATGCCGTAGACGCCCAGCGAGGAGATCGCGAACAGGTAGAGGACGCCGACGTTGATGTTCGAAACCACCCACCCGGGGGCGAGCGGCATCACCGCCCAGGCCCCGAAGGCGAGGGTGAAACTGACCAGCGGGGCGAGCAGGAACACCGCCTTGTTGGCCCCGGCCGGGATGACGATCTCCTTGAGCACGAACTTGCCGAAGTCGGCGAACGACTGCATCAGCCCGAACGGTCCCACGACGTTGGGACCCTTGCGCATCCCCACCCCGGCCCAGACCTTGCGGTCGGCCCAAAGCAGGACGGCCAGCGACAGCAGAATCCACACCAGGATGGCGACGATCTGGCCGAATGTCGCCAGCAGCCAGCCGCCGGGGGAAGCCCAGAAACCGGTCACGGCTTTGCCTTCGTAGCGCGGGCTTCCAGCCCGCTCTTTCCCGCGCCGGCCGAAGGAGAAAAGAGCGGGCTGGAAGCCCGCGCTCCGGACGAAGACGAGGCGGCCATCTCCCCTACTCCGCCGCGATCTTGACGCCGGCGGCGAGGGCCGCGCATTCGGCCATGGTCACGCTGGCCCGGGCGATGGGATTGGTCAGGTGGAAGGCGCGGATCGCGCTGGCGAGAGGCGCATCGCCGATCTCGCCGGCCACGCCCAGGACCGAGAGATCGAGGGCCGCGGGCGTGGAGCCGGGCGCGTAATCGATCTGGCCGAAGGTCGGATGATCGGCGAAGAGCCTGGCCCGCAGGGCGTCCTGGGCGTCATAGGGCAGCGTCGCGCCCAGGTAGCCGGAGAGCGCCCGCAGGATGGCCCAATCTTCCCGCGCTTCGCCCTTGGGGAACACCGCCCGCTCGCCGCGCTGCACCCGGCCCTCGGTGTTGACGTAGAGGCCGCTCTTTTCGGTGTAGGCCGCGCCCGGCAGGATGATGTCGGCCCGGTGGGCGCCGGCGTCGCCGTGACTGCCCAGATAGACGACGAGGGCGTCGGTTTCCGACAGATCGATCTCGTCGGCGCCGAGCAGGAAGAGCACGTCGGCGGCCCCGGCGGCAACCATCTCGCTGGCGGACTTGCCGCCCGGGCGCGGAATGAAGCCGAGATCGAGGCCGCCGACCCGCGCGGCGGCGGTGTGGAGGACGTTCCAGCCGTTCCAGCCGTCCCGCGCGACGGCGAGGGTAGCGGCGGCGGCGAGAATGGCGGCGCTGTCGGGGCGACAGAGCGCGCCCTGGCCGAGGATGAGGGCCGGCCGCGCCGCGCCGTCGAAGAAGGAAAGGTCGCCGAGCGCCCTGCCGGTTTCGCCCAGGGCGTCGTAGTCGTAGGTGAGGTCGCAGGTCTCGCCGATCAGCCCGAACCGGGTCTTTCCCGCCAGCCAGAGCTTGCGCAGCCGCGCGTTCAGCACCGGGGCCTCGATCCGGGGATTGGTCCCGATCAGCAGCACCGCGTCGGCCGCCTCGATGCCGGCGATGGTGGAATTGAACAGCCAGCTCTCGCGTGGGCCGGTCCCCAGCGCCGAGCCGTCCTGCCGGCAATCCAGGCTGGTCACGCCGAGGCTCCCGAACAGGTCCAGCGCCGCCTTCATCGATTCGGCGTCCTGCAGGTCGCCGGCGATCACCCCCACCCGGTCGGGCGCGGTCGCCTTGATCGCCCCGGCCACCGCGGCGAATGCTTGCGTCCAGCTCGCCGGCCGCAACCGGCCGTTCCGGCGGATCATCGGCGCATCGAGGCGTTGCCGCGAAAGCCCGTCGCAGGCGTAGCGGGTCTTGTCGGAGATCCACTCCTCGTTGATCTCGTCGTTGACCCTGGGCAGCACCCGCAGCACCGCCGGGCCCCGCGCATCGACGCGGATGGCGCTGCCGAGCGCGTCCATGACGTCCACGCTCTCGGTCTTGGTCAGCTCCCAGGAGCGGGCGTTGAAAGCGTAGGGCCGGGAGGTCAGGGCGCCAACCGGACAGAGGTCGATGACGTTGGCCGAAAGCTCGCTCGCCACCGCCTTGTCCAGATAGGTGGTGATCTCGGCATCCTCGCCGCGCGAGATCATGCCGATGTCGGCCACGCCGGCGACCTCGGAGATGAACCGCACGCAGCGGGTGCACTGGATGCAGCGGGTCATCACCGTCTTGATCAGCGGACCCATGTATTTTTCTTCCACCGCCCGCTTGTTCTCGGCGTAGCGGGTGGCGTCGCGGCCGTAGCCCATCGACTGGTCCTGCAGGTCGCACTCCCCGCCCTGATCGCAGATCGGGCAGTCGAGGGGGTGGTTGATCAGCAGGAACTCCATCACCCCCTTGCGGGCCTTCTCGACCATCGGCGAGTTGGTGATGATCTCCTGGCCGTCGGCGGCCGGCAGGGCGCAGGACGCCTGCGGCTTGGGCGGCCCCGGCTTCACCTCCACCAGGCACATCCGGCAGTTGCCGGCGATCGACAGCCGCTCATGATAGCAGAAGCGCGGAATCTCCTCCCCGGCCAGCTCGGCGACCTGAAGCACGGTCATGCCGGCGGTGAACTCGATCTCGACCCCGTTGACCTTGGCGGTGGGCATGGGCGTCAGCGCGGCGCGTCGGCGAGTTCGAGGCGCTTCTCGATGCGATCCAGGCGCTGCTCGACGCGATCGATCCTCCGGTTTGTTCCGGCAACCGACATCTCCACCGCGCCCAGCCGTTCCTCGACGTTGGTCATCCGCACCTTCAGTTCGCGCAAATCCTCGCGCATCTCGGCGATGTTCGCATCCATTCGCCGAAGCAGATGCAGGATCAGGCTGTCGGGCTCGTCGGCCATGGGGTGGGCGATAGCCGGTTCGCTCCCGGCCATCAAGATAGGTCGCCAGGGCGGCCGATTTCCCATCGTCCGCCGGCTTGCAGAAAATGCACAAGCGCCCGCGCGGCGCCCGGCGATCGTGGGAAGGCGGAAATTAGAATTGTATTTCAATAATTTGTGGCCGCTATTGGATACATTCCTAGTTGCGACTATCGGGGACTGTCGGGGACTGGCGGGCGCAAAGTGAGAGCGAGCGAGCACCGGCGAGGGCTACCGGCCGATGAAGCAGGCGGCGTGAGGGGCTGACAGCCGACGCGCACGACGCGCAATCCGATGCGCAATCCGATGCGCAATCGACAGGATATGCTGTCGCCCTATTCTCGCCACTTCGACGTTCCCCACCCGCACCGGCGGCTGCCGGCTTCGCCGAGCATGCGTTCCCAGTCCCAGTCGGGGCGGCGGCGGGGTTCTCCGAGGCGTCCAACGGCTCATGCCCCGCCGCCGTCGCCGACCCGGCCACCGGGGGCGTCGGGACCGAAGCGGCGGGTCCATTCCTCGTCGCTGAGATCGCGGTCGAGTTCGGCCAGGATGGGGTCGAGCTGAACGGCCGACGGCGGGGCGGCGGACGTCAGGCCGCGCGGGCGCCGGGCGAGCTTGAGCAGGGCGGCATCGACCAGGCAGGCCCGGGCTACGCCCAGGCCGCGCGGATCGGCGAACTTGCTGGCCCGGCGGCCGATGGCGATCAGTTCGTCGATCAGGGCGGGGGTGTCATTGGCCTTGAGCACGGCCACGTGGGCGGCAATTTCCGGCTGCCGCACAAGCTCGGAGCCCTTGCGCTCGGCGGTTTTGTAGCCGGCGGCCGTGGCCGCCTCGCGGGGCGCCATCCCCCGGCTGAGGGCCTGGGCGAAGGCCTCCTGGCGGGGCATGGTCAGCGGCAAGGTCGGCGAAGGTCGAGTTTTCGACATCACTGGAGCCGCCCCCGGCCCTCATCGACGCCGAGAAACCGTTCCCATTCAAGGCCATCGAAGGCCCAGAAGACCTCGTCCGGCAGATCGTCGATGGCGGAGTTTTCGACGGTTTCCGACAGGTTTCCGCCGGTTTTCGACCGGAAAACGCCGGAAAACGGCGTGTTTCTGGCCGGTCTTTGGAAGTTTCTTATGACTCTTCGCAGGGCCGAGGATCGCCGCAACGTCCGCGCCTGGATGCAGGCGGTGACGAACTCGCTGAACATCGCCTCGAGCGACGGGTCGCGCAGCCGCAGAATCCGTCCGCGGATCTCCGCCGCGCGCTCGCCCAGAGCCGGCTCCGGCCCGCGCCAGAGGCCCCGAAGTTCGGCCAGGAAGTCGGTGAGGCCGTCGCCGAGACGGTCGAGGATGGTGTCGTGCATATTGCATTATGTAACTTATAGAGAGGGCGTTGTCAATATGCAAAATCGACGAGCCGTGTTTCGCGAATCGCGCCGCTCGGGCTTGCGTGGGGCGCGACCCTATCCCGGGATGAAGCAGGCCCTCGGTCAGAGAGGCCGCGACGGCGCCCGCATCACCGACGCTGCACGAATAGGAAACGTCGTTCCTGCTACCGGATTCGCCCGTTTGGCGCGAAGGGCGGTGATGCGCGAGGACCAAACGCGTGCGTGGCAATCAATCCGCGACGACCCTGTCATGAGCCGTGATCTCGCCTTCGATCTCGCTCACAAGGCGATCGACTTCCGATTCCTCGACGATGTCGGTCGGCACCGGACTGCGTTCGAGAACGAAGAGGGCGCGCTGGTAGTCCGCGAGGAGCGACGGATTGCTGGGCCTGCCAGCAAGAAAGTGGGGGCGGAAGGCTTCCGACGAGTCGCGCAAACCCATCATGTGGCCCGCCCACCGCGCCGCCTTGTCCCGGATACTGTCCGCGCTGGCCAGATCGAAGGAGAGTGGCTGATAGCAATGCCAAGCGCCATTCTTCCAGGCGTGATCGAACACCACCTGATCCGCCGGAGATTCGATCGTCTTGGTGGTCAAGCGGTAAGCGATGCCCTTGGCTAGCAGACGGTCGCGCACCGGGCGCCAAATGGCGTCGTCGTCCCGGGCCGGCTTCGCCTCCTCGTCGTAGAGGACCACGAACCGACGATAGAGGCGACCGAGCTCGGCGGCGGGTTCCCGCGTCATGCCCGAACCCACCGGCCCCCAGACGAAACTCGAATCGTCATCGGGCAGAGCCCTTCGGGCGAACGCCAATGCGTCCGAACCGGCCGAATAGAGATCGCCCGCCTCCCGAACGCCGAGCTTGTGCACGCCCCGCTCGATCGAACGAAGAGTGAATACATCGACAGCATTCCTATTCCCGACGTGCGTATTCCACGCCATCGTGGGCACGGATTCCGCGGGAAGGTGGGCATGATTTCCACGCGAAGGTGGGCACGGATTCCACGGCAAGGTGGGCGCCTCGTCTGACGGGGTGACGGAGGCGAGACC
>Ga0208849_1000504_pt1 | contig 36323 bp, 31 predicted proteins | sample NGESurdeep072012_10_FD_184470 | JGI IMG/M metagenome (GOLD analysis project Ga0208849, IMG submission 184470) | Arctic peat soil microbial communities from Barrow, Alaska - NGEE Surface sample 53-3 deep-072012 (SPAdes) | ecosystem: Environmental > Terrestrial > Soil > Wetlands > Peat ... | reverse complement strand
CGATTTCGTCGATCGCGAATTTCACGTGGGATCCGACCGACGGCAAGTACGGCGTCCTTCCATTCGTGTTCGGCACCGTCGTCACGTCGGCGATCGCGCTGTTGATCGCGGGGCCGATCGGCATCGCGTGCGCGCTGTTCCTTTCAGAGCTCGCGTCGCGCCGGCTCGCGGGTCCGCTTGGGATGCTGGTGGAGTTGCTCGCGGCGGTGCCGAGCGTGGTCTACGGTCTGTGGGGCCTGTTCGTGCTCGCGCCGGTGATGCGCACCACGGTCGAACCTTTCTTGAGCAAAACACTGGGATTCTTGCCGCAATTCCAAGGACCGATCTACGGCGTCGGCATGCTCACCGGCGGCGTCTTGCTCTCGATCATGATCTTGCCTACCGTCGCGGCGATATCGCGCGACGTGTTCACGGCCGTGCCCATCGATCAGCGCGAAGCCATGCTCGCGCTGGGCGCCACGAAGTGGGAAGTGCTTTCCAAAGCCGTGCTGCCTTACGCCCGCTCGGGCGTCATCGGCGCGCTCGTGCTGGCTCTTGGCCGCGCGCTCGGCGAAGCGATGGCGGTCGTGATGGTGATCGGCAACAAGCCGGCCATCGCCGCTTCTCTCTTCGCGCCGGGCTACACGATGGCGAGCGTCCTCGCACTCGAATTCACTGAAGCAACCGGACGGCAATACGTCGCGATGCTCATCGAAGTCGGTTTGCTTTTGTTCGTGTTGAGCATCGTCATCAACGTCATCGCGCGCACGCTCGTCTGGAGCGTCGCCTCGGGCCCGAGAGCGGGTCGCAAGTGAAGGGTCTCGCCGCGCGCCGCGCTTATAGCGCGTTCATGGTGGGCGTCGCGGGATTTTGCACGCTGCTCGCCGCCGGTGTGCTCGCGGCCGTGATCTTTTACGTCGTCGAGAACGGAATAGGGGCATTGACGCCCGCGTTCTTCACAAGATTGCCTGCGCCCATCGGCGTGCCGGGCGGCGGCATCGCGAATGCGATTCTCGGTTCGATGGAGATCATCGCCGTCGCATCGCTTGGTGCCGTGCCCGTCGGCGTCATGGCGGGCATTTACCTCGCCCTCTTCGGCCGCGGCAAGACCGCCATGGCCGTTCGATTCTTGAGCGACGTCCTCACCGGAGTCCCCTCGATCGCCATCGGCGTCTTCGCATACGCGCTCGTCGTATTGCCGAGCAAGCACTTCTCGGCGCTCTCGGCGTCCGTCGCGCTGGCGGTCATCATGCTGCCCATCGTGGTGCGCACCACCGAAGAGGCGGTGCGCCTCGTGCCGTACACGATCCGTGAAGGCGCGTTGGCGCTTGGCATTCCCTCATGGAAGGCGGTCCTGCTCGTCACCGTGCCTTGCGCGCGACCCGGCATCGTCACCGGCGTCTTGTTGGCGGTGGCGCGTGTCGCCGGCGAGTCGGCGCCGTTGCTGTTCACCGCGTTCGGCAGCTCGTTCTGGAGCCGGGGCATCAATTCGCAGACCGCCGCGCTTCCGCTCATCATCTTCCAATACGCGATCTCGCCGTACAAAGACTGGCAGCAAGCCGCCTGGGGTGGTGCGCTCGTTTTGATCTTACTCGTCTTCGCGCTGAATCTGATCGCGCGTTTGGCGTTTCCAGCCCGCACCACCGCCCGCTGATGCGTGCACTGACGAAGTCCGAATGAAGACCGAACTCCGCACGCATTCGCTCAACGCCTACTATGGCAAGCATCTCGCAGTTCGCGGCGTCACCATCCGCTTCGAGCCGAACGCCATCACCGCGCTCATCGGTCCATCCGGCTGTGGCAAGTCCACGCTCTTGCGGTGTCTGAACCGCATGCATGAGGTGGTGCCGAACACGCGCGTCGAGGGCGAAGTGCTGCTCGACGACGCGAATCTGTACGATCCGGGTGTCGATCCCACCGCGCTGCGGCGCAGGATCGGCATGGTTTTTCAGCGCCCGAATCCGTTTCCCACCATGTCCATCAAGGAAAACGTGCTCGCCGGCGTCCGCCTGGCCGGCAACATCTCCGATCGCAGTTCGCTCGACAGCATCGCCGAACATAGCCTGCGTCTCTCTGCGCTCTGGGACGAAGTCAAAGACAAATTGCACCAGCCCGGCACTTCGCTTTCGGGCGGGCAGCAGCAGCGGCTCTGCATCGCACGCGCGCTCGCGGTGGAGCCCGACGTGCTGCTCATGGACGAACCTGCGTCGGCACTTGACCCGATCTCAACCATGAAGATCGAAGAGCTCATGCGCGACCTGAAGAAGACCTACACGATCATCATCGTCACGCACAACATGCAGCAGGCCGCGCGTTGCTCGGACTACACCGGCTTCATGCTTGCTGCAGAAGCCGCGCCCGGCGAACTCGTGGAGTTCGGCGAATCATCGCGGATGTTCACCACACCGAAGGACAACCGCACCGAGGACTACATCACCGGTAGATTCGGGTAGACCCATCACTCATCGCGTTGAAAGTCGGATGTTGATGCACATGCGCACCATTCTTGCCGCGACAGCGTGCGCGGCCGCGATCGTAACCGCCGGCCATTCGGGGGCGGCGGCATACTCTCTCCTTCCCGATGGCAGATCGGTGACTCCCATCGGTTTCACGATTCCCGTCGAGGGCTTTGCGTCGTCCGAGGCGATGTCGCCCGACGGCAAATGGATCGCCGTGCTTTCCCAGGATGGCGGCGCGGTCGACGTCATCGCCGTCGGCGAAGACGCGCGGCAAGTCGACCGTCTGTCCGTGCCGTTTGCTACCGGCATGGCGTGGACCATCGACGGCATCTTCGTGACGCGCGGCTACACGGGTTTGGTCTCGCGTTTCTCGTACGACGCTGCCGATTCGACGGACGCTCCGGTATTCGCAAAGCGTCCGGATATCCGGCTCGGCGGCCTGGTCAACGGTGTCGCCGATGATCCCGGATCGCACGATCTCATCGTCGCGCGCACGGCACAGCGCGAAGTCGACGTCGTCAACGACAAGAGCGGCGCTGTCATCCAGCGCCTCAAAGCCAGCGGGCAGCCGTTCGATGTCGCCGTTTCCGGCGGCATGCTCATCGCGACGATCTACGATAGCGGCCACGTCGACGCATGGGCCGAGGGCACGTCGAGCCCCGTTGAGATCCAGACCGGCCCGCATCCGACCAGACTGCTGGTCGATCGCGATCGCGTCTTTGTCGCCGACGCGGATGGTCATGACGTCGCGCAAATCGATATCGCCTCGCGCAAAGTCACGCGCCATCTCGACCTTTTCCTGGCCGCGGACCCGTTCGCCGGCCAGACGCCGTCGGGCATGGCGGTCTCGAGCGATCGTACGACGTTATTCGTCGCGGAGTCCGGCTTCAACGATGTCGCGATCGTCGATCTTGCGAGCGGCGGCGTGATCGGCAGGATCCCCACCGGATGGTATCCGATGAGCGTGCTCTTCCGCGGGCAATCCACGATCGACGACGATCCCAGAGACAAGCCGCAGTTGTGGATACTCAGTGCGCAGGGACTTGGCACCCAGCCCGATCCGGGATCCGAATGGAACGGCTGGTACACGGGATTCGTGCAACATCTGGTCGTGGAACCCAAGCGCTTTGCGCAATGGACCGATACGGTGGCGAGCGATAACCATTTCGCGGTCGCCGCACCCGCGCCAAGCCAGCTCCCGGCGATCAAGCACGTCGTCTTCATCGTTCAAGAAAACAAGCACTTCGACGAGGAATTCGGCGACGAACCGCAAGCCGACGCCGATCCCGCGCTGCTGCTCTACGGCAAGAAGTACACGCCGAATGCGCACGCCCTGGCCGAACGGTATACATTGTTCGACAACTTCATGGGCAACGGCCAGGCGAGCATCTACGGACACGCGTGGGCCACGCAAGGCATGGCAAACGACTATCACGTGCGCAACGCCCACACGCCCGATGATCTCGCAACGCCGAAAGACCGGCGCGTCGCTTATTCGATCTGGCCGTACGCCGTCGCCGGCGAAGACTCCGTCACCGTGCAGCAGATGGACTTCGATTGGTTTCGCGATCTCGCCGATCTGCCGAAGGGACCGCGAGTCAACGTGAGCGCCGTGTTCGGACCGCGCGGCGAACTGATCGACGAATTGCAACGCAAAAGTGTTTCGTTTCGCGTCTACGGCGAGCAGATGACCATGAATGCGGACGGCAAGATCGCGCCTGGGTTGGCCAGCCATGCCGATCAGTTGTATCCAGGCGCGCACATCGACTTCGCCGTGCTCGACACGGCGCGCGCGAAACTTTTCCTCGACGACGTGAACGCCCACGGTCTGGCTTCGTATTCGTACCTGACGCTGCCAACCGATCACACGGCGGGCACCAAAGCCGGATTTTACACGCCGGCTTCCTATGTGGCTAGCAACGACGCCGCGCTCGGACAGATCGTCGAAGGGCTATCGAAACGGCCGGAATGGCGCGACACCGTCGTCTTTGTGACCACCGACGATCCGCAAGGAAGCGGTGACCACGTGGACTCGCATCGCCAACCCGCGTTTGTCATCGGGCCATACGTGCGCCAAGGCTACGTGGACCACACGCACTACAGCATCCCGAGCATCTTGCGCACGGTCGAGGTGCTCTACGGCCTGGATCCGTTGAACATGTACGACGCCGCAGCACCGCCGATGCTCGATGCGTTTGCGGCGCAGCCTTCCGTCGCACCATATGCAGCGTTGCCATCGAACATAGCGATGAAAATGAATCCGGGCAAGGCCGCAAGCATGTCGTTCTTGCTTGACGGGCCGGATTCGGCGGCGATACCCGAACAAGAATGGCGATCGATTCGCGGCGCGCGGTCGCTTGTGGCGCACCGCGAGTATCTTCGCCGTATCGGCAAGGTAGTTGTTGCGCAGTATGACGACCGGTAACCGCGCCGCCCGATAGTCAAAGGGTCCCCGCGTGAAGGCCGCCGAACGCGGACTTATATGACCGGGTTCGGCACGCGGGTCATCATGACGGCGGGCAGGCTGTGCGCCTGGCTTGTCGTCGCCGTACCGGTTGCCGTCGTGGGCGTGATCGCGTTTGCCGCGATGGAAGTGCGCGATCGCCCGGCCGACATTTCATACGCGGCGCCGGTCGCGATGACGATCACGATCGCTGCGCTGGCCGCAGGCCTTGGGGCATCGATCGGTGCGGCGCTCGCGTTCGTCAGCGAAGAATTCGGGCAGCCGTGGCTCAATCGTGTGGCCCGGCTTTTTATCGCGGGCTTGCGCGCGGTTCCGCCCATCGTGTGGGGCGGTCTTGGCTGGGCGATCATCATCCCGACCGCGTTCGGCCGGCCCGGCAGTCATGCCGCGCCGCCGGAGTGGCAAGTCGTTTCCGTGGCCGTGATGATGCTGACGCTGATGCTTATCGCGCCGGCGTTCGGCGCCACCATGCACGCGCTTCATCGTATCCCGGTTGTCACGCGCGAGGGCGCCGCCGCAGCCGGTGCTGCGCGCCCGCTCATCGCGGTCGCCGTTTTGCTCCCGCTCGTCGCCCGCACGTTGTGGGCAGCGATGTCGCTTGGTTTTGCGCGCGCCGCCGGCGAGGCATCGGCCGTGACGCTGATCTTTCTTGCGCTTGCCTTTGGTCAGCGGCCGCTCGGCGCAGTCTTGGTCGGCGCCAGTCTTCACGGCGTTTCTGCCTCCGGCTCGAACGAAACGCTCGTACTGCTCGGACAAGCGTCGGCCGCAGGTCTCGTCTTGATCGCGTTGGGATTCGCCGCAGTCAGCGCCGCGAATAGATTCGACCGGCACATCGCATGGACGTGACCGTGGAGCTTGCGACCATGTCGCTTTCCGACGGCATCGGCGTGACGTTCGCCGCGGTAGGCCTTGCGCTGCCCGTCACCATGTTGATCGCGCTGCTCGCGGCGCTGTCCGTGGCTGCTAAAGCATCGGGTGCGGCCGGGCCGCTCGTCCGTTCGGCCGGAAGAAGCGGACGCGCGGTGCCGCCGGTCGTCACGGGCTGTGCCGTCGCAGTCGTCGCGCTGCTCACGGGCACGACCAACATCGGGCTCGTCGCGGCTGCCGCGATGTGCGCGGTCTGCCTTCCCACGGCGACGACCGCGCTCGTCGAGACTTTCACGTCGCCGGAGGCCCGGCAACGGTTGTACGCGGCCATCGCAGCCGGCGCTTCGCCGCACTACGTCGCGCTCGTCGTCCATCTGCGCGCCTCGATTCGGAGCGTCGTCGCGATCGCATTGCGCACGGCGGCGCGCATGAGCGTCGATACGAGCGTGATCGTCGTCGCGCTTGCAGGCGCTGGAAGCGCGGAGCGGGCCGCAGCGAGCGCGCCGTCCTCGCCCGACATCTCATACTTGCCGTTCGCGGCCGGCCAATTCTTCGCGGCTGCAATCCAGCCGGCATCGCACGTCGTGCTGTTGCGCGCGGCAACGCTCGTGGTGCTCGTCCTCGTATTCCATGCCGCCGCCCGGTGGCTCGAGGGCGAGCCGTACCGCTCGTTGTCCGTCCGATGACGCCGGTCCGCACCGCCGGCCAAGAGGCAAAGCTCGCTCTTGCCGATCTCCGGGTGACGCGCGGCGGCATGGAGGCCTTGCGTGGGATCACGTTCACGCTGCCGGCCGCCACGTCGCTCTCCGTAATCGGCGGCGCCGGGTCTGGCAAGTCCGTGCTCTTGCGCGCGATGTGCAGAATGCTCGACCTCGACCGGGAGTGGCACGTTTCCGGCAGTGTGAAGGTGGACGGGGAAGAAATTCTCGGCGATGGCATCGACGTCGCCCGGGTGCGGCGCCGTCTCGGCCTTGTGTTTTCGCAGCCGGCCGTCTTGCCGATGTCGGTATTCGAAAATGTCGTTTTCGGTTTGCGAGCGATGGGAGTACGAGAGCAGCACGCGCTCGAAGAAGCCTACGAGCGTTCGATGAGACGCGTCATGTTGTGGGAACAGCTCGGGAGACAACCGGCCAAACAGCCCGGCGATCTCTCGGCCGAGGTTCGCCAGCGGCTATGCATCGCGCGGGCGATCGCGTTGGAACCCGAAGCGCTGTTGCTCGACGAGCCATGCGCCGCGTTGGATCCGGTGGCGACACAGACGCTCGAGGATATGCTATCGCGATTGCGGCGCGAGTGCACGCTTGTCTTGGCGACCAATAATCTGCAGCAGGCGGCGCGTTTGTCGGATGTGACATGTTATCTCGAACGTGGCGATGTCGTCGAGATCGGCGACACGCCGGCGTTGTTCAGCCGACCATCGGATGTCCGTACGGAAGATTTTCTCGCCGGCCGCGTTAGTTAAGGAGCGCTCACGTGAAAACCGAACCGATGCAATCGGCGTTAGGTCCATTGCGCGATGACGGCATGCGCTACTACGATTCGGCGCTCGATGTCGTCGGGCGGACCCCGCTCGTGCGGCTGCGGCGCGTTATGGACGGTGCGCCGTGCATGGTGCTCGCAAAAGTCGAGTATGTGAATCCCGGCGGGTCGGTCAAAGACCGGCCTTCGCTTGCGATGATCCGCGACGCCGAAGAACGCGGATTGCTCAAGCCCGGCGGCACGATCGTGGAAGCGACCTCAGGCAACACCGGATCGGCGCTCGCGATGGTGGCCGCCATCAAAGGTTATCGCTGCATTCTCGTGATGCCGGACAAAGTGAGCGACGAAAAAGTCTCGCTGCTCAAAGCATACGGCGCCGAAGTCGTGATCACGCCGACGAAGGCGCCGGCCAGCAGCCCGGAGTCGTACTACGGCGTATCGGCCAAACTCGCTGCCGAGATCAACGGCGCGTTTCAGCCGAATCAATTCGCAAACGCGGTGAATCCGCTCGCGCACGAACAGACCACCGGGCCCGAGATCTGGGAGCAGACGGCCGGCAAGATCACGCACTACGTCGGCGGGCTCGGCACAGGCGGCACGATCTCCGGCATCTCGCATTTCCTCAAAAGAATGAATCCGGCCATCGTGATCGTCGGCGCGGACCCGGAAGGCTCGATCTACTCCGGCGACACCGCCAAGTCGTATAAGGTCGAAGGGATAGGCGAGGACTTCTTGCCGGCCACCGTCGACTTGAAAGCCATCGATCGGATGGAGCGCGTCTCCGACAAAGACTCGTTTCTGATGGCGCGCCGCATTTGCCGCGAGGAAGGCTTGCTTGTCGGCGGATCTTCGGGCACGGCTGCGGTCGCGGCGAAGCGAGTCGCTTCCGAACTGCCAGCCGATGCCGTCATGGTGGTGCTGCTGCCGGACAGCGGCCGCGGCTATATGTCGAAGATATTCAACGACGAATGGATGCGCGCCAACGGCTTCATCGGCGAGGAGGGGCGCGCAGCGACCATCGGCGAGGTGCTGCGAGCGAAAGGACTCATCCCGCAGTTGATCACGCTCTCGCCGACCGATTCGGTGCGGCGCGCGGTGGAATTGATGCGCGAATTTCAGATCTCGCAGATCCCGGTCTTCGATCACGGCGAGATCGTGGGATCGATCAACGAAGTCTCGGTCATGCAGATGGTCTACGACAGATCCGATGTCGTGCACAGCGAAGTGCGCGACGTCATGGGCCGGCCGTTTGCCGTCCTCGACGATCGCGAGCCGGTGGAGCATGCGTACAAGGCGCTCTCGCTCGGACACGCGGCCGTCATCGTTGCCCATCTGGGCGCCCCCATCGGCGTGATCACGAAGATGGACATCATCAACTATCTCTCTGGAGCATAAAGGCGAACTAATCTCATGGAATTTGCGACGAAAGCCATCCACGTCGGTCAGGGCGCGGAAGCGGTCACCGGTGCCACGATCGTGCCGATCTTCCAGACGTCCACCTACACACAAGCTGCGCCGGGCGAACACAAAGGCTTCGACTACTCGCGCACGGTGAACCCGACGCGCGTCGCTCTCGAGCAGTGTCTCGCATCGCTCGAAAACGCGACGTACGGGTCGTGCTTCTCCTCGGGCATGGCGGCGACCGCGGCGGTGATGAACATCTTGTCGGCCGGCGATCACGTCGTCGTGGGCGACGATTTGTACGGCGGTACGTTCCGTCTCTTCGACAAAGTGCTCAAGCGGTACGGAATGACGTTTGATTACGTGGATGCGTCGGTGACGGCCAACGTCGACGATGCCATCAAGTCGGCCACGAAAATGGTCTGGCTTGAAACCCCAACGAATCCACTTCTGAAACTTTGCGATCTAAAAGCCATCGCCGGGGTGTGCCGGGCCCGCAGCGTGCTGATGGCTGTGGACAACACGTTTGCCACACCGTTCTTGCAAAACCCGCTGGACTTCGGAGCGGACATCGTCGTGCATTCAACGACGAAGTATATCGGCGGTCATTCGGATACCGTCGGCGGCTTCGCGGCGACGAACAAGAAAGAATTGCACGAGATCATCAAGTTCCACCAAAACGCGGTCGGCGGTGTGCCCGGGCCGTTCGATTGCTTCCTCACGTTGCGCGGCGTGAAGACGCTGGCTATCCGCATGCGCGAGCACGAGCGGCACGCGCGCGCGGTGGCGGCGTTCTTGCACGGGCATCCGGACGTGGAGCGCGTGTTTTATCCAGGTTTACCCGACCACCCCCAGCACGATCTTGCGAAGCAGCAGATGCGGGGCTTTGGCGGTATGGTTTCCTTCGAACTCAAAGGCGGCGCTGCGCGCGCGCGCGCGTTCGCTTCATCGGTGCGCATTTTCTCACTCGCTGAGAGTCTCGGCGGCGTCGAATCGCTCTTGTGCCATCCGGTTTCGATGACCCACGGATCCATCCCCAAGGAGATGCGCGAGATGCGCGGCGTCACCGAGAACTTGCTGCGCTTCTCAGTCGGCATCGAGGCGGAGTCGGACATCATCGCGGACATCGAACACGCGCTGGCTTTGTCGCGCGACGTCGTCCACCGGTAAAATCTTATTGTAGGAGGGCATCTGTACTAGGGCAACCGTACTAGGGCAAGCATCGCTTGCCCCTTTTTTTATCTATCTGTACGAGGGCAAGCATCGCTTGCCCCAAACAACAAATTGGTGTTGACGACGACTCTGTGGGGCCGACCTTTATGGTCGGCCGAGCCGATGCGTCACTCGTACTAGGGCAAGCACCGCTTGCCCCGGCTTATAAAAGCGCCCCGATCTCGCGCGCCGCAATTGCCACCGATTTCGCTATCTCGTCCAGCGCAGCATCATCGATATGCCGCGCGAAGCCGGCAACCCAAAGCGCGCCAACAGGTTCGTCATCGGGACCGACGATCGCCGCCGCCGCCGCGCGCATGCCATCCACGTACTCATCCACATCGATCGCGAATCCGCGTTCGTCTGCCCGGCGCACCGCAGCGCGATAGCGCTGGTTGTCGGTCAGCGTGCGGCGGGTGAAGCGCGGCAACTCCCGGCCGGCGAGAAATGCGTCGCGGCGTACCTCGGGCCACGCCGCAAGCAACGCTTTTCCAACCGCGCCGGCGAGGAGCGGAATCGAAGAGCCGACCCGCGCAGACACCGACATCGCGAGCGGCCCGTGAACCATGTCGACGATCGTCACCGCGTCTCGATGAGGGATGCCGAGAAACGACGTCTGGCCGGTTGTGCCGGCGAGCGCTTCCAACTTCGGTCTGGCCAGCGCACGGAGATCGACGCCCCCCGCCGATCGAGAAGCCAACAAGTGCAATCCTCGGCCGATGCGATAGCGCCGACTGCCGTTGCCGGCTTCGATCATGCCGAGAGCAGCTAGGGTCGTCAGCAATCCGTGAACGGTGCTCTTGCCGATGTCGAGACGTCGGGCCAGTTCCGATACGCCCAGCGGCTCGACGGAGTCGGCCAGCGCCTCAAGAACTCGAAACGCTTTGACGACGGCCGGCACGAGCGCGTGCTCCGATTTGTCGGCGAGAGCTACCGCTGGCATGCCGTTCTCCTGGGTGAACATCGTCGCGGGGTTGGCGAGCTAATTGACATGCGCCTGCTCGGTTCGGCCGACCAACAAGGTCGTCCCCACAAAGAGAGCGGCGCCGACATGAAATGTGGGGCCGATGTTTATCATCGGCCGGCCGACCATGAAGGTCGGCCCCACAGATGGGCAAGCGATGCTTGCCCTCCCACAGGGTCTGGCTACAGGTCCTCGATCCAACCCGCGTTTTTAGCCGCAAGGAGCAGGTAGCGCATCTGCAATTCGATGCGCGCGGGATCGTCGATGAGGCGGTCGTCTTGCAGCGCGCGTATCACGGTGTTGCGACGTATCACGTGCTCGCCTTCGATTGGCTTCGGATTGTTGAATCGCTCGCGCAACGTGATGCGCATCATCGCCCGCACGCCACCTTCATTCAGGAAGAACAGGGGATCGAGGCCCATCGCGTAGTCGACGTCGGTGAACATGCCGCATCGATGGAGAAAATCAAGCGGATCGAGCTTGAGTGCCAAGCACAGACGCGCCATGTCACCGATCTTCGGTGCCTCGCTGCCGTCCGCGAGTATGGCGTTCACATCGGCAACTTCGAGACCAGCCGCAGCAGCCGCCGCCTCGACAGACAACGACTGTTCACGGAACAATTCGGCCAGTCCGGCCGCGAATCGGGAGGTTCGCTCGCTCATCCGTCGCGGGATTCGCGGGGTGCCGCAAGGTCGCCCTCCGAAGCGCGCATAATCCAAGCTATCCACCACAAACAGCGAATCGTTTCCGGAGGTATTCGTGCTTTTTGAATCCGAAGCGCAGGCGGCGATGGACACTGCCGTCGCGCGAGGCGCAGTCTATGCCGACGTGCGGTTCGGCATCGTGCGCGACGAGCATCTCGAGGTGCGCAACGGCGTTGTCAATGGCTTCAGCGATTCGGAGAGCCGCGGTTTCTCCGTTCGCGCGCTGGTAGATGGCGCGTGGGGGTTTGCATCGAGCGCGTCGATGGACAAACGCGAGGTCGACCGCATCGCCGCGCTGGCCGTCGAGGTTGCGCGAGCGAGCGCGACGGTTAAAGCCGAAGGCATCGAATTGCTGCCTGCCGGCAAACAGGTCGGCACATTCAAGACGCCGTTTGAAATCGATCCAAACGACGTTTCGGTGGACGAGCGCATCAAGTTCCTTCTCGACGTCGAAGCCGAAGTGCGAGCGGCCAAGGGCGTCACAGTCGGGCGCGCGTGGATGGACGCCTGGCGCACGACGAAAGAATTCGCGAGCACGGAAGGCAGCCGCATCTCGCAAGAATTGCTGCAGTGCGGCAGTGCGTGCGAGGCGCTCGCGGTGGGCGAAGGCGACGTCCAAGACCGTCTTTTTCCCGGCACGTGCGGATTGTATCAAACGGGCGGATACGAGATCGTCAAGAAAGCCGACCTGCCTTCTAACGCGCGCCGCATCGGACAAGAAGCGGTCGCGCTGCTCACAGCCGAGCAGTGTCCGAGCGGCACGATGGACGTCATACTCTCGGGCGATCAAGTATCGCTGCAGATCCACGAATCCATCGGCCACGCGCTCGAGCTCGACCGCGTGCTCGGATGGGAAGCGAATTTTTCCGGCACCTCGTTCGCCACGCTCGACAAATTAGGCAACTTCAAATATGGCAGCCCGATCGTGAATGTGGTCTGCGACATGACGTGCCCGCTCGCATTCGCCACGCACGGGTTTGACGATGAAGGCACGCCGGCCGCGTCTGTCTATCTCATCAAAGACGGCATTCTCGTCGGCTACATGGCCGGTCGCGACACGGCCATGGCGGCCAACGTCGACCTGTGCGGCTGCGTGCGCGCAGAGTACTGGGGCCGCCTGCCGATGATCCGCATCGGCAACGTGAATCTGCAGCACGGCACGACGCCCGAAGCCGAACTTTTCGACGGCATCAAAAACGGCGTCTACATGGAGAGCAATCGGTCGTGGTCCATCGATGACAAGCGCCTGAACTTTCAGTTCGGGTGTCAGCTTGGTTACGAGATCAAGAACGGCAAGAAGGGGAAGATGCTCAAGAATCCCACGTACGCAGGCATGACCCCGAAATTCTGGGGCTCGTGCGATGCGATCGGCGACAAGAATTCATGGGTCGCGTGGGGCACGCCGAACTGCGGCAAGGGTGAACCCATGCAGACCGCGCGCTCGTGCCAAGCCGCGTCGCCGGCGCGCTTCCGCAACGTCGACGTCGGGGTGGTCGGCTATGACCGCTGATCTTGCCACCGACCGCGCCGCGGCCGACGCCGTTCTCGATATCGCGCTCGAAGAATCGAAGGCCGACGAGACCGAAGTCATCCTCACTTCCCAAAATCTCGCGCTCTCGCGCATCACGCATAACGTCATCCACGAGAATCTCATCGAGCGCGACCGCAGCATCAACATCCGCGTCGTCGTTCAAAACCGCGTCGGAGTCGCGTCCACGAACGAACTCGACCGGGAAGGCATACGGACCGCGGTGGCACGCGCGATCGAGATCGCGCGCGTCTCGCCGGCCGACGAAGAATTTCCGGGCTTACCAAGCTCGGGCCCCGCGACGCACGCCATGGAGTGGGCATACGACGAGCAGACGGCGGCGTTGACGCCGGCCGCGCGCGCCGCTGCGGTCGCCGACATCGTCAAGGTCATGGTAGGCCACAAGCTCACCGCCGCCGGCTACGTGTCCACGAGCAGCGGCAGCGTCGCGATCGCCAACACGAAGGGGATCAAGCAATTCTTTCGCTCGACCGACTCCGCCATCAACATCAAGGCGATGGGCGACGACTCGAGCGGCTATGCCGAAGGCTATTCACGCCGCTTTTCAGATCTGAACGCGGCGCGTCTTGGCGAAACGGCGGCCAGCAGAGCGGCTGCGGGCCGCAATCCCGGATCGGTCGAGCCGGGCGAGTATACCGTGATCTTGGAGCCGCCGGCGTTTCGCGAATATCTCGGCTACCTCTCATGGACGGGATTCGGCGCGATGCCGTTCTCGGAAGGCTCGTCATTCATGACCGGCCGCATCGGCGATCGACTCATGGGCGACAACATCACGATCGGCGACGATTTCGCGCATCCATCCGGCGCGGGCATGCCGTTCGACTTTGAAGGCGTAGCGCGCCAGCCTGTCACCCTCATCGACAAAGGCGTCGCAAGCGGCGTCGTCTACGATTCCTACTACGCGGCCAAGCTGAAGCACGCGAACACCGGCCATGCTCTGCCTGCGCCAAACACCTTTGGCCCATTGCCGCTGAACATAGTGCTGACGCCTGGCACGAAGAGCGCTGACGATCTCATACGTGAGACCAAACGCGGTCTGCTCGTGTGCCGCACGTGGTATATCCGCCTCGTCGACAAGCTTCAAACCATCATCACCGGCATGACGCGCGACGGATTCTTTCTCATCGAGGACGGTCAGATCGTGCGCGGATTGCGAAACATGCGCTTCAATGAATCGATCGTCGGCGCGCTCGGCCGCTGCGAGCTGGCGAAAGATCTCGTCCGGTCGGAAAGTCACGTGCTGCCCGCCTGCCGGATCGAAGGGTTCCGCTTTTCGAGTGGCACCACGTTTTAGGTGAGGATCTATCCGGGCGCCATGCTCGGCGCGGCTCTGCTGCTCGCGCTTGCCGCGTGCGGCGGCGGCTCCGGCTCCACGACGCCCGGACCCAATCCGAGACCGTCGCCCGGCGGATCCTCTCGCCCGGCACAAAACGGCGACACCTTTCACTATAACGGCACGCTCATCGAAACTTTTTGGCGTCCGGCGCAGCCGGGTCCGTCCAATGCTCCGTCGCCAGTGCCGACGAGCACGACGAGTTGGACGGTCGACAACGTCGCGACCGTCAAGACGAACACGACATTTCACGGCACGACCGGGCTGACCGACTTTGGCGAGACCGAAGTCGATGCGGGTTTGCAAACCATCACGACGCTCACCGATGACTACTTCCAATTTCCCTCCGGCGGCGCCGGGCCACTCATCGAGAACGGCTATCAATCGCTCGACAGCAATTTCGTCTTGAACGACGTGCAGCGCGGTGCGGGCAACGGCGTGGTGGACATGCTGCCTGAGACCGGCGGCAGCACGTGGACCAATAACGCACGGCTGACGACGGCCGAAACAGATCCCGATGGCCAGACCTCAAACCGGCTCGTAAACGACGACGGCTCGTACAGTGAGACCGACAGCTTCCCAGATGGCACATCCTCATCGGCGTTTTCGAACGCGGATGGCTCAGGATTGTACAAAGTTCTGAAAGGCTCGCCGATCGAGACCGACTACACCTACGCCGCGCCCGCAGGCGGCCAAATCGCGATCACGGTCACCGAGCCCGGCGCGTCGCCGCAGCCCTCCCCGATCGTCTTCACCGTGCCGGATTGGCTGCCCGCCGGCGGATTGGCAAGCGATGCATACTTGGACAATGGTCTCGTGACTATTCCGGCGGCGTGCGTGCTGCCCGTCACGTTTGGCGCGCAAGGCAGCGACATCGCCGAGCACCACACTTCGGTAGACCCGATATTCGGTACCGTAGACAATACGGTCGTGCACACGTACGTCGTGCAGGGCCGCGGCGTCGCGTGCGTCACGCGTGCCGATGTGCTGACCGCGTTCTACGACTTCAGTGGCCAGAACGGCCTCGCGTTTTTCGAGGGTAAGCCGATACAATTCACAGTCATCGACGAGACCATCGGCCTGCAAAGCGAAACGGTGCTCGCGAGTGGCGAACGTCGACCGGCCCAACTGGTCGCGCGCGGCGCAGCCCGTTTGGTGGACGCAGTACGCATGCATTCGGCAAAAACGATGCAGACCACGGTGCGGCGCGCACGCGCGGCCGATACCCGTCCATTCAGCGCGCGGTCATCCGCCCGTAGAACGCACCCATCATGACAACGCCTCGGATCGCGGCAGCATTGGTCGCGGCGATCGGCCTCGGCGCCTTTTCAACGCTCGCGTCCGCGGCGTCCTCAGTGACGTTGCCCGTTGCGCACCGGGTGATATCCGGGCCGGCGCTGGGCATTCAATACGATTCAGATGCGCTTGCCGGCGCGCGCTTCACCGGCCGCGCGCATCTGGGCACGCTTGGCATAGACGTGATCGTTCCCTTGCGCGATGAACAAGGGCTGCTCGATTTTGCAAGGCTCGTGAACGATCCGTCGTCGCCGGTATACCGGCACTTCCTCACGCCGGCACAGATCGGTGATAGCTTCGGCGCCGCGCTATCGGACTACAACGGTGCTTTCAACTATTTCGCCAAAGCAGGACTCGCCGTGCAGAGCTGGCCGCAACGCGGTGCGCTGCGCATATTCGGCGGCCAAGCTCGCTTAGAGGCGGCGCTTCATACGTCGTTTGGCGTCTATACCACCGGGAACCGGACGTTCTTCGCACCGATGTACAAACCGACGGTCGACGCAGGCGTGCACATCGCAGGGGTCGCGCGAATCGTCACGCGCCGCAGACTGCACAACCCGATGATCGTCGTGACGCCGCCGATCCACGTCGCGGGCGGCCTAGGCAACAACTTGCTTTTAGGCTACTCACCTTGGCAGCTTGCGAGCGCCTTCGACTACACGGGTGCGTACAACACCGGCATAACCGGCCGCGGCATCACGATTGGGATCATCGGCACCGGGCCGATGTCGACGGCGGACGTTCCGGCATATCGCGGGCTGTACGCGGTCCCCGGAACCGGCACGGTGAAACAGGTGAACGTGACCACCGTCTGTCCGGTGTGCAGCACCGGGCTGCAAACGCCGCCGCCGGTGACGCCGCCTTGTCAGCAGACGGATCCGCCCGATTATAACGTCTGCAATCCGGAAGACATCGAAGCGCAACTCGACACCGAGCAGTCGTCCAGTTTGGCGCGCGATGCAAGCGTGCTCTTCTACCTCGCCTACAATCCGAATGAATGCTACACCGCCGGACGGTGCACGAACGATCCGCCCACGCCGGCGCTCGGCATCGGCGAGGTCGACGACGAATTGCAGCAAGCCATCGCGGACAATGCGGCCGACGTCGTCAGCCTCAGTGCCGGCGGCGGAGAGCCGGACATCGCGTCGCCAAACAATCCGATCTTGCACCCGGACGGGACCGGACTCGAACCCGACGAGTTCGCCATGCTCGCCGCTGAAGGAATCGCGACGTTCTTGGCGTCCGGCGATACCGGTGCGGAAGGTTGCCAAAGCGACGGCGTCCGCGCGACGCAAGACTTGCTGTGCGTCTCTTATCCGGCCAGCGATACGAACGTGAGCGCAGTCGGCGGCACCACGACGCCGATCTTGCCGGACGGCCGCCTCGGTGGGCCGATCACGGCATGGGGAGTGCAGACCGGCTTGCTCGGGAGCCGCGGCGCCACAGGCGGCGGTCTGTCGGTCGTGTTCGCGCGGCCTGGATATCAGAACGCGCTCACCGGAATCGTCGGCACGGCGCGCGGCGTTCCCGATATCGCGCTCAACGCCGATCTGATCACCGGCGATGCGGTCGTGATCGACGCATTCGATCCGAACTCTGTGGCGCTCGGTGCCGTGGGCGGCACGAGCGCGGCTGCGCCCGATGCAGCGGCGATGTGGGCGCTGGTCTTGCAGGCGTGCAGACTCAATTCGCAATGCGGGTTTGGGCCATCGTCGCATCCATACCGGCTCGGCAATCCAAACGTGATATTTTACAAGCTCTATGGTTTGCCGAGCTACGCGCAGACAGTCTATGATGTCACGTACGGCAATAACGCCGTATTCAACTTGACCAACCCGAATCAGCTCGATCCCGGCTACAATGCGCTGACCGGCTACGATCTCACAACGGGGATCGGCGTGCCGTTCGGGAGCGCGCTCGTGAAAGTGGTCACCGGGATCTAAGCGATTTCTTAGTGCGTCCCTCCGCGAGGGCGAGCCAAGCCGCCAGCGTTGCGAGCTTCTCGTCTTGACGCCAGGGCGAGCCCAGTGGCCGGCCCAGTTCGTTCAACGTTCGTCGCAATTGTTCCGAGCTTATCCCGAACACCGCGGACCCGATCTCGAGCGCCTACTTTTCCACGATTCCCGAAACCTGCAATCCTAAATGCCGGCTTGCGACATTGAGCGCCTCGCGGAAAAATTTACCTTCCGCCGTGTGCAACATGGGATGCGACGCGAGCGCCGCGGCAAGCGTGGCAGGCGAACGTCCGGAACCGAGCAGGTTGCCGCAGGCGACCACCACGTGACCACGATCGGACAAATCCTTGACGACCGCGCGAAGCTCTCGCTTTGCCATCGCGTTCGTGGCGCTGGTGCATAGCGCGATAAACCTTGCGGCGGCCGTCTTGTTCAGCTCTGCCGCCGCATGAAAAGGCTGCATGGAGCCCGGCGTCTCGGGATCGGCGAGCGCGATTCTTTTCCGCTCGATCACCGACGGTGCGTGGACCGGAACCTTGAGGGCGACCACCGTCGCCCATCCGGAATGGGCGCGAAATCCGAGCGTCGTGCGAATTCTCTTGCTCAACTCAGGTCTATCGTACGACCCGCAAAGAGCGTCACATATTTGGCGGTTTCCTGTAAGCAAGGTAGGTCCCGAGAATGACGGCCACGAGCGAAGTAACGGCGACATAGTCTAAAGCCACAGTGGTAGACGCAACCACTCCATCCAAATGCCGGGCCGCTTCCCTCGACAAGCGACGTAATAAAGAGCACCGCGCCCAAGCCCGCGAGTGAGCATCCGCGGGCCTCATCGCGAAACTTTAAGTCCGTTGGCGTCCTTTCGTTGACTCGTCGAAACGTTCTGGGCCGAAAATCTTTTTACGGCGACGGACTCGGCATGGGCTGCGGAGGCAATGGCTTGCGTGGCTCATTGGTGAGCATCGGTATCGGACGAACGAGCGGCGTGCGCACGCTTGTGGACATGCCGATCGATTGCGCGATCTTCAGCGCATCGTTTGCGACTGCGCTCGCGCCGCCGCACGTGAGATCGCCCGAACGCGAACCCTTCCACCACACGAACAACGATGAGCCGAACGACGAACTCTTCATGCAATCCGATGCGCCCCGAGCGGTCAGCGGCATGGCGGCTTGAGCGTCTTTGAAGAACTGTGCCGCGAGCGACGGTGGCAACTCGACCTTCGCGCGCCGCGATCCGTTGATGTACTCTGCGTCGCCTGACTGCTGCACGACGATGCGATAACCCAGCGTGTTGGTGGATCCGGTGTCCAAGATGACCGCCGAGTCCTTGGGCACCGGCAGATAAGGGACGAGCGGCGCGGCGGACGCCGCAGCGGGCGCCACGAGCAGGAGGGCGATAATCAGCTTCTTCATGACTGCGAAACGCTGGCCGAGGGGTTCACGTTTCGGATTATACCATATACGACTTCGGCGGATCGGTCATCGTCAGGATCTCACGGCCGGCGCCGAACGCGGCGATATCGCTTGGTGTCTTGCCGTCTGCGACTAGCTCGCCCAAAATGCGCCCGATGACCGACGCGAACTTAAACGCGTGTCCGGCGCCGATCGCAAACGAAATGTCGGGGTGGCCGGGAACGGTGTCGATCACAAAATCGCGATCCGGCGTAAGCGTATAGAGACACGTCTTCGTATAGATCACTGGACCGAGCGCCGACGGGAGATAACGCTGCAAGAACCCTTCGACGCGCGCGAAGTTTTCCGCATCAGGTTCGAAGGTTCGCGTGTCGGCGTCCACGGGTTTGCCGCCGGCGTCTTGCGCCACTTTCGGGCCGGCCTCGCCGAAAACGGGGAAGCCGTAGAACGACGGATCGTCCATCCAAATCCACACCGGAAACCGGCCGGGCGCGAACGCCGATGGATCGGGCGCCGCAAAATACGTCACCTGTTCTTTTGTGATCTCGAGCGACATGTGGATATCGAAATTGGCGAGCGCGCGATTGGTCCACGGACCTGCGGCGATCACAAGCTTGCCGCAGCGGTAGGTCGTGCCGCCGGCGCTGACCTCGATCTCGCCGCCGTGGTCGGTGATCCGCTCGACCGGCGCGTTGTCGCGCAAGACCGCGCCATGGGCACGCGCCATCTTGCGATGAGCATCGTTCGCTCGCGCCGCCATTGCGATGCCGCTCTCGGCTTGGAATAGCCCTTCGATGTCGTCGGTCAGCGTGAATTGCGGCCAACGCCGCATGATCTCGCGCGAATCGAGCCGCTCGAACGGCACGTCGCACGCCGTCATCGCGTCGGCGTAGCCTTGCAGCGGAATCGCCCCCGCGCGCGGGCCGAGATCCAAGCCGCCGGTCTTGAGCACGAGTTGCGATTCGCTTTCCGCTTCGAGAGTGGCCCACGATTCGTACGCCCGCTTCGCCAAACGGACGTAGTTCGGCGCATGATATGACAGCCGGATGATGCGCGAGTGGTCTTGCGACTCGCCGCGCACGTGGCCAAGTTCGAACTGTTCGAGTCCGAGCACCGTGACGGAGCCGCGCCTGGCCAACCAATACGCGGCGCCGCTGCCGATGCCGCCCAAGCCCAGGACGATGTAGTCGAAATCGCGCGCCACTAAGGGCCGAGCCGTTCGTTCACGTAGCGCCGGAGATCCAAGCTCCAGCGCTCCATCGGCGCGTAGTATCCATACTCCCACACGCGCGAGCCCATGCCGCGCTGCACGCTTTCGCAGATCTTCCAATCCTGGCGATTTGTGAGATCCCAAAACTCAACTGCGTCCGACGGGTCGAAGCTGGCTTTGCGTATCTCGTCGGGATGGAAGAGGAAGTCGCAGACGATCGTGGTCTCGAGCGGACCACGCGGAAAGACCGTGAAAGCTGCGACGTGATCGGCGGAGAGGCTCAGTAAGAAATTGGGATAGATCAGTTCGCCTTTGTGCCTCGTGCGTTCGTCGTCGTCGAGGCCGGCGAACAGCGCGCGGTCTGTCGTGCCGCTAAAGGTGAATGTGTACGCGCCTTCGCGATGGGGAATGCCGCGCTCCCAATCCAAGTCCGCCCCGCCTTTTTTCTTGAACGAAGGAACGAGCGCGGATAACTCCGGATGCACGCCGGCGCAGTGATAGCACTCGTTGTAATTCTCGAGCATCACTTTCCAGTTGGCTGCGATCTCGTACGTGATGGTGGCGCCGATGCGGAGCTCGGAAAGTGGATACCGCTTCAGCCGCTCGGGCACGCCTTCCAACTGCACGGCAAGCGTGCGTCCCTCGGCAGCCGCTGCTTCCGGTGTCAGATTCACGAAGACGAAGCCGCCCCAAACGTCGATGCCCACACGATGCAAGCCGAGCTCATCTTTGTGCAGGCCGTCCGCATCTTCGAGAAAAGGCGCGGTGCGCAAGCGGCCGTCGAATTCGTACGTCCACGAATGATATGGACAGCGGATGCCGCCTGCGAACGTGCCGCACGATTCTTCGGGGACGAGCCTGCTGCCGCGATGCCGGCAGACGTTGTAGTGCGCACGCAATGCGCCGTCCTTGCCTCGCACGATGATGACGCTTTCGCCGGCCACGCCGACACTTCGATAGTCACCCGGCACGGTGATCTGCTCGTCTCGGCATGCTAAGAACCAGTCGCGGAAAAAGATCCGTTCGCGCTCGCGGTTATAGATCGCGTCGTCGAAATAATATGCGCGCGGCAGAGTGCGCTCAAGACTGGCCGTATGAGGCCCGACGTGCGTATCCACGCACATTCGCTTACGGACGCAGCGGAGTGCGCCCTCTTTGGTCGGCGCGGCGGGGAAGGAGCGCTCCTAGGCTCTCCGAACATAAATGCTCGCGCCGAAGTGGCGAAATTGGCAGACGCGCAAGTTTCAGGTATTTGTGTCCGCAAGGACGTGCAGGTTCAAGTCCTGTCTTCGGCACCATCTCCTAACAAATGCTGGGTCGATCGCTCGTAGTATCGGCCGTCCCCTTATTAAAAGAAAATGAACCGACAGTTTGGGCCGCTTGATTGGGCCCGGCTATATCGGCATTAGGAAAATCGGCCCCATACGTCGTGGCGTCGCACACTGTGACGTCCGGCTGACGGGAAAACGGTCCCGCTCGCGCAGAAGCCTTGCGGCCCCGGCATGGATGCCGAGGCCGCATTGCTGTTGCGCTTCACAGCGCGAGGGGAGACTTCATGTCGTCAACGCTCGATCGATCCGCGGCGCAGGCGTCGCGCAACGTCTGGGAGATGGCGCAGGCGCAGTTGGACGATGTCGCCACGCTCATCGGTCTGGACTCCGGTATTCACGCGTATTTGCGCGTCCCCAAGAGAATCCTCACGGTTTCAGTGCCGTGCGAGATGAGCGACAGGTCGATCCGCGTGTTCGAAGGCTATCGCGTGCAGCACAACATGTCGCGCGGACCTGCGAAGGGCGGCATCCGGTTCCATCCCGACGTCACGCTCGACGAGGTCAAGGCCCTTGCGATGTGGATGTCTTGGAAATGCGCGCTGGTAAACATTCCGTTCGGCGGCGCAAAAGGCGGCATCATTTGCGATCCTAAAAATATGGACATGCGCGAGCTCGAACATCTCACGCGCCGTTATACGAGCGAGATCTCCATCATCATCGGCCCCGAGCGCGACATCCCCGCACCCGACGTCTATACCACGCCGCAGATCATGGCGTGGATCATGGATACGTTCTCCATGCTGCGCGGCTATTCGATTCCCGGCGTCGTCACGGGCAAGCCAATCGCGATCGGCGGATCGCTCGGCCGCGACAAAGCCACGGCGCGCGGGTGCATGTTCGTCGTCGACGAAGCGCTGAAAGAATTGGGCATGGAGCAAGCGGGCGCGCGCGTGGCCATTCAAGGTTTCGGCAACGCCGGATTGCACGCAGCCGAACTCATGCAAGACGCCGGGTACAAGATTGTCGCAGTGTCCGACAGCCACGGCGGCATCGCCAACGACAAGGGACTCGACGTCAAGAAACTCGTCGCATACAAAGCCGAAACCGGTTCGGTGACTGGCTTTAGCGGCGGCGCTGCGGCATCGAACAAAGACGTGCTTGAATACGAGTGCGAAGTGTTGATCCCGGCCGCGCTTGAGAAAGTCATCACCGCCGAGAACGCGCCGCGCATCCGCGCCAAAGTGGTTGCCGAAGCGGCGAACGGCCCCACCCTGCCCGAAGCAGACGACATCTTGTTCGATCGCGGCATCATGGTGCTGCCCGATATCTTGGCGAACGCCGGCGGCGTGACGGTTTCGTATTTCGAGTGGGTGCAAAACCTTCAGGAGAACTTCTGGGAGGAGAACGAGGTCAACGACCGCCTCAAGCGCATGATGGTCCGCGCGTTCCGCGACACCTACGATCGCGCGAAGCAGCACAAGATCAACATGCGTCGCGGTGCATACGTGTTGGCTGTCGGCCGCGTTGCGGAAGCCACCATGCTGCGCGGCGTGTATCCGTAGGGGCCACAAGGGGAAAGCGAACGGGGCGCGCCTAACCACAGCCGCCCCGACTTTGGGCGAGGAGGACATAACTGCATGGCGTCTTCTCCGAAGATCGGCGTTGTCGGCGTTGGACGGATGGGTTCCAACATCGCGCGCCGTTTGAAAGACACCGGCTTCAGCGTCGCTGCCGTGTACGATGCACGCCCTGAGTCGGCCGGCGCGCTCGCGGCGGAGATCGGCGCCGAGGCTGCGCGCACGCTGGCCAGAGTCACCGAACTTTCCGACGTCATCATCACGGTCGTCACCGACGACGCGGCCATGCGGAGCATCTTCGCGGAATCGGGCGCCTCGCTGTTGGACGGCGCCGCCGGCAAGGTTTTCATCAACTGCGCCACCATCACGCCCGATGTGCACGTCGAAGTCGAGACGCTCGCAAAGGCGCGCGGCGCGCAGTCGCTTGAAGCCTGCATGGCCAGCTCGATTTCGCAAGCCCGAGACGGCACGCTCTACCTCATGTGCGGCGGCGAACGATTGACGTTCGATCACGTCAAACCCATCCTCGACAAGATGAGCTCGTCGCTGCGCTATGTGGGACCGGCAGGCCGGGCCGCAAAAGTCAAAGCGCTTGTCAACATGGTCATGAACATCAACACCGCCGGGCTCGCCGAAGGACTTGGATTAGGCGAAGCCCTTGGATTGGATCTCACGATGCTCCGCGAAATATTCGCGCAGACCGGCGCCAATTCTCGGGTTTTGGAAACCGACGGCGAGGACATGCAAAACCACGATCATGCATGTTATTTCTCTGCCGCGCACGCGGCGAAGGATTCGGGGATCGCGCTCGAGCTCGGGCGCGAGGCCGAACTCGATCTTCCCGTCGCGGCCGCATCGAAACAGCAATTCGACGCGATGTGCGCGGCTGGGTTGGGAGAACTCGACAAATCGGGCATCGCAGAACTGACGTTCAAATCGCGGCGCGCCGTCGCGTCCAAGAACTGACGACGCATTTCGCTTCACTCGCTCTCTACTATTGGAGGTCTCTCTGAAATGGCTACCGCAACCGACACCAAATACATCCCCATCATCAGCTCGTCGACGGTCGGACCGCTCGGCGCCATGCACCTGCCGCGGCTATGGACGAAGCTCACACTCGGCAACGCGGGCATGTTGCCCGACGGCCATGACTATTGCGGCAAAGGCTTCGATCAGATGACGATCTCCGACTTGGGCCTCGAACGCGAGAAAGTGATCGAGTTCGTCAAGACCACGAAGCCCACGTACGTCCAATTCGAGGCCTGGGTAAAGGCCAACGGCAAGACCGATGCAGACACGATCAAGAAACACAACGACGCTGTGAAGGGTTATATCCACGGCGACGACACGGTCAAGCGCATCCAAGGCGACATCGGCTTGACCGGCTCGGACGTCAAAGACGCAGTGACGCTGAACATCCTCGAGGATCTTCACGACCTGCACGTGATGGCCGCGAAGTAACGAACGACCCTTTGTTTCTGAGGGCCATCGTACTAGGGCAAGCATCGCTTGCCCATTTTTTTGTTCCCGTACTAGGGTGAGCATCGCTCACCCCACCTTTTTAAGAGAACTATCTTTGACTATCTAGGAACGCCGTCAGATCCGCAACGAACCGTTCGAACGCGGTGCGATGCAGATTGTGGCCGTGATCGGGATATTCGTGCACCGTTACGTTCACGCCGCCGGTGGCACGCAGCACGGCTACATCGTCGTCGGACATGACCGATTCGCCCGGCTGCGCTGCGAATACGAGCAGCGGTTTAGGGTAGGCCGCAACGTCGCTGAGAATATTCCACCCGCCCTCTTCGACCCGGTTATCGCTGCCGAGGCGCGCGATGGGTTCGGCGGTCATGTGCCGCACGGCGTGCATCTTCCCTTCGACATCGATCGCCGGCCACTCCGCGAGACGGCCGCGCAGATCTTGCGCCAACTCGTCGAACGGTTTGGCGAAGTCGGTCTCGGCGTCATCCAAGTATTCGCGGCGCCACGTATCGGGCAAGACTCTGAGCACCGGATCGATTGCGACGACGGACTTCGCGAGCGAATCGAATCCTGCCAATATCACGATCGCGCCGCCCCACGAATGACCGACGAGCGCCGCGATATTGCCGTCGATGTGTCCGGCGACCGCGCGTAGATCTGCGACGCCGCGTGCGAGCGTCATCGGCCCGTTGAACTCGGTCGAATCGCCGTGCCCGCGTTGATCGTACGCACAAATGCGATAACGGCCGGCGAATGTTTCAGCCAAGCGGGTCCACGCTTTTCGAGAACTTGTCATCCCATGCACGCACAGCAGCGCGGGTTCGTCTTGGCCCCACGTCTCGAGCGTGGTCGACGCGCCGTCGTCGAAATTGATGAGCTTTTCCATGGCGGGCGCGGTTCGCGCGCGAAGCGCAGGGACCTCCAGCGCGGGCGCGCAAGGTGCCAGCGTGCCGTTTGCTCAGGATGTCAAAGCCGGGTTGTCGGCATCGCCGAAACGGCTCTTACCGAAATATTTCTACGATGATCTCGGTTCGTCGCTCTTCGACGCGATTTGCCTTCTTCCCGAATACTATCTCACGCGAGCCGAAGATGAGATCCTCGACCGTCACGCGCGCGAAATCGTCGACGCGGTCGGCTCTCCGATAGACCTCATCGAATTGGGCAGCGGCAGCGCGATCAAAACGCGCCGCATCATAAGCGCAGCGCTCGAACGCCAGCCCACACTTCGTTACCGGCCGATCGACATCTCGCCGTCGGCGTTAAAAGCTAGCTCTGAGGCGCTGTCGCGCGAATATCCGAATATCATGGTCGACGGCGTCGCCGCCGACTATCTCGAGGGCCTGAAGAGTATCTCGAGCAACGGCGACGTCCGCAGTATGGTCCTGTTCTTGGGCTCCAACATCGGCAATTTCGAACCGCACGACGCGGTCAACACCTTGCGCGCGGTGCACGAAGTGCTCAAAGACCGTGATGCGCTCTTGCTCGGCGCCGACTTGAAAAAGGATCGTGCGGTGCTCGAAGCGGCTTACGACGACTCTGAGGGTGTCACGGCGGCCTTTAATCTCAACGTGCTAGCGCGCATCAACCGCGAGTTGGGCGGAAAGTTCGACCTTCGGAAATTTGCACATCGGGCGCACTACAACGAAAGTCTCGGCCGGGTTGAAATGCATCTCGTCAGCCGGGAGGAGCAAACTGTGCCGATCGCGGCCCTTGGGATAGAAGTCCATTTCGATCGCGGCGAGACCATCCACACCGAATCGTCGTACAAGTACGATCGAGAACGGCTTGCCGATCTTGCCAGCCAGACCGGTTTTGAATTGACGAACACCTGGACCGACGCGGCCGGAATGTTCAGCAGCAACCTGCTCCGCGCCTAGTAAGTATCGTAGGAGGCAACTGTACTAGGGCAAGCATCGCTTGCCCAAAAAATGGGTGAGCGTTGCTCACCCTAGTACGGGTTGCTCACACAAAAAAACGGGGCAATCAACGTTTGCCCTCCTACGGGTTTTCAATTCAATGTGCGGCGCGGCGCTCCACCATGCGCAGGCCGCCGTCAACGATGAGCGCCAGCGCGACGCACGTGATCGCACCGGCGATCGCCTTCGGCAGATTATCTTGATCAATGCCGGCTAGGATGAGCGTCCCTAGTCCGCCGGCATCGACGAGCGCGCCGACGGTCGCGATCGAGATCACCGCTGCCGACGCGATGCGCACCCCGCCGATGATCACAGGTAGCGCCTGCGGCAGCTCCACTCGCCACAACACTTGGGCCGTGCTCATCCCCAGACCGCGCGCCGCGTCGACGACTGCCGCATCGACCGACGTGATGCCCGCCGTCACGTTCGTCACCATGATCATCAGCGCGTAGAGCGCGAGGCCACAGACCGCCGGAGCAAAGCCGAGGCCTAGGAACGGCACGAGCATGGCGAACAGCGCGAGACTCGGAATGGTGTAGATCACGTTCAAAACACCAAAGACGGGTAAGCGCAGTCCGGGCACGCGCGCCGCCGCCACGCCCAGCGGCAATGCGATGGCGAAAGCCGCGGCGAGCGCAGCGCCGCTCAATGCTATGTGCTGACCAAGTGCGGCGAACACGACATCCGGATGGCCGAACAGGTACGACACAGCGTTACGCGCGCCGCGCCGCAGCGAGCACGCTCGCAACGGTCACGACACCCAGCGCAGCCCCTGCATCGTCTTTCACTTCGAGCGCACTCGCGCCGTCGAGAAGCAAAGCAAGTGCTTCGCCGAGCGTGGCTTGCGCCGCGATCGAGGAAAGTCCGAGCTGGTTGCCGGACGACGTATGATCGATGGCCGAGTTCACCCGCAACGCGCGCAGCCGCCGCACGATATCGCCCGCGCCGACAAGCTCGGCCACGAACGGCGTCGCAGGCCGCGCAAGGATTTCCGTCGGCGTCGCGCATTGCTCCACGTGCCCGTCGCGCATGATGATCACGACGTCGGCCAGCCGAAATGCTTCGTCGACGTCATGGGTCACGAACAGCACCGTCTTGTGCAGTCTCGCTTGCAACGCGGCGATCTCGTCTTGCAGGTGCGTCCGCTCGATGGCGTCGACTGCGCCGAATGGCTCGTCCATCAAGAGAATTGCGGGATCGGCCGCGAGCGCCCGCGCAAGGCCGATGCGCTGCTGTTGCCCGCCCGACAACGCTCGTGGCCGCCGCGTGCGGTACTCATCCGCCGGAAGGTGGACAAGTTCGAGCAATTCGTCGACGCGAGCCCGTATGCGGTCGCTATCCCAACCCAGTAGACCGGGAACGATCGCAACGTTTTCGGCCACGGTCATGTGAGCGAACAAGCCGACGTTTTGGATGACGTAGCCGATCCCGCGGCGCAGGCGAACCGGATCGGAAGAAGCGACATCCTCGCCGTTGACATATATCGCGCCGGAGCTTGGCGTCACCAGTCGATTGACCGTCCGCAGGAGCGTGGTCTTTCCACAGCCAGACGGACCGAGCAGGACGATGAATGCTCCGCGCCTGACATCGAGCGATACGCCGTCGACTGCCGGCCTGCTCGCGCCGTCGAATCGTTTGACGACTCCATCGAAGCGGACGGCGGGAACGGAATCGCTCACCTACGTCGTTGCCGGATTCGCAAGGACCTGAGTGACGAAATCGCGCGCGACATCGGCCGGTTCTTCCTTGTTGCCGTCGACGCGCCAATTCAGGCGGCGCATCGTCGCATCGGTGATGAACGGGCTGAGGGCGTTCAAAGCGCTCGGGATCTTCGGGAACTGCGTGAGCGTGTTCGTGCGGACGACCGGCGCCACCTGATACGGCGGAAAGAAATGGCGGTCATCGTCGAGGACGACGAGTTTGTCGGCGTCGATCTCACCATCGGTGCCGAACGCGAGCGCGACATCGACATCGCCGGCGAGCAGTGCTTTGTATTTGAGTCCGAGCGCCGTGATCTTCACCGACGCGAAGTGAAAGCCGCCGTAAGCGCGCTGCAAGCCCGGCAGGCCGTCCGGGCGCTCGATGAATTCATGGCCGGCGCCAAGCCGCAGGCGCGGCGCCAGACGGGAGCATTCCGAAAGCGTGCGCAGTCCATATTTGGCAGCGACGGCCTGCGTGGTGGCGAGCGCTTGCATGTCGTTCATCGGCGCTGGATCGAGCCACGTCATGTCGTATTGCCGGATGTACGCCGCCTTGACCAAATCGAACACCTTGCGCCGGTCGCTCATCGGCGCTAATTTTAGTTGCACGACCAACGCGGTGCCGGTGTATTCCGGGTAGAGATCGATCTCGCCGCGCTGCATGGCTTCCATCGCGATCTGCGTGCTGCCCAGATTGAGCCTGCGTTCGACGTTGTATCCGGCGCGCTCCAACGCGAGCGAATACATCTCGCCGAGCAGCAGTTCTTCGGTGAAATTCTTCGATCCGACCTTGATCACGGAAGCGGGCTTCCCGCCGCAGCCGGCCGGGATCAGAGCCGCCGCCGCGAGAACGCGGAGCGCGGCGGAGCGCGTCATCATCTGCGAGGCCATATCGTCGATCCTTTCATCGGCGCGCCGCCGCCAGACGTTCGCCGCCCGCGAACGCGGCCGCCGCCGCAAGCGCGAGCGCCGCAGCGGCAAGCGAACCCACGAGCAGCTCCGCCGGTTCGTTCAATTCAAGACCCGCGACGATGATGTCGCCAAGCCCGCCGGCGCCGATGAGCGTTGCCAGCGTGGCCGACGCGACGACTTCCACGGCAGCCACCCGCAAGCCGGTGAGCACGACGGGCAGGGCCAGCGGCGTCTCGACGCGCCACAGCACTTGGGCGCGGGTCATGCCCATCGCGCGCGCGGCTTCGACGGCACTTGCATCGACGCTGCGATACGCGACGTCGGTATTCACAAGCACCGGGGGACACGCGAGCACCACGAGCGCCACCAGCGCGCTTGCGAATCCAAGCCCGAGCCACGGCAGCACGAGCGCAAGGATGGCAAGACTTGGGATGACGCGCACGGCATTCACGGCTGCAATGGCGGCGCGTCCCCATGCATGTCGCGACGCGAGCACGCCGAGCGGAAGACACACCGCAGCCGCCGCGCCGAGCGCGGTCGCGCTCAGCGCGAGATGTTCGCGGATCGCGGTTTGGATGGAGCCTTGATGCGTGACCGCAAATGCCCAAGCTTGGGCGATCAGATGCACGACGCGCCCACGTTCTGCGGGGCGTCGAGCGCGGCCTGGCGGATGGGCAAGCGATGCTTGTCCTAGTACGGTTGAAAAGGTGGGGCAAGCGATGCTTGCCCTAGTACAGATCGACAAGAAGATGGGGCAAGCGATGCTTGCCCTCCTACAGATCGATAAAAGATGGGGCAAGCGATGCTTGCCCTAGTACGGTTGAAAAGTCGGCCCCTACAAAAATTTGGCTACGCGGGCTCTGCCGTGTGCGAAAAAGGCTGGACGCCGAATTTGCGACCGTGTTGTTCTTCGGCGACGTATTGCGCGATGGCGAGCTTGACTTCTGAACGCAGGTCGACGAAACGCAGTCCGTAACGCGATTGATAGCCGCTCTGCTGGCGCTGAACGTAGACGACTTTTGCCAGCTGCTCGAATCGGACCGCGGATGAGAGGTGGGCATTGAGGACGACGCTATCGCCGGAGCGCATCCGGAGCGCCGTGCGCACGCATGCGCCGCCCGATGAAAGGTCCTCGAGAAGCGCCGGCTGATCGTTGAGTGTGGACGTGGCGCGCAGCCGCACGGGATGGCTGACCATCAGCCGAGGCATCCGGCGCGGGTTACCGCGCTTGCTGCTTCTCCGGTTGGCGAAGACCTTGAGTATGGAGTCGAAAAGCGACATGGGCACGAATCCGTCTGTAGACTTTGAGACAAAGGTGACCTCAATCATACTTTCGGCCATTAGGGGCTGTCAAGTTAGCGGGCCCATTTGACTGCGAAACCGGCCTTATCGGCCCAACGTTGCCGATAATATATGTAATGGCAGCCCCCCGCCGGGCGAGGCCGGCCGCACAAGCGTCCGCGCCCATCGTTCTCACATCACCGTCCCGCGAATACACACAGAACGGTCTCGTCGACTCGTTGCGCGGCCTTGTCGCGCTCGCATCGCAGACCGAGAACTGCGCGCGCGTTTCCCTCATTTCGTCGATCGAACTCGACTCGCAAATAATACGCATCGCGGCGGTTCGCGGTGTCTCCGTCGACGATTCATCGCCCTTCATACCCGCTGAAACCCGTGCATTGGATCTCGCTCGCAAGACGTGCGAAGCGACCACCACCCGCAGTCTTGCCACCGCACCGATCACCGTCGCAGGCATCTGTGTGGGCGCGGTGTGCCTCACCGCAGCGGCGCCGGCCGCGGGAGCGGTGGCGACGGCGTCGTTTGCTGCACGCGCGCAAGCCGTCGCGGCGCAGGCCGCTGCGCTCTTCGAACTGCAGCACGCGCGCGGCACCGAATCCGCGAACAAAGACGTTTTTCTGCGCATGGACAGCGACGAAGCGATCCGGCGATTCAACGATCAACTGAAGGGCGTGAACGACGTGAGCGCCGCATTGAATGGCGCCGCCGATCTGAGCGCCGTACTTCCCGCCACGCTCGTTTCCGTTCTCGATATCCTCGACGCCGACGGTGCGGTGCTGTGGCGTTACGATGCAGCGCACGACGAAGTATCGGTCGTGACGCGCGCGGGAATCGCCCCGACGGATACACGCTCGCTCGACCGCACCGTCGGCGCAGACAAACAGAGCGCCGTCGGACGCGCCGTCAGTTCCACCGAGAACGTGATCGTCAACGACATCGTCGCAAGCGATCTTCCCGCGCCCGTGAAAGCGATCTGGAAGCTGCTCGGCGTGACGCAGCTCGTCGCGCTGCCGCTCATGGATCGCGGCCGCGTCGTCGGTGCGCTTGAACTCGTCTCACGCCGCAAGCGGCTTTTCTCTTCGACCGATCTCGAAACCATGAGGCTCGTGCGGGGCCAACTGGCTTTGGCGTTCGGCCGCGCGATTTTGTTCGGCGAGATCCACGACCAAAAGTCGACGCTGGAGCAAGTGCTCGCAGGCACCGCTGACGGCGTGTACGTGACCGGTGCGGATGCAAAGTTTTCGCTTTGGAACGTCGCCGCCGCGCGCATCGCGGGCGCACCGGCGGACGAAGTGCTCGCGCAGGGCTACGGCGCGCTGAGCGGCGCCGACCGCCGCGGCCGCTCTTTGGAAGAATTGGACCGCAACGCGTTCGACGCGGCGAAGACCGACTCAGGCTCGCGGCAGACCGTGCAGAACTACGAAGTCTTCTTCGCAAAGACGTCACGTTGGGTGGCCGTGTCGGCGTCGCCGCTGCGCGACGCGTCGGGAGCGGTGACCGCCATGGTGCACGCGTTTCGCGACATCACGGCCGCGCGCGAGCTCGAACAATTAAAAGCCGACTTCATCAGCACCGTGAGCCACGAGCTGCGCACGCCGCTGACGTCGATCAAAGGGGCGACCGCCCTGCTCTTCGAGCAAGTCCCCGCGGACTCGGGCAATGCATTCGAGCTGCTACAGATGGTGCGAAACAATTCCGAGCGGCTCTTGCGCCTCATCAACGACTTGTTGGACGCGTCGAAAATCGAAGCCGGCAAACTCACCATCCGCAAGCAACCGTGCGACCCCGAACGCCTACTCGAGCGCGCGGTCGACGGCATGACCGGCTACGCCGAAGAGTATGGCGTGACGGTGACGACCGATTTCGCGCGCGGGCTGGCGCCCGTCGTTGTGGACCCCGATCGCGTGGAACAGATCATGTCGAACCTTTTGTCCAACGCCATCAAGTATTCGCATCGCGGCGACTCGGTGAGCGTGCGCGCACGCTCGGAAGGCGCGTACTTGCGCGTGGACATCATCGATACGGGCGTCGGAATTCCGTCGTCGGCCTTGCCGAGATTGTTCGAAAAGTTCTCACAAGTGGATCGCGGCGGACGCAACAGGCCCGGCACCGGTCTCGGACTCGTGATTTCCAAGGGCCTCATCGAAGCGCACGGCGGCAGCATCTCTGTGTCGAGCACCGAGGGCGAGGGCACGACGTTTACGTTCACGCTGCCATGCGCCAAGCGCGGCGCGGACCGTACCTAGGCGCTCTGCGGGCCTAATCCGGCGTTCGGACGACCGAGCACCGTGACGCTGCCGACGTTGCCGATGACGATGCGGCCGTCGAGCACGAACGAGTCCTGCGCGACACCGCGGCCCATCCGCTTGTAGCGCTGCGCGCGGCCGGCAAGACCGGCATAGGACGGCGCCGTCGTGCTGTTGGCGGTGATGCCGACGAGTGCGAGGGTCACCTCGGATGGTCCGGTCGACGGCTCATCGCTGAGCACCGCAAGATCACGTGAGACGTGCAAGGCCGCAATCCTGCGGTTGAATTGTTCGAGCACCGCTCGTCCGATGGCGTCGACGTGCTCTTCGGAGCACAACATCACGAAATTCACGCCGCCGATGTGACCGACAAAGCTTTGCGGGCCGTCGAGATCGCGACCGGCTTGCGCGAGGCAATCGGCAAGCGCGCGGATCACCTCGTCGCCCCGGCCGTATCCATGCCGGTCGTTGTAGGCACGGAAATGGTTGATGTCCACGTGCAAAAGCGCGAACGGCTTGCTGGACGCGACACGCCGTTCGATCTCTTGCTGTACGAGCGCGCGCCCCGGGAGACCGGTGAGCGCGTTGGTGTGGCGCGATACCGACGCTTGGAACTCCGTCATCGTGTGCAAGAGGTCGCGGACCGAAACCACGCCCGCATAGATGTCGTTCTCGAGCACGACGATCTCGTCGTAGAGCTCGGTGCGGCGGCGATGGACGACTTTGCGCGCGACGTCGTCGATGGAATCCTTCGCGTCGACCGAGAGATACGAATCGTCCATGACGAGCCGGACCGGCCGCTTGGAATAGATCGAGTAGCCGAACTGGTGCGAGAGCCGCTCGTAAAGCTTTGTGCGGCTGACCAAGCCGACCGGCGCGCCGAATTCGGTGAGGACCACGCTGTCCAAATCCGGATGGCGGTCGAAGATCTCCAGGACTTCGCTCGTGTAGGCGCTCGGCGGAAGCGCGGGCGCGCGGCGCGTGATCGTGCCGATCGCCGACCGCTTCGGCGCAGGCATCGTGCGGCTGGCCACCGAGCGCTCGCGGATGAATGCGGCGATCTCCGGCTTGGGTTCGACGAACCCGGCGGCCGGGCGCGCAAGCAAGTAACCCTGTCCGTAGTCGACGCCGATCTCGATCAGCGATGAGAGCTCCTCGATCGTTTCGATGCCTTCGGCGAGCACGCGGGCGTCGATCCGCCGGGCGAACATGATGATCGCGGAGACGAGCGCGTTCTTCGCGCGGTCCCGGTCGATGTCGCGCACGAGGGCCATGTCGAGCTTGATGTAGTGCGGACGGACTTCGGTGACGGCGCGCAAACTGTTGTGGCCGGCGCCCGCGTCATCGATGGCCACCTTGAAACCCTGGCGGCTATAGTGCTGCAGCGTGCGTTTGAAAAGGTCGAAATCGTTGATGGCTTCTTTTTCGGTGATCTCGAGGACGATGCGCTCGCGCGCGAGATGATGCTGGTCCATGACGTCGCGCGACAAGCCCGCGTTTCGCTCTTCGAGCACGCCCGGGCTGATGTTCAAAAAGAGATAACATCCCGGCGGCAGACTCGACGCGCTCGCGATCGCTTTGAACCGGCAGATCCGTTCGAGTTGGCGGGTGACGTTGCGGACCTTCGCTGCATTGAAAAGCGCGTCGGCGCTTTCGAGGTGCGTGCCGATCGGTCCGCGCGAAAGCGCTTCGTAACCGAACACCGTGCCGTCAGCTAGCGAGACGATCGGTTGGAATACCGTTCTGATGCGGCTCTCGTTGAGCAGGATGTCGAAGTCATCGTCGCCGCCCGGAACTGGGGCGGGCGCAGGCGGATCGTCTATTGCGGTGCGCACTCCCGACGGCAGCGGCGCAAGGCCGCGCTGATCCTCGCGCGCAGCAGGCAGCCCGGTTAGGCCGCCGCTCATCAGGCCGAGTAGTTTAGTGATGCGTGTCTTGAAGTTATCGCCCACTGGAGGAAATCGGAACCCCGTCTGGCCGCATCGGGGAGGCGGCCGGCTTTGTCGTTTAGACTTGCTGTATACATAATATCGGCGAGGGCAAGCTAGCCCCTTAGGCGCTGCCGGAGGGGCGAATATTTGGCCCCGCGAAGGCCGACTTCATCATATAACTCCATAGGGGTAACGCATGAAGGGACAGTCCGCGCGCCTTACCGAGCCGCTGGTTCGCGACGGCGATCATTTGCGGGTTGCCACATGGGACGAAGCGCTCGATAGGGCTGCCGCCGGGTTCGCCGGAGCGGTCAAAAAGGGTGGGCCGAACGCGGTCGGGATGTTCAGTTGCTCGAAGGCTTCGAACGAGCTGAATTTCCTGGCGCAGAAGTTCGTCCGCGTCGCCATAGGCTGCAACAACATCGACAGCTGCAACCGCACGTGACACGCTCCTAGCGTCGCCGGTCTGGCGGCAGTGTTCGGTGCCGGGGGCGGCACCAGCTCGTATCGGGAGGTCGAAGAGACCAACCTGATCATACTCTGGGGGTCGAACGCGCGCGAGACGCATCCGATCTTCTTTCATCGCGTTCTCAAGGCCATCCGTCGCGGCGCTTCGTTGTACGTGGTCGATCCGCGCCGCACGGTCACGGCCCAGTGGGCCGACGAATGGCTGGGCGTGAACGTCGGCAGCGACATCGCGCTTTCCAACGCGATCGCGCATGAGATCTTGCATCTCGGGCTCGAGAACCGCACCTTCATCGAACGCGCGACCAGTGGGTTTGAAGCGTATCGCGAATCGCTGAACGGTTACGATCCGGACCGCGTCGCGGAAATCACGGGCGTGCCCGCCGACGCGATCCGTCGATTGGCTCGCGCGTATGCAAGCGCCGATCGCGCCATGATCTGTTGGACGCTTGGCATCACCGAACATCACAACGCGACCGACAGCGTCTTGGCGCTGATCAATCTCGCGCTCTTGACCGGCCACGTCGGCCGCTACGGAAGCGGGTTGAATCCGCTGCGCGGCCAGAACAACGTGCAGGGCGGCGGCGATATGGGTGCGATACCGGATCGCCTCGTCGGATTTCAACCGCTCGCCGACGACGAAGCGCGTGCGAAATTTGAGCGCGCATGGGGCGTGAAGCTCCAGGCGCAGCGAGGATGGCGCATGAACGAGATGTTCGACGCGATCGAGCGCGGCGAATTGCATTCGCTCTACGTGCTCGGCGAGAATCCGGCGGTTTCGGAAGCCGACCGTCATCGCACCGAACATCTGTTGTCGTCGCTCGATCACCTCGTCGTGCAAGATCTCACGCTGACACGCACCGCGCAACTCGCGCACGTGGTGCTGCCCGCCGCCGCCGGCTGGTGCGAAGCCGAAGGCACGGTCACCAACAGCGAAAGGCGCGTGCAGCGCGTGCGCAAAGCGGTGGACCCGCCAGGAAGCGCGCGCGACGACCTGGATATCGTGTCCGCATTGGCGGGCCGCCTTGGCATGGATTGGGGCACGCCTACCGCCGAAGCGATCTGGAACGAAGTCCGCAGTTTAAGCCCGATGCACGCGGGCATGTCGTATGCGCGTTTGGAGGCGAACAACGGGCTGCGCTGGCCGTGCTACGACGAGAACCATCCGGGCGAGCGTTTTCTGCACGCGCGATTGTGGGAAGAGCCGCTCCGCGGGCCGCGCGCTCCGTTCCATGCGGT
>Ga0208849_1000501_pt1 | contig 36376 bp, 28 predicted proteins | sample NGESurdeep072012_10_FD_184470 | JGI IMG/M metagenome (GOLD analysis project Ga0208849, IMG submission 184470) | Arctic peat soil microbial communities from Barrow, Alaska - NGEE Surface sample 53-3 deep-072012 (SPAdes) | ecosystem: Environmental > Terrestrial > Soil > Wetlands > Peat ... | reverse complement strand
TGATCCGCGCCATACCCGGCGCCAGGCCGTATGTTTCCCGCCGCATTCAGAGGCTGGTCCAATAATCGTTGCGGCTGCAAACCATTGCGGTCACCCGTTGCGTCGCCCTGCCAGGCTGATGGGGCATCGGCGCGGCGCGACTGGAAAGGATTCAGAGCGGCATCCGCCAAGACAGCCTGGCCGGCCATCAAGTTTGTCGCCGCCACGGATTGTTCCTGATTCTGCCGCTGCAAATACCGTTCTTCCAGCGAAAGCTTCGGGTCGTTGTTCGGATTTTGAAGGCCCAGGATTTGTTCGGGCGTCTTCACGCCCAGAATTTCTTCCGGGGTCATCATCGGCCAGTTTTTTTGATCCTCCAGAAATTTTTGCAGTTGCCTGGTCTGCTCCGGCGTAAGTGTAACCGGTTTTGACGCGCCGGGCAAATTATCGAATGCCGGGGCCGGCGTGCCGCCAAACACCGACGACGGCGCGTTGTAGGTGTTCGGAACGTTGTGGGACGGCGGCGGCATCGAAGGGTTCGGCTTGGCCGTCTTGTCATCCGCCGGCTGGGAAAAAATGATGGGGGACTGCGCCGTCGCAGACTGCACCGCCGCCCCCGCCGCCAACCCGGCGGCCAGCCACCATTTCAAATATGACCGAGGTAAAGGCATTTCAGGCTTGAACGATAATATATCGGACAGTCCGAGTCAAAAATGTATTCAAACAAAGATTCCGGGGCATAGGTGCCTGCCCGCGTGGAACGGGTTGCCTGCTGGCGCTGTCCGGAGCAGGTTGTGACCGGACGAAGTCAATCCGGCTTCCGCTTGCCGCCATCGCCAATTCTGTTTAGCCTCCGCCAGCTTTGCATGAGTGAAATCCTGGTCATCGGCCATCGGAATCCCGACACAGATTCGATCTGCTCCGCCATCGGCTACGCGGAATTCAAACGTCGCACCGGCATGGCCGAGGCGGTGGCCGCGCGCTGCGGCGACACGAACGACCGCATTGACTTCGTGCTGGAGACGTTCGGCGTGCCCGCGCCGAAATTTGTGGCCGACGTGGCACCGAAAATTTCCGACGTGATGCAACGACATATCTTGAGCGTGCGACCCGACTCGACGGCGGCCGAAGCGTTGCAATTGATGGACGAAAAAAACCTGCGCATGCTGCCCGTCTTGGACGACGCACAGAAATGCCGCGGCCTGCTCTCGCTTTTCAAGTTGAGCAAATTTCTTTTCCCGGCGGTGAACCGGGACGCCGGTCAGCCGCAAAATTCGCGCGAGGTTTTGTCGTCGCTTTCCGGCCTGGCGCGGACGCTGGATGGCAAACTGGTCGTCGGTTTCGATTCAGAACGCGAGGAGGAATTGATTTTGATGATCGGCGCGATGGGATTGGAATCTTTCGCCGCGCGACTGGAAAAATTTCCGCCAGAAAAATCTTGCGTCATCGTCGGCGACCGCGCGGACATCCAGAACGTTGCCATCCGCGAAGGCGTGCGCGTGCTCATCGTCACCGGCGGCCTTTCCGTGGAGCCGAAAATCATCGAGGCTGCGCGCAAAAAAAATGTCAGCGTCATCACCTCGCCGCATGACACGGCCACCACGGCATCGCTCTGCCGCGCCGCCGTCGCCGTGCGCCACGTGTTGAACGAGGAATTCCTCTGCTTCCGCGAAAACGCGCCGCTCGCCGCCGTGCGCGACGAGGCCATGTCGTCCGGCTATCTTGCGTTTCCGGTGCTCGACGGCGCGGGCCAGACGGTTGGCATTCTATCGAAGACGGATTTTTTGAAGACCGTCACGCGCCGGCTGATTCTCGTGGATCACAATGAGCTTTCGCAGGCCGTGCAGGGCGCGGATGAGGTGGAAATCATTGAAATCATTGACCATCACCGCATCGGCGCGCTGGCCACGCAGCAACCGATTTTCTTCCGCAACGAACCCGTCGGCTCGACCAGCACGATTGTCGCCGACTGTTTTTTTCAGAATAATGTGGAACTGCCGCGCGCCATCGCCGGACTGCTGCTCGCCGGCCTGGTTTCCGACACGCTGAACCTGACCTCGCCGACCACGACGACGCGCGACGCGGAAATTTTGAAGAAGCTGGAAGAAATTTCGCAGGTCAACGCGCGCGAGTTCACGGAAAAATTGTTTGCCTCCGGCTCGCTGCTCACGCTCAAGCCCGCGCCGCAGGCCATCACCACCGACTGCAAGGAATACGCCGAGAACGGCGCGAAATTCAGCGTCGCGCAGATCGAGGAAATCGGTTTCGAGCAGTTCTGGAAGCGCAAGGACGAACTGCTCGCCGCGCTGGAAGTGTATCGCGGCAAGCGGACATATCATTTCTCCGCGCTGCTCGTCACCGATGTGACCACGCAAAACTCGCTGCTGCTCGTGGTCGGCGACGAAAAATTCATCAAGCGAATAGACTACCCGCGCCGGGAACCGGGCATCTACGAACTGCTCGATGTCGTCTCGCGCAAGAAGCAACTGCTGCCCTACCTAACCCATTGCCTGCGCGAGACGGAAAAGGGCGTGAAAGGTTGAAACATTCGTGCCAATTATTGGGTCCATGATTTCGGATTGACGACCGGCCTTCGGCGAACCACCTTTAACGGCTCGGTTTTTGATGAAGACGATTCTTTTTCTCTGCACGGGCAATGTTTGCCGAAGTCCGATGGCGGAAGGGCTTTTTCGCCACGCTATCAAAGGGCGCGGCGAGTTTCGCGTGCTGTCGGCGGGGCTGGGCGCGCTGGACGGCCAGCCGCCCACGCCGCATTCGGTGCAGGCGATGCGCGAGATCGGCATTGATATTTCCGGCCAGCGCAGCCGCGCGTTGACGGCGGAAATGGTGCGCTCGGCGGATTACATTTTCGGCATGACGCACAGCCATGTGGACACCGTGGCGCTGCTTTATCCGCAGATGGCGGAAAAGACTTTTCTGCTGCGCGAATTTGACGAGACGCTGGAGTTTTATGAGAAGGACATCAGCGATCCCATCGGCAGCCCGTATGAAATTTATGTGGAATGCCGCGACCAGATCGAGCAGGGCATCGTGACCCTTTTGAAATTTATGGAACAAAAACATCTATTGCCGAAGGCGCAGACGGAATCCACCGCCAAACCGGCGGACTTCGCGCTGGGCGCCGACCACGGCGGCTTTGAACTCAAGGAGGCGCTCAAACACCATCTCCAATCGCGCGGGCTGACGGTCCTGGACTTTGGCGCGCAAACCAAGGATCCGGCGGATGATTATCCCGATTTCGCGCAGCCGGCGGCAACGGCCGTGGGCGAGGGCCGCGCCGCGCTGGGCCTGCTCTGTTGCACCAGCGGCGTGGGCATTTGCATCACCGCCAACAAGGTTTCCGGCGTGCGCGCCGGCCAGGCCGAGGATGAACACGACGCGACCCTGATGCGCCAGCACAACGACGTGAACGTCCTTTGCTTGAGCGGCAAAAAAACGCCGGTTGAAGCCGCCAAAAGAATCCTCGACGCGTTCATCGCCGGAAAATTTGAAGGCGGGCGCCACGAACGCCGCGTGCTGAAAATGGACGCGAAGTTCGCGCCGGCCAATTTGCGGCTGTGCAATGTTGATCCCGAAGTTGCCACGGCGATTGAACTCGAACGCCGCCGCCAGCAGGAAAACATTGAGTTGATCGCCAGCGAAAATTTTGTTTCGCCAGCCGTTCTGGAGGCGCAGGGTTCCGTGCTGACCAACAAATACGCCGAGGGCTATCCCAAGAAACGCTGGTATGGCGGCTGCGAAAACATTGATTCCATCGAGCAGCTCGCGATTGACCGCGCGAAGAAAATCTTCGGGGCGGAGCACGCCAACGTCCAGCCGCACTCCGGCTCCGGCGCGAACATGGCGGTTTATTTCGCGTTCCTGAAGCCCGGCGACAAAATGCTGACGATGGACTTGAGCCACGGCGGACATCTGACGCACGGCAACAAGGCGAACTTCTCCGGCAAGTTTTTCGAGATCGTCCACTACGGCGTCAACCCAGAAACCGAGCGGATTGATTACGACCAGCTCGCGGCGATGGCGCGCACGCATCGTCCGAAAATGATCACCGTCGGCGCGAGCGCGTATCCGCGCGTGATTGATTTCCAGCGCATGGGCGAAATCGCGCGCGAAGTCGGCGCGCTGCTGCTGGCGGACATCGCGCACATCGCCGGCCTCGTCGCGGCGGGCATTCATCCGAGTCCGATGGAACACGCGGATTTCGTGACGACCACGACGCACAAGACATTGCGCGGGCCGCGCGGCGGCTTGATTTTGTGCCGCGAGAAATACGCGAAGGAAATTGACTCGCAGGTTTTCCCCGGCATTCAAGGCGGCCCGCTGGAACACGTCATCGCTGCCAAAGCGGTTTGTTTTCAAGAAGCATTGCAGCCGTCGTTCAAAAATTACCAGCAGCAGATCGTGAAGAACGCCGCCGCGCTCGCCGACGGCATGAAGCGCAACGGCTACCGTCTCGTCAGCGGCGGCACGGACAATCATCTGATGCTCGTGGACGTTGGGGCGAAAGGCGTCACCGGTAAGGATTCGCAAATCGCGCTCGACGAAGCCGGCATCACGGTCAACAAAAACACGATTCCGTTCGAGACGCGCTCGCCGTTCCAGGCCAGCGGAATCCGGCTGGGCACGCCGGCCAGCACCACGCGCGGCATGAAAGAGGCGGAAATGGCGGCGATTGCCGACATGATTTCCGAAGTGCTGATGGACATCAAAAACGTCGAGGCCGCGCACAAAGTCCGCGCCCGCGTGCGCGAGCTGACGGCGAAGTTTCCGCTGCCATATTAAACGGAATTGGCCGTTGCAATTTTGGCGCGGCAAACTAGATTGAAACCGTGAGCGCAGCCCAAATCATTGATGAATTGCCAAAGCTGACGGCGGCGGAGCTGCAAGCCGTGCGCCGGAAACTCGCGGAAATCACCGCCGAAAATTCTCCGGAGGCCCTGCATGATCGCGGCATTGACGAAGCCCAGGCCGCCGATTTGCGTGCGCGGCTGAAAACTTTCGCCGAAGACTGGGAGCGTCCCGAAGCCGCCATTTACGATGAAACCCCGGCGCGGTGACGTGGTTCTGGTTTTGTTCCCGAATTCCGATCTGCGCACCGCCAAGCGCCGCCCGGCGCTGGTGATTCAGCGTGACCATTTGAACAACGGGCTTTCCCAAATCATCGTCGCCATGATTTCCAGCAACCTGGCGCGGCGCGGCCACACCAGCCGGATTTTTGTCAGCCGCGATTCGGCGGAAGGCAAAACCGCCGGACTGCGTTTGGATTCCGTAATCATGGCTGACAATCTGGCCACCATTTTGGAAACAGAAATGGATGCCATTCTCGGCGATCTGCCGGACATGAAGCTGGTGAACGAAGCGTTGAAACACACGCTGGCTTTGGATTAAATACCGCGAGAATTTATGTTCAGCGTCGGACAAAAAGTGGTTTTGGTGGATGACAAGTGGCCGGAGACGGTCAAGCAGCTTTACCTCGCGTTGCCGGTGCTGAACAACGTGTATGTCGTCCGCGCCATCCGCGTGGGCGTGAAGGCGGACGAACTCATCATGGACATGAGGCGCGTGCTGGAGCCGTCGCTGCTGCTCGTCGGCCTTTACAATCCCACGAACAACCTCGGCGTGGAGGCCGGCTTTGCCGCCAGCCGCTTCCGCGCGCTGGAGGAACTGAAACAGGAGGCGGTTGAGGAACAGGAAGCGGTGGTTTGAAAAATCTTCATTACTTTTTGGGCGGATTGAATTGCTCCTGTGCTTTTTCCCACGCATCGAAATTTCCGTCGCCGAGTGTGATCGTTTGCACGCTGCCGTCTGCCATTCCATAAACACGACTCCAGCTTCCGGCAGGCGTCTGACGCGGAGTGATTTCGCGAAGCATGAGCATTTGTGGATAGCGTTCATTCGCGGTGCCAACGTTCATCAATTCAAAGTTCTCGATGACATGCTTTGTAAAATCCAGGCTGCCAAGCTCGTTTGTCATGTCATAAATATTGGTCGGATACGTATCATTGCTATCTCCCGCCCAAACCCGCATCGCCAGCCCAATCTGCTTTGCGTCATTCACCGCTTGAACGCTCTTTTGGTTAAACACCGCCTGTTCCGGACTCGGCAACGATTTCAAAGATTGAACTGCATCGGCAAGTTCTTTCCGGATTTGTGTGTTTTCTGCGCGCAACTTTCCCAATTCGCCAACTTGGTTGCGCAGCACGCCCACTTCACCACGCAATTTGAGCAGTTCACTGAACTGCTCGTCCGGCAATTTCTTGGAATCGTCCGAAATAGCAAGCCGGTTTGAAAGACTTTGGTTGTCAGTTTGCAGTTGCGCGAGTTGTTGTGTAAGCGACTCGTTTTCTGCGCGCATTTTGTCCTGCGTCTGATGTTGCACCACCAGCGCTGTGGTCGCGCCGGCCACGACGAGCGCTCCGAGGCCGAGTTTAAGTTGGGTCATGGTCAGCATTTTCATAAGCGTAAAAGTGGTTCCGGTTCCCGTGATCGTGACGGCTGCGCCCGTCAGCGCCGCCGCCAACCCGGCGGGCGCGAGTTGAACAGCGTTCGTCGAAATCACGGTGGCCAGTGCCGCCGCCGTCGTGACGCCGCGCTTGGTCAAATGGGCGTGCAGTTTTTCCAGCGCGCGTTCCACGCGCATCCGCGCGGCGTTTTCGTTCACGCCCAGTTTCGCACCCACTTCGGCAAAGGACCGGTTTTCAAAGTATCGCAGCAAAACGGCCTCGCGGTCGGTTTCCTTGAGTTCGTGCATGACGTCATCGAGCGCCGGGCGAAGCTTTTCCCAGTCGGCGGCGGGCGCGGTTTCGTGAACGGGTTCGCGCATAAATTTCTCCTCGCGGTCGCGCCGGCGGTTTTCCGTCCGCACAATTTTGGCGGCGGCAAAGTGCGCGCTGGTGTAAAGCCAGCCGGTCAAAGATTCGCGGCGCGCAAGCGAATCCGCCTTGCGGGCCAGATCGGTAAAAACTGTTTGGGCCACATCTTTGGCCAGATGTTCGTCGCCGTTGACCTGGCGCAGCGCGGCGGAAAAAACGAGATTCACATGGCGTTTCACCAGTTCGGCAAAGGCGTCCTCGGAATTTGTCCGGGCAAACCGGGCCAGCAGTTCAGGGTCGGGCGTCATCGTTTTTCAAGTTATAGCACCCGCCAAAACAGAAAGCGCACAAGAAAAATTCATTGTCGTGGAAATTACGGCGCAACAATTCTCCCATGTCCAGCGTCGGACAAAAGGTTGTTTTGGTGGATGACCAGCGGCCAGAGACGGTCAAGCAGCTTTACCTCACACTGCCTGTGCTGGACGAAATCTTTGCAGCAGCCTGCCGCCAAATTCACAAGCTTCGTCGGAACGATATATTTTTTTGCAGAATAGAACCTCCGCCCGTTCCAGCGGGGTTTTGTGCGAATTGAAACCGTGTCACTGGGCCACAACGCCGATTTCCGCCGCCGAGGTCCAGGCTTCGTCGTTGACTTCGGAAAGCGCCTTAAGCTTGATGAACCGGCACGGCCTGGCTTCGAATGTCACGGTTTTCAAATCCTTGCTGTTTTCAAAAGTTCCCTTGCTGACCGGCTGCCCAAAATCATCGCCGTCGTCGCTGACATAAAATTCGTAATCCTTGATGGTGCCGTGGTCGCTGTCGTCCTGGCGCGGCAGATAAGTGAAGCCGTTGATCGTCGCAGGCGGCGTGAGTTCGATGACGATTTCATGCGGGCAGGGTGGACTGGCATCCTGCCATTGCGTGTGCCAGATGGTGTTCGGATCGGCGTCCACCGCGTTCGCGCCCTTGCCGTCCTCACCGGCGGTTTCTTCGCTGTCCACCCTGACGACCTTGAGCGCGACTTTTTCGGCAACCGCCGGCGTAGTCACCGCAACGGGAGCCGGAGCAGCGGGCACAGTCATCGCAGGCCTGGCCGGCAAGTTGAACCTGCCGTCGTCCCGATTGTCACAACAACATCCGGCAAACAACAATGCGCCGGCGGCAATCATGGCCGTCGTGACCAGCGGGGAAATGGGGGCTTTCATGGGTTGGTTTGGTTGCCGGATTTTATCGCCGGCCGTTCAATCGCGCCAGCAGTTTTCCGTGGATGCCGTCGAAGCCGCCGTTGCTGAACACGCAGATAACATCGCCGCCCAGCGCGTGCCGCCCGAGGTGCGCGACGATGGCGTTCGCGTCCGGCAGATACGCCGCTTCCTTGCCGGCAGCCTGGAGGTCGGCCATCAGCTTTTCGGAATTCAACCGCTCGGCGGCAGGAATTTGCTCCAGCCGCGCCACCTCGGAGATGACCACCGCGTCCGCATCGGCGAATGACGACGCCAATTCCTCCTGAAAGACATTCCGGCGCGTGGTGTTTGAGCGCGGCTCGAACACCGCCCAGATCTTTTCCTTTGTGTAACGCAGCCGGAGCGCCTTGAGCGTCTCGCGAATGGCCGTCGGATGATGGCCAAAATCGTCAATCACCGTCACGCCGCCGGCAATGCCCTTCACTTCCATCCGCCGTTTGATGCCCTTGAACGTGTCGAACGCGGACTGGATTTGTTTGTTCGAGAGTCCACAGTGCTTCGCCGCCGCGATGACCGCGAGTGCGTTGCGCACGTTCAACTCGCCAACCATGTTCAAATGAAACTTGAAGCTCGGAATCTCAAACTCCGTCGCCGTCGGGCCGTAGCGAATGTTGAACGCATACACGGCATAGTCGCCGCCGAGACCGAACTTTTTCACCGGACAATGCGTGACGTTGAGCAACTCTTTGAGGTTCGCGTCGTCGCCGTTGCCGAGCAAAAGCCCGTTGCGCGGAACGAGGCGGATGAAGTGCGAAAAGGTTTTTTTCACCGCCTCGAGATTTTCAAAAATGTCGGCATGATCGAATTCGAGGTTGTTGATGATGGCCACTTCCGGCTGGTAATGGATGAACTTGCTGCGCTTGTCGAAAAACGCCGTGTCGTATTCGTCGCCCTCGATGATGAACCATTCGCTGTCCGTGAACCGCGCGCCCTGCGAAAAATTGTTCGGAATCCCGCCGATGAGATAGCTTGGATTCAGCCCGTTGTGCTCGAATACCCACGTCAGCAGCGAGGTGGTGGTGGTCTTGCCGTGTGTGCCGGCGACGACGAGCGAGCGTTTGCCCCGGATGAAAAATTCGCGGAGCAGTTCCGGCAGCGAGCAGTAACGCAGCTTGTGGTCGAGCGCGAACTCGGCTTCAGGATTACCGCGCGAAATGGCGTTGCCGATGACGACGAGATCGGGCTTGGACGCGAGGTTGCGTTCGTCATAGCCGTTCATCACCGGAATTTTTTTCGACGCCAGAAACGACGCCATCGGCTCATAAACATTCTGGTCCGAGCCGGTGACTTGAAAGCCTTTGTCCAGCATCGCCGCGGCGGCGGAAGCCATCGCCGTGCCGCCGATGCCGGTGAAGTGGACGGATTTGATTGCGGATGAAAACATGAAATTGAATTAAACCACGAAGGCACAAAGGCACAAAGATTTTTTGATATCTACACGCATTTGTTATCCAACCTTTCAGTTTAGTTTCTGGGATTCTATGCCGCACGAGTTAAGGCGAAAGCAAGGAGCGGGTAAACTTCACGCCTGAATGCGCGATCTTCACGCAAAATGGTTTTATCGTCCGACAGAAACCGGCGATTTCCAGTGAAAATCCATTTGGCGTCAAATATGCTGAAATATTGCCCGTTGCCTTTTCAAACTAATCCGGCTAAAACAATCTGACTACAAAAAACCATGCGGGCAATGCGAACCGCATTGCCTCGGAAGGGAATGTCATGAAAATGAAACTGTGCGCGACGGTGGTTCTCATCCTGGCCCAATTGGCGATCGCCAGCCGCGTTCACGCTGGCGGTCTGGTGGCGGCGTGGGGGTATAATTATTGGGGAACAACGCAACTTCCCGAAGGCGTAGTGAATATCAAGGCCATTGCCGCAGGGTTTGAACACGTTTTGGCACTCAAAACCGATGGAAGCATTGTTGGCTGGGGAAATAATTCTTCCGGCGACACCAACATTTTGTGGGGGCAATTTCATGCTACAGCCATCGCTGTGGGTGACTTTCACAGTCTGGCATTGAAATCCGATGGAACTGTTGTTGCATGGGGAAATGATTCTTATGGTCAAACAAATGTGCCATCCAGCCTATCAAATGTAGTCGCGATTAGCGCGGGTGGCTATCATAGTCTGGCATTAAGGGCCGATGGCACCGTAGTGGCGTGGGGTGATAATTCGCATGGCCAGACAAATGTCCCAGCGGATTTGTCAGGTGTGATTGCCATTGCCGCAGGAGAATATCACAACTTGGCACTGAAGGCGGATGCAACAGTAGTTGCTTGGGGAGGTGACTTGAATGGTGAAACAAATGTGCCGGCGGGTTTGTCAAATGTCACTGCCATTGCCGCAGGTGAGCTTCACAGCTTGGCGCTTAAAGCCGATGGGACGGTTGTTGGCTGGGGTTATAATGCAGATGGGCAAACAATGGTTCCAGTGAATTTGTCAAATGTTGTCGCTATCGCTGGTGGGTTTTATCATAGTTTAGCACTCAAGGCGGATGGAACCATGGTTGCGTGGGGTGGCGGCTATTACGGCGAAACGAATCTTCCAATGGGGTTGTCAGGCGTCACGGTGATAGCCGCCAGCTATTATTACAGTTTGGCAATAGTGTTCAGCGGCCCCGTTCAAATCACGGAAAACCCGCAAAGCCAAACTGTATCTTGGCCTTCCAGTGTGGCTCTTTCCGTCAAAGCCACCGGCGGCGAGACTCTGAGCTATCAATGGTTTGTGAACGGTCATGCGGTTACGAACAATGCCCGCATCAGCGGCGCAACCGGCGCGATTTTGACAATTGCAAACGTTCAAATCACCGACGCCGGCACATATACCGTAATCGTAAGCAACCCGTTCGGTTCGGTCATCAGCGATGGCGCACGTCTGACTGTTGTCGGTGTTCCGCCGTTTATCACGATGCAACCAACGGGTGGAGTGGTCCCGAAAGAATCCAGTTTTACCTTCTCGGTTTCGGCATATAGCGCTCCGCCATTGAGTTTTCAGTGGCGGTTCAACGGTCAGAATATTTCCGGTGCAACCAATTCGACGCTCACCTTGACCTATCTGAACTACAATCAATCCGGTTATTACGACGTCGCGGTCAGCAATCCCTTCGGCGCGGTTGGCAGCGCAAAGGTTTGGCTGGGGGTCGGCCAGACGTCCGTGCAGGTCTGGTTGCCGTATCCCAACTATTTTTTTGATCCGACCAATGTCCCACCGGGCCTCACCAATGCAGTGGCGATCGCCGCCGGCTACTATCATGTTCTCGTCTTGAAAAGCGATGGCACAGTGGCGACTTGGGCGGCCTCCGCCTTGTATTCGCCGGCGGTGCTCAATGTTCCCGCCAGCGTGGACAACGTGGTGGCGATTGCCGCTGGCTCTATTGGTAACGTGAATTCCAGCATGGCACTTAAAGCAAATGGCTCGGTCGTTGTCTGGGGAGACAATTATTTTGGGGTTACGAACGTGCCGGTGGCCGCAACCAACGTCGTGGCCATTGCCGACGGCGGCGATCATTGCCTGGCTTTGCGGTCCGATGGCGCGATCATTGGCTGGGGACTCAATACACAGGGCGACACGACCACTCCTGTCGGTTTGTCAAACGTGATCGACGTTGCGGCGGGAAATGGTTACAGTCTGGCTTTAAGAAATGACGGAACGACCGCAGCGTGGGGTTCGAATGTGAACAATCAAACCAATGTCGCCTCCGGGCAGTCCAATGTCATTGCGATCTCTGCCAGTTCGTTTAGCACCCAGGCAATCAGCATGGCTTTGCTGGTGGATGGCACCGTCACCAATTGGGGCTACCCCATTGGCTATCCGCCGATAACAACCGCCAACACCAATATCGTTGCCATTGCATCTGGCAACTACAACGTCGCCGCGTTGAGATCCGACGGCACGGCCGTTGCCTGGGTGGGCCAAAACCAGACTATTTCCCCATCGGGCATTTCAAACATAATCGCCATGGCAGCGGGTGGAAGCTCGCTGAACCCCTTTCTGGTGACCATTGTCAACGATGGCTCGCCTTTCATAACACTTCAGCCGGTCAGCCAGACGGTCACCAACGGGGCGACGGTCCAGCTTCACGCCCGCGCGGTTGGTGCGCAACCATTGGTCTATATTCCGCAGCGATACGTGCTAAAACCTTTGAGTTACCAATGGCAATTCAACGGCGTGAACCTTGCCGGCGCGACCAATGCTGATTTGATCCTCACCAACGCCGCCGCCGCCCGTGCCGGGAGTTATCAGGCCGTTGTCACCAATTACCTTGGTTCCGTCACAAGCAAGGCGGCGCAGTTGAACGTTGTCTCGGCGCCGTTCAACGGCACGCTCGCGGCGGCAGTAAATGCCACCAGCCCTGTGTGGACCACCAGTCCGATTAACGCGCCGTGGTTCGCAGAAGTCTCGGTGACGCACGACGGCGTGGCCGCGGCGCAAAGCGGACGCATTGCCAACAGCGAACAGTCCATCCTGCAAACCACCGTCACCGGACCGGGCACGCTGGCGTTCTGGTGGAAAGTTTCGTCGGAGCAAGACTACGACTTTTTGAGTTTCTATCTGGACAGCACAAACGCGCCGCCGCTGGCGAGCATTTCGGGCGAAACGGACTGGCGGCAACTTTCGTTCGACATCCCCTCCGGCTCTCACCGCTTGTTCTGGATTTTTTCCAAAGACGCCAGCGTGAGCGCCGGGCAGGACGCCGGCTGGCTGGATGAAGTCAGCTTCACTCCGCCCGCGCCCCCGCCGCAACAGTTAATCGCGCCGGCGTTTCTGTCCGACGGCAGTTTTAGCTTCGTCGCCAGCAATGCGGCCGACAAATTTTTGCAGCCGTCCGACGCGGGCAGTTTTGCAGTTCAAGCCAGCACCGATTTGGTGAACTGGGTCACTTTGACCAGCCCGCTGGCGTTGACCAACGACGCGTTCCAATGGCGCGACGTCGCCAGCACAAATTATCCGGCGCGCTTTTACCGGCTCATGGAACACTGATAAATTGCAGCGCGATTTTTCCCGCGCTCTTGCGCTCAAATCAGCCTTTCAATTTCCACTCCAAAATTTCCCCGACGAGATTTGGATTCGCCTTTCCCTTACTCAATTTCATCACCTGGCCTTTGAGAAAATTCAACGCGGCCACCTTGCCGGATTTGAAATCGTTCGCCGGGCCGGGATTGGCAGCGATGGCTTCGTCGCAGAATTTTTCAATCGCGCCAGTGTCGCTGACTTGCGCGAGACCTTTTTCCTGGACAATTGCGGCTGGTGATTTGCCGGTTTCGAACATTTCGGAAAAAACGGTTTGCGCTGCCGCGCTGCTGATGGTTTTTGATTCAACCAGATTGACCAATGCAAGGATGGCGTCGGGTTTGAATTTCAAATTGTGTAGGACAGGCGTCGCGCCTGTCTCTAAATTTTCATTTTCTTGATCAGAGACAGGCGCGACGCCTGTCCTACGCTCTGCCAGTTTTGCGCGCAAATTATTGATGACCCAGTTGGCGACGGCTTTTGGATTCTTGGATTGCTTTGCGATGCCTTCAAAATAATTTCCGAGCGGCACGTCGTTCACGAACGTTTCCGCGTCCGGCGCGGGCAATTGGTATTCGCGCATGAAACGCTGCTTGCGCGCGAGCGGCAATTCCACGACGCGCGATTTTACTTCGGCCAGCCATTCATCCGTCGGCGCGAGCGGCATCAGGTCGGGATCGGGAAAATAGCGGTAGTCGTGCGCGTGTTCCTTCGTGCGCATTTCGTCGGTGATGTCCGCCTCATCGTCCCAGCGGCGCGTGGATTGGATCAGTTTTTCGCCGCGCTTCACGGCGGCGATCTGGCGGGCAATCTCGTATTCCGCCGCGCGGCGGACGCCGGAAAAGCTGTTCAGGTTCTTGATCTCGATTTTTGCGCCGAGTTCCTTCGTGCCGACGGGACGCACGGAAATGTTCACGTCGCAGCGCACCATGCCTTTTTCCATGTCGCAATCGCTCACATTGCCGTAAATCAAAATATCCTTGAGCGCGTTGAGATATTCGTAGGCCATGTCCGCGCTCGTGATGTCCGGCTCGGAAACGATCTCCATGAGCGGCACGCCGGCGCGATTGAAATCCACGCCGCTGTGACGGTCGAAATGCGTGAGCTTGCCGACATCTTCCTCGAGATGCGCGCGGGTGATTCGGACACGGCCAATGCCGTTGGCCGAACCAACGCCGCTAAATTCAAAATCCACGAAGCCGTTGGCCGTGGACGGCTGATCGTATTGTGTGAGCTGGTAATTTTTCGGCATGTCCGGGTAGAAATAACTTTTCCGGTCAAACTTCGCGTGCTGCGGAATGGTGCAGTTGAGCAGGAAACCCGTCAGCACCGTGAGCCGCAGCGCCTCCTCGTTGGCGACGGGCAGCACGCCGGGCATTCCCAGGCAGACAGGGCAGACGTTGGTGTTCGGCTCGGAACCGTATTGGTTCGCGCAACCGCACCACATCTTGGATTTCGTTTTGAGCTGGACGTGCGTTTCCAGTCCGATGACGGCTTCGTATTCCATGCCCGGACATTTTAGCCACAGATGAAACACGGATGAAACACAGATTTTTCAGGGCGGGACAAAATTCATTTTTTCCTGTAAGTTTTTGAACGGGCGCGCGACTTCTGTGGTAGAGTAAATACGAGTCGAAACATGAAAACCATCGGAACCATTGGAATTGCCGTTTCTGCCTTGGTAATTGCGGGCGGCCTGGCGCTGATGCGCGGCGCGGGTAACGGCCAGACGAATGACATTGTCACCAGCCCAATTTATCATTATCAACCCGACGACATGAAAGATTTCAAGAAACCTGACGCGACGGAGTTGAAGAAGAAACTGACCCCGGAGCAGTTCGCCGTCACGCAGCAGGCGGCGACCGAGCCGCCGTTCCACAATGAATTTTGGGACAACCACGCGCCGGGCATTTATGTGGACGTGGTCTCCGGCGAGCCGCTGTTCAGTTCGCTGGACAAGTTCGATTCCGGCTGCGGCTGGCCAAGCTTTACCAAGCCGGTGGACGACCAGGAAATTGTCGAGAAATCGGATGCGTCCCTTTTCATGAAGCGGACGGAAGTGCGCTCGAAAACGGCGGATTCGCATCTCGGCCACGTTTTCGACGACGGGCCGGGGCCGACGCATCTGCGTTACTGCATCAACTCCGCGTCGCTGCGGTTCATCCCGCTGGATAAAATGGAAGCCGAAGGCTACGGCGCGCAACTCGCGCCGTTCATCAAGGCCGGACTCTGCAAACCGGCGACCGCGCCGTCGCAAACCAATTCCCCGCCAAAAAATTGAGCGGCTTGGGAACGGCATCATTCAGGATTGTGAAAGCGAACGCCGCGCGCCGGCGTCGGCCAAACATTCGATTCGACAAGGGGGCGGGGTGAAAATGAGACAAGCCACAAACCAATTTGGCCGACGTAGTTGAAACTGTCCGCGTTTCTACACCGTGGGAAAAAACCGCGTCCAATCCTGCGCCGTGTGCAAAACACGGACGACCATGACGGTTTCCTGAAATGGCTGGTAGAAAATCAGGTAATTCAGGAACTTCGGCACGATGAACCAGCGGATTTGCAAATGACGCGCCGCAGCCTTGCGGATGCGCCGCCCGATTTCAGGATGCTGCGCGAGAAAATCGGCGGTGTTGAGGATCGTTTGGCGGACGCGCTCCGCCGCATCGGGATTATCGGCGGCAATGTGATTGGAAATTTCGTCCAAATCGTGCGTGGCTTTGGGGCTGAACTTCGCCCGGATCATGCCGGCGCAATTCGTCGGTGGTCTTGGCCTGATCGAGATTTTCCACCCCTTCGTCCAGCAGCCGTTCCAGCTCCGGCGTCATCACCACTTCCATGCCACGGCGGCGGGCTTGATGCTCGCTCAACGCCTCCAGCACCACTTCATCCGAACCTTTGTAGCCGCTGGTTTGAACCAGTTCGGCGACGTAGCTTTCAAGATTTCGCGGCAACGCGATGTTCATGGGTTCAATTTAATGCGCTGCAAAAATGTGTCAACCTGCAAACGGCTTCCCGCCGCGCCTTTTTGTTTCCGGGAAAAAATTTGGTGCGCGAACAGTTCCTCGCAGCGAAGTTTCAAGCGTCCACTTGATGCGAAACTGTCCGCGTTCCTATCTGTTCGCGCAATTTCAAAACTTCTGGATGCTGTTGCAACTCGGGGACGATTCTATCCAATACTTCCTTGGCTTTAGAGTAATCACCCAATTTAAACCAGCTTTGCCCGATGGACAAATACTGGCTGTTCGGCGTCTCTAATTTTGCAAATGGCATAAAAATCTCAATTTCAAAAAACGTAGTTTAACTGCGTTCAAAGATTTATTGCAAGCCCATAGTTTAACTGCGTGCCAAAGAAGCAATTGGGCAGGCAAATCGCAACGCTGCGTAGAGGTAAAAAGCTGACGCAGGAGAAGCTCGCGGAGAAAAGCAGCTATTCGGTTGAATTTATCAGCCTTGTGGAGCGCGGCATCAATGCGCCGTCCGTCGAAGGTTGCGAGCGGATCGCCAAGGCGCTTCACGTTTCGCTTAAAGACCTTTTTGATTTTTAGAGTTATAAATGGATTCAAAAATATTTTGCAGTCTGTAAAATTCATTTTTCCTCAACGCGCTGAATTCGCGCGCCGAGTTTGCGCAGTTTCAAATCCATTTTTTCGTAGCCGCGGTCCAGATGATAAATGCGGTTCACCTGCGTCGCGCCCTTCGCGGCGAGTCCGGCAATCACCAGCGCCGCCGACGCGCGCAAATCGCTCGCCATCACCGGCGCGCCGCTCAATGGCCGGCCGCCTTTCACAATCGCGCTCGGTCCTTCAATCTCAATGTCCGCGCCGAGCCGCGCCAGCTCACTGACGTGCATGAAGCGCGATTCAAAAATCCGCTCCGTGATGATGCTGATGCCCGGCGCGAGCGCGAGCAGCGACATCATCTGCGCTTGCACGTCCGTCGGAAAACCGGAATACGGCAGCGTCGTGATGTCCGCCGGTTTTAATTTTCCCTTCCGGCGGCCAGTCAAATTCGCACCGCTGCGTTCAACGGAAACTCCCGCTTCGCCCAGTTTATCAATGACCGCGCGCAGATGATCGGCGCGAGCGCCGAGCAACGTGACTTCGCCGTTCGTCGCTCCGGCGGCGATCAAAAAGGTCGCGGCTTCGATGCGGTCGGGAATCACGTCGTGCGTCGCGCCGTGCAATTTTTTTACGCCGGTGATGGTGATGGTCGGGCTGCCCGCGCCGGAAATGTTCGCGCCCATGGCGTTCAGAAAATTTGCCAAATCCACGACTTCCGGCTCGCACGCCGCGCTTTCAATGATCGTCACGCCGTCGGCCAGCGCCGCCGCCATCATCACGTTCGCCGTGCCCAGCACCGTGGAACCGGAACGCCCGCCGAGAAACATCGTGGCGCCGTTCAGCTTTTTTGTCGTCGCGTCAACATAGCCGCCTTCAATTTTTATTTTCGCGCCGAGCGCTTCAAAACCTTTCAAGTGCAGGTTGATCGGTCGCGCGCCGATGATGCAACCGCCGGGCAAAGAAATCCGCGCCTTGTGCAGCCGCGCGAGCAGCGGCCCGGCGATGCAGATGGAGCCGCGCATTTTGCGGACGAGTTCGTAGTCCGCGTAGCCTTTGATCTTCCTGGCGTGAACCGTCACCGTGCCGTCCTTGAATTCCGCCGTCGCGCCGAGCGACTCCAGAATTTCCACCATGAACCGGGTGTCGCTCAAATCCGGCACGCGGCGGATGACGCATGGCTCGTCCGTGAGCAGCGTCGCCGCCAGGATGGGCAGTGCGGCGTTCTTGCTGCCGCTGATGGTGACTTCGCCGTGCAGCGGCACGCTGCCTTTGATTAAAAAACTTTCCATGATTTATTTCCTTCTCATCCTCGTCCTCGCTCTCAAAATTGATTTATGAGGATGACGATGAGGATGAGGACGATTTTGCAACCAGAATTCTGGCGCGCTGACTGTAATCATCCTTCACGGCTTCGACAATCCACTTTTCACCTTCAAAAATCGTTTTGACCGCGTCCGCCTGCCCGTCGCCGAACTCCACCATGATTTTTCCCTCCGATTTCAGAAACGGTTTTGCCCCGGCCGCGAGCCGCCGGTAGAAATCCAGCCCGTCCGCGCCGCCGTCGAGCGCCAGGCGTGGGTCAAAGTTGCGGACTTCCGGCTCCAGCGTTTCAATTTCAGCGGACGCGATGTAAGGTGGATTGCTTACGATCAAATCGAATTTGGAGTGCGGTGACATGTCACCGCTTTCCAAAGCGCCGACATGTCGGCGCACCCCAAAATCTTTTAACGCCGCAAAGCCGTCGCCTTGTAGAAATTCAATCCGTTCTGCGGCGTTGTTTCGCGCGGCATTTTCTTTGGCCAATTCCAGCGCGTCAGTAGAAATGTCTATTGCGATAATTTTTGCCTTTGGACATTTTGCCGCCAGCGCGATGGCGATGCCGCCGCTGCCGGTGCCGAAATCAAGGGCAGTGGCGAGTGACGAGTGACAAGTGACAAGAAAATTCCAACCCGTCTCCGCGAGCAGTTCCGTTTCCGGCCGCGGCACGAGTGCGTGACGGTTCACGGCGATTTCAAATCCGCAGAACGAAGTTGAGCCGGTGATGTGCTGGAGCGGTTCCCGCTGGCCGCGGCGTTTGACGAATTCGCGGAGCGCGTCCGTTTCCGTTGAAGAAAGCACGCGGTCAAAATTCAGATACAGCTTCATGCGCGGCATTTTCAGCAGATGCGCGAGGAGCAGTTCTGCTTGCAGGCGTGGCGACTCGACATCTTTCTTGGCAAGAAATTCCGCGCTTTTCTGAATCGCTTCGAGGACAGTCACCCGCGCAGTCTAAATCAAAGTGGCCGGTTCAAAATCTAAAAATCGCCGCCGCCGTCAGTGCTCGTCCTCAATGATTTTCAACGCACCGCGCATGAAACCGAGCGCGTAGGCCATGCCCGCGTGCCATGGCGCGGCGCAGCTCATCTGCGGCGCGTGGTCGGGAATCAGCACGCCTTGATAATTATTTTTCTTCAAAATCCGCAGCACGCGCACGATGTCCACGTCGCCGTCGTCAATGAACGTTTCCTTGTAGGTTGGCACCTTGCCCCGCACGTTGCGCAGGTGGACGTAGGCGAGTTTTTGCTGGCGGCTGTATGTTTCCACCGCGTCGTAAATGTTTCCGTCCGTCATCTCCGCGAGCGTGCCGACGCAAAATTCCAGCGCGTTGCGCGGGCTCGGTTTCAGGTCAATGAGCTTCTGGTAAAGCGACGGCTGCCAGACCAATCGCGGCTGGGCGCGCACGGTCGGCAGCGGCGGATCATCGGGATGCGCGGCGAGCGTGACGCCGGCGGACTCGGCCACGGGAATCAATTCGTCGAGGAAAAATTTCAAGCGCGACCATAATTGCTCCGGCGTCGCGGAGGGAATCACGCCGGGCGCGACGTTTTTGTCGAAGACCATGTTCCACGCCATTCCGTTGGGCAGCGGTTTGTCGAGCGGACCGTCCATGCCCACGGCCTCGGCGTCGCCGCGCGCGAACGGTCCTTTGACGCGGCCCGCGACGCCGGCGATGGAAAAATTGTAACCGAAAACCGGAATGCCTGCCCGGCCAACATCGCGGATGATGGTCTTGAGGTTTTCGATCTGCGGCAATTTTTTCGGGCCGTCGAGCAAGACATCGTGCCAGTGCGCGGGATCGAAATTTTCGATGGCTTCGAGTTCGAGGCCGGCGGCGTTGATTTCTTTTTTGATCGCGGCCAGTTCTTCAAATGTCCAGAGCCTGTCGGGATCACCGGCCAAACCCCAGCCGGTGTCGTCGCCGACCGGCTGGTCGCCGGGCTGGTTGCTGCGCGAGGAACGGAAATAATCCACGAGGTGAATGACGAGATGCGTGCAGCCGCATTGCCGGGCGAAACGATAATGTTCCGCGTTGAGCTGATGGCGATACAGTCCGAGTCCGAGTTTCATAAATTATTTTCCCGCCACACCTTTGAGATACGCAAAAACCAGCTCCGGCAGATCACGGCTGTAGCCGCCTTCGAGCAGGCTGAACAGCGGCGTGTTCAGTTTGCGCAGAGACTGGCCGAGCCAGTGAAAATCTTCCGCCAGGAGCGGGCCGTCAGCCAGCGGGTCGCGGGCGGAGGCGTCGAAACCGGCGGAAACCGCGACGAGGTCGGGCTGAAAGTGTTTCAGGTCGTCCAGCGCGTGAACGAGCGCGGCGCGATACGTTTCGCGCGGCGCATGCGGTGCGACGGGATAATTGAAACAGTTGCGTCCGCGATTTGCCGCACCGGTGTTCGGGTATGCGGGATGCTGGTGGACGGAAAAAAATTCAAGACCGGGCCGGTTCAGCAGAATATCCTCCGTGCCGTTGCCGTGGTGAACGTCGAAATCGAAAACCGCGACGCGCTTTGAGCCGGTGGCGGCGGCTTCGAGCGCGGCGATGGCGATGTTGTTGAGGTAGCAAAAGCCCATTGATGTGTCACGCGTGGCGTGATGGCCGGGCGGGCGCATGAGGCTGAAAACATTTTTTCCGTCGCGGGCGAGATTCAGCGCGTCGAGTGCAGCGGCGACAGAAGTGCGGGCGTAGCTGGATATTTTTTCAAAAAACGGCGTGTCCGCGTCGAAATCATCCGGCACTTCGAGGCGCTGGAGCATTTTGGGCGAGTGGGCGCGGAGGATTTGCTCCTCGGTGACGCCGCCCGGTGCCCCCCAGACGAGCGACAGCTCCGCCTGTTTTTTCAAGAGTTCCACCGTGGTCGTGATGCGCTGCGGTCGTTCGGGATGTCCTGCGCGTGCGTAACCGGTGCAATGTTCGTCGGTGATGATGATCACGGAAAAGATTCAACCACGAACGGACGGAGAATTCAATTTCCACCGAGCAGGAATTCCTCCAGTTGCGTCTGGCGGATGACGGCGCGGACGGAGGCGGACGCGCCGGCGAACTTCAGGTTGAGGTCGCGGCGTTTGAGATTTTTTTTGAAGCGCACCATCAGGCCGATGCCCGTGCTGTCCACGAAGGTCACACGCGACATATCAATCACGACGTTCATGCCGGGCGTGACCTGCGACAGCTCGGACTCGGTGTGGACGCCGAGTTCGACGGCGTTGAGCGCCGTGACCTCGCCGGACCAGCGGATCTGGAGTTCCTTCTCCTGCACGCCGCTCGTGACCGAGGGCGCGCCCGCCGAGCTTTCCATGAGGATGCGCGCACCGGCCAGGCTGGCCTGCACGGTGAAAAACTCGTCCAGCTTCATCAATTTCAGCGCGGACACGACCGGCGGACGGGGCGCGATGAGAATAAACTGCCAGCCGAGTTCGCGCGCGCGCTTGCGCAGGCGGATGAGCGCGCCGATGCCGGTGCTGTCGGCAAAAACCGTGTCGGACAGATCGAACATGACGTGGCTGTTTTCGACCGCGCGCAGCCATTCGGCCTGCGACGCCTGCGCCTCCGCCGCGCCGAGCCGGGCGGGTGCGCGGATGACGAGGTTGCCGAGCGGATCGGGAATGACGTTCGCCGCCGCAACGGGCGAACGGGATTTTTTCGCGCGCAGCCGCCACCACTGCCGCAGGACGGCGATGATGAATTTTCCGAATTTTTTTCCGTCGCGCTTCGGCGGTCTGCCCTTGCCGGTCAGAAAATCAAGGGAAACGCCCGCGCCCAAAACGAACGGCACGCCGGCCTCGCGGTAATTCATGTTGATCCATTTTTCCTGCTTCGGCGAACCGAAGGCCACCAGCAGAATGTCCGGCTTCGCCTCGCGGAGGCGGCGCAGAATGTCGTTGTGGTCCATTTCCAGCAGCGGCTTTTCCGGCGGCGCATAAGCGCCGACCAGCCGCAGTTGCGGATGCCGTGCGCGGATTTTTTCGGCGACGGCCTCGTCGCCGCCCAGCAGGAACACGCGCCAGTTGTTTTGTGACGCGAGCGCGAACAGTTGCGGGATCAGGTTCGGGACGGTGACATTTTCCGACAGCGGGTTGCCGAGGATTTTCGAGGCCCACAGGACGGTCTTGTCCTCCGCCACCACCAGGTGCGCGTCGAACAAAATGCGCCGCAGCTCCACGTCGTTCAGTGATTCGGCCAGAAAATCCACGCCCACGGTCGTCGCGTAATGCGGATAACGCGACGCGATCATCGTTGCGGCCAGCGAACACATCTCCGTCAGCGTGACGTTGTCGAACGGCACGCCGAGGATGGCGATGGGCGCGCGTTCAACCTTGTCAACTGGCGTTTGGGCCGGCATAAAACTTGACGATAGTTACCACTTCACCGGCAAAACTCCAAGCACGGAAAATTCGCCTCCGCCCGTTCACGGACTTTTCGGCGCGAGAATTTTCTGCACCTCGCCGAGAAGCTGGTTTGGACTGAACGGTTTTGCCAGGAACAGCACCGCACCGGCCAGCACGGCGTCAATCTTGGTCAGCGAGTGGCCCTTCGCGGAAAGCACGACGACCGGAATGTCGCGCGTCGCCGGATTTTCCTTCAACATCCGGAGCGCACCGAGGCCGTCGAGGCCGGGCATCATTATGTCCAGCACGATGAGCTGCGGCTGCACGGAAACGACGGCGGCGAGCGCCTCCCTGCCGTCGCGGCAACTGACGACCTCGTAGCCGCCTTTCTTAAAGGTCATCTCCAGCAGGCGAAGCATGAAAACTTCATCGTCCGCGACGAGGATTTTTTTGGGGTTGGTTGGGTTCATGTCTGGTGGCGGATTAAAATAAAAGTATGGTCGTCCGTCAGCGGCGCATTGCCGCGAAATTCCGCCAGTTTGTCCAGCAGGGAATTTTTCGCGGCTTCCGCCTCGCGGGTTTGCGCGACGGCTTCGGTGAAAAGCCGCTGCAAATTTTTTTCGCCAAGCAGTTCGCCGGCGGCGGCGCGCGACTCGCTCAAACCGTCCGTGTAAAGCAGCGCCGCCGCGCCCGGCGGCAGCGCGTTGACATTCTGCGGATAGACCACGTCCGGCTCGATGCCCAGCGGAAACCCGGACTCGCCGGGGGCGGCTGCATTTGCTTCGCCGGGATGCCACACCAGCAGCGGACAATGTCCGGCGCTGGCGCAAATCAGTTCTCCGCGCCGCGCATCGAGATACACCAGCTTGGCCGTGATGAACATGTCCACGCGTGAAAGGTCGGGGAACAGAATCCGGTTCGCCGCGCCGAGCAGTTCGCCCGGCTGCGAAAACAACTGTGGCATCGAGCGGATGGTGCTGCGCAGCACCGCCGCGAACAGCGCCGCCGGCACGCCCTTGCCCATCACGTCGGCGATGACCAGCAGCACCGCGCCGTCGCCCGCCGGAGTCGCGTCGTAAAAATCCCCGCCGACCTGCAGCGCGTTCTGGCACGCGGCGGCCAGCGCGAACGGCGGGCACGGCGGCAGTTGCGCCGGCAGCAGCGAACGCTGGATTTCTGCCGCAATTTCCAGTTCGCGCCGCGTCACGCGCGTGGCCGTGCGCTCGTCCAGCAGGCGCGCGTTGACAATTTGAATCGCCAGAAAATCCACGAACGTGTGCAGCAGGTTCACCTGCGCGGCGGTGAACGGCCGGTTCGCCGCGAGCCGGCCGAGCGTCGCCGTGCCGACCAGTTGGTCGGCCACAAAAAACGCATGGCAGACGCCGTTGCCCACGGGCATCGCCGCGCGCAGCGGATCGTTTTTGTCGAGCGGCTCCTCGGGGCTGAACCAGATGTCCTGCCGCATCCGCGCGGCGCGCGTCTCCGCCGATTTCAAAAAATCGTTTTGCCAGATGACCGGCGCGAGCTTCACTTTTTCCCTTTCCGGCAGCATGAGCAGCGGCTCCAGTTTTTTTCCGTCCGCCGAGAGCAGCCGCAGCACCGCGCCGTCCGCCTCGGCGATCTGCATCAGGTCGTGCAGCAGGCGGTTGGAAAATTCCTTCAAGTCCGTGTGCGCGCCCAGCTCGGAACTGTAGCGGAACACCGCGACGAGGCTTTCGTAATTGGTCGCCAGCTCGGCGGTCATTTCCGTCAACGCCGATTCGGCCTCGGCCAGGCGGCGTTGCAGGTCGGCAGTGTCCGGCAAAAAATGGGTTCCGGCGGGACGCGCGCGGCGCAGCACCAAAACATTTCGCCCCGGATGACGCAGATAAAAAATCTCGTCGGTCAGCGATTTCATCAGATAAAGTCCGCGCCCGCGCTCGGCGTCGGCCTCGGGCAGCTTGATTTCGGCAGGCCAGTCGAATCCCGCCGTGTGGTCGGTGACCGTCACCTCGACATCGCGTTCGCCGGCGGAAACCTCGATGACGACGGGCAGTTGGCGCGCTTCGGGACCGGCGTATTTCACGGCATTGTTCGCGGCCTCGACGAGCGCAAGCTCCCACGCGCCCAGCTCCGCCTCGGGCAGTCCCCGTTCTGCGAGCCAGCCGCGCACCTGCGTGACGGCGGCGCGCACGGCGGACAATTCGCTCCCGGATTCGATCCGCAGCGAAGTCCGATGGTCGCAGCGTGTGGCGGCGGCGGGCGAACTTTGGTTTTCGGCGTTCATCTAAAAAATCATCCTCGCAAAAATCAGGCCACGGGCTGGCTGCGGTTGTTTTCCAGCCAGTCCCGGAGTTGTTGCGTCGCGGAACCGACCTGCGTGTCGAGACCGGCGAGCGCCGTTTTTACGCGCGGGCCGTCGCCGGCCTCGGCGGCGTCCTCGAGCGCGAGGAATTTTTCCGAAAGGTTCTGAAAACCAAACAGCGCGGCCAGTCCCTTGAGCGAATGGGCGGCGCGTTCCAGTTCAATCCAACTGGCGTCAGCCTCAAGGCGCTGGATTTCCGCCAGGCGTCCGGGAAACTCATTGAGAAAATCGCCGATCATGTCCACGACGGCGGCGCGATCCAGTTCATTGCAAAGCTGTTCGAGCCGGGCGGAATTGAAAGTTCCAGCATCGGGCGTGCCGCTGCCGGCCGGCGGCGCAGCGGCGAGCAGCGAGTGGTAAAGCTGCTGCGCGGTGAACGGCTTGGAAATGTAATCGTCCATGCCGGCGGCGAGGCAGCGTTCACGTTCGCCGGTGAGCGCGTTGGCGGTGAGCGCGATGATGCGCACGGGGCGCGCGACTTTTTTTTCCGCCTCGATTTTTCGGATGGCGGCGGTGGCCTGGTGGCCGTCGAGTTCGGGCATGTTGCAATCCATGAGAATCGCGTCGCACTTTCCGGGCTGGAATTTCTCCACCGCTTCGCGCCCGTTGACGGCCCACTCGGCGCGCGCGCCAAAATTGTCGAGCATCAACTGGCAGAGCTTGCGGTTGAACGGATGATCTTCGGCGACCAGAATCCGCAGGTCGGAAATGGCTGTGCGCTTCGGCGCGGACGGCTCACGCGCGCCGGCTTCCGTTCCGCCGGCCGGCCGCGCAACGGGCTGGTTCAATTCCACCTTGATGCCGCTGACGACGGCGACGAGCGCGTCGAACAACGGCTGTTCGCGCACCGGCTTGAGCAGGACGTTGACGAAGCTGGCGAGGCCGGCTTGATCTTGACCGAGCGAACCCGCCGGACTCGCGAGCAGGATGCCCTGCACGCGCTCCTTGTTTTCCGCAAGCTGGCGGCGCAGTTCCGCACCGCCGGCGGCCAGCATTCCATCGTCGCAAATCACCAGCGGGATGACGGCGGCGCGCAAGCCGTGGCGCAGCGTGCGTCCTAGTTCCGCCACCGTCGCCGCCCGGCAGTCCACGCCCCAGCCGCGCAACTGTTCGACGAGCGATTCGCGCAGGCTCGCGTTCGGCACGGCGACGACGGCCTGCAAAAAAACCAGGCCGGGAAAACTTCGTTCAATGGCGGGCTGCGGCGGAACCTCAAACGGCAGTTCAAACCAGAAGGTCGAGCCTTTGCCGGGCCGGCTGTGGACGCCGATCTTGCCGCCCATCAGCTCGACGATTTTCCGCGAGATGGCGAGGCCAAGCCCCGTGCCGCCGAATTTCCGCGATGACGACGTGTCCACCTGCGTGAATGGCTGGAACAGTTGTTTTATTTCATCGGCGGTCAAACCGACGCCGGTGTCGGCCACCTCGAAACGCAGCACAATTTTTCCCGGCGACTGCTGGAGCGGCTGCACGCGGACGACGACTTCGCCACGGTCGGTGAACTTGACGCCGTTGCCGACGAGGTTGAGCAGCACCTGGCGCAGCCGGCCAGGATCGCCCTTGAGCTGGCGGGGGATTTCGCGGCGGACGATGGCGGCCAGTTCGACCTTTTTCACGGCAACGTGCGCGGCGGTGTTCTCCAACACGGAATCCACAATCGCGCGGATGGAAAAATTCTCCCGCGCGACGGTCATTTTCCCGGCTTCAATCTTGGAAAAGTCGAGCACGTCGTTGATGACGTGAAGCAGGGCGTTGGCGCTTTCGGCGGCGGCGGCGGCGAACTCGCGCTGGCGCGCGTCGAGGCGCGTCTGGCCGAGCAGTTCAACCATGCCGAGGATGCCGGTGAGCGGCGTGCGGATTTCATGGCTCATGTTCGCCAGGAATTCGCTTTTGGCGTTGCTGGCGCGGTTGGCGTGCTCGGCGGCGGCGCGCGCTTCGGCGGCGGCGGCGTGAAGCTGCTGGTTGATCTTTTCCAGCGTGGCCTTGGCTTCCTGCTCCGCCAGCTCGGCGCGTTTGCGGGGCGTGATGTCCTGCATGACGGCCTGGAACTCAAAACTTTTCCCGCCGTCGCGGCTCAAACGGCGGATGTTGCACTGATGCCACTCGACATGGCCGGCGGCGGCGGTGGCGCGGCGGTCGAAATTAAAAACGGGTTTGGCGTCCGGCAACGATTGCAGGGCGGCGCGAAAATTTTCCGCCTCCTTGTCTTCCAGCGTCAGGAAAAAATCCGTGCCGAGCAGCTTCTCCTCTGCTTTCGCATGGAACTCACAGAAGGCCGGGTTCACAAAAGTCAGCGTGCCGTCGGGTTCAAAGCGGCAGATCAAATCCGACTGGTCGGCGACGACCGCACGCAGGCGCTTTTCGCTTTCGATGATTTCAACCAGCATCCGGCGGCGTTCGGCGGCGGCGGCGCCGAGCAGCAGATTGGTCGCGCCCAGGACGCCGAGGTAGCCGGCCAGTTGCAGCCAGCTTTCCGCGTCGTGGCCCGTCATAAACGGGCCGGTCTTTTTCAACAGCGAAAAAAATGCGATGGCGGAAACGATCAGCGTGCCGGTCGCCGCGCCGCGCGGGCCGAACCGCAGCGCGCCCCACAACAGAAACGGATACGGCAGATATTCGAGCGGGAAGGCTTGCGCGGCGGGCACGATCCAGAGGCCGAACGCGAGCAGCGTGCCGCCCAAAAGTCCCGCCGTGCCAGCCACGGCTTCCATCGTCCGCAAAAAATTCATGCGGACCGACGACCGCGTGGCCCAGGTGAGAATGACCGGCGCGATCACCAGCAGAGCGACGGCGTTGGGAATCCACCATTGCAAGGTCAGCGGCCAAGCGGCGTCCCCGTTGATTTTTTTGGCGCAGACGAAACTGGCGGCGATGAACGCGGCGTTGATCAACGCGCAAAGTGGGCCGGCAAGAAGAAGAAAGCCCGCCGCATCGCGCGCTCGCTCCAAGTTGTTCTGAAACTTCAAAAACCGCTTCAAAAGAAAAGCGCAGACCAGCGCGCCGACGGTGCTTCCGACGGCGACGCCCAGCGTGAACAAGTCCGGCGGAAGTCCGTCAACGACCGAAAATAAAAACGCACCGAGGAAAACGACCGGACAGTAACGCCAGCCGAAAAGCAGAATTGCCGCGAGTGCGATGCCTGCCGGCGGCCAGATGAGCGCCACGCTTTCCCGGCCTGAAAAAGCCGCAGCGTGCCTGCCCGGCAAACCGGCGAGAGAATAGAGCGCGGCCAGCGTCAAGACGCGCGTGAGCAAGGCCAGCCGGGTGTTTTTTGAATGGCTCAATCCGGCATTGGTTTAGCCGTTTTTCGCGGGCAGCACTAGCGGGAAATTTTCACCGTCGGTTCCGCCGGCTGCGGAAAATTATTTACCTGCCGCCGCGAACCGTGCATTGTGTGCGGAAAGGATTTGGCCGGAGAATCAAAATGAACAGCCATCTGCAATCAACCAACGCATCGCGCCTGCCGGCGCACCTGATCGCCCACATCAACGTCAAGCTCGCCCACATCGGCTGCCAGCCGGTGCCGATCAAGGGCGACGCGGAGTTCGCCGAGATCGCCGCCGCAATGGCCGGCCAGTCGCGCGAAAAGGACCGCCTCCTCGGCCAATACCTCTGCCCTGCCGACGCGCGCATCCAGACATTTCTCTACGACTATTTGCAGGACGTGCCGGTGACGAAACTACCGTCGCGCACGTTCACGCTCGACCGGCCCGGCCTGGCGCGCGTTCTTTCGCTGCCGCTGGACCGCGATTTTTTCTCGTCCGACATCATCAATTCCTACCGCGTCAAGCAGGGCGTCCTTCACAATCCGCGAAGCGACCGCCGCACGACGCAGGGAATTTTTCACGTCCCCGAAGGCGGCCTGCCGATTCCCGACGACAAGCTCGGCGTGCCGAAAATCACCTTCGCCAAATTGCTCGCGCTGGCGCTGAATCCGCCGCGCGAACTGATGCAACTGCCGTTCACCGCCACGCAGCCGAACCCGGCGGAATGTCTGGTTTCGCTGCTGCTGCGCCCGCTCGTCTGCCCCGCCGTGACGAATTTCACGCCGGAGAAAACGATGGAGATCCGTTTCTTCGTTCCCGGGAACTTGGTCAGCAATCTGGATTTCATCGAAAGCATTTTTGGCAACGGCGGCGATCCGTTGCTGCCGGAAAACGATTCCGCGCTCGACGCGGAACACTGGACCGGCCACACCGGCTGCGTCATTCTCGCGCCGCATCTGGTCAAGGCTACGAAGAAGTCCGCCGACCTGCCGCACTGGGACCAGGCCACGGAACGCCAGCGCCGCGACGGGATGTGCTGGAAGGATGAGAATGAAATCTACAACAACGGCGGTGCGTTCAAGCTGACCTGCCGCGATGAATCCGGCGTCATCGTCACGCTCATCGCGGACAACTATTACGGCTACTGCAAAAAAGAGGTCAAGACGCAGATCAGCTACGCGGCGAACCTGTTCGGCAACTGCGAGGAGGAGCACGCCGGCGGCGCGCTGGTTTTTCCGAGCTACGATCTGGGCGAGGAATTCAGCGGCGACATGCACGTCCGCCGGCTCGGCCACAATTTCAAGGAGGCGTCGCTGCTTTACGCCAGCCTGATGGATTTGAAACTGGAGGGCTACGGCATTGACAAGAAATTTCCCGAAGTCATCTACATCCCCGAACACGCGCTGTTTGATTTGCACAAGCAATCCGTTTCCTGGACGAACGAGACCGGCGAACACGCGATCAAGTTGCAGCCGGACAAAACCTACATCCGTCCGTCCGGCTACAAGGTGCGCATGGAAAAGCCGCCGGGCGCAAACCGCTCGTGGCGGCTCGTTGGCACGGCGGCGGAAGGCCTGGTCTGCCACAAGCCCTGCACGGTTTCCGGCGGCGGCAAGTCGGAAATTTCCAAGCCGATCACCGACGCGATTCTGACCGGGCCGGTGTTTGTCGCGGATTCAAAGAGGGATTTTGACCAGGTTGAGACTTTGGTCAGACGGGATTACTCTGACCGTTTCGCGGACAAACGGCGGAAGGACACGCGCACGATTCTGGCAGCGGAGCGTTCACTCGGTTCGGTCATCAAGCTGCTCACGCCGGACAAGCGCGAATTCACGCCGGAATACAACGGCTGGGTGGAAACGATTCCGCAGCACGTCAAGGAACTCGTCTTCGTTGTGAAACGCTATTACAAGCCCGAGTGGGGCGACGACTGGCGCGAACATTTCAGTGTGGACATCATCAACGGCACGCCGGGCTATGAGTTGAAGTGTGACAATCATGTGCTGGTGACCACCCGGCTGCGCGTGGGTTTCGACAAGGACGGCTCGTGGCGGACATTCGGCCTGCGCAAAGATTTTCATCCGGCGATGAAGGTGCAGTTGGAGGACGACATCACCGCATCCGTGCTGGTGCCGACAGAGCGTGTGGAAAATCTTTCCGGCATGGACCAGGGCGCGACGCTGAAATTCGTCCAGAACTGCGAACAGCGTTTGTTCCAGCGGCCCGACGATGCCATTCACCGCGGCTACGACAAGCTGACGGAATCCGATTTCGTGCGGCTGGACAATTTCTTTTCCAACTACGAGCCGCTCACGCACCGGGATGCGCGCGAACTGGTCGAGGACGCGATCCATTTCCACGAGTTCACCGCGCCGATGCAGGGCCTCATCCGCGAATTCGCCGCCGAAGGACAGCCGGATTTTTTTGTCTCATCCGCGCATCCGCGCCTCGTGGACGGCAAGCCGAGCAAAAATCCGCGCTACCTGCAAAAGCGTCCCGACCTCGTTCATCCCGTCGAAACTTACATTGCCGAAACTGGCGCGCGCCTGCGTCGCCGGATGCCCGCGACCGCCATCGTGCCGACGCCCGTGGACGCCGTGCTGCCCGGCCGCCGCAACAATCCGCCGGAAGCCGGCATCCGTTCGCTCGCGTGCTACAATCCGGTCCACTACATGGAACTGCCGGAGTTGTTCATGGAATTCATCTGCAGCATGACCGGCAAATCGCCATCCACGACCGGCGCGGGTTCCGAAGGCGCGCTCACCAAAGGCCCGTTCAACGCGCTGCCGCCGATCATGGATTTGAACAACGCGCTCGTGTCGTTCATCCTCACCGGGCAAAATGCGTTCGTGACTGCCGCCGGCTACGTCGGCCCAAAGGTGCGCGTGGACCACGACGTGAGTTTGATCGTGCCGGAGGTTTTTTCGCGCATGATGCCGGAGGAACGCGTGCCAAAATTTCTCATTGAAAGCCGCCTCCTCGACAAGCTCGAAGACTTCGAGCACAAGGGCAAAAAAATTCTCGCCGGCCGGCTTGGTTATCGCATCAACATCCGGTTCGTCCACTTTTTCTTCGGACGCGTGTTCAATCATCCGCACGCCGTCTTTACCGAGGAGATGCTCAAGCCGGAATTGCAGGACTTGGACATTTTTGTTGACGGCATGGACAACATCATCGCCACGCAGAAGCGCGTCTCCAAAATGTATTTCGACGACGGCAGCATCGCGCAGGCGTGTCCGCCGCTGAAGGCGCTGCTGCACATCATGCTCCACGACCAATGGGAGGGCAAAGGCCTAGACGATCCAGCGTTCCGAAAACTGTTCACGCGCGAAAATCTGCTGGCCAGCGACTGGTATGCCGCACGGTTGAAGGCAAAACAGAAGGTTGACCGCGCGCTTTGGAAACGCCATGCCGAATACCTCAACGCCTTTTTGCGCAAGCCGAGCCATGAAGACGTGGCCGAGCAATTGAAAATCGCCGACCGTTTGTCGCGCGCCCGGAAAAATCTGGAGGAGGTCGAGTCCCCGGCGTATCTGCAAAAACTCTCCGGCACGCTCGGCGCGGAGCCGGTGGAACTTTATCTGGCTTGAAGCCGGTCAAAGTTTGGTCTGTAGCCACAACAAAATTTTCTTCAGCCAGTCGAAGCTCAAATAGCCGTTAGTATATGCGTATTGCGCGGCCAGCAGTCCGCCGAAAACCGCCGCCCATTCCCAGCACAAAATCTGGTCTTTGTGCTTCTTGAGGAACATGGCCAGCATCGCGTTCCCGGCGGCGGCCAGCACCAGTCCGTAGAAAATCAATGCTCGCGCCTTGGATGCCGACGCAATCTGCCAGTCGCCCAGTTGTGCGTGAGTGATGGCCGGAACGCCGATGAGAATGACCACCAGCAACAGGCAGTTTATGATTTTGATCAGGAAATGCGGCACAGCTTGAACAGAGTGCCCTTGCGCCGGAAAATTTTCAATCCGCGACCGGTCAATTGATCTTTTCCGCCACTTGGTATTTGAACATCCGTTTTTTCATCCAGCGCACTGCGAGCAGATCGTAAAACGACGCAAAGAGCCGGTTCCACACGCCGTAATTGCTCTGGCCGGCGAAGCGCGGATTGTTGCTCACCTCGATTTCCGTGACCGTGTGGCCTTCGATCTTGAACAGCGTCGGCAGAAAACGGTGCATCCCTTTGAAGAATTTCAGGTTTTCAATGCACTCGCGCTTGAACGCGCGGTAGGTGCAGCCGGCGTCGGAAATTTTTTCGCCGCTCAACTTGTTGCGCACAGCGTTGGCGATGAGCGACGACGCGACGCGGATAAAATTATCACCCTCGCCGCGCGCCTTTACGCGCGTGCCGCAGACACAATCGAAATTTTTCAAAACTTCCAGAAATTTCGGCAAATCCTTCGGGTCGTTCTGCAAGTCCGCGTCGAGCGTGAAAAGATATTTGCCGCGCGCGGCTTTCAATCCGGCAAAGCTCGCCGCGCTTTCGCCGCAGTTGAACGCAAATTTTTGCACGCGGATGCGCGGGTCAGCCGCCGCGAGTTCCTTGAGAATCTCCCACGACTTGTCCTTGCTGCAATCGTCCGTGATGACGACCTCATAGGGAATCTTCAACGGCTCGACCGCCGCGCGGATGGCCTTGACGAGTTCGCGCAGATTCCCTTCCTCGTTGTAACACGGAATGACGAGGCTGATTTCGGGTTGGGTTTCGTTGGTTGACATTCAACTGGGTGCGCCGCCTTCGGCTCTGGCGATGCGTTGTTGTTCTTCGGAAATAATTTTCCGCAGTTCGATAATGTCCGTTGCCAGAAGATACGGTTCGAGCAATTTGAACAAAGGCTCCATCTTCGGTTTATGGCGCGCGAGCAACAGCTTGATGTCGCTTTCATAAACATAAATTCGATCCCAATCAAACTGCCGATACAACGACGGCAACGCGTAAAGTTTCAGCATGATCAAACCTTCAACCGTTGCCGCCGGAACTTTCATTTCTGCAAATTGATGCGTCGTGGCAAATTTTTCCAGAACGATTTTGAACAGCGGGTTGAAGGTGAACAGCAAATCCACCTGCACGCTGCGAAACTGCGCCCGGGCGAAAAAATCCTGCCGGTTAAGAATTTCGAGTTCCGGAATTTCCCGCGAGGCTTCAAGAGACATCAACAAGTCCACGTCCTTAGTATTGCGGCCATTGACGTAAGTGAGCATCGCCATTCCGCCGACGAGCAGATACGGCACGCGCCGTTCCGCGAGCAGCCGGAACAAGTCCAGGGCGTCCTGCGGCGCGGGCATCGCCGGCTTGGGCGACGCACCTTCACGCAATTGCAGCGGGCTGTCCGTCCACTGATGCGCGCCGGCTTCCCAGGCGTGCACCAACACCTCCGCCACGCGCCGCAGACTGACGCCTTCCGGCAGCGTGACTTCACGATTTTCTTTGGCTGCAACGATCATTCCGATGACTCAATTTTGCCAGAAATAGCCACCGAAAGAAAGATGATTTGAGTTGCGGAATCAGCAGACCTGCGAAGTTCACCCTCCTGCAATGCTATATTAACCTCGACGAATCAAACAACCAAATTCCCAAGAGTGATTGCCCTATCGGTTTCTGTTACTGAATCCGCGTATTAGAATCGAGCCTGCTCATTCTGATTCCGGCCTACAACGAAGAAGCGCGCATCGAACCAGTGCTGCGTGATTACGCACAGTTTTTCTAGAAGAACTATTTCGGCGTGTCGGGACTGCTAGAATTCTAGCGGCCTATTTCTTCTCGTAAAATTCCGCCATCGCGTCACAGACCTTGTCGGCCGCATCCAGCGTCATTTCGCCGTGGACGGGCAGCGACAAAATCTCCTTCACCGCTTTTTCCGTGTTTGGCAATTTCGGCGTGTTCGGGAACAGACCGATGACGCCGGGCTGCAAATGGTTCGGCTTCGGATAATGCACGCCGGTCTCAATGTTTTTCTCCTTCAGGAATTTCTGGAGGTCGTCACGCTTCTCGGCACGGACGACATACATATGATAAACCGGCGTGGCCCATTCGCGCACGGGCGGTGTCTGCACGATGCCCTTAAGCCGTTCATCGTAGCGCGCGGCGATTTTGCGGCGCTGTTCGTTGAAGCCGTCGAGGTGCTTCAACATCACGCGGCCAATGGCAGCGTTGATCTCGTTGAAGCGGACATTGTAGCCGGGAAACTCGTGATCGTATTTGCCTTGGCGACCGTGATTGCGCAGCATCCGCAGCCGGTCGGCGTAATCAATTTTGTTCGTCGTGATGCAGCCGCCGTCGCCGAGGACGGTGAGATTCTTCGAAGGGAAAAAACTGAACGCGCCGAAGTCGCCCATGCTGCCGACGGTTTTGCCTTTGTATTTCGCGCCCTGCGCCTGCGCGCAATCTTCGATGACCCACAATTTATTTTTTTTCGCGATGGCGAGCAGCTTGTCGTTGTCAATCGGATGGCCGTAAAGATGCACGCCAATGATGCCGACGGTGCGCGGCGTGATGAGTGATTCGACGTGCGCCAAATCCATGACGAACGTGTCGTCAATGTCGGCGAACACCGGCTTCGCACCGAGATGAATCAGCGGCTCCATCGTCGGAAACGCGGTGTGGCTGGGCACGATGATTTCGTCGCCCGGCCCGATGCCCTGCAACTGATGCAGGCAATAGACAATCATCGTCCACGAGGAACCCAGGACACAGGTGGCTGTGCCGGTGTGCGCGGCGAGTTCGGCTTCGAACGCCTGCGATTCCTTGCCGAGGATGTATTGGCCGGAGCGAATGGCGCGCAGCGCGGCTTCCTCGACTTCCGGGTTCACGAAACATTTTGATAACGGTATTTTGCTCATAAAAAACTTTTGACGCGAATTGCGCTAATTTTCGCTAATTACTTTTGTTGCAAGAAACGTGCGCGCGTTTCTTTTTTGTATTCGCGTCCATTCGCGAAATTCGCGGATAAATTTATTTCAGTTCAACCGCGTTGCCGGTTTTCACCGATTCCAGCGCGGCATTCATCACGCGGACGGAATCATAGCCCGACCACGCATCGGCGCGCGGCGTGGCGCGGGTTTTCATCGAATCCAGAAACGCACGCAGTTCCGCCAGCAGCGGTTCCTCCGGCGGCGTTTCGATCTGTGTCACGACGCCTTCGTTCGCCTTGAAATCCTTCCCGCCGGCGGGCGTGTGCGTATTCGCGTAGGTTTTGATTTTGTATTGCGCGACATTGTAATCGCACACGGCGCTCAATTTGTCGCCGCAGACGATGACCTCGCGAAATTTGCCGGGAATGAAATACTCCGCTTCCACAGTGGCCCAGGTTTTGCCGCGCGGCGTGTCATATTCCAGCGAAACCAAGGACACGTCTTCCATGCCGCGCCCCATGAAATCATGGTTGATGGCCTGCACCGTTTTGGGCTGCGCGCCGAGGATGAAATTGAACAGATCCGCGAAATGGATGCCGTCGGCGAACATCACGCCGCTGTCATTGCGCGGACGTTTGAAACCGCCGAAATGGCCGCGAATCATGTTGACCTTGCCGAACTCGCCGTTCTGGACCGCGTCGCGCAGCCAGAGCGTCGCCGGGTCAAAACGCAAAATGTGTCCGACCTGAAGGATGCGCTTGTGCTTGTCCGCGATTTCCGCAAGTTGCTTGGATTCTTCGCTGGCGAGCGTCAGCGGTTTTTCGACGAACACGTCCTTGCCGGCTTCGAGGAATTCCTTGCACAGCGGAAAGTGCGACTGTGCCGGCGTGACGACGACCACGCCGTCCACTTTGCCGATGAAATCCTTGTAGTTGGTCGTGAGCCGTTCGGCAGGCAGGCCCAGCTTGCGGGCGGGTTCAAGCTGCTTGTCGCCGATCTCGGCCACATACAATTCCACGGGCAGATTGTTGAGATTGCGCAAATGGTTGGCACCCCAGCGGCCCAAGCCTAAAAGGAGAACTTTGGTCATCGCGGAAATTTTCGGCCAAATCTGCAAGGCCAGCAAGAAAAACCTTTGTGGCGTAATCTTAAAAATTAGTCAGGCGACTAATTCTTTCGCGCGCGGAAACCGTCCGCAAACCGCATCGTCCACCCAGATGTCCTCGTCCAGTTCTTCCCAGCGCAAGGCCAGGCCGTTTAACCGGAGCCGCACCTTTTGGAGCAGGTGGTCGGGGGCGCTGGCGAGCAGGGGAAATTTTGCCGCCGGAAAGCTGACAAACCGGCCGTCAACCAGCTCCAGACAAACGCGCCGGGCTTCCACCCAGCAGCGTGCGGCGACGGTTTCGGTTTTCGGTTCAATGACCATGCCGTTGAATATACGCCTCCAGCAGCTTCTGGCAATGCTCTTCCACAAGCTGTTCAATGCGGTGGAGTTCGGCTGGAGAAAACCCGTGATTGCCGGCGAGCGAAACCGGATGCAGCCAGAATTTTGCCTCCTGGTCGTCGCGTTCAACATGGATGTGCGGCGGCTCGTTGTTTTCGCGGCTGTAGAAGTGGAACCGGTAGGGGCCGATGCGCAGGA
>Ga0208849_1000500_pt1 | contig 36400 bp, 42 predicted proteins | sample NGESurdeep072012_10_FD_184470 | JGI IMG/M metagenome (GOLD analysis project Ga0208849, IMG submission 184470) | Arctic peat soil microbial communities from Barrow, Alaska - NGEE Surface sample 53-3 deep-072012 (SPAdes) | ecosystem: Environmental > Terrestrial > Soil > Wetlands > Peat ... | reverse complement strand
TGCGTAAACCCGTCGGTCAGTCTCCAGACCGCCCACGATCGCGTGGAATCGGCGCCCACCATCGCGTGGAATGAGCGCCCACGATCAGCGGAATACGCACGCCTGGGCCCGCACCAGGTTCGCGATCACCTTCTTGCGAGCGGGCGATAGCCACGGCTCCTCGAGGAGCAGCCTCATCCTCCGCAGGCGTTCCCTACTCACGGCGAGGGACACCTTCGGATGAAGCACGCCCTCCGATGTGAGCGTCCCGGCGCTGCTTGAAGGAGCGCCCCGCCGCTCAGCAGCGATGGCCGTGTAGTAGGCTATCGCTTGGTCCGCTGCGACGTCCTCGGCACTAGGTCTCCAGTTGGAGCGTGGGGGAAGCGCGACGGTCGTTTTTTTGATCCCGGCGTGCGGAGAAATTGCAGCGGCATCGTTTCGCCACGTGGGCTCCCCGACCTTCGCGTTATTCTTAGAATGGAGGCGGTTGGCCTCGGTTGGCTCGAGGCCACGATCACCACCGGATGGCGTTGAAGCCTTCCGCTCTCGGGTCCGTTCCAGCCTCGCCGATATGACGAACAGTCCTACAATGGCCACCCACCACGACAGGTAGAGGCCAATTCTCAGTGAGTACAAGACAGCGAAATAACGGTGATCAAGCCAACCCTCGAACAGCCAATAGATCTCCGAAACGAAGGGAAGCGAAAACGTGGTCGCGGCACCCATGAACCCGGATACTTGCCAAGCGATGGCGACTGTCCAGATGTGAAGGGCGAACCCTCCAGCGCCGGCGACGAGGACACATGCAGCGGCCAGCGCCTCCAGACTCTTCCCGAGGCCGTCCGGCTTCAGCTTAACGGCAACTTGGCCGCCAAGCATCGCAGGCAAAATTCCGAAGCAGGCGAACATCAACCGTTTGTGTCCCGAGTTGTTGAGCGCGAACGTCAACGATGGGTCGTTCAGTAGCAGGACGGTCAGCAACAATACCCCTAGCAATGAGGGCAACAGGATAGCGATCAAACCGATGACTCGGCCGCGTCGATGGGCAATCCAACCGGCAAGCCAGCCAATGAACCAGCCGTTGATAAGCCAAATGGCAACGTTCGGGATGTTCAGATGCCAGTCGCCACCTACGACTTCCCCGCCCCAGAGAACGTCAAGTGCTATGCTGCAAGGAATCAGGACAACCGGCGCAACGAACTGCGGCGCGGTCACGGCCAGCCCGTATCGCAGCCATTGTTTCATCCCCTCGCCCATTCGTCAGGCTGCCGTACTCGAACGAGAGTGAGCCATGGACCGAGCGCCATTCCGTTCTTGCGACGTCATCTGTGTCCGTTTCCTTCGTTCACTTGCCGATGATCATCGCCAAGAGACCGGTCCGTGCCGGTCTCTGATCCGTCGCGCCAGTAGCCTCCTTGAACTGGTCCGTGAGCTCCGACGCCATCTTGGCTGTGATGCCGCTTCGCCTTAGCGTCAGGACGGTCATCGACCCCATGGCGTCGCCCATCTTCGCCAACACGGATCGCTCGATCGCGATGGCGTACATTTCGGTCGCTCGCGCCGTGTTGAACCTGTGCCGTGAGTGAGCCCGGTACAGTTCGGCATGGATTCTGTTCAGCCACTCTTGGCCCGCCTCCGCCAAGAGGCTGATCTCAACCGACGAGGCGAAGGCCCTTACAGTTTCTTCGTCCATGTCTTCCCGCCTCGGTTGGCGGCCGTCTTGTGGCGGCTGGTTCAGCCTGAATTGCTCGACGGTTCAGCGATGTCGGGCGCTGGCCCATCAAGGCACGGCGTCTCGAACCGCTTGGCTGCTTTCCCGGGCGCCGTTGCCAACGACCGCTGTCAGCGTCCCGCCTGGCCACACAGGGCCGGGAGCCCTGCCGTCGCGATTCGGTCCGGCGACGACGTGGAGTCCGTCTGACAATCGCCGCGACCATGGGGGTCCATCGCGCCCGCGGTGAGAGCCTCGCTTTGCTCGGTCTGCTCACGTTCGCTCTGGCCCATGGACTCGATCGTGGCGTCGGAGCCGGGCGGCGGCGCTGGCGTCAATCGTCCGGCCGGTTGCGTCGCCTCAAGTGCGTTGAGGGCGGCGGCGGGCAGCCCGCGCGACTCGCAGGGCTGATCGGGTGCGCAGTCGGTCGGGTCGGCCTGGGCTCTGGCCGCCACGGGGACGGCCATCATGACGGCGAGGATTGGTATCAGGATGCGCATGCGTCAGTCCCCCGTGCTGCCCGGCTGGAGCCGGGCGGTTGATCACGCGCAGCACAGGGAAGCGCGCCCCCCGTATTTCCCACGAGGGGTCTTCTATTCCGGGAGCCGCCCGACAAAGCGGGGGTTCCCTGCGCGTCCGCGCGAATGCGCATCTCCGCCGGTGATCAAGCCGAACGGAGACGTGGCGGTTATGCGCCAAGGCAGCTTGGCTGAACAGCGATTTTGACCGAGCGTCGAGATCGCGCTGCCTGGGCGCATCCCGCATTCGCCAGTGAGCTTACAATCTTCGTCTGACCGTTCGCCACAACGCGAACCGCACGCATCGAGAGCCGGCCCTACAACGCATGCCGACGGCCGCGCCATAAGGGGAGTGGAAGCTATAGCGTCAGGTCGAACCGCCGCATGGACTCCGAGATGAACAACGCATCGGCGGCCTCTTCACACGCAGCCCATCGTTCCAGAACGCGCTCCCGGTTCGCGCCTCGGGGTATTGGAAAGCCCCGGCCGCCGTGCGCCCGCGCCTCGGCCTTTGCCCGAGCCCGATAGAGCCGGTGCAGCGGACCCTCGGACTGCGAGGCGTAGGTGAGCCGGTGAGAGCGACGCGAGCCAAAGACTTCGCCGGCGCAAAGTAGGGTCGCGACCCGACACCCGGTAAACGGGCACCGGAAGAAGAACCGATAGCCGCCGAACCGGCACGGGACTGCATCGAGTCGGACCCACTGGATCTTGTCCTCCATGTTCACTGAGAACTCGAGCCGCACGAATGCGTCATTCACATCGACCAGATTGACGGTAACTCGGATGGCGCTCGATTGCTTGCCATCCCGCATCCAGGCGATCCCACCCAACGAGGTTGAGCCCGTCTTGAGGAAGCCGAGACGGCGCAGCGAGCGCATGTCCAGGCGCAATGCATTCTCGACCGAGCCGCGGTTCTCGACCCTACGTCGTCCCGAAGACATCCCACCCATTCCGCCGCCGACATTTTCCGAAATCGATTGGACATCGGTCGCTTCGGCGAACACGCCCCGCCATGCGTTCGTTCTCCGAGAACCTCATCGACTCGGGTTCGAACTTCCGTGTTCGGTGGTTGTCCGCGCCGCCGCCATGCTTGCCAAAAAACATGGCTCTACGCGCCGTTTTCTTCCGGCGACCCCGGCCCCCGGGCGTTGGCCGCCGCGCGGAGTGCCGCAGGATAAAGTCCCATGCGCATCGGCCAAAGATGGCAGCGGACGGCGACGCACTTCCTCACCTCGCCGACCTGACCGCCGCAGCAGTCGATGCAGTGCGCGCGAATCGCCTTCGGCGCCGGCAGGAGCGCCACGCCAGCCGCCTGGAAGTCCATCGGGCTGAGGTCGCGTGGATCGCGGCCAACCAACTGGCGGCGGTCGAACTCGTGCTCAGACGACTCGAGGAGCGGGTTCGCCGCCTGGCGCGTCGTTCGACGCACTTCCGCGCGCCTCATTCCGGGCCCTCCCAAGCGGGGAGCGTGAAGCCACCGCGCCGTCGCATTGTCAGCACGTTGGCGCCGTCCATCATCTTGATCTCCGTCGCCGTCACATCGACCACATCGCGCCCGATCAGGAAGAACGCCGCGCCACGATGATCTCGGCGGTTGATTGGGGCCTCGGCGTCTAGGCCGAACAACTCGCCGGCCGTCCAGCCGAGGGCGGCGGCCTTGTTCGCCCATCGATCGAGGAACCGGCCGGCGGCGTTCATCATCGCCAGCCAAGTCGCGGTATTCTCGCCGGGCGAGACCGGGCACGCCTCTAGCTTGGCGAAGCCTTCTGCCCACTCGCGCGGGACGTTGGCGCCCACTTGGACGATGGTCGCGCGTTCGTCGAAACACGTCGCCGAGGCGGGTGAGTTTTCGTTCTCGCCATTCGCGGAACCACCATCAAAAGGTTCAAAAGCGGTTTTCGAGGGTTTTGAAGGTTGCCCAGACGAGGGTTCATCCGATGTCAGGGCCTTGAGCCGAGCTAGGTAGCTCACGGGCGAAGCCCCTTCGGGTTAGCGGTGAAGATGGTCTTCGGCCGCCCGCCGGTGGAGACGACCTCGGCGGCCAACCAGTCAAGATCGACGAGGAGCGCCAGGGCCGCGCCCACCTCATCGATATCAGTCAGGCCTGACCAGCCCGGTTGGTGAACGTCGCGAGCGGTGAAGGGGGATGGAAGGTCACCACTGCGGAGCTTCGCGACGATGGCGCGGGCGGCGTTGGTCTCGCCCATTGTAACCGAGGCGTAGGCTCGCAGAGCGTGAGTTTCCAGATACTCTGCCCAGGCCAACGCCCGCACCAAAGGTTCGACGGCGATTGGCCCAACTCCCCCATCCGCGAGGTGAAGTATCAGGGCCAGCTTGGGCGCCACGCCCCGATACTTGGCAAGGTGCGACTCCATCGCCGGGTGCAAGTCGCCAGAACGAACCCGGCGTTCATGGGCCTCTCGCCAGTTCCGAAATTCGGCCAATGCGTCGGCGTCGAGTCGGAGAAAGGGCAGCGGATCGAATTGGTCCCGCTCGGCTCCGATCTGATCCGGGTCGAGGGTATCCAGGCGGTCGAACAACAGGTTTACCGCGCGCCGCGCATCGCCATCGGGGTAACGATCGACATCCCTCCATTCGGGAGAGATGTCCGGCCAGACGAGCAGGCCGAACCGTTGGGCGAAGCCGTCATCTCCCGCGCCGCCCCGAACCGCATGGCGGAGATAGGCGGCGAGCTTGCCGGGTTGCGTCGAGCCCAAGACCGAGACGCAGCACGCTTCTATGTGAACCGTGCCGCGCCCGATCCGGTCGAAGGTGTAGCTGTCCTTGCCATTCCAGGCGGTCAGGAAGAAACCCCTGGCGGCGGCGTTCTCATCGCGATCCAGCGGCTTCAGAAAGGCCACGATCTCATCGCGGTACATCATGAACCCGGTGGGATTCTGGGCCGCGACCTCGCCCGCCTTCTCATAGCTGGCGTCATTCAGGACATAGCGGCGCAACAGGGGCGGTTCGGGAGGTGTGAGTCCGTCCAAGCCATCGAGGCCGCCCTCGGCGCCACTCTTGATCTTCTTTTTTGCAACCGAGACCTTTGCTTCTTTCTCGGCCTTGAACATCTCCAGGCGTGCGGCGTGCGCGGCCATGGCGGCGCGGTTGGCGTCCGACGCGAGGGCATTCAATCGCAGGATCGGCGAAAGCGCGGCCTGCATGGCCGGCGACTTCATCACGCCAGGACGGCCAATGCACATGCCCCAGGGGTTCGGGACCTCCGCCCAGTCGCTGCGCATCTGCGGGCGGATGGCGATCTTGCGACCGATGACCGATCCGGCCGCGACCATGGCGGTGACGGCGATGAAGTCGGCCGGGCACTGCATCCGCTCGGCGATATCCATGGCCCAGATCCTTAGGACGGGCGGCAACAATTCGGGGTCGAACGGCGCGACGGGCGGCAAGCTGGGCAGCGGCTTGGGATCTGGCCATTCGACGGGCGGCGGGTTTGCGTCCATGAAGGCTTTGATCGCAGCCACGTCGGCCGTCATCGCCTGACCTCGCGCGGGTTGGCGACGCCTCGGGCGAGGCCGCTGGCGATGGTGGCGGCCACCGCCCGCCGACCATCCTCGGCGATCAGGCCGCATTCCCCGGCGGCGGCTTCCAACGCGTCCACGATCAGCGGTTCCGGGACCAGGCTGGCACCCACGAACCCGCCGAGGTTGGCTGCGGCTTTGAACAGACGAAGGTTTCGGCCGGAATTGGCGGGCGTTCTCGCGACCTCGCGGCACTCGCCGTCGATCGCTGCGGCGATGTAACTGGCGAGCCGGTCACGGGAGCCGGCGCGGATCGGCGGCCTCGGCGGCCTCACAACCGGCGGCGGGTCGATCAGGTCCAGGAACCAAGCGGGCGCGTCGGCGATCGGGCGATCCCATGGCGCGATCTCCCACCGATACGCGCCGGCGGACTTGCGCGACGGTGGCGCGGCCACCGATCCGCCGTTGGTGCGCACGTCCAGGCCGGGGGCGAAATTCACGCGATTTCGCAGAGCGCGGGTCGGCTGGCGAAACCAGATATGGCGGCCACCGCTCGGCGTGATGGTTCGCCAAGTGACGGGCAGAGGACCATGGACGAGTTCCAACTCGGCGAGGGTGCGAAGGCCGTTCGCGCCCTTCACGTCCACGTCGAGAACGAAGACGCTAGAGACGGCGCCACAGGCCACCGCGAGGTTCGCGCCAGGATGACGCGCCCACCACCGATCGATCGCCTCGGCGGCCTTGCTGGCGTCCCTGTATCCGTGGGGCGTCAACGGCCGGCGGCAATCCCCCGCGGCCGGGAACACCGCCAGGCCCTGGGCGGCGAGCGCCATGGCTGCCGCCTTCACTGGACGCCACCCTCGACGCGAGCCGATTGCCAAGCCAGGATCGAACTAAGGGTCCAGGCCTTTCTGCCCGGGGTCAGCGCGATTGGCGCGGGAGCATCGCCACGCTTGATCGATCTCCACCAAGTCGATCTGCTGACGTTGCCGATGAAGGGGCGCAGCTCTGGCCAGGCGATGAGCCTCTCGGGCACATTGGTCATTGTCGAATTCCATTCCCCACGCGAGAGGAAGCACGCCGTTCAGGAGCATGGGGACGGACTCACGACGGAGGGCGTGCAAAGGGTTCGGGTGCGCTTTCGCGCTCGTGCCTTGGAGTCTGGCGCGCGGTGTTCGCTGGGCGCGCGGCAACTCTGCCTTGGTCGCTTGGCGGTTCAGTCGGGGTTTGTCCGCGAATCGCTGTCAACAGCGTCCACGACGTTCCGCGCTAGTGCAAGGGAAATCACGGTCCCTGAGATTCGAAGGCGATAGGATCAAATCGGCCGCTTCCCGTTGCCCCGGGACAACCGAGGGACAACGGCCTGAAGGACATGGCCAGCGCGCGCCTAACTCATTGAAAACCTTGGAGCGGGCGATGGGATTCGAACCCACGACATTCAGCTTGGGAAGCTGACGCTCTACCCCTGAGCTACGCCCGCGCGCCGCGGAACATAGCGGACGGCGCCGTCGCGGCAAGACGAAGCGTTGACCGCGCGGGCGGGGAATCGCAACATGGCGCCCAACGATCTGAGGGAGACCAGACCATGGCCGACGGCGAAGCGATGATGGCGAAGGCCAAGTTCCGCGCCATGACCGAGGGGACGGTCGCCGACTGGATGGCGATCGGCGCGGCCGCCGCGCCGTTCAGCCGGGCGCTGCCCGACCGCCTGCTGGCCAGCCTGCGCGAACTGGGCGAGGACACCGGCGGCTTCGCGGTGAGCCGGCTGGAACACTCGCTGCAGACCGCCGCGCGGGCGGCGCGCGATGGTCGCGACGAGGAATATGTCGTCTGCGCCCTGATGCACGACATCGGCGACCTGATGGGTCCGGCCAATCACGCCGAGATCGGGGCGGTGATCATGAAGCCCTACATCAGCGAGGCCAACCATTGGATGATGGACAAGCACGGCGTCTTCCAGGGCTATTATTTTTTCCATCACATCGGCCTGGACCGCGACATGCGCGAACAATACCGCGGACACCCCCATTTCGAATACGCCGCCCAGTTCTGCCACCTCTATGACCAGAACAGTTTCGACCCGGACTACGACACCATGCCCCTGGAAGCGTTCGAGCCGATGCTGCGACGGGTGGTGGCCAGTCCAAAGACCAGCATCTATCGACGGGGCTGACCCCGCTTCACCACGCCCTGAAATGTTTCGACAGCCGCAGGCCCTGCCGCTGATAGTGTGAGCCGCCGGCGCCGTAGAGGCGCGCCGGCCGTTCGCTCACCGACTGGAACACCAGACGCGCGACGGTCTGGCCATCCTCAAGCAGGAACGGCGTCTCATGGCTGCGCACCTCGAGCACCCCGCGCGAGCCCTCGCCGCCGGCCTCGGCGGTACCGAAACCAGGATCGAAGAAGCCGGCGTAGTGGACGCGGAACTCCCCTACCGCCGGGTCGATGGGGGTCATCTCGGCGGCTTGATCGACCGGAATCTCGATGCGGTCCTTGGAGGCCAGGATATAGAACTCACCGGGATCGAGCAGCAGTTCGCCGCGCCGCGGCTCCAGCGCCTCCCAGAAATCGTGCGGGTCGTGACCATCCTCGCGGTCCATATCGACGACGCCGGCGTGTCGCCGGGCGCGGAAGCCGGCCAGGGTTCCGGTGAGATCGACGCCCACGTCCCTCACCCCGAGCGCCGGCGCCTCGCCACGCTTGAGGCGCAGCTGGTTGAGCCGTGTTCCCGGGCGCACCAGGATCGAAAAGGTCTGGGGTGCGATCTCGATGTGGAGCGGACCGCGATAGCCCGCCGCGATGTCGTCGAAGGCTGGCTGGCCGTCGGTCAACAGGCGGACGAAGACATCGACCCGACCGGTGGAGCTCTTGGGATTGGCCCGGCCGCGCACCGTCGGCGGGAGAATGAGCCGCTCCTGGACCTGCGCGATGTAGACGCAGCCCTTCTCCAGCACCGCGCCCTGGGTCAGATCGAGTTCATGCATGGCGACATCGGCGATCCGCGCCGCCACCGTCGAGCCGGCGCGCGGCAGGAAGGAGGCGCGGACCCGCCAGGCGCGGTCGCCCAGCCGCAGGTCGAGACTCGCCGGCTGAACCTGGTCGGGCGCGAAGGGGCCGGGCGCATCGATCGCCCCACCGGCGACGAGGGCTTCGATGGTCTGGCAGGGAAGGATGCCTGGAGCTTCGGTCACCCGCGCTGCTTGGGCGATGGGCGCGAGTCTGGCAAGAAGGCCCCGCGCACCGGAGATTCCCATGACCGACGATCCTTCCACCTGGGAGTTCGCCACCCGGCTCGTCCGCGGCGGCCTCGATCGTTCGAGCCACGGCGAGATGGCGGAAGCCCTCTTCCTGACCCAGAGCTTCGTCTATGCGAGCGCCGAAGGCGCTGACGCGCGGTTCGCCGGCGAGGACCCGGGCTATGTCTATTCACGCTACGGAAATCCCACGGTACGAATGTTCGAGGAGCGCCTCGCCCTGGCCGAGAGCGCGCAGGCCTGCCGGGCCACGGCTTCGGGCATGGCGGCGATCCATCTGGCGTTGACGGGACTGGTTCGCGCCGGCGACCATGTGATCTCGGGAAAAGCCCTGTTCGGCTCCTGCCGCTGGCTTCTCAATAACTGGGCGCCCCGGTTCGGCGTCGCGGCGACGGCGGTGGATGGACCCGATCTCCCGGCGTGGCGCGCCGCCGTGCGGCCCAACACGCGCGTCTTTCTCCTGGAGACGCCGGCCAACCCGTTGCTCGAGATCTGCGACATCGCCGCCATCGCCGCCATCGCCCGGGAGATCGGCGCCAAGGTGATCGTGGACAACGTCTTCGCCACCCCCGTCTTCCAGTCGCCGCTGAAGCTCGGGGCCGACATCGTGGTCTATTCGGCCACTAAGCATATCGATGGCGGCGGCCGGGTAATGGGCGGCGCGGTGCTCGGCGACACGGCCCTCATCGACGAGGCCTACCGCGATCTCATCCGCCACACCGGCCCGGCCCTGTCGCCGTTCAACGCCTGGGTGCTGTTGAAGGGTCTGGAAACCCTAGATCTGCGCGTCCGTCGCCAGAGCGGCACGGCCGCGACACTCGCCGACCTGCTCGCCGATCACGCCAAGGTGCGGGACTGCCGCTATCCCGGCCGACCCGACCACCCGCAGGCGGCGATCGCGGCGCGCCAGATGACCGGCGGCGGCAGCCTCGTCGCCTTCGACTTAGGCTCACGCGAGGCGGCGTTCCGCTTCATCAACGCCTTGAAGCTGATCGACATTTCCAACAATCTGGGCGATGCGAAATCCATGGTGACCCATCCCAGCACCACCACTCATCGGGCCATGACCGAGGAACAGCGCCTGGAGATCGGACTGACGGCGGGCTGGGTGCGTCTATCCGTGGGCCTAGAGGCGCCGGCGGACCTGGCCAATGACATCGGGCGAGCCCTGGAGGCGGCCTAGATGGCGAACGAAGCCTACGAGGCGACGACGCACGGCGTTCTGGTTCGGGTGACGCCCAGTTTCCTTGCCGAGCATTCGGACCCGCAGCTCGGGCGTTTCGCGTGGTCGTACACGGTGGAGATCGAGAACCACGGCCACGAGACGGTGCAACTGGTCAGCCGCCATTGGATCATCACCGACGCCATGAACCGTGTCGAGGAAGTGAAAGGCCCCGGCGTGGTCGGGGAACAGCCGATCCTGGGACCCCGGGAAGCGTTTCGCTACACCTCCGGATGTCCGCTGGCGACGCCGTCGGGCGCCATGCGCGGCAGCTACCGGATGCGCGGACCGGATGGCCACATGTTCGATGTCGCCATCCCCGAGTTCTCACTGCACCTGCCCCTGGCGACGCGATCGATGAACTGACGCCGCGCGCCGCCGGCGCCGTCCGCCACGCGGTCCTTGTGCTTCCATGCGGGTCGCCCTAGGTATTACCTGGGCGAGTGCAGTAATACGAGGCGGCGATGGCGACCACCGTGACGCAAAAAGGCCAGGTGACGATCCCCAAGCGTGTGCGCGACCTGCTGGCGATCAAGCCTGGCAGCCGCGTCGATTTCCAGATGGCCGGCGACGGGAATGTCATTCTGGTCAAAGCCGACGGCGGGCGAGCCGCGAGCCGCTTCGAATCCCTTCGCGGTCGCGCCGGCATCGGCATGTCGACCGATGAGATCATGGCCCTGACGCGCGGCGAGCCGTGACGACGACGCTCATCGACACCAATATCCTGCTCGACATCGTCACCGACGACCCGGAATGGGCCGACTGGTCCATCGGGCAAATGGACGCCGCCGCCATCGGCGGGCCGATCAGAATAAACGACGTGGTCTACGCGGAACTATCGGTCCGTTTCGCGGCCATCGAGGATCTGGACGCCGTGCTCGACGAGGCCGGCATAGGGATCGCGTCGATGTCGCGCGCGGCCCTGTTCCTGGCGGGAAAGGCTTGCAACGCAATCGGGCATCGGGTGGGTCCCGCAGCGGCGTACTGCCCGATTTCTTCATCGGCGCACAGGCCGCGGTCTCTGGCAACCGACTGCTGACACGCGACCGGCGGCGATACGCGTCGTATTTTCCGACCGTCGAACTCGTCACGCCGTAACGCCAACCGCCCTACCCACCGCCGCCGGCGCAAGGTCATAGACCCGGGCGCAGTATTCGCAGGTGACCTCGATGAGACCGTCGGGCCTCACCATCTCGGCCCTCTCGGCGGGATCGAAGGCGGCGAGCATGGCGGCGATCCGCTGCGGCGAGCAGCGGCAGAAGGCGCGCAGGGGCTGGGCGGGAAACAGCCTGACGCCGTCCTCGTGGAACAGGCGAAAGAGCAGTGTGTCGGCCGATATGGTCGGATCGAGCAGCTCGTCCTCCCCGACGGTCTGAAGGAAAGCCTGCGCTCTCGTCCACGCCTCGGCGGTCGATCCACGGGCCTCGTCGTCGGCGATGTTCTGGATCAGCAGGCCGCCGGCGCGCCATCTCGGCCCCTGACCGACGTCGGCCTGTCCGACCGCCAGGCGCACCCGGGTCGGCGTCTGCTCGGACTGGGCGAAATAGGTTTCGGCGCAGAGAGCCAGGGTTTCGCCCTCGATGGCGGTGACGCCCTGGTGGCGCTCCCGTTCCTCTCCCTGGTCGATGGTCATGATGAACACCCCGGCGCCCAGAAGCGCTCCGGATCCGGGCCTGGCGACTTCGGCGCACATCGCGGCCAGCCGCGCCTCGTCGAACCGGCAGTATCCGCGCAGGGCGCCGTCGGTGTCGTAGTCCGCCACCACATAGGCCACGGGTCCATCGCCCTGGGCCTGGACGATGAGGCGCCCCTCGAACTTCAGGCTCGCGCCCACCAGAGCGGCCAGGGCGCAGGCCTCGCCCAGAAGGTTGGCGACCGGTTGGGGATAGTCGTGGCGGGTGAGCACCTCGTCGATCGCCGGACCCAGGCGCACGATCCGGCCACGAACCGGCTGGCCCTCGATCTGAAACGGGGCGACGAGATCGTCGGGGGCGGGTGTTGTCACGCCAGAGGATATGGGAAGCGAGGCGGCGATTGCGAAGCGCGTCAGCAAACGCCGCCGAAACACCAGGCGAGGATCGATTTCTGCACATGCAGGCGATTTTCCGCCTCGTCCCAGACCAGCGAGCGCGGGCCGTCGATGACCGTGTCGGTGACTTCCTCGCCCCGATGGGCGGGCAGGCAATGGAGAAACACCGCGTCGGGCGCGGCGCGGGCCATCAACCCGTCGTTGACCTGGTAGGGAGCGAAGGCGGTCACCCGCTCATCGTAGTCGGCGTTGCCCATGGAAACCCAGGCGTCGGAGATGACGCAATCGGCCCCCAGGGCCGCCAGGCCCGGATCGTCGGTGATCTCGACCCGCCCTTGCTCGCGCGCCGCCCGCTCCAGATCGGCGGGATCGGGCCGGTATTTCGGCGGGCAGGCGATCACCAGGCGGAAGCCGAATTTGGCGGTCGCGTGGATGAAGCTGGCGCAGACATTGTTGCCGTCGCCGACCCAGCCGATGGTCCTGCCCTCGAGCGAGCCGCGATGCTCCTCGAAGGTCATCAGATCGGCGAGAATCTGGCAGGGATGGCTGCGGTCGGTGAGGCCGTTGATCACCGGCACACTCGCCGCCGCCGAGAACCGCTCGACGTCCTCATGACGGTCGGCGCGAATCATCACCGCATCGACCATCCGGCTCAGGGTCCTTGCGGTGTCCTCGATGGTCTCGCCTCGGCCCAGCTGCATGTCCGCACCGCTGGAAAGGATGCTCGCGCCGCCGAGCTGGCGGATCGCCGCGTCGAAGGAGAACCGGGTGCGCGTGGAGTTCTGCTGGAAGATCATCGCCAGGGTCCGCCCCGCGGCCGGCGCGTCGGCGTCGGCCTGACCACGCGGCCAGCCCGTCCGGGCGCGCTTGCGCGCCTTGGCGTCGTCGAGAATGGCGCGCAGGGTGGCCCGATCCAGAGGCCAGATATCGAGGAAGTGGCGCGGGCGGCGGCTCACGAAGCCGCCGCCTTGGCGCGCGCCGCCTTACAGGTCGCGTCGAGCTTCTCGATCGCCTCCCGCGCCTCCTCGTGGGTGATCAGCAGCGAGGGCAGCAGACGTACGCAGTTATCGCCGCCGCCGGCGATCAGCAGGCGCTCCTCGCGCGCCAGGGCCATGAAGTCGCGATTGCTGACCTTGAGCCTGACGCCGATCAGCAGGCCCTTGCCGCGGATATCGTCGATCACGTCGGGGTAGCGGTCCTGCAGACCCTTGAGCCCCTGGGTGAAATAGCCGGCGATGTCGCGGACGTGGGCCAGCGTCTCCTCCCGGCTCAGTTCGGCGAGGGCGGCAAGGCCCACGGCCATCGCCAGGGGATTGCCGCCGTAGGTCGATCCGTGCGCGCCGACGTTCATGCCCGACGCCGCCTTCGCCGTCGCCAGGCACGCGCCGACGGGAAAGCCGCCGCCCAGCGCCTTGGCCACGCACATGATGTCGGGCGCCGCGTCGCGCGCCCACTCGTGGGCGAACAGCCGACCTGTCCGACCGAGGCCGCACTGGATCTCGTCATAGATGAGCAGCACGCCATGCTCGTCGCAGAGCGCGCGAAGGCGGGTGAGGTCGGCTTCCGGGAAGGTCCGCGCGCCGCCCTCGCCCTGCACGGGTTCCACGATCACCGCGGCCGTGGTCTCGCCCATCGTCGCACCCAGGGCCTGCATGTCGCCGAAGGGCAGGCTGACATAGCCGGGCAACGGCGGCCCGAAGCCCTCGACATAGGACGGGTTGCCGGCGGCGAACACCGCCGCGTAGCTGCGACCGTGGAACGCGCCCTCGAAGCCGATGATGTCGATGCGCTGGGGCGCGCCGGCGGCGTAGTGATATCGGCGGACCATCTTCAGCGCGCACTCCACCGCCTCGGTCCCCGAATTGGTGAAGAATGCCACGTCGGCGAAGGTCGTCTCGGTCAGGCGGCGGGCGAGCGCCTCCTGCCCGGGAATGCGGAAGATGTTGGAGACGTGCCAGAGCTTCTCGCCCTGGTCCTTGAGCGCCTGCACGAGTTTGGGATGGGCGTGTCCCAGTCCGGTGGTGGCGATCCCGGCCAGGCAATCGAGATATTCCTCGCCCTCCGCCGTGTAGAGGCGCGCGCCCCGGCCATGATCGAAGGCCAGCGGCGCGCGGTTATAGACCGCCAACAGGTGATCGTCGGGAACGGCGGGCGTCGCTGCCTGCGCCATGAGCGCCTCCAAAAAGCGATAGCCCCTCGCGGGCGGCGCGGGGGGTTACAAAGGAAGCGTGGCGTTTTCGTCCGCGAGGCGCGCGGTGTCAACGCGGCCGGTCAGGTCTTCATCTTGTAGCCCGTGGCGAACATCCACAGGCAGCCGAGCGTAAGGACGACGACGAGCCCGGCGGTCATCGTCACGCCGATGGCCAGCGATCCCTCCGCGTGGCCGATGAAGCCGTAGCGAAAACCGTCGATGAGATAAAAGAACGGATTGTACCGCGAAGCGGCGCGGAACGGCTCGGGCAGGCGCGAGACGAGATAGAAGGTGCCCGACAGGAAGGTCATCGGCATGACCACGAAGTTGCTGACCGCGGCGATGTGGTCGAACTTCTCGGACCAGATCGCGGCCATCAGGCCCAGCATGCCCATGATCAACGCCGCGCCGAACCCGAAATAGAGCACCGCCCAGACGTGGGCGACACTCAGATGCGCGAAGGGTAGCACCGCCACGAGGGTCACCGCCCCGACCGCGACCCCCCGCGTCGCCGCGCCGAACGTGAATCCGGCCACCTGCTCGGCCGGCGAGAGCGGCGGGGTCAGGAAGTCGCCGATCAATCCGTTCATCTTGGCCTGCAGGAGGCTCGAGGAAGAGTTCGAGAAGGCATTCCCCAGGATCTGCATCATGATCAGACCGGGGGCCACGAACGTCGCGAACAACACCCCCTCGATCGGCGGCGCCGCACCGCGCACGGCGACGACGAACACCAGCATGTAGAGCAGCGCGGTGACCACCGGCGCGGCCAGGGTCTGGGTCCCCACCTTCATGAAGCGCCGCACTTCACGCAGATAGAGCGTGCGCAACCCTTCCCAATTGACCCCGTGATAGTCGCGAGGCGCCGGCGGGATCACCGCCTGCGCGGGCATGTCCTTCATGTTTCACATTTGCCCCCGGCCCTCGTCGGGCGCAAGCCGCCCCAGGCGTGAATCAATATCTTGATCCTGTGGACAATCCGCTTGGCGCCTATTGTGTGTCGTTAAGAGAAGTTTACGATATCTTGTAGCGAGAGGCCCCCGGTAGGGGCGACTGGCACAACATCTAGGGGTGGAGGACACCGCCGTGGGCTGGACCGATGAACGGGTGGAAACGCTGAAGAAACTCTGGCTGGAAGGTCTTTCGGCCAGTCAGATCGCCAAGCACCTGGGCGGAGTGACGCGAAACGCCGTCATCGGCAAGGTCCATAGGCTGGGCCTGTCCGGTCGGGCCACCCCGTCGCAGCCGACCCGAACGGTGTTCAAGGCCCCCCGGCCGCCGCGTCCGATGGTTTCCAGTCAGCCGATCCAACGCCGGGCGCCGGAACCCAGGCCGGTCGCCGCGCCACGTCCCCCTTACATCGAGCAACCCGGAACCGCGACGGTCCTGACCTTGGGCGCGCACATGTGCAAGTGGCCGATCGGCGATCCATCGACCGACGACTTCACCTTCTGCGGGCGGCGCTCGACCGACGACGGCCCCTACTGCATTCATCACGCGCAGGTCGCCTATCAGCCGCCCCAGGCCAAGAAGCGCTCCAGCGCCAGCGAACTGGCGCGTTCTCTGAGGCGCTACATCTAGGTCGAACGGCGCCCCCTGGTTGTCGCGCGTCGAGCGATCATTACACTCGACCGCGATGACCGACGTGCTCGACCCCCCGGCCGGCAACGCCCGCCCCTACAGCGTCTCGGAACTCGCCTTCGCGCTCAAGCGGACGATCGAGGACGCCTATGGCTTCGTGCGCCTGCGCGGCGAACTCTCCAAGGTCACGTTTCATGGCAACGGCCATGTCTATCTGGACCTCAAGGACGAGCGCGCCTGCATATCCGGCGTGGTCTGGAAGACCCAGGTGCGTGGCCTTAAGGTCCGACCCGAGACCGGCTTGGAGGTCATCGTCACCGGCAAGGTGACGACCTATCCCGGCCGCTCGCAATATCAGATCATCATCGAAACCATGGAGGCGGCCGGGATCGGCGCGCTCCTGGCCCAGCTGGAACGCCTCAAGGCCAGGCTCGCGACCGAGGGCCTGTTCGAGGCGGCCCGCAAGCGCCGGCTGCCGGCGATGCCTCTGGTCGTGGGCGTGATCACCAGCCCCACCGGCGCGGTGATCCGGGATATTCTCCATCGGATCCGAGAGCGGTGGCCCTGCCGGGTGATCGTCTGGCCGGTGATGGTGCAGGGCGATCAGGCCGCCGTTCAGGTGCGCTCGGCCATCGAAGGCTTCAACACACTTGACGCCCAAGGACCGATCCCGCGACCTGATCTGATCATCGTCGCCCGGGGCGGCGGCTCGGTCGAGGACCTGTGGCCGTTCAACGACGAGGCGCTGGTACGGGCGGCGGCCGCCTCCACGATCCCGCTGATCTCGGCCGTCGGCCACGAGACGGATACCACCCTGATCGATTTTGCCGCCGACCGCCGCGCTCCCACGCCCAGCGCGGCCGCCGAGATGGCCACGCCGGTTCTGGCCGATCTGCTGGCCGGCCTCGCCGACCACGAGCGACGCATGATCCAGTGCGGCGCGCGCCTGATCGAACATCGCGGGGCGCGCCTGGCGGCCGCCGTCGGCGGCCTGCCGAGACCCGCCGATCTGCTGGCGATCGCGACCCAGCGACTGGACATCGCGTCCGGTCGGCTGGGGGCGGCCCTGCAAAGAAACGTCGCGACCCATCGCCACGCCTTCGTCCAGGCCGCCTCCCCTCTTCGGAGCGGACTCCTGCGCCGGCCGATCCAGGTCAAGCACGAGCGTCTCGAGAGCGTGGCCGGCCGGCTGGCCCCGGCCGTGCGGCGGCGGATCGAGCGCGCTGGCGAGAGTCTCGCCGGGCTCGACAAGCTGCGCCTCTCGTTCAACCCCGATGGGCCGCTCGCGCGGGGTTTCGCCAGGGTCAGCCACGCCGACGGACGGCTGGCGCGATCGGCCGCGAGCCTCGCGGCCGGCGAAGGGATCAGCGTGAAATTTCACGACGGCGTTCGCGAGGCGGTCGTCGATGGCCCACCGCGGCGTCCGCGCGCGCGCCGAGGGGCCGGCGAACAGGGAAGCCTGTTCTGAAGCGAGGATTTGATCGCCCGCCGGTTGGCGCTATTGTCGGGGCCGCATGAACGCCCACGATCCCGACTTTTCCGGCAAGGCTGGCGAACTGGCCCTGGTCCGCTACGGCGCAGGCGAACTGACCGTCATGAGGCCAGGCCGCTATGTTCTGTGCGCTGTTTCCGGCGTGAAGATTCCGCTCGACGCGCTTCGCTATTGGAGTTCCGAACGCCAGGAAGCCTATGCCGGCCCGGCCGAGGCTCTGGCTCGCTGGCGGCAGACCGAAGAGCGGTAGAACCGCTAGAATCCCCGTGCTTCCAGTTCGGCGTAGGCCTCCCGCGGCCAGCGTCGATGGACCCAGAACCATTCGTGGGGTCGCTCGCGGACGCATCGCTCGATGAACGCGTTGATGGCCGCGACGCCGGCCTGGATGTCGGCCGAGCGATCACCGGTATCGATGAGCAGGATCGGCTCGTGAGCCACGCAGCGGAAGCGCGCGCCCCTGGTCCGCTGGACGGAGAGCGGCTGGATCACCGCGCCGAATCGAAGCGCCAGCCGCGCCGCCGCCGGCAGTGTGTGAACCTCGCGGCCGAAGAACGGCGCGGCGACGCCGCCATCGTATTTCTGATCGTTCAGCAAGGCCACGGACTGGCCGCCGCTCAGCGCGGCCAGGAGTTCGCGCGCGCCTTCGGCGCCCTTGGGCGCGAAGAGGCGCACGCCGTAGCGGAACCGGCTCTGCCGGATCCGGGCGTCGAAGAACGGGTTGTTGGCGGCGCGATAGGTGACCTGGCAGTCGATGCCGGCGCCGACGATCGCCGCCGCCATCACCTCCCAGTTCGAGAAGTGGCCGGAGATGAACACCACCGGCTTGCCGCCCCGCGCGATGGCCTCCAGCCGCTCCGCGTTGACCACCGTCAGGCGACCGCTATTCACCGTCAGGCGATCGATGATCGGCAACTCGATGAACGTGCGTCCGACGTTTTCCCATTGATCGGCGAGCAGGCGACGGCGGCGGTCATCGGCCATGTCCGGAAAGGCCAGTCTCAGATTTCGACGCGCGACCTTGTCGGCGCTGGTCAGTGGACCACCCAAGCGAAACAGCGCCGCGCCGAGTCCGGACGCCACATCCACCGGCAGGAGGCGAATGAGCGCGGTGAAGACGTCGAAGGCCAGCGCTTCGAGCCGCCATTTCATGAGCTGGGTCGCCGTCGCGCGCGTCTCGGCCATGGCCCAATAGGCCCGCGCCCAGGCCGGTGGCAACGCGCCGGCGACGCGGCACATCGTTTGCGGCGAGCGGGTCCCGGCGTACCGATTCGGTACGCGTCGCGTTGCCATTGAGTTGGACGCTCGCCCATGAGCGATGACATCGACGTTCACCTCGGCCGCCGACTCCGCCGCCGGCGTCGCCTCCTGGGCCTTACCCAACAGCAGATCGCGCATGCCTGCGGCGTGAGGTTCCAGCAGATCCAGAAGTACGAGTGCGGCGCCAACCGAATGTCGGCGGCGCGGCTATGGCGCCTGGCGGAGGCGCTCGACGTTCCGGTCGCCTACTTCTTCGACGGCCTGACCCGAGGGGGACGAGTGCTCGATCTCGCCAGATCCCTCCATGGGGAAAGCGACGCCGCCTGAACTCCTGGCGGGCCGAGGTTGCGGATGCCGAGGCAATGCGCAAGGCTGCCGCCATGCTCGACGCGGAACACTTGGCGCCCCTCGACGATTTCCTCGTCGAACTGAACCGGGCTTCGGCGAGAGTCATATTGCCGCTCTTCCGCGCCGAACACGGCATGACCGACAAGGGCGCGGACGGCGGCTTCGACCCGGTTACCGCCGCCGACAAGGGGGCGGAACTGGCGATCCGCGAACTCATTTCCCGACACCATCCCGATCACGGGATGATCGGCGAGGAGTTCGGAAGCGAGCGCCCGGATGCCGAGTTCGTCTGGGTGATCGACCCGATCGACGGCACGCGCGCGTTCATCGCCGGCCTGCCGGTATGGACCACGCTCATCGGCCTGCGTTTCCAGGGTCGGCCCGTGCTGGGTTCGATCGGCCAACCCTTCCTGGACGAAATCTTCATCGGCCACACCGGAGGAGCGCGGCTGATGAGCCGCGGCAATTCCCGGCCCCTCGCCGTCCGCAAGGGCGTTCGCCTGAGCGCCGCGATCATCGCCACCACCGATCCTTCCGCCTGCTTCCAAGGCGCCGAGAAGGGGGCATGGCGCGGCGTGCGCGCCGCCGCCCGCCTGGCGCGGCTCGGCTGCGACGCCTACGCCTACGCCATGGTCGCCGCCGGCGCGATCGACCTCGTTCTCGAGGCGGGGCTCAAGAACTGGGACATCGAGGCGGCCGTGCCGGTCATCGCCGGGGCCGGGGGCCTGACCTGCGACTGGAATGGCGAGCCGGTCGGGCGCGACGGTGGCCAGGTGGCTATCGCCGGCGACCGGGCGCTCGTCGAAGAAGTCTTGCCGATGTTGCGCGCGGCGGCCCGCTGACGCGATCGTTCAGGGCGCGGCGCGCGCGGCCAGGTCGTCGAACCGGCGCCAGAAATCCGCCCGGATCGGGTCGGTCTCCTGGAGGATCTCGTGATAGGCGCCGTCCACGGTGACGAAGCGCGTCCCCCGCACGCGCGCGGTGACGCGCCGCTGGGCGAGGTTATCGACGACGCCATCTTCTCCGGCCGAGGCCACGGTGATCGGGATGTCGATCGCCATCACCCCGTCGCCCCGTTCCAGAACCGCGATCGCGGAGAATGCGAAGTCGAGCCATCCCCAGGTCGGAGGGCCGAGCGCGAGTTCCGGACAGGCGGCGAGCTGGGCCTGATTTCGCTCCCAGCGGGAGCGGTCGTGGGTGAGAACGTTGCTCTCGAACGTCTCCACCGCTTCCCCACGCGGGGCGGGCGATCCACCGAGCCCGACGGCGGCCATGGTGGCGGCCAGCCCTCTTCCTACCGGAAGCGGCACCGCTCCCAGCCGCAGTCCCAGCATCGGCGCCGATAGTATCGCGCCTGAAAATCGCCTCTCCCCGCCGGCCAGGATGAGCAGGACGAGGCAGCCGCCCATGGAGTGTCCCAGGGCCATCCACGGCTTCGGCAGGCGGCTTTCGAACGCCTGGAGCAGCAGGGCGTGGTCATCGACGAAGTCCCGATAGCCGGTCGCATGTCCGAGCGTGCGGTCGGCGAGCATGCGGTATGACAGCCCCTGGCCGCGCCAGTCGTGGACCAGCACCGCGAAACCCCGCGCCTGGAGTTCGCCGACGACCTCGAAATACTTCTCGATCGGCTCGGTGCGGCCGGGACTTACCACCACCGATCCGCGCGCGCGCGCCGTCGGCTGGAAGAGAGCCGCTCGAAGCCGCGCGCCGCCGGCCCCGGCGAACCACTCGGCCCCGCCGCCGGCCGGAATGGGGGCCAGGGGCGTGGCGATCAGTGGCGCCGCTTCCGCCATCTTGAGGAGGCTACGCCATTTTCGAGAACAGGGCCTGCATCTTGCCCTGAAGCGCCATGGCCAGGCCCATGTCGGAGAGCTGGAGACGGCCGGTCATCACCGCGTTCATGGCGTCGAGCTTGCTCTCGCCGAGGGCCACCAGGTCGTCCATGGCGATGGTCAGGGTCAGATCGGCCGGCGCGTCCTCGTTGGTGACCGTCCCGCCGTCGATGAACACGAAGCCATCGCCCTTCAGATTGAACTTCAGCGTCTTGCCGAGACCCGAATCGGCGCCGACCGCGGCGCGGATGCGGTCGGTGATTTCCTGCAGACTGGCCATGAGAGAAGTATCTCCTCTGGAGGGTATCTGTCCGGCGGTGGCCGTAACGCGGCGCCGCGGACGGCGCAAGGACGTCCGTGAGGGCGAGCCTCGACCCGCCCGGAGCGCCGAAAGGAAACCGGCGTAGAGCGCCGCCGCTTCCTTGGCGAGCAGTCCCGCTTCGACGACGATTCCGGCGGCGCGCAGGCGGGCCGGGCCGCGGCCGGCCGATCTGCCATCGGGGTTGGCGATGGCGTAGACGACCCGGATCACGCCCGCCGACGCCAGCCGCTCGGCGCACGAAACCGCGCCGGACGTGCGTTCGCCGCAGGGTTCCAGGGTGACGAACGCCGTCGCGCCGACCGTCGCCTCTCCGGCTTGGAAGACGGCCTGCTCCTCGGCATGCGGCCGGCCGCCGGCCCCAGTGGCGGCTTCGGCCACCACGCGGCCGGCCGAAACCATGACGCAGCCCACGGCCGGGTTGGATCCGGTCGTCCCCAGACGCGCGACCGCCACGGCGATGGCGCGGCGCATGAAGCTCTCGTCGGTCGCCGTGGTCACGGCGGAGCGGGTAGAGCCTGCGCCCTCGCCTCATCCAGATAGCGCGCGCCGACCGGCGTGAGGTCTCGCGCCAGATCGACGAGCAGTGGATTGCCGGTGGGTATCTCCACGCCGGTGATCGCCTCGTCGGAGACGGCGAAGAGAAGTTTGACGATGGCTCGCAGCGAATTGCCGTGCGCCGCCACCAGGACGGTGTCGCCGCCGGCCAATCGCGGCGCGATCTCGCCCGTCCAATAGGGCGCCACGCGCTCAAGGGTCGTCTTCAAGCTTTCGGTCGCCGGCGTCGCGACGCCGGCGTAGCGTCGGTCGCGGGAAAAATCGAACTCGCCGCCGGGAGGCGCCGGCGGGGGGGGCGTAGCATAGGATCTGCGCCACAGGCGGACCTGGGCGTCGCCGTGCCGCGCCACCGTCTCGGCCTTGTCGAGGCCGGTGAGCGCGCCATAGTGACGCTCGTTCAGCCGCCAATCCCTGGTCATCGGAATCCATAGCTGGTCCGATTGCCTCAGCGCCAGGCAGGCGGTGCGGATGGCGCGGGTGAGGACCGATGCATAGGCGAAGGTGAACGCCAGATCGGCGCGCGCCATCAGCTCGCCGGCCCGCGCCGCCTCGATCTCGCCGCGCGCGGTCAGATCGACATCGACCCAGCCGGTAAATCGGTTCTCGAGATTCCACAGGCTCTGGCCGTGGCGGAGGAGCACGAGCTTGGGCATGGCGATCCCCGCGGCGGCCGACGGCGAGGCGGGTAGGGCCGTGGATCGCCATGGTCAACCCCGGTCGGGTGGCGCCAGGCCGGCGCCCCGCCTATAGGCTGTCGCCCCATGCGCGACCGTTACGCCCTGCCGCTCATGGCCATCGCGGCGTTGGCCCTGGTCGCCATGGCCCTCGTCTGGCCCCAGGGGCAGGGCCGCCGTTCGCCGCCTCCGTTCGGCCATGCCCTCGCTCCGATGGATCGCGCCAGCGGCGTGAAACCGGCTTCGCCGACGGCCGCGCCCTGAGGGCGGACGCGACGGCGCGGCGTCCGACTTTTCCGCAGGCCGCGCGGACTTGCCGCTTGCGCTGAGCGCCCAGGTCTTCATAATTCGCACGGTATCCGCGCGGCCTATCGTCACGCGTCACGACTTCCCTGGAGGTTTTCCCGGAGCGTTTTCGCGGCCCCGCCGCGGTCAGAGTCCGCGCCGACCCTCCAGCTTGCTCCAACGTCGCCCCTGGCGCGAAATGACGAGGCATCGAGTACATGGCGGCGCGTCGCCGGCGGTTCCGCTGGGTTTTCGTGGTCCTGGGCGCGTTGGCCGTCGCCATGGTGCTGTGGGTCGTGTTCCACAAGAAGCCGGCCGCGCCCGCCAAATCCGTGACGGTCCCGGTGACCACCGCCAAGGCGGCGGTCGAGGACGTGCCGGTCTCGATCACCGCGCTGGGCGCCGCCCAGGCCTGGAAGAGCGATTCCATCGTCGCCCAGGTGAGCGGCATCCTTACCAGCGTGGACTTCACCGAGGGTGCCAACGTGAGAGCCGGCCAGCTCCTGGCCCAGGTCGATCCGGCCCCCTATCGCGCCGTCCTCACCCAGACCCAGGGCGCCCTGGCGCGTGATCGGGCGCTGCTCGCCGAGGCGCGGATCGACCTCGCCCGCTACCAGATCCTGGCGGCCCAGGACTCGATCGCCCGCCAAACCTACGACACCCAGGCCGCCCTGGTGAAGCAGGACGAGGGCACCGTTCTGATCGACGAGGGCTCGGTGGCCGCCGCCAGGGTCAATCTCGACCGGTGCCGCATCACCTCGCCGATCGCCGGACGCACGGGCGTGCGCCTGGTCGATCCCGGGAACCTGGTGAACTCGAGCAGCGGCGCCGGGGGCGCCCCCTCGACGACGGTGACCGGGTCGGCGGGTTCGACCACGGCCAGCGCATCGTCCCCGTCGGGCGGATCGGCCGCATCCGGCGGCGGCGGAACCGGCATCGTCGTCGTCAACCAGATCCAACCGATCGCGGTGACGTTTTCCGTGCCTCAGGGCGACTTTCAGCGGCTTTCGGATCTGTCGGACGGCTTTCGCAGGCCCCTGGCGACGGAGGCGCTGAGCCAGGACACCGGGGCCTCCCTGGGTACGGGCGCCCTGAGCATCGCCGACAATCGGGTCAATCCCGCCACCGGGACGGTGGAGCTGAAGGCGCGCTTCGCCAACGCCGGCGAACGGCTCTGGCCCGGTCAGTTCGTCAATGTTCAACTCACCCTCCAGACGCTCTCCCGCGCCACGACGATTCCACTGACGGCGGTCAACCAGGGCCCGACCGGCGCCTTCGCCTTCGTGGTCGGGGCGGGCCATAAGGTGTCGATGCGGCCGATCAAGGTCGGTTGGACCCAGGGCGTGACGGCGGTGATCTCCAGCGGCGTCCAACCCGGGGAAATCGTCGTCACCGACGGACAGATGATCCTCAAGGCCGGCTCGGTGGTCAGGGCCAGCGCGCCCGCGCCCGCGCCCGCGCCCGCCAAGCAGCCAGCCTCTTGAGCCTCTCCAGCCCATTCATCCACCGCCCGGTGGCGACCGCGCTGATCGCCGTCGCCTTCCTGATGGTGGGAATCGTCGGCTACCTCAGCCTGCCGGTGGCGTCGTTGCCGAACGTCGATTTCCCCACCGTCCAGGTGAGCACGTCGCTGCCCGGGGCCAGCCCCGAGACCATGGCTTCGAACGTCGCCACGCCGCTGGAGCGGCAGTTCTCGCTGATCACCGGCATCAGCCAGATGACCTCGGTGAGTTCCTACGGTTCGGCCAACATCACCTTGCAGTTCCAGCTGTCGCAGAACATCAACACCGAACTCGAGCAGGTCCAGGCGGCGATCAGCGCGGCGAGCGCCCAGCTGCCCACCGACCTTCCCGCCCAACCGACCATCCGCCAGGTCAATCCGGCCAACGCGCCGATCATGATCCTGTCCCTGAGTTCCGACAGCCTGCCACTGGCCACGGTCGACAACTACGCCGACGTCATCCTTTCGCAGAAGATTTCGGCGATCAACGGCGTGGGACTGGTCAACATCGGCGGCCACCAGAAGCCCGCCGTGCGCATCCAGATCGATCCTCGCAAGGTCGCGGCCCGAAATCTCCAGTTCGACAGCGTCCGCGCCTCGATCGTCGCGGCCACCGTCAACGCCCCCAAGGGCTCGATCATCGGACCTCAGCGGGGCCTGACCGTCTACGCCAACGACCAGATCCTCGACGCGGCGCCGTGGAATCAACTGGTGGTCGGCTACGACAAGGGCGCGGCGGTTCGCGTCAAGGACCTCGGGAGCGCCACGGCGAGCGTCGAAAACACCCAGATCGGCGCCTGGGTCTTCCCGGCCAAGGGCAGCACCGACCCGACCCTGAAGGGTGGCAAGAGCATCCTTCTGGTCATCTACCAGCAGCCCGGCGCCAATGTGATCAAGACCGTGGACGGCATCCGGGCGGCGCTGCCCGGCCTGCAGGCGAACATTCCGCCGGCCATCACCATCCACGTGCTGATGGATCGGACGCAGACCATCAGCGCCTCGGTCAAGGACGTGAAGATAACCCTGCTGATCACCATCGCCCTGGTGGTGGTGGTCATCTTCCTCTTCCTGCGCGACGTCCGCGCGACCCTCATTCCCAGCGCCGTGATCCCCCTGGCCCTGCTGGCGACGACGGCGGTCATGCTGCCGCTCAAGTTCAGCCTCGACAATCTGTCGCTGATGTCGCTGACCATCGCCGTGGGCTTCGTGGTCGATGACGCCATCGTCATGGTCGAGGTGATCTGGAAGCGACTCGAAGCGGGCGAGCGTCCGCTCGAGGCGGCCCTGAACGGCGCCGGCGAGATCGGCTTCACCATCCTGACCATCTCGATCTCCCTGATCGCGGTGTTCACGCCGCTGATGTTCATGGGCGGCGTGGTCGGCCTGCTGATGCGCGAGTTCGCCATCACCCTCAGCGCGGCGGTGATCCTGTCCATGGTGCTGTCGCTGACGCTCACGCCGATGCTGTGCGCCAGGTTCCTCAGGGCGCCCAAGCCGCCCTCCAACGGTTTCACCCGCATGCTGGAAAAGGGCTTCCACGATCTGGAGGCGGGCTATGCCCGCGCCCTGGACTTCGTCCTGCGCTTCAAACTCGCGACCCTGGTCTTCTTCGTGCTGACGGTGGTGGTGGCGGGCCTTCTCTACGTCACCGCCAAGACCGGTTTCTTCCCCCAGCAGGATACCGGCTTCCTCAGCGGGGTGATGATCACCTCCCAGGACGCCTCCTTCCCCAAGACCCAACAGAAGATCCAGGATGTCGCCAAGGTGGTGAGCGCCGATCCGGCCGTCGCCGGTTTCGGCATGTTCGTCGGCTCGTCGAGCGCCAACCAAGCGAACATGTACATCGCCCTGACGCCCGAGACCAGCGGCCGGGTCAACGCCAGCGACGTGATCACCCGGCTCCGCCCCAAGCTGGCTCGGGTGGTTGGGGCGCAGACCTTTCTTCAGGCATCGCAGGACATCAATGTCGGCGGTCGCGCCGGACAGGCGCAGTATCAGTACACGCTGTCGGATTCCGACCTCACCGAGCTGGATTCCTGGGCGCCGAAGCTCCTCGCGGCCCTCCAGGGCGTGCCGCAGATCAAGGACGTCAGCTCCGACCAGCAATCGGCGGGCGGCGCGGTCAACCTGACCATCGACCGCGACGCCGCCGCCCGGTTCGGCATCACCCCGGCGAACATCGACGCCGCCGTCTACGACCTTCTCGGCCAGGCCGAGGTCACCCAGTATTTCACCCAGCAGAACAGCTACCACGTGGTGGTCGAGGCGCCGACCGCGCTGGCGTCCACGCCCGATATCTTCAAATCGGTCTACCTTCTCTCGCCGATCACCGGCAACACCGTGCCGCTGTCGCAGTTCGTCAAGGTCGATCCGACCGGGACGGCCAGCCTGACGGTCAGCCATCAGGGCGAGTTTCCCGCCGCCACCCTGTCGTTCAATCTCGCGCCGGGGGTGTCGCTCAGCCAGGCGACGGCGGCGGTGCAAGCGGCGCGCGACAAGCTGGGCGCGCCGGTGACGCTCACCGGCTCCTTCCAGGGAACCGCTCAGGCCTTCCAGCAATCCCTGGCCAGTGAACCGATCCTGATCGCCGCGGCCCTGCTCGCGGTCTATGTCATCCTGGGGGTGCTCTACGAGAGCTTCATCCATCCTCTGACGATTCTCTCGACCCTGCCCTCGGCCGGCCTCGGCGCGCTGCTGGCCCTCAAGGCGGTGGGTCAGGACCTCAACGTCATCGGCATCATCGCCATCATCCTGCTCATCGGCATCGTCAAGAAGAACGGCATCATGATCGTCGATGTCGCCCTGCGGCTCGAGCGCGAAGAGAATCTGTCGGCTGAAGACGCCGTCCGCCAGGCGTCCCACCAGCGGCTGCGCCCGATCCTGATGACTACCGCCTGCGCCGCCCTCGGCGGTGTGCCGATGATCCTGCTGCACGGGGCCGGCGCGGAGTTTCGCCAGCCCCTGGGCTGGGCCATCGTCGGCGGCCTGGCCGTGTCGCAGGCCCTGACCCTGTTCACCACGCCGGTGGTCTACATCTATCTCGACCGGCTGCGCCGCCGGGGGCGCGAAGACTCCGCGGACGAGGCCGGCGAGCCCCAGCCGGTCTGAGGCGGTCGGCCGCCGCCAAGCTGAACCATTTCGCCCGCTGGCCGTTAGCCAACCAGCGGCGGCCGTCCGATCAGGCCGCTCTCGTTTCGACCGGATCGGATTTTCAGCGAAGGTTCCACTCATGCGAAGCCTCCTACTCACCCTGGCGGCGACCGCGTCGCTCGCCAGCGTCTCGATCGCGACCGGCGATGCGAACGCCGCGCCGTCGAACCGGCTCATCGTCGCGGTCTATCGAACCGGCGACGCACCGTCCCTGGATCGGGCGCAGTTCCTGTTCGGCGGTCGCAACTACTGCTGGTACGACGGCGGCTGGCAGGGAGCCGGCTACTACTGGTGCGGCTATGCGTGGCGCCGCGGCTACGGCTGGGGAGGCGGATATGGCTGGAACGGCTGGCGAGGCGGCCATGCCGGATACCGGGGCGGCGGATACCGGGGCGGCGGATACCGGGGCGGCGGATACCGGGGCGGCGGATACGGCGGCGGCGCTCGCGTCGGCGGCTACGGTGGCGGCGCGCGTGGCGGTGGCGCCCGCATGGCGTCCGGCGGCGGCGGCCATGCCGGGAGCGCGCGCGGCGGCGGCGGTCATGCGGGCGCCGGCGGGCACGGCGGTGGCGGGCATGGCGGCGGCGGTCATAGAGGCGGCCACGGCGGCTGAAGCCCGGGCCTGACCGGCGCGGCGCGGCGGCGGCCTCGCTCCTCCAGCGGACGGCGTTTGTGCGGCGCGGCCGGGATATGGCAAGGAGAGCCGATGTTTCCCGCCCCTCGCACGGACCTCGTCGCCAACACCGCCGCCTATGAGAACGGCCCCCTGATCAAGGCCACCGGCTTTCGCGAATACGACGCGCGCTGGATCCTGGGCTCCGAGATCAATCTGCTCGGCGTCCAGGCGCTGGGCCTGGGTCTGGGGACCTATATCCATGAGCGGGGCGAGCGGCGGATCGTCGTCGGCCACGACTTTCGGGCCTATTCCCTGTCGGTCAAGCAGGCCCTGACCCTGGGCCTGATCGGGGCCGGATGCGAGGTGCTGGATATCGGCCTCGCCCTCTCGCCGACGGCCTATTTCGCGCAAGTGGATCTTGCCGCGCCGTGCGTGGCGATGGTCACCGCAAGCCACAACGAGAACGGCTGGACGGGGGTCAAGATGGGCGCCTCCCCTCCCCTCACCTTCGGTCCGGAGGAGATCGGCCGGCTCAAGCAGATAGTCCTCGCCGGCGCCTGGCGCGAGCGGCCCGGGGGCTCGCTGGAGCGCATCCAGGGCGTCGCCGAGCGCTACATCGCGGACGCCGCCGCGCGCTGCGCGCTGAAGCGCCCGCTGAAGGTCGTCTGCGCCTGTGGCAACGGGACCGCCGGGGCCTTCGCCCCCGACGCCCTGAGGCGGATGGGGGCCGAGGTGATCCCGATGGACTGCGACCTCGACTGGTCCTTCCCGCGCTACAATCCCAATCCCGAGGATGCCGAGATGCTGCACTCCATGGCCGCCGCGGTGCGCGAGCACGGCGCGGACCTCGCCCTCGGCTTCGACGGCGACGGCGACCGCTGCGGGGTGGTCGACGACGGCGGCGAGGAGATCTACGCCGACAAGATCGGCCTGATGCTGGCCCGCGACCTCGCCCCCCTCCACCTCGGCGCGACTTTCGTCGTCGATGTGAAATCCACCGGCCTCTACGCCACCGACCCGGTGCTCGCCGCCAATGGCGCCACCACCGTCTATTGGAAGACCGGCCACAGCTACATCAAGCGCAAGACCGCCGAACTGGGGGCCCTGGCCGGCTTCGAGAAGTCCGGCCACTTCTTCTTCAACCCGCCGCTGGGCCGCGGCTACGATTGCGGCCTCACCGCCGCCGCCGCCATCCTGGCCATGCTCGACCGCAACCCCGGCAAGCGCCTGAGCGAGCTCAAGGCCGCGCTCCCGGTGGCCTACACCTCCCTGACCATGAGTCCCCACTGCGCCGACGAGACCAAATACGCCGTCGTCGATGAGATCGTCGCCGAGTACCAGGCCCTGGCCGCCCGGGGCGAGACCATCTCCGGACGAAACATCGCCGAGCTGATCACCGTCAACGGCGTGCGCGTGGCCCTCGCCGACGGCTCCTGGCTGCTGGTCCGCGCCTCCTCCAACAAGCCCGAACTGGTGGTGGTGGTCGAGAGCACCCGCTCGGCGGACGACATGCGCCGCCTGTTCCACGAAGAGGTCAAACCGAGGCTCGCCCGGCATGCCGAGGTCGGCGCCTACAACCAGGAAATCTGAGCGCCGCGGCGCCGCTCCCCCTTGACGCCTGGCACGGCGCGTTCGATCGCCAAGTCGGCGGGCTGGATCTAGGAGCATGGGATGAATTTCGTCGGCATTTTGGATGGCGGCGACGAGACGTGGGGTGTTCGATTCCCCGATCTCGACGACTGCGTGGGCGTGGGATCGAGCCCCGACGAAGCCATCGCGGCGGCGACTGAAGCTCTGCGTGATGTCCTGGCCCACAAGAGCGGCGGCGGCCATGATCTGCCGAAAGCGCGCTCGCTCGCGGAAGTGCTGGCGTCCGGCGAGGTCGATCCGGGCGAGACCACGGTCCTCATTCCCCTCCTGCTCGACGCCGGACGCAGCGTTCGGGCCAACGTCACTTTCGATGCCGGATTGCTGTCCGAGATCGACCATGCCGCGAAAACCCGAGCGATCACGCGATCGGCCTTTCTGGCCAGCGCGGCGCGGGAAAAGATCGAAGCGCGACGATAGGTTCGGGCAGGCGCGCGGCGCCGGGCGGAAAATGGCGTCGAGCGGCGGGACCGGGCGGCCGGGTCGCGGCCCATCGGCGGGCGGCGGGCGGGCCACGGCGCGCTCCCGGCGGGCGAGGGCGGGAGAATTTGGGCGGATATGTCCGTTTTCGGTCATCGGAGGCGCTCAAATGATCCGCTTTTGGCGTTCCGTGTCCCGATCATGGGCGAGATTGGCCCCCAGGCGGCAGGCTTCGAGCAGGGTGAGACGCGCCTCCCGGACGCCGGCCGGGGTTTCCAGGGCCTCGCTGGCCCTGGCCAGGCGCAGCAGGGCGGCGATCACGCTCTCGACATTGGCCTCGGAAAGATCGGCCCGCGCCGCGCGCAGCTCGGCAATGCGTTCGGCGACCTCCACCCGCGCCTCCAGCCGCCAGGCGTGGTCGTTGCCGGGCGCGAAGCCGGCGTCCTCATAGGCGTCGTCGCGCCGGGTCCCCTTGGCGCGCGCCTGGGCAAACGCCTCATGGCGGTGATTTTGCAGAATAGGCATGGGTATGGTCCGAGATTGCGAAGTCCGAAGCGACGTGCGCTTGCGTAATGCGATCTATCTTTCAGACTGTCAAGGCGTCCTCGGTCGGCCGGGAGGCCCTCGCCTCAGCCGCCGCGTTCGACCCCGGCGACCACCGCCTCGGCCCGGGCGAAGAGCGCCGGATCGATGGTCAGGGCGGAAGCGGCGGCGTTCTCCTCGAGCTGGGCCGGCCGGCTGGCGCCGACGATGGCCGAGGCCACGTTCGGCTCGCGCAGCACCCAGGCCAGGGCGAACTGGGAGAGCGTGCAGCCGGCCTCCCGCGCGATCGGCTTCAGCTTCTCGACCGCCTCCAGCACCGGCCGGGTCAGCCAGGTCTGCATCATCGCGCCCATGGTCTCGCTGGTGGCGCGGGAATCGGCCGGCGGCGCGGCGCCCGGCGGATATTTGCCGGAGAGCACGCCCTGGGCCAGCGGCGACCAGACGATCTGCGAGACGCCCTCGGCGGCGCAGAGCGGAATGACCTTCTCCTCCGGCCGGCGCCACAGCAGGGAATACTGCGGCTGGCTGGAGACGAAGCGCTCGACGCCGGGAAGCGCGAAAGCCGCTTCGATGTGGGCCGGCGACCACTCGGAAAAGCCGATATGGCGGGCCTTGCCCTGGCGCACCACCTCGCTCAGCGCCTCCATGGTCTCGGCCAGGGGCGTGGCCGGATCGTAGCGGTGGCACTGGTAGAGATCGACGTGATCGACGCGCAGGCGCTTCAGCGATGCGTCGATCTGCTTGAGGATCTGGACCCGCGACAGGCCCTTGTCGGTCTCGCTCATCGGAAAGAAGGCCTTGGTGGCGAGCACGTAGGAATCCCGCGCCCGGCCGGCCAGGGCTTCGCCCAGGAACGTTTCCGCCGCCCCCCGGCCATAGACATTGGCGGTGTCGATGAAGGTGACCCCGAGGTCGAAGGCCTTGTCGATGCAGGCCAGCGCGCGCTCGCGCTCGACGCCGACCCCGAAGGTCAGCCATGAGCCCAGCGAGATCTCCGAGACAGTAAGATCGCTGGCGCCGAGCTTGCGGTATTTCATGGGAAGGAGCTCCTCGAGGTTTCCGAAGACGGCATAGCGCGTGAAGACCGAATGGGGAAACGGCCGCAGGGCGACGCCCTCACTCCGGGGCCATTCCCTTTGCGGCGAGTTCCCCGGTCGCCTCGGCGGTCTTGGCGAGGTGGGTCAGGCCCATGCCGCGCAGCACGCCCGGGGCCTTGGAAAACTGGATGGCGTCGTAGCCGACGATCTCCACGCGGTTGCCCCAGGGATCGCGGAAATCGAGGAACGGCCCCGGCAGGGCCTCGACGCCGGCCTCGGCCATGGCCCGGCGGACGGCCTCCCGGTCATCGACCACCAGGCCGAAATGGCGGCCGTCGTCCGGCCCCTGGCGCCGCCCCTTCTGGAGGGCCAGGAACTGGTCGCCCAGGTCGATGAACGCCATCTCGTCGCTCTTGCCGCGCAGCTCGAACTCGAAGATCCGCCCATAGAACGCCAGGGCCTCCTCGATGTCGCCGACCTCGAGGGCGACGTGATTGAACCCGATGGCGCGCGCCTTCCCGGCCTCTGGCATGTGACTCTCGCTGGCTGAACGGTCAGGGAGGGTTAGATGGGGGCGGCGAGGCCGGGCTTCCAGGGATTGGCCCGCTGAATTGGGGACTGCGGCGCACCGCCTCGCTATCACGCCTGTGCAGTCTACAAGGCATTTACGAATCAACGTCGAGAGGCCTATAAGCTGTTTATTGAATTCTGGACACTGCCTATAGGCCATATCTATGAACCGCCAACAGTCCGCCGCCGACGGGCGCCGCGCGCTCGATCGGACGCTCGCGCCTTACCGCCAACTGCGGGGCCGCGCGCCCACGCGGGGGTGGGTTCGCGCCATCCGCGACGCTCTCGGAATGACCGCCGGCCAGCTCGGGGGCCGGATCGGGGTGACCCAATCCACCGTCCAGCGTCTGGAGACTTCCGAAGCGGCGGGCACGATAAAGCTCGCCAGCCTGCGCCGGCTGGCCGAGGGGCTGGGTTGCGAGCTGGTCTATGCTCTCGTGCCCCGCCAGTCCCTGGGGACGCTCTACGACGGCCGCGCCCGTGAGGTCGCGCGGCGCGAACTGAGCGCCATCGATCACAGCATGGCGCTGGAGGACCAGGCGGTCGGCGACACCGCCGAGGACGAACGGCTTCGTCGCTTCATCGAGACGCACCTCGATCCCCGCGAACTCTGGGGCGGCGGCTCTTGAGCGACGAAGACGCCAGCGCCGGCGACGCCGACGCCACCGCCCTGACGGCCGGGGAACGCGGGGGGCTGATCCCCACCTGGATCGTGACCCGCGCCGATCTCAACCGGGCCGAACGCGACAACATCGCCGCCGGCCAGCGCTGGGCCCGGCGCGGCCGCGTCGATGTCCTCGATCCCGGCGCCCTCTTCACCCTGCATCGACGGATGTTCAGCGATGTGTGGCGATGGGCCGGCCAGGCCCGCCGGTCGGAACGGAACATCGGCGTCGCCGACTGGTGGCGCGTGCGCGAACACCTGGACGTGTTGCTGGGCGACGTCCGCGCCCAGATCGACGCCGGCGCGCGGCCGGCCGACGAGGTCGCCGTCGCGTTCCATCATCGGCTGGTGGCGATCCACCTCTTCCCGAACGGAAACGGACGCCATGCGCGGCTGGCCGCCGACCTTCTCGCCGAACGCCTCGGCCGGCCGCCGTTCAGCTGGGGCCGCGGCGACCTCATCGATGCGGGCCGCACGCGCGCGGCCTATGTGGCCGCACTGCGCGCCGCCGACGCCCACGATCTGGCGCCCCTCCTGGCGTTCGCGCGCTCGTGATATGGGCGTCGGAGGGAGCGCGAGCGCTGGGAAGGGTCAGAGCGGGAGTCGTTGCTCCATCGCGGTAGGGACGCTCATTACTGAGCGCCCCCCGCACAGAACCGGACGGGCCCGATTAAGGCATCCGGCTCCCACCTTGGATTTCTGACGGCGAAGCGCCTGTCTGGCCAGGGATGAAGGATGCGTGGCGAGGGCAACCATCGGTCGATGATTGTGCGCATTTTCGCCCAGGTGGTTTTGTCCTTTTGGCTTCGGCGCCGGAGCGCTCGAAGCCAGAGGTCGCCCACCTGGTGCTGGAAGCGGCCCAGGGCGACGATATTGGTGGGGACGGCGTGGTAGTTATACCATCCCGTGACCACTGCTCTCAACCATCGCCCCTGGTCCGGGATCGGCACGTGCCAACGTCGACGGAGTTCCTCCTTGATGGCGTGCACCTTGGCCCGCATCCGGTCGGCGCGAGACTTCCGCCGAAGCTGGAAGCCGCCGCGCCGGGACCGGCCGCAGATGTGCGTGAACCCCAAGAAGTCAAAGGTCTCCGGTTTTCCCAGACCACGCCGTTCGCGGTCGGACGCCGCATGGCGACCGAACTCGATCAGGCGTGTCTTGCCTGGGTGTAACGTCAGCGCGAACCGCGCCATGCGCTCTCGCAGGTCCGCCATGAACCGTTCGGCCTCGGCCTTGTGCTCGAAGCCGGCGACGATGTCGTCGGCATAGCGCACGAAGATGACGACTCCTTGGGCGTGGCGTCGCCGCCACTGATGCGCCCAAAGATCGAAGACATAGTGCAGGTAGATGTTCGCCAGGAGGGGCGAGATCACCGCGCCTTGCGGCGTGCCGACGGGTGTCGGCCCTGTCCGTCCATCTTCGTCGGTCACCCCGGCCTTGAGCCATTTGCGGATCAGGCGGATCACCCTCTGGTCGCCGATGCGGTGTTCAACGAACTCAATCAACCGATCATGATCGACCGTGTCGAAGAACCCCGCGATGTCGGCGTCCAGCACCCAGTTCACCTTGGCGCGATCAATCCCGACCGCTAGGGCGTCCAGCGCATCATGCTGGCCGCGCCCCGGTCGGAACCCATAGGAGAACCCAAGAAAGTCCGCCTCGTAGATCGCATTCAACACCTCGGTCAGCGCGCGCTGGACAATCTTGTCCTCCACCGCGGCGATGCCGAGCGGGCGAAGTTTGCCATCGGCCTTCGGGATGAACCGACGCCGTGACGGCCGTGCCCGATACGCTCCGCGATGGACCCGGCCATGAAGGTCCTCAAGGCGAGCCTCAAGGTCTTGGCCGTAGTCCGCCCACGTCACGCCATCGACACCAGGAGCCGCCTCGCGTTTGAGCGCGAGGTAGGCCCCCCGGAGCCGATCGACATCGACATGATGCAGAAGCGCGGTGAACCGTTCCTTCTTCTTCAGCCTCGCGGCTTGCCGTACGCGATCCAGGCCGGGTGACGCGCCAACCCGGCTCGGTGTCCGGAGCGTGCCGCCCTGTCCCGCGTTCTCCTCGGCCCCCGCCCTTGGCTCCACGGACTCCTCAACCGGTTTCCCGATCTCGTTCGCCTGCTTCACAGCTACTATGGCGGGGTCTGACTTCTCGTCTTCGTGCATCATCGGCTTCGGCTCGTCGCCTTCCCGATGCGGACCGCCTCACTCACGCGGCGGCCAAAGGCGAGATCTCCCGGTTTCCGGTCGAGGAACGTGTGCACATGCCAGGGTCTGGGACCGCGCAGGACCGGGCGTCCGCTCGCGATATCGCGCACGTCCGTATTGCCTTCCGCTGTGACAAAGGCGTCGGCATCCCAATTGATAATTTCGCGGCTCAATGGCTGGCCTATGCATACCCCTACCGACGCTTCGCCCCTGACCTCGCGGTCAACGACGCACGGCTCGGGGCCAGTGTGGTTCGCTATGCCTTCACTGCAGTGGACTCGCACCACCTGTTCCTCGCCGACCTCCCGGCGCACTGCCACCGAATTCCGCTGGCGAGGCCGTGTGGGGGATTGTTGCTCCTGTCCCCGCTAGAGCCGACTTTGCGCCGCCATGCCCGATCCCGCGACGCGGCGACGATGCGAGAAAGCAGATCGACTTCACCGACGCCCTGGTCTTCCATGGCGGTGACGATGAGCCTGCGCCAAAGCACTCGCTGGTCTGTGCCGAGGAGGGTGGCGGCGGCACGCAGGGCGAGATCGGTCATGCCCCGGCGGATCGCCTTCTGCATCGCCGAACGGGCTATGTATGAGTATGTATGCAACGGCGGTGGCTGTGGGGCCTCTTGCCCGCCGATGTCGTCGGCGAATTGCTCAAGGACGAATTGGAACAGGTCTTCGGGGAACATGGACGAACCTCCTTTGGGAGGTCCGCGTTAATTCGCGTCCCACTTACATCGTGGCACTTGGGCGGCGATGACCAAGGGTTATTTCACCCCGCACTTTGAAATGTTTTCAGTTCGAAATCGGCCGGCACATGAGGGCTTTTTCAGGACTCGGTTTCGGGATTCGGCAAAATCTGCGGGCGACCGCCGCCCCTACCTCGCAGCTACAACAGGCCGAACAAGAACCCCGCTACGAGCGCCACCAGTACGATCAGGACGAGCCACCCGAGAGCGGGCATCCTATTTCACCGGTTCGAACGTCAAGGTGTTCCAGATGCCTACCGCCGAATCCGACGGCGACTTCATATCGTAGCGCGGGCCTCCGCAGCCCCGGCACCATTCGTACTGAGCCGTGCTGAAGCGAAGCTTGTTCAACAATTCCTGGCCGGCCTGCTGCGCAGTCTGAACATTGGCGTTCGTGGCGAACATCCCTGCCGAAAAGACCACGCTGCGTCCGGACCCCCGAACGTAGACATCGTTTTCCCACATCTTGGCGGCGGCTAGTCGTCCGCTTCGACCAATATGAAGGGATGCGAGTTCGTCGAACTTCCGCGGCCGGAGCGCGGGCTTCCAGCCCGCATCTGCGAAGCTGTTGATG
>Ga0208849_1000499_pt1 | contig 36408 bp, 30 predicted proteins | sample NGESurdeep072012_10_FD_184470 | JGI IMG/M metagenome (GOLD analysis project Ga0208849, IMG submission 184470) | Arctic peat soil microbial communities from Barrow, Alaska - NGEE Surface sample 53-3 deep-072012 (SPAdes) | ecosystem: Environmental > Terrestrial > Soil > Wetlands > Peat ... | reverse complement strand
TGGCGGCGGAAGGAGCCGGCGTCGAATTGCTCAGCGTTTTCGATCCGACGACCAATCAGCCGCGCGTGGCGGGCTTGCCGGTCGTGCGCGATTTCGAGGGTGTCAGGCCCGATGACGTCGTTGTCATTACCGAAGGGCGCAAGCCGCAGGAGGCCTATGACGGGCTGATTGCCGTGCTCGGGCACCGGCGGGTTTTTGCGCCGCCCATTCTGCGGATTTCGCTGCGGCCGGCAACCGGCGGGGCGACAACCTGATGGGCGCCGCTTGGTATGTCGTGCAGACGCAGCCGCGCGCCGAGGAAAAGGCGATGCAGCATCTTCGCTTTCAGGGTTTCACGCCCTACCTGCCGCGCTATCAGCGGCGCGTGCGGCACGCCCGCCGCCTCGCCACCGTGCTGCGGCCGCTGTTCCCGAGTTATCTCTTCGTCCGCCTTGACCCGGCCGAGACCCGCTGGCGCTCGATCAACGGCACCGTCGGCGTGCGCTATATCCTGACGGATGGCGATCTGCCGCGCCGCGTCTCGGATACGATTATCGATGAAATCATGGCGCGCCAGGACGAGACCGGCGCGGTCAAGCTGTCGCCGCCGGCGTTCGCGCGTGGCCAAGCGGTGCGCCTGCTCGAAGGGCCGTTCGCCGATTGCGACGGCCTCTTCCAGGAAATGCACGACGATCAGCGCGTGGTGCTGCTGTTCTCACTTCTCGGCCGCGCGGTGCGGGCCGTCGTACCCGTCACGGCGGTCGCCGCGGCGTAACAGACCGGCCGAAAAGCGGCGGCCGTGCCATCCAACTTCAGTTGCTCCGGAAAGACGCGAGTCACCCGGAGTGCGGTAGCGCGTCTGGGCACTGGCAACTCAATGGCGATGACTGTCCTAGTTTAGATGATTGTCATTCCAGGAGAAAATACCGTAATAACAATGGGATATCTGGGTTGGCTTGATGCTTATAGTAGGAGCTTAAATCACCCCGCTATCTGATATAATTTGGGGCGTGATTTAGTGCATTCTGCCCCTATCGTGATTGTCCAAGGGGAGCGGTATGAAAATTCTCGTCGTTAATCCCAGCCTCCGGCCGGACGCGCCGCACCGCTATATCCCGGTGGGTCTGGGTTACATCGTGACTTGCATCCGTGATGCAGGATTCGAATTCGACCTACTTGACGTGGATATTGCGCGCTACGACGACGCCTACGTTGAACGATACATGCAAACCCATCTCTATGATGTGGTGGCGATCGGTTCAATCGTGACTCATTACAAGTGGGTCAAATGGTTCATCAATCTTGCGAAGGGATCCAATCCCGATTGCAAAGTCATCGTCGGCAACTCGGTCGGCGGTTCGATACCCGAAGTGGTCTTTGCCCATACGAAGGCCGACATTGTCATCCAGGGCGAAGCGGACGTTACGATCGTCGAGGTTTTGGAGCATTTGCGAGATGGCAAGTCGCTCGGCGAGATGGTTGAGCCGCGAACGGCGATTCCGCACACCAACGGCGATCTCCCGCCGAGTTACAGGGCTGTCGGAGTCGAGGGAATCATCTTTCGCGGTCCGAACGAGATGCCTCTTAATAACGGTGTGCGCAAAGCCGTCAAAGATATCAACACGCTGCCGTTCCCGGACTGGGATCTGTTCGATGTCCAGGAATATATCAAGTGCAGCCATTTTCTGGCGCGCCACACGACGCGGTATCCGAAAGAGAAGGCCATCGTATTTCCGGTCAATACGGCGCGCGGCTGCGTGTTTAAGTGCACGTTCTGCCACTACGTGTTCTGGAACGATCCGTACCGGCATCGCTCCGCGGAATCCGTCATCGGCGAAATTCAGCGCAATCAGAAAAAATACGGCGCCAATTACATCGAATTCTGGGATGAGTTGTCGTTCCACAAGATCGGTCCGACCGAAAAGTTTCTTGATAAACTGATCAAGGCGGATCTCGGAATCCACTTCAACTGCGCCGTCCGGTCGGATCTTTTCGGTCGAGACGATGTTCCATTGGAAGATCGCGTGCGCGTTGCCGCGAAGTTCAAGGATGCAGGCGCGATCGCGCTCGGATTTTCGCTGGAGTCCGGCGATGATGAAATCCTGGAAGCGATGAATAAGCGGGTGAAATCTTCTTTCTTCGACGAGCAGGTCAAGATTTTGCGCCAGGCGGGGTTAATATCGGATACGAGCCTTATTATTGGCTATCCGCAGGAAACGCCGAAAACCATTCAGAAGACGATGGAAATGTGCGAACGCAATCGCATCTATCCATCGGTCGGCTTCCTCCTTCCGCTCCCGGCGACCGGCATGTGGAAGCACGCGCTCGAAAAGGGATACATCACGGATATCGACAAGTACCTCGTCGAGATGACCGAGCGCCAGGATCTGGTGCTGAACATGACATCGATGGACAGCGGCGAGTTGGTCGGACAGGTCAAGCAATCGCTCCGACAGCTCAACGAGAAATTCGGCAACGTGTTGACGGAAGACTCGCTGATCAAGACCGGTGGCTATGCCAAGAACAGCGAGAATCAAGGCAAGGAAATGACTGTGATGCGCAACCGGCTTTCCAACGAATCCCTAAACATGGCAGTTGTGACAGGCGCGGTCTAGGTCGCTGGCCTACATCTTTCCACAAAGCTCCACCAATCATTCGTTGAACGATAAAAGTTTCTTCGCTTGGCGCCGCCGATTTCTGTGAGATTTCTCCACGCCCCTCCACCACCGTTCCTCAATATGAAACGCGCTTGCGTTACTGATATTGAGACAAGACGCACCCGAAAAGATTCTTCCGATACCGCTTTCGCGACCTTGAATAAGGGCTGATGAGTATTCCGAATCGCACTTTCGATCGTCCGGCGCTTGCGCTCGGCGATAGTTCAATTCTCGTAACGGGTGGTACGGGTTCTTTCGGACGCGCCCTTGTGAAATGGCTGCTGACTCGCACAGCCGTGCAGCGCATCGTAATTTTTTCGCGCGACGAGCAGAAACAGGACGAAATGGCGCGCGAACTCAAAATCACCTCTCCAAGTGATTTTGAGCGACTACGCTTCTTTATAGGCGATGTCCGCGATGTGTCGCGTCTCGAGCTTGCGATGCGCGCAATTGACATCGTCGTGCACGCAGCCGCGCTCAAGATCATTCCGACGGCGGAATACAATCCGTTCGAATGTATCCTAACGAATGTTCATGGGGCAGAGAACGTCGTCAAGGCGGCACTGCGCAACAACGTTAAGAAAGTCATCGCGCTTTCGACTGACAAGGCAGCGAATCCCATCAATCTGTATGGGGCCTCGAAACTCGCATCCGACAAAATCATGGTGGCCGCTAATAATTTGTCAGGCCACCTTGGCACCAAATTTTCGGTCGTCCGCTACGGCAACGTGATCGGTTCACGCGGTTCGGTCGTGCCCTTGTTCGAAGAATTGCTTAAGCGTGGCGCCAAAGCGCTTCCGATCACCGACCCGCGTATGACGCGCTTCTGGATCACCCTTGAGCAGGGCGTCGCCTTTGTCCTTTCGTCCCTGGCATTGATGGATGGTGGCGAGATCTTCGTTCCAAAAATTCCCTCGATGCGGATCATGGATCTTGCACGCACGATTGCCCCGAACGTGCCCCACGAGGTAGTTGGAATTCGAGCCGGGGAGAAGCTGCACGAGGTCATGATAACCGAGGACGATGCGCGCCTGACCCGCGAGATCGATGACCGTTACGTCATTTGCCCGCCCCAACCAAACTGGTCGGGCGCCCATCTGGTCGCGCTTGGCGCAAAGAAGGTGGACGACAATTTCCGGTATTCCTCGGAAAATAATCCAGAATGGCTTGACGGCGCGGCGCTGAATGAGCTTCTAAGCTTCAAGGCCACATGAACGCGAAGCGTCAGTACCTGTCGTACGGTCGACAGAGCGTAGACGAAGAGGATATAGCGGCCGTCGCCATGGCGCTCCGTGGTGAGTTCCTCACGACCGGGCCGAAGGTTGAGGAATTCGAAAGCGATTTTGCCCGTGCTACCGGCGCTGCCCATACGATCGCCTGCAATAGCGGTACCGCGGCTCTTCATCTTGCCGCCCTTGCGCTTGATCTTGCGCCGGGAGACGCAGCGATCGTCCCCACGGTGACGTTTCTGGCAACGGCCAACATCGTCCGGATGGCGGGCGCAGAGGTGGTGTTCGCAGACGTTGATCCGGATACGGGTCTTTTGACGCCGGATATGCTGTGTGCTGCCATTCAGCGGGCTACCGCGAAGGGGCTCCGGCCGAAGGTTGCGTTGCCGGTCCATCTCTGCGGGCAGGTGTGCGACATGACTGAGCTGGCTGCGGTCGCCGGTGCAAGCGGCATCGCGTTCATCGAGGATGCCTGTCATTCGCTCGGTGTGGCGAATATTGGCGCCACGCAGCATTCAAGCGCGGCTTGTTTTTCGACCCACGCTGTCAAAGCGATTACGACCGGCGAAGGGGGCGTCGTTACAACCGCCGATGCCGCCGTCGCGGCGCGCATACGCCGTCTGCGCAACCACGGCATAGTTCGGGACCCTAAGGCATTTGAGAACCGCGCTCTCGCATTCGACGGCGCCGATGCCAATCCCTGGTATTATGAAATGATGGAGGTCGGCTGGAATTATCGGCTGGCTGACGTACTCTGCGCGCTCGGCATCAGCCAGCTAAAGAAGCTTGGAAATTTTTGGCGGCGTCGCGTGGCCATTGCCAGCCTCTACGATCGACTGCTCGCGTCGCTGGCGCCCACGTTGCGGCCTGTGCCACATGGCGATCGACCGCACGCCTGGCACCTCTACACCGTGCTGATTGACTTCAAAGCGCTTGGCAAGACGCGCGCCAGTGTCATGCGGACGCTGCACAGCCAGGGTATCGGCACGCAAGTGCATTACATTCCCGTCCATCAGCAGCCTTACTATCGGCGACGCTACGGCACGTTCGCGCTGCCGGGGGCCGATGCGTTCTATGCGGGCTGCCTTTCGCTCCCGATCTTTCCCGCCATGAGCGATGACGATGTGCGCCGGGTCGCAGATGCGCTGGCGGCCATATTTCGATAATCCGACCTAAAGACGATCCATGATCCGCTTCTGCAAACGCTGTCTTTATCCCGAGACCAAGCCGGACCTTTGGTTCGATGAGCGCGGCGTCTGCTCCGCCTGTATCGGTTTTGAAAAGCGCGGCGCAGTCGACTGGGCTTATCGCCGCGAACAATTCGTTGAGTTGACGAACCGTCATCGCGCCAAGGGCGGCAGCAACTACGACTGCATCGTGCCGGTCTCCGGCGGCAAGGATTCGACATATCAAGTCGTGCGTCTGTTGCAGCACGGTCTCAATCCGCTGTGCGTGACGGCAACAACCGACTCGCTGTCCGACATCGGCCGGCGTAATTTGCAGAACATCGCCAAGCTAGGCGTCGACCACATCGAGGTAACGATGAATCCGGTGGTGCGCCGGCGCCTCAACCGCCTGGCGCTGACCGAGATCGGCGATATTTCATGGCCCGAGCACGTCGCGATCTTCACGGTTCCGGTCCGCATGGCGGTGCAACTCCGCGTCTCCTTGTTGGTCTGGGGAGAGAATTCGCAAAACGAATACGGCGGACCAGAGGCGGCTCAAGACAAAAATGTGCTGGATCGTCGCTGGCTTGAGGAATTTGGCGGACTGCTCGGGCTGCGGGTCACGGATGCCGTCGGGATCGACGGTATCGAACGGAAACATCTCGTCCAGTATTTTTATCCAAGCGACGAGGAGCTCAAGGCTGTCGGTGCTACTGGCCTGTTTCTCGGTCATTATTTTCCTTGGGACGGCTATCAGAACGTTCTGATCGCGCAGGCGCATGGTTTTGAAGTATCGCCGACCGTGGTCGAGGGCTCACTCGCGAACTACGAGAACCTCGACAATTACCAAACCGGAATTCACGACTACTTCAAGTATCTCAAGTTCGGATTTGGCCGCGCCACCGATATTGCCAATAATCACATTCGGCGCGGCCGGCTCACGCGCGAGGATGCGATTGCCCTGGTCAAGCGTCGCGATGGCAAGTTCCCGTGGACCTATCTCGGCCGGCCGATTGCTGAAATCCTGAGCGAGATCAATATGACGCTCGACGCGTTCCTCGTCGTTTGCGATCGGTTCACCAATAAGCGTTTGTTCATGGCCGACAACCGGGGTAAGCCGGTGCGCGACCAGGACGGCAATCTCATTCCGCTATTCGAGCTTCGCTGAACCGGGCAATGGCCGCTGGCCTTACCGTTGTCGTTGATTATGGACTTTGTAATACCGATTCTATGGTCCGCGCGCTCGAGGAGTGTGGCGCTACGGAGGTCGTCCGCACCCGCGATCCACGCGTCGTCGACCGTGCGGATCGCATCGTCCTTCCAGGCGTCGGCAACTTCTCGGCGGCAATGCGGAACATAGAAAGCTACGGCTTGCTCGATGTCATTCGAGAGGCAGGCGAAACTGGCTCGGTACCATTGCTTGGCGCCTGCCTAGGCATGCAATTAATGGCGACGAGCGGCAGCGAGGGTGCGACGAATGGAATGGTCACGGGATTAGGCCTCGTCGCGGGCGAGGTGGTGCGACTTACGCCGACGAACGATGACGAGTATATTCCCCATATTGGCTGGAATGAGGTGGATGCGAGACGCGGATCCTCACTATTCAGCGGCTTGGCCGCGCGCAGCGATTTCTACTTCGTGCACAGCTATCATCTGCGTATCGCGGACCCGAACGATGAAGCTGGCCGCACGCCATATTGCGGCGGATTCACGGCGGCAATTGAAGTCGCTGGCCGGCCGATCTTCGGTACCCAGTTCCATCCAGAGAAGAGCCAGAAGAAGGGATTCCAGCTGCTCCGAAATTATTTGGCGGTATGAGGTCCAGCGGTGCTCAAGACGCGCATCATTCCGACCGTGCTCTTTAAGGGCGTCGGTATCGTGAAAGGTGTCGGCTTCGACTCCTGGCGCCGCGTCGGCACCGCGTTGCAGTCAATCCGCGTCTACAATCTGCGCGAGGTCGACGAACTGATCTTTCTCGATATTGCAGCGACGCCCGACGGAGCGCGGCCCAATTTCCAGGAGATCGACGAGCTTGCCGACAGTTGCTTCATGCCTATGACAGTCGGCGGCGGCGTGCAGACGATCGCCGATATACGCGACCTGTTGGCGGTCGGGGCCGACAAGGTTGCCATAAATACCGCGGCGGTCAACACACCGGACCTGATTCGTGACGCGGCGAGCGAGTTCGGCGCGCAATGCATCGTGGTTTCGATCGACGTGAAGCGGCGGAGCGACGGAACACGCGAAGTGGTGACACATTGCGGTCGTACCGCGACCGGCAGAAACCCAATCGATTGGGCGAAAGCAGTGGAGGGGCTCGGTGCCGGCGAGATCCTGCTCACTTCGGTCGAGCGCGACGGCACCATGAGCGGTTATGACGTCGATCTCGTGCGTGACGTCACAGCCGCCGTGACGATCCCGGTGATTGCTTCGGGTGGCTGCGGCGAGTACCGCCACATGGCGGACGTGTTGGCAGGCAGCCGCGCCGCTGCGCTTGGCGCCGCGTCGATATTCCACTTCACCGAGCAGACGCCACGCGAGGCAAAAAGATATCTTTCCGAGCGCGGCTTTCACGTGAGGCTTTGAAGGGCATGACGACCGCCGTTATCGTGCAGGCGCGCATGGGCTCGACCCGGCTTCCAGCCAAGGTGATGCAGGAGCTCGCGGGGCGTACCGTACTTCATCATGTGCTCGAACGATGCCGCATGATTCCGATGGCCGGCGTAGTCATTTGCGCGGTCCCGGACGAGCCGGCGAGCGCACCGCTTGAAACCGTCGCTACGGAATGCGGCTCGGTCGTATTTTTCGGCTCGGAGAAAGACGTCCTGGCGCGCTATCTTGGAGCCGCACGCGCGGTCCACGCTGAAATCGTGATGCGCGTTACCAGCGATTGTCCGCTGATCGATCCGAAAATCTGCGGCGAGGTTCTGGCCTTGCGCGAGCGCGAAAGCGCCGATTACGCGGCCAACAACGCGCCGCGCAGTTATCCCCAGGGCCTCGATTGCGAAGCCTTCACGGTAGCGGCCTTGGCAGAGGCGGCGGAAACCGCTCGCGATGCTTACGATCGCGAGCACGTGACGCCTTGGCTACGTCGCGCCGCGCATCTCAAGCGCGTCAACCTTGCCTCCGATGATGCATCGCTCCAGGCGCATCGCTGGACACTCGACTATCCGGAAGATCTCGCTTTTTTCCGCGCGGTCTTTGCCGCGCTGCCTTCTGGCGTTCGCGCCGGAACGACCGAGATTCTTCAGCTCTTAGCGCAACGCCCGGACATCGTGGCGATCAATGCCGGGCGTGTCGTTGAGCATGTTGCTCGAGAGGCTAGGTGACCCATGAATAGCTCATCCCCGCCGCAGGTTGACTTCTGGCGTGGCGAGTTCGGCAATTCCTATACCGATCGCAACGTCGCCTCGCCGGAGCAATTGCAGGCACGGCGAATGTTGTGGGCCGACATCTTGTCCCACACGATTTCGGCGCCGCCGAATTCCATTCTCGAGATCGGCGCCAATCTGGGCATTAATTTGAGAGCGCTGCGCGCCCTTACCAGCGCGCGCTTTCTCGCGGTTGAGCCGAACGATAACGCGCGTGAACGACTGGTCAAGGATGGGGTAGTCGCTTCGACAGACGCGCGCGGTGGCACGGCATCAGCGATCGACCTGCCCAATGGCGCTGTCGATCTCGCGTTCACCTCTGGCGTTCTGATCCACGTCCATCCAGACCATCTTGAGTCCTCGATCAGGGAGATTCATCGATGTGCTGCGCGCTGGATCGTGGCGATCGAGTATTTTTCCGACAAACCGCAGATGATCCCCTATCGCGGGCACGACGATCGCCTGTTCAAGCGTGACTTCGGCGGTTTTTGGCTCGATACGTTTCCCGACCTTCGGGTCGGCGCCTACGGCTTTGCCTGGAAGCGGGTGACGGGCCTGGACAATCTCACCTGGTGGCTGTTCGCTAAGTGATGATGGCACCGCGTGCGCTGATCCGATGCGATGCGTCGATCAAGTTGGGCGCTGGACACGTGATGCGCTGCCTGTCGTGCGCCGAAGCGCTGGCCTGGGCGGGTTGGTCCGTGACGTTCGTAACGCGCGAAAGCACCCTAGCGGTCGCACCGGCGCTTTCAGCCAGCGGTTTTGATATCCACATCATCGACAACGAGGAAGATGCCCAGGTAGACGAAGAGATACGCCTTGTGGTGGTGGATCATTATGGTCTGGATGTCGCCTTCGAACGAGCATTGGTACGACCGGACCGCACCATCGTCGTGATTGACGATCTCGCCGACCGGCCGCATCTCTGCGACATCCTTGTCGATTCTACTCCCTTCCGGGCACCCGGCGATTATGTGCGACAGACGCCGCCCTCGGTCCGGCTCTTGCTTGGACCCAGCTACGTTCTGGTACGCGCCCACTGGCGGGCGGCGCGCGCGCGGACATGGGCGCGACTCGCATTGGGGCCGCCTGTCGAACGCATCATCGTTTCGATGGGAGCGACGGATCCGGACGATACGACAAGTCGCGTGCTCGCGGCGCTCGCCAGTACGGGTATCAAGGCGCATGTCGATGTCGTGCTCGGCGCCGGTGCACCACACCGTGGACATGTGAGCGAGTTCATCGGGCCCCGCATGACGCTGCACGTCGATCCCGCCGACCTTACTGCGCTCGCGTCGCAAGCGGATCTTGCGATCGGCGCGTCGGGTTCATCGAGCTTCGAGCGTGCGTTGCTCGGCCTTCCCGCGGTCTTGATCCCGAATGCCGACAATCAGTGCTTCATCGCGGCCGCCTTCACCGCCATCGGGGCGGCTGAAGTTCTGCCGGCGTCGCTGCTCGACGATCCGGCTGCGCTCGGCACCAGGATCGCTGCCCTGGCCGCCGATCGCGCGCGACGCGCGGTGATGTCGAAGAAGGCGGCGGCGATCGCCGACGGGCGAGGCGCGATGCGCCTGCTCACCGAAATCGCTGGCCAGGTTACGGCAAAAGACGGTGCGGGGATTCGCCTGCGTCTGGCGGAGCCAAAAGACGAGACTTGGCTGCTCGATCTACAACGCCAGCCGGAAACCCGACGATATTCTCGCAATCCTTCCTTGCCGGATTCCGAACAGCACGGGAATTGGATGACCCGGACGCTGGACGATCTGAGGATTCTGCTCGCGATCGTAGAGGTCAATGGCTTGCCCGCTGGCATGATTCGCCTCGATCGCAAGAGCGCAAGCGGTCAGAAATCGGCATTTGACATGTCGATTGCGATCGATCCAGTCCGGCATCGGCGCGGCATCGGCGCTGCGACGCTTGCGCTGGCGCGCCGGCTTGCACCCGGAGCCGTACTCGATGCAACGGTACTTCCAGCGAACGTGGCCTCCCTACAATTGTTTCAACGCGCCGGCTTTCATCCTGTGGGTGATCACATCTTTCGCAGTCTGCCGTCATGAGCACGACCAAGCGCGACGTTGTTTCGACCATGATTCGGGGGCTCGACGCGGTGGAGGTTTTCGTTATCGTGAAGTGGATCGAGGGGTGAACGCTACTTTCTGCATTGCGGGGCGGCCCATCGGCCCGGGGCATCCGCCTTACGTGATCGCGGAGATCAGTGGCAACCATAACGGCGACATCATGCGTGCGCTGCGTCTCATCGATGCGGCTAAGGAAGCGGGTGCCGATGCCGTTAAGCTGCAAACCTACACCGCCGACACCATGACTATCGATCACGATGGCGCCGACTTCGTTATCAAGGGCGGACTATGGAGCGGACGGAAGCTTCACGAACTTTACAATGAAGCGCATACCCCTTGGGAATGGCATCCGAAACTGTTTGAGCATGCCCAAAAGGCAGAAATCACCTGCTTCTCGACGCCGTTCGACTCAACCGCGGTGGCGTTGCTCGAAAGCCTGGGCGCGCCTGCTTACAAGATCGCGTCGTTCGAGATCATCGACTTGCCCCTGATCTATCATGTGGCGCGCACCGGAAAACCAATCATCATGTCGACCGGCATGGCCAGTCTCAGTGAAATTGGGGAGGCTGTCGCAGCGGCGCGCGATGCTGGCGCGACGCAAATCGCGCTTCTCCATTGCACCAGCGGCTATCCCACTCCGCCGGAAGAAGCGAGCCTCGCCACCATGCCGCATCTGGCGGGCGCTCTTAGCACGGTCGTCGGGCTCTCCGACCATACACCCGGGCACGTTGTGGCCGTCGCTGCCGTTGCGCTTGGCGCGGCGATCATCGAGAAACATTTCACGCTTGCTCGGGCGGACGGTGGCCCAGACGCCGCCTTTTCGCTCGAGCCGCCAGAATTCAAGGCTCTCGTCGACGGTTGCCGAACGGCGTTCGCTGCGCTCGGTACGGTACGATACGATCTTGCGCCGAGCGAAACGGGTTATGTCAGTCTTCGTCGCTCGCTTTACGCCGTGACGGATATTGCCGTGGGCGAAATGTTCACAGAGAAGAATGTGAGATCGATCCGGCCGGGGGGCGGTCTGCCGCCAAAGATGCTGCCAGATATTCTAGGTCGGCGAGCAGCGCGCGCGATTACGCGCGGGACGCCGCTGGCGTGGAACGATGTGACCTCCTGACCCGATCGCCGACCCCTCAGATCCAGAGACGTTAATCCTACGGCCTGTTTTCGTGGTGGTGCGGCGCGCCGCAATGCTCTCCAAAGGATAACCCGAGTGCCAAATAAATCCCGTATTCTGTTCACGTTCCACGGACATCAGTACATCATCGAGTCGGGTGATCTGCCATTCGAGGCCGCACGGAGCGGGCACGATGTCTTTGTTGCCTTGTTCTGGGACAATCCGATCGCGCAGGCTTACGCGTCCCGTTGCCAGGCGTTCGGGATCAAGGTGCGGCATTTCAGCATCGATCTGCAATCGCTGCCTGCTAAAGACGATGGGCGCGGCAAGCAAGAAACGCCAGCACCACCGCCCGGGGAAGCCCGTATCGGCGCCCCCGTTGCACGCGTCGGTCGGTTGCGTGCATCGCTATTGAATGTTTCACGGTCGATACTGTCGCAGATTATTCCTAAAAATTCTCCGATCAGGCGGATATTTCCGCTGCCGATCTATCTGAAGGAATCAATTCGCGCTAAAAAGGTCGCACGTTCGATTTTGTTCAGCTGGAGCCGACCACAAATTTACTTCTCCACGAATTTCGGCTCGATTATCGGCGTGGAGAATCATCTGGCGAAATTCGCCAGGGACATGGGCATACGGTTGTTCAGCTATTCCACCTATCCGTGTTGCGGCGAGGACATTTTCATTTGGCGGTCATTTCAGCAAGTTGATATAGGGATGTGGAAAAATTCCCTGCGCGCTGACACAGATTACATCAATAAATTCCTGGCAAAGATGTTTCCATCCTGGACGCGCGAATACAAGGGGAAGGTTCAATTCGCCAAGGATCCGATCAAGATGACCGCAGCATGGCTGCATGGGTTGCTGTACTACAGTCCATGGAAGAAGCCCTACGATATTTTCGATCGTATCTATGTCCCCTACGATTTTTCCGCCGCGCTTTTGCATCGCAATGACCATTCGCCTGAGCGCATTGCAATGCTCGGCAAGCCCAGCATCGATAAGGTCGCCGAGGCCTGCGCCGACGATGGCTTTGTCGCCCAAATGCAGGCTAATCTCGATTTCTCCCTGAAGGGGTCGTTCATCCTTTTTAATGTCGCGCCTTCGGCGGAACATCACATGACCGATGTCGATACTCATTTTCGTCAGTTCACCGCGATCTGCGATGTCCTGAAAAGAACCGGACAAAAGATCATTATGTCGCTTCATCCACTTTGCGATTTTATGGTGTATGACCGCTATGCCCGCCAATACGGCTTCACGGTATCGCAAAAATACCAGATCTATTACTTGCAGCCGTTCTGCCGTTTTGTCGTTTCACACTGGTGCACGACAAACTATCAAGCGGCGTTGATCGGTAAAAAGGTCATCGACGTCGATTACTATAACATCCGCAATGAAGATGATTTGAGCCTGGTTGCGCCTGAAGAAATTCACGCGAATATTCTTATCATCGCCCCAGAAGATCTGCCGACGGCCGTCGATCACTTGCTGGTTGCGACCGAGCAGGCGAATCACGACTCGAGTTGGTATTATCGCGACTACGTTCCCGCGGCGCCGCAAATCGTGGCGAATGCCCTGGAATTCACGCGCGCGAAAACATGATATGAAGCCGATTATTTCGGCCGGAATGATTGAACAGACGCGCAAAGTCCTTGCGCTGATTGACCGGCGCTATCGTGGCCTGCTCGTTCTTCTCCTGGCCGTAACGGTCGCCGCGTCGCTGCTCGAGGTCGTCAGCATCACGGCCGTCTTCCCGGTATTTCAAGTCATGCTCGATCCGGGGCGTGTCACCCGAGCGCCCTGGTTTCACCAAATCCTTGGCGATACCCCGATGAACCAGGTGTTGTTGTGGGCCTGCATTCTGATATTGGTTCTTTTCATGTTGAAGTTCGTGATGTCGCTGTTCGCCGTTTGGCTGAAGTGGCACCTTCAGTCGCGCCTGTACCAAAATCTCTCTCAGAGACTTTTCAAGTCCTATCTCGAAAGTCCGCTTTCATTCCATTTACTGCATAGCCCGACCGAGCTTCTCCGCAATCTTGGTTCGTGTGTTTCGCAGGCGACACAATACGGCTTTCTGGGACTTATCGACCTGACAAGCGATGGCTTGCTCACCGTCGGCATTTTTCTGGCCCTTTTCTGGATTGAACCGGTCGTAAGCGTACTCGCTCTGGTTAGCCTTGGGATGATATCGGCGCTCTACATCGGCATAGGACAACCGTATTTTCTTCGTTGGGGGAGACGTTTCAAAGCGGCCGCCAACAAAGTCTATAAAATGGCGCTCGAGCCGCTCACCGGGATCAAAACGATCAAGGTTCTGGGTCGCGAGGGGTATTTCGAACACGAGTACCAGCTATGCGTGGAAGAATATTGCGACACTCAGCGCAAGAATTCCTTTATCGGCTCGATACCGCGTCAGGTTCTCGAACTCATCGCGGTCGGCGCCCTTGTTGGAGCCATCGGCTGGGCGGTTCTCGACGGTCGCAATCCTGCCGCGCTGATACCAGTTCTGGTCGTATTTGCGGCCGCCACATATCGAATCATGCCGGCGATCGTACGAATGACCGCGACACTTCAAAATTTTCGTTTCGGCCATGATTCCATCGATGTCGTCCATGCCGACATCATGCGGACCGAGATGATGGCCACGAGGGCCAGCACCGCCATGCCGATAAAGGAGTTTCTCGGCCAGATTGTCCTCGAGGACGCAACGTTTTCCTACGATGGGGCCAGCCGCCCGGCGTTAGACAAAATCAATCTGGTGATACGAAGCGGCGAGGCCGTCGCTTTCGTCGGGGCAACCGGCGCTGGCAAGACTACTCTCGCCGATCTCATCCTCGGCTTTCATAAGCTTGAAAGTGGCTCGCTTGTTATTGGTAGTGTCAGTTATGGCGATCCGGGCTCGGTCCCGCGCGGCGCTTTCGGCTATGTCCCGCAGGATCCGTTCCTGATCGATGACACAATTCGACGTAACGTCGCACTTGGCCTGCGGGATTCAGAAATCGACGAAGGACAGCTTACAGCGGCGATCAAGTCCGCGGCCTTGGAAGAGTTTGTTTCCGAGCTGCCGGAAGGCCTGGAAACCATAGTCGGCGATCGCGGTGTCCGCCTCTCGGGTGGACAACGTCAGCGCATAGGCATCGCTCGCGCCATGTACACTAACCCCGCCGTTCTCGTGCTGGATGAAGCGACGTCGTCGGTCGATATCACGACCGAGGTGGAGATAACGGAAGCGATCAATCGTCTTCGTGGCGCCAAGACGCTCATCGTCGTCGCACACCGGTTGAGCACGATTCAGAAATGCGACAGGATTTTCTATCTCAAGGCGGGACGCGTCGTCAGTTCCGGGCGTTACGACGAACTAGTTCAGAAAAATGCTGACTTTGCGCGGATGGTCCGGCAAATGGGGACCGATCGCCACCTGTCGCTTGCACCCAAAGAAGCATGATGTTTCCGACTTCAAGAACGTTATGAGATTTAATTCTCATTTGCAAACCACGTCGGAGACCGAATCTTTTGCGACGTCGGCGGGACGTGGGCGTCGGCTGCTTCTGGTGGCCCCGGGTATTCCCCACGCAGTCGAGGGCGGAAGTTCAGTCGTTTATTTTGAATACATCAAGGCGCTGAAACGGGCCGGCTTCACGATTTTAAATCTACTCTTGTTGCAGCCAGACAATGCGTCGGATAAACGACTTGAGGTTTATCAAGACAGCTTGGAAGAACCCGGTCGGTTCGACATCCTCCCTTGTTGGAGTCCTCTATTCGTGACATCGCACCGGTTGCGGCATAGGCTCGATACCGCTGCACTGGATAGCGTTCACGACAAGATCACCGCTTTTAACCCTGATTTTGTTCTGTCGCTCGATATTCTCTGTGGCTGGGCGGTTGCGGATTTTCCACTCGGCAAAAAAACGATCTGGCTTGGCGATCTCAACTTCGAGACGCAATGGTACGGGACACTTTATGCTCGGCGTGAAGGTAATCGGAGTCTAAAATTTCTTTTTGGGACCTTGCTCTACGCTGTACTGTGGGCGTGGATCTACCACAATGTGCTCAAGCGCTTTGACCGCGTGGTGGTTTGCGCAAAATCGTCGGAAAAGGTACTCGGCCGATTGGGAATAAAGGCACGCTATCTTCCATATCCATGGCCGGAGCTATCAACGAAACCTCGGGACACCAGTCGTCGCCCAAAGACACCGTGTCTGCTCTTTTTTGGCGGATTGGGCGGTCTCGGTTCGCGTTCTGCGTTCCATCTCACGATGGAGAAGATTTATCCTTTGCTGCAAAAGGAGTTTGGCGTCGGCCGATTTAAGATCATCGTCTGTGGACGGGGCCATCTTCCGAATTGGGCCCAGCACGAAATCGACAAGCGGCCTGAAATCGACTTCCGAGGTTATGTCGAAAATCTTGACTCTGTGATGGACGAATGTCATGCGCTGTTGGCGCCGATCGATGTTCCTGTCGGTAATCGGACACGTATCCTCACGGCGATCTCTCGTCGGCTTCTAGTCATCGCGCACCGGAATACGGCGCTCGGTAACCCCGATCTGATCGATGGCGAGACCTGTTATCTTGCCAGCGAGCCGCTGGAGTTCGTCGCCAAGATCTGCCGCGCGATCCGCAATCCTGACGAGGCGAACCAGATCGTGGAGGAAGCCTACCGATCCTATCGCAGGAATTTTGACCCCGCGCGCACGACATCCGCGATGATGGATGAGATCACCGGCGCGATAAGCGGTGGCCCGTGTCGTGTCTGAGCGCGTTGCCGTCGTCGTAACCTCGATCAGCCGCCCCAATGAGACGCTGGCAACGATCGCGCGCGGCTGCGCCACCGCTCAATGGGATTTCTGTCTTGTCGGTGACACTAAAAGCCCTTCCGGCTTCTCCCTGCCCAATTGCCGATTCTTCGACATGCGGGCGCAGTTGGAGATGGGTTTCCAGTTCGCGGCCGCTTGTCCAATCAGCCATTATGCGCGAAAGAACATCGGCTATTTGATTGCCATACGCGATGGTGCTTCGATCATTGTCGAGACCGACGACGACAACATACCCGCTAAAGATTTCTGGTCTCTGCGCCCGCGCATTATTGAAGCACCCCACATCACCGAAGCGGGTTGGACGAATGTCTATCGGTATTTCACGGATACGCTAGTCTGGCCGCGTGGCTTTCCGCTCAATATGATCAATGACGATCCACCGGTTTTCGACGCGATACCTCTCCAGCAGGTCGATTGCCCGATTCAACAAGGGTTGGCTGACGACAATCCTGACGTCGATGCGATTTACCGGCTGTTATTTCCCGAATCATTGTCGTTTCGCCGCGATCGTCGCGTTGCTCTTGGCAAAGGGACGTGGTGCCCGTTCAATAGCCAGAACACTACCTGGCGGCACGAGGCGTTTCCGCTTCTTTACCTGCCGGCCTATTGCTCGTTTCGAATGACGGACATCTGGCGGAGCTTCGTGGCGGAGCGCATCGCCTGGGAAAACCGCTGGTCCGTCCTGTTCCATGAAGCGACCGTGCGTCAGGAACGCAATGCGCACGACCTCATGCGCGACTTTGCTGACGAGATTCCGGGTTATCTCAACAATCGCCGGATCGGCGAGAATCTCAGCCGCCTGGTTCTCACTCCCGGCGCGGAATCAATCGCCGATAATATGCGCGTTTGCTACCGCGAGCTGATCGGCATGGGAATTATCGGCGAGAACGAGATGAGCCTTCTGGAGGCTTGGTTCGTGGACCTTTCGGCGGTAAATGCGCTCGCGTAACAGACACCCTTCGCGTCTTTACTAAAAAAACATGGGAATCACGGTCGCCATCATTCCAGCGCGCGGCGGATCCAAGCGGATTCCGGGCAAGAATCTAACGCCCTGCGCGGGCCGTCCTCTGCTCGCCTATACATTCGCGGCCGCCAAGGCCAGTCGCCATCTCGGGCGTATTCTGCTCTCGACCGACGACGAAGAGATCGCTGCCTATGGCCGCGACAGCGGTATCGAGGTTCCCTATCTGCGCCCCGCCGCTCTCGCCGCCGATGACACGCCCATGGTTGCGGTTTTGCAGGATCTCCTTGCTTGGCTTGATCGAACCAAAACCTCGGGCATCGACGCGGTCGTGCTGCTGCAGCCGACATCACCTCTGCGTACCGAAACGCATATCGATGAAGGGATCGAATTGTTTCGGGCGCATCCGGAGGCCGAATCCGTCGTCAGCGTGGTCGCTCCGCCCCACATCTTTCACCCGCTCAAGATGCTCAAGCCCTCGGGGCAAGGGCTGGTTCCGTATCTCGATGGTGTTCTACCCATCGTGGGGCATCGCGACCTTCCGGTTGTTTACGGCCGGAACGGCCCCGCCGTGCTAGTCATGCAGCCGGCGGTGATTCGCCGCGGTGAGATTTACGGGACGCCAAGCTTGTCCTATGTGATGGATGCCGAGACTTCCATCGATATCGACGAACCCCTCGATCTCGAGATTGCCGAACTCTTGTTGCGCCGTCGCTGAGATTTTCTACTTGAACGATCATTCACACATCGGATCGGCGCTTAAAGGCGCGCCCGCTACAGCGGCTCGCCGGAAAATTGCTGTCTTCACAGGAAAGCGCGGCGGATTTGGCGCCATGCTCCGGATCATGCGGCTTATCCAGGGCACGCCGTCGATGGAGCTGAAGATCATCGTTTCCGATATGCATCTGAATCCGACATTCGGTCAGACGATCAACGAGGTGGCATCCCAGGTGGAGGTGAATGCGGTCGTCGATCTCGGCGTCTATGGCGACGCGCCGCTCGATCGCGCCCAGGCGCTTGGCCGCTGCGTCGAACGGCTGGCGCCGATTCTGTCCGAAATCGCTCCGCATCTTCTGCTGTTGCTCGGCGATCGCGGCGAGACGCTCGCGGCGGCGATGTGTGCCGCCGAGCTCGGCATCGTCGTCGCTCATATCCAGGCCGGGGATATTTCGGGAGGACTCGACGATATTCACCGCCATGCCATAACCAAGCTTACCCATCTGCATTTCTCGCAGAATGAGAATCAACGGCAGCGCGTTATTCGGCTTGGAGAATCGCCCGAGCGAGTTTGGAGCACCGGCGCTCCCTATGTCGACAATATCGTGCGCGGCAGCTTTCCGTCGCCGGGCGAGGCGCTGGCCACCATCGGACTCTCAGCGGAACTCAATTATTTTATAGTTTTGCAGCACCCGGACACTTATCGGCCCGAGCTTTCCTATGCGCATACCGCTGCCATTCTTTCAGCGATGGCCCAACGGCGCGAGCATAAGATCGTTATCTATCCTTGCTCCGACCCCGGCTATGCTGGCGTCATCCGCGCTATCCAGGAGATCGAAGGCAAGTCCGACTTTCACGTCTTCCGGAACATCCCAAGTAATACCTTTCTTGGCCTGTTGCGCGGGGCCAAGGCATTGATTGGCAATTCGAGCGCGGGAATTATCGAGGCGCCTTATTTTGCCCTGCCTTTCATCGATGTGGGATCGAGGCAGGACGGTCGTGAAGCTACGACCAATGTCATCCACTGCGACGGCACGCCGGCTTCACTAGAAAATGGTCTGACGCGCATGAATGATCCTAGCTTTCGCGAGGCGGTGAAGGCGGACGACCGGCCATTCGGCGATGGCTATGCGAGCGAGCGTATTTTCGAGGTCCTTCGAACGGTTCCGATCGATGCTGCCCTATTTCGCAAGCGCATTACCTATTAGGTGAGACATGCAAATGTCGTTTAAACCGACGTTCAATATCGGTGGAAGAGCGATAGGAAGTTCTGCTCCCTGTCTTATCGTCGGCGAAATTGGTCCCAACCATGATGGCGATACGGAGCGTGCTTTTGCTCTTATCGATTCCGTGGCGAAAGCGGGATGTGAAGCCGTAAAATTTCAATATCGCATCGCGGACGCCGAGATCTTCGATCGTTCGACCAAGTCGTATTATTACGACGAAACACGCTATGACTTTATTCGACGCGTACAGGAATTACCGCATCCGGTTCACGCTCGGCTGAGAAAACACGCACGGAGTCTTGGGCTTCTCTATCTGTGCTCGGTCTTCTGTGAAGAAGCGGTCGAGAAAGTGGCGGCTCTCGACCCTGACGCGTTCAAGATTCCATCGGGCGAAGTTGGCAATCCGTGGCTGCTCGAACGGGCTGGATCGTTACAAAAGCCGATGATCGTTTCTAGCGGCATGAGCCCGATGGAAGAAATCGATGCCATGATGAAGACTCTGGAGAGGGTAACCGACAAAGTAATCTTGTTGCACTGCGTATCTGAATACCCGACGCGGCGCGAGGACATGCAACTTCGCCTCATTCCAGCACTTAATGCTCGCTATGGCTGCCCCGTGGGCCTCTCCGATCATAGCCGTAATATCCTAGAGGTTGCCGACTCCGTCGCACTGGGTGCCGCGATGATCGAGGTGCATGTTACTTTCGACCAGGCCGCGCGTGGACCCGATCACCACATTTCGCTCTTGCCCGGGGAATTGACATCGCTCGTGTCGCGTGTCCGCAATCTTGAAGCTGCGCTCGGCCAGCCCCGGAAGAATCTTGGCGTTCATGTTGAGCAAATGCGGAACAGCTTTACGAACAGCATTGTAACCCGTCGTGCTATTCGGGCGGGCGAGACGCTAACTCGCGAGAATATTGCGCTCATGAAGCCAGGAACCGGTCTGCCGCCGAGCGAGTTGTCATCCATTCTTGGGCGAAAGGCCGCGGTGGATTTACCCGCGCTTACCGCTCTCAGATCCGAGGATTTCGCGTGATCGTCCTCGTTACCGGTGGCGCTGGGTTCATCGGCCTAAACCTTTTGCGGCTGCTGCTACGCGTACCCGACTGCGAAATTCGTGTTCTTGACGATTTTTCGAATTCTTCCCCCGAACGGATCACGCAGGTGGTCTCCGCAAGTCAGGGCGGAGCAGGTCGGGTCCGGGTGATTCGGGCCGATATCACCAACGCCAGTTCCCTAAACGGCGTGACCGACGGGGTCGATGCCATCGTCCATCTTGCGGCACAAACCGGCGTTATCCTGTCACTCGCCAATGCGCGACGCGATATGGAACAGAATATCATCGGTACTTTCAATATGCTGGAAGCGTGCCGGACGGCCAAAATCCGGCGCTTCGTGCACGCGTCTTCGGCTGCTGTGCTCGGCAATGTACGGCCGCCGCAGCACGAGGATATGCCGTCGCGCCCACTGGTGCCTTATGCGGCCAGCAAGGCGGCGGGGGAAAGCTATTGCAAAGCGTATCACCATAGCTTCGGCATTGAGACGATCGCGCTGCGATTTTCCAACGTCTATGGCCCTTTGTCCTGGAACAAGGGCAGCGTCGTTGCCAAGTTTCTAAAGGGAGTGCTGGCCGGCGAGCCGCTTGTCGTCAACGGCGACGGAACGCAGACCCGTGATTTCATTTATGTCGAGGATCTCGCGCGAATTCTCGTCCAGGCGGTGCAGTCATCCCTCGATCCGGCATTGCTTGGCGGTGCGTGCAATATAGCGACCGGGGTGCAGACGCAAGTCATCGATTTGGCCCATGCCGTTTGCGCCGCGTTCGCCGCGCGCGAACGTCAGTGCCGAGTCGAATTCGGGCCGCCGCTCATCGGTGATACCTTAGTCAGCGCGCCGACAACCGATCGCCGCAAGCATCTTTTTCCGGATGCAACCTTTTGCAGTATCGCGGAAGGACTGCCGACAACGATCGATTGGTTCCTCGCGCACTGGCCGTCGCGCGCGAAAACGGGCCTACCTACCAATGTTGCTGAATGATTCTACCTAGTCCGCAAGAAGACTGACCTGACGCTGGATATCCCGATCCCTCCTTCAAAATTAGTGAGTTGATCATGCGCATCCTCATTCTCGGCGGCGATGGCTACCTTGGGTGGCCGACAGCCATGTACCTTTCGAATACCGGACATGAAATCACCGTCGTCGACAATTTTGCCAAGCGGCAATGGGAGATGGAGGAAGGGATCGAGCCCTTGATGCAGATCCCACCTCTGCATCGCCGCGTGCGGCACTGGCGGGAAAAGATGGGAAAGACGATCGGTTTGAAGGTCGGCGATTTGTGCACCTATCGATTCGTCGATCACGTGCTCGAGGAATTTCGGCCGGAAGCCATCGTCCATTATGCGGAACAACCTTCCGCGCCTTATTCGATGCAGAACCGGACGACAGCGGTCTATACGCAAACCAACAACGTGGTCGGCACGCTCAATCTGCTTTTCGCGATGCAGCGCCACTGTCCCGACGCGCATCTGGTGAAGCTCGGCACGATGGGCGAATACGGGACGCCGAACATCGACATCGAAGAGGGCTATATCACCATCACCCATAACGGGCGAACCGACACGATGCAGTATCCGAAGCAGCCCGGCAGCTTCTATCACCTTTCCAAGGTGCACGATTCCCACAACATCGCGTTTGCCTGCCGAATCTGGGGCGTCGCCGCGACCGATCTCAACCAGGGCGTCGTCTACGGCATCGAGACCGATCAAACCGTCCTCGATCCGGCGTTCCAGACCTCCTTTCATTACGACGATGTGTTCGGAACGGTCCTCAACCGCTTTTTGGTTCAGGCGAGCTTGGGGGAACCGCTGACGGTTTACGGCAAGGGCGGTCAGACGCGCGGTTTCTTGAACATTCGTGACACGCTCCAATGCGTCGAGTTGGCGATCCGCAAGCCGGCCAAGCCAGGGGAGTTCCGTGTCTTCAACCAGTTCACAGAGCAGTTCTCCGTGATGCAGCTGGCGGAAAAGGTGAAGGCCGCCGCCATGCGCGCGGGCCGTACGGTCGAGATCGCACATCTGCCCAATCCGCGCGTTGAATTGGAAGAGCATTACTACAATGCGAAACATTCGAAGCTCATCGAGCTCGGCTTGAAGCCGCATCTGCTCACCGACGGGGTGCTCGACGCGCTGCTGCTGACGGTTGGCGCCCATAATGGCAATGTTCACCGCGCCGCCTTCGAGCCGAAAATCGCCTGGGCCTCCCGGCAACAGTCTCTGAAACGTCGGCCGTCCTGATCGATCGTTCATGGATGCTTGCCGAACATTTCTTCGCCGAGTCCTGAATCGACTCGCGATCGAGCGCGATTTATGGCTCTGGCGCCGCCGGCTGGCGCCACTTCGCGGCGCCGAACGGCCATCCTCAGCGCGCAGTGTTCTTTTCTGTGACCTGATGACGATGGTGGCGACGGCCAAGGTGGAAGCCCTGATGGCCGGCCTGCTCCGGCTGAAGGGCTATCGCGCGGTGGTCCTACTGGAGCGGCCGGACCCACCCATCGAGCGGGTATTCCGGGCGGCCGTGCCCGACGCGACGTTCACCTATCTGAGCGCAGCAATCGATTCCGTGCAAACCGCGGCGGCCGCGCGCGCGGCCGAATCGATCATGGCGCGGCTCTCCAGCCTGCAGGACATGATCAAGCTCGAAATCGACGGCTATCGCATCGGGCGGAACGTGTTGTCGATCGTGCTGCGGCAGTTCCGCATCGGCCAGCTTGATGACGAAGAGCCGAAACACCGCGAGCTTGTGTTCGCCACCTTGGTGCGGTCCCTGGCGGCCAAAGCCTTCATCGAGCAGATGCTGAACGACAATCCGCCGGATCTCGCCGTCTTTGTCGAACGGGGATATACGCCCGCAGGCGAGGTGTTCGACGGCTGCGTGTTGCGCGGCGTGGACACGCTTCAATGGTGCGGTGCGCCGCAATCCGATTGCCTGCTCTACCGCCGCTACAACGCGTCAACCCGCGGCGAGCATCCGCTCGCTCTGTCGGATTCACTGTGGCAGCGGCTTCTTGGGATGCCCTGGACGCCGGATCGCGATCGCGCGGTGGCGGATCGCATCACCGCCAATTACGAATCCGGAGCCTGGTACAACAAACAGAAGCTTCAGGAAGGCAAAGCGATCGTGGCGCCAGACGAAATCCGCCGACTCCTCGGGTTCGATCCGGCCAAGAAGACCGCCGTCATATTTTGTCACATTCTCTACGATGCGACCTTTTTCTACGGCGACAGCTTGTTCCAGAATTACGAGCAGTGGCTGGTCGAGACCGTGCGAGCGGCGATCGCCAATCCAAGGCTCAATTGGATCATCAAGGTCCATCCCGTCAATGTCTGGCGTTCGCGCATGGACGGTGCTCCGCTGGTTCAACTCGAAGCACAGACGCTGCACAAGCACTTCGGTGCGCTGCCTGATCACGTGAAGCTGATGCCAGCCGATACCGGGATCAACACGCTTTCGCTGTTCAAGGTTGCGGATTATGGGCTCACGGTGCGCGGCACCATCGGCATGGAGCTGCCCTGTTTCGGCATACCGGTGGTGACGGCGGGAACTGGCCGGTATTCGGAGCGCGGCTTCACCATCGACCCGGCGACCCGCGCGGATTACGCGGCGCTGCTCGCCAAGCTCCAGGACGTGCCGCGCCTGACGGACGATGCGATTCGCCGCGCGCGGCTTCATTATTACGGCGCGCTCGAGCTGCGCCCGGTACCGATGCGGTCGTTTATGCTCGACGTTCATGCCGATCCCCGCAATGGCGCAGTGCTGACGCAGAATGTCTTTCTCCGCCGCCGCGCCGACGCGCAGCTGCTCGAGACCGAGGATCTCGGCCGGTTGGTTCGCTGGCTCACCGAAACCAAGACGCCCGAGCTGCTGTCGCGGGATATCGCGGCCTAGCATGGACACGCGCGTATTACCCATAAACCTCGACCTGCTTGCCGAGATTCTGACGACGGAACCACAACCCGTTCCCGGCGGCATCCGGCAGGGTGATCGCGTCGTGCCGTTGCGCGGCGGCGTGCTGCGCTTTCGCGAGGACAGCGGCTACAACGAATCCTTCGCACTGCAATGGAATTGCTTCAAGACCAACCAGATCGACGCAGTCAACGGCACGCGTCTGTCGATGAAGCGGTTCGACGAATCGGGTTGGGATTTGCACGATCTCAAGGGGAAGGTCGTTCTCGAAGCTGGCTGCGGCGCGGGGCGGTTTACCCGGATTTTGGCCGAGGCCGGGGTGCGGCTCGTGGCTTTCGACTATTCCGCTGCCGTCGACGCCTGTTACGATAACAACGGCCGGTTCGGCAATGTCGTCTTCCTGCAATGCGACATTTTCGACATGCCGTTCCGGCCGGGCGTATTCGATTACGTCTTCTGTCACGGCGTACTGCAGCACACGCCCAACCCAAAAGGCGCCTTCGCGGCGCTAGCCCGACTTGTGCGGCCCGGCGGGCGAATCTCGATCGACGTCTATCGTAAGGACGGATTGATCCGGCCGTGGAAATCGAAATATCTGTGGCGGCCGCTGACCACGCGGATGCGGCCGGAACGGCTGCTCCGCTTCCTCGAATGGTTCATCCCTAAATGGCTGCCCTTCGACACGGCGATCAAGCGCATTCCCCACGTCGGAAATTATCTCGGCTCAGTCATTCCCTGCTGGAATTATTTCGCGACCGACCTGTCGCGGAAGCAGAAACTTGCCTGGGCGATTATGGATACCTTCGATGCCTTGGCACCAATTTACGACAATCCGGTACGCCTTGAAGAGGTGCGCGATTGGTTCGGCGGGCCCGCCTGGTCCGAGATCGAGGTGCGGCCGGGCGGCAACGGCGTAGTCGGCAATGGGCGGCGCGCGATGTCGAAGGAAAAGGGCTGAAGGATGGCGCCAAAGACCTATCCGCCGATGCGCTGGACGCCCGAGCGGATCGCGCGCTTCTGGGATTGGCAGGCGCAGTACCCGGAGGCCTATTTCACCTATCTCTTCGGCAACGCGATCGCCCGCTCGCTGCGGCGCTACATCGCCGGGCACCAGCGCGTGCTCGATTATGGCTGCGGGGTCGGCTATCTGTTGCCGCATCTGTGCCGCTACGCGCCTGAGGTCTATGGCGCCGATCCGTCGCGCGAAAGCGTCGCCCGCACCAACGAACGGCTCGGCGGCACAAAATCCTTCCAAGGCGCTTTTTTAGTCTCCGAGCTGCGCGCGCGCGAGACACGCTTCGATACGATCCTGGCGATCGAAGTGATCGAGCATCTCGACGATGCTGAGCTGGAAGCGGTCCTGCACGATATCCGCGCGATGCTGGCGCCCGGCGGCATCGCCATCTTCACCACCCCCAACGACGAGAAGCTCGAGACCAACATGATCCTGTGCCCGGCGTCGGGCGAGGTCTACCATCGCTGGCAGCACGTGCGTAGCTGGAACCGGGCAACTCTGCCGGCGGCGCTGAACGCGGCCGGATTCGCCGTCGTCGAGGTGACCGAGACCAATCTGGCGGCGTCGCGCGGCTGCTCGCCGCTCGCCTGGCTCAAATCCATCGTGAAGCGAATTCTGCTCGGCGATCCGGGCAAGCCGCATCTCGTCTGCGTCACCTCGCTGCGTGCGCCGAACCGGGCCTGATCGCGGAACGTATATGTGCGGCATCGTTGGCATACATGGACCGCAAGAGCCCGGCTGGATCGGGGTGATGAATGCCTGTCAGCTTCACCGCGGCCCCGACGATAAGGGTCTTTTCCGCGACGAGGCTGCGGGACTCGCACTTGCCATGCGGCGGCTCTCGATCATCGATCTGGCGGGCGGGGTGCAGCCCATGCGCTCGACCGATGGCCGCTTTGTCCTGGTCTATAACGGCGAGATCTATAACGCGCGCGAACTGCGTCAGGAAATGGAAGAGGCGGGCGAGCGCTTCGCCACCGACCATTCCGATACCGAAGTGCTGCTCCGGATGCTGATACGTGAGGGCGAGCAATGCCTCGCGCGCCTCAACGGCATGTTCGCCTTCGCCTTCTACGACGCCCGGCGGCGCAGCATCCTGTGCGCGCGCGACCGCATGGGCATCAAGCCATTCTACTACGCACAAGAGGGCCAGCGTTTCGCCTTTGCGTCGGAGATGAAGGCGCTGCTGGAGTTGCCGTTTCTGTCCCGCGAGATCGACCGCCAGGCGTTGTTCGATTACCTGAGCCTGCTCTATATCCCCGGCGCTCAGTCGATCTTCCAATCCATTCGCCGGCTGGCGCCCGGTCATTGGCTCAAATATTCCCTCGCCGACGGCGTGATCGAAACCGCGCCGTGGTGGCGTCTGGCTTATGAGCCGGATGAAGATGTCGCGCGGGCTGAGTGGCCCGAACGCATTCGCGGCGAGCTTCGTCAGGCGGTCGGCCGCTGGTCCCGCTCCGATGTGCCGGTGGCGGTGTCGCTGTCGGGCGGGCTTGATTCATCGGCCATCGCCGCGATCGCGGCGCAGTCGGGCATAAATGTCACGGCCTATTCCCTTGGATTCGCAGGACCGGGCGAGGACGCCTGGAACGAGCTGCCGCTGGCGCGCGCGGTGGCGCGCAAATGGGGCCTGCCGCATCACGAGATCGTGTTGCGCCCCGAGACGATGCTCGATGCATTGCCGAAAATGGTCGAGGCGCTGGACGAGCCCTATGCCGGCGGCCTGCCCTCGTGGTTCGTCTTCGCCGGCATGGCAGGCAAGGTCAAGGTGGCGCTGACCGGCACCGGCGGCGACGAGATGTTCGGAAATTACGGCAAATGGCGAAAGCTCGAAGGCGGCGCGTTGCAGCGCCTGTTCTCCGGCGCGCAAAACCCGCCCGGGCGAGACCGCTTCCGCCGCGATTTCTTCGAGAAATTCTATTATTTCGCTGATGCGGATAAACGCGCCGTGCTGGCCGATGGCGGCGCGGGATGCCGCGACACCGCCGCCATGATGTATGAGCTGCTGGCTGCTGCACGGGCCACCAATCTTCGCGACGGCATTGCTGGCCTCGATATCGCGACCCAGCTGCCGGAAGAATTTCTGCTGATGACCGACCGTTTTTCCATGGCGCATTCAATCGAGGCGCGCACGCCGTTTCTCGATAACGGCTTAGTTGATCTGGTGCGCCGCATACCCGCCGCGATCCGCACTCGCCGGGGCGACCTCAAGGGGTTGTTGCGCGCGGCGGTGGCGCCCTTGTTGCCGCCCGAATTGCTGACCGCTCCGAAAAAAGGGTTTGTGATCCCGCTGGCGTCATGGCTGCGCGGGCGGCTGCGTCCCATGGTCGAAGAGCTCTTGAGTCCCGAACGATTGCGTCGCCAGGGGCTGTTCGCCGAGGCCTATTACACCCGGTATGTGCGCGCCCATCTCGATGGAAGCGAGGATCACGCGCTCCAAGTCTGGGCCGGCGTGATGTTCCAGCTCTGGCATCGCCGCTTCATCGAGGGCCGGGGTCTCGAAACACCGCCGCTGGCGAAAGCCCCGGCCGGCGCATGACGCTATCGGTGACGCATCTCTCCACCGCCGATACAGATGGCGGCTCCGCCCGCTCGGCCTATCGCATCCATGACGGGTTGCGCCGCCGCGGCCATGTCTCGCGGATGCTGGTAGGCTACAAACATTCCAACGATGACGATGTCGCGACCGTGTCCGGATCGCGTTGGCTGCAACGCGCCGACGAGATCGCCAATCGCATTACCCAGGCTGCCGGCGCGCAATACCTGCTGGTGCCGTCGGCTTTGCGCACCTTGCGCCATCCCTGGCTCGCCAAGCCCGACGTGATCCAGATCTACAACATCCATCTCGGATATTTCAGTTATCTGTCGCTGCCCGCTTTGTCGCGCCGCGCGCCCATAGTCTGGCGCCTATCGGACCAGTGGCCGACGACGGGTCATTGTGCCTATTCGGGAGCTTGCGAGCGCTGGCGCACGGGCTGTGGTGCCTGTCCCGATCTGGCGACATTTCCGGGGATCGGTATCGACACCACGGCGCTGGCGTGGCGGCTGAAGCGGCGGGTTTACGCCCGCAGCCGGATCACCATCGTCGCACCCTCGTCCTGGACGGAAAGCGCCGCGAAAGCGAGCCCGCTCTTCGCCGGCTGCGCGGTCCATCGCATCCCGAACGGCCTCGATCTGGATATCTTCCGGCCGATGGATCGCGGTGCCGCGCGCGACTTGCTCGGCCTGCCGCGAGAGCCGAAGGCGATCCTGTTCTCGGCACAGATCGCCGCCGACAATCCGCGCAAGGGCACCGATCTGCTGCGCCGGGCGCTCGGACTTCTGGGGCCGCGTACCGATCTCATGGTACTGATCGCGGGCAAGGGCGCCGAAACATGGCAGGGAAGCTTGCCGCAACGGACGATTTCCCTGGGCTATCTGCGCGATGATTCGTTGATCGCCACCTCTTATGCCGCCTGCGATCTCCTGGTGGCTCCGTCGTCGGTGGAAAATTTGCCCAATACCATTCTGGAAGCCATGGCCTGCGGCCGACCGGTGGTTTCCTTCGACGTCGGCGGCGTCCGCGATGCTGTGCAGCATGGCGAGACTGGGCTGCTCGCGAATGCCGGCAATGTCGGGGCGCTAGCGGCAGCGATTGCGGCCCTGCTCGACGACGATGCGGCGCGTGCCCGGATGAGCGCTGCCGCGCTCGCCTTGGCCCGCGGAGAATTCGCCGCTGAGTTGCAGGCAAAACGCTTCGAATCGCTTTATCTTTCGCTGGTCAGGCGCGCGGCGGCGTGATGGATTTTCCCCGTCTGCTCTTTGTCACGCCGCATGCGTTCAATCAGGTAACCGGCGGCGGCGTTGCCTTCACCAATTTGTTCCGCGGCTGGTCGGCGGATTGCCTTGCCACCGTGCACAATGATCCGGAAGCGACAAGCGACGACGTTTGCCGAAAATATTTTACCCTCGGGCCAGGGGAACTCGATCTCGCCGAGCCCTTCGCAACCCTGCGGCGTTGGGTGCGCGGCGGGGTCGGACGCGGATCATCCGTCGGACCGGTCGGGGGCACGAATCTTTCCTCGGCGGCGAAAGGCTTGGGCGTCCGGCTCCTCGGCTCGGGCCTACCGGAGCGCGCGCATTTGACGCTCGAACTCGCGCGCTGGATCGCCGATTTCAAGCCCGAGCTGCTCTACACGATCCTCGGGAGCAACGGCATGATGGAGCTGGTCGAGGCGATCCGCGACCGCTTCAAGATGCCGCTCGTCGTCCATATCATGGATGATTGGCCCGCGGCGTCGTATCGCCACGGCTTGCTGGCCAAAGGCGAGCGCAAAATCATGGAACGGCGTTTGGCCGGTCTCTTTGCCCAAGCCGCCGAATGCCTGGCGATTTCGCCAGCCATGGCCGAGACTTATGCTAAACGTTACGGCCGCCCATTCCGACATTTCCAGAACGCCATCGATGTCGGTCGTTGGCGCCACGCCGCAAAGGTGGATATCTCTGTCGGGCGGCCGGCGGAGTTGCTTTATGTCGGCTCGATCTTCCCCAACGCCCAGCTCGATTCGCTGGTCGATTGCGCCGAAGCCGTCGCAAAGCTCAGCCGGGGTGGCTATCCAATCAAATTGAGCATTTCGACGCCGTCCGGTCATGGCGACCGCTATCGCCAGCGCTTGGCGATCGATCCGGCGATCCGGATCGAGAATACCATCCTGGATGATGAGACCTTTTATCGGCGCGTTGCCGCTGCCGATGCGCTCCTCGTCCCGGTCAATTTCGATGCCGACAGCATTCGCTTCATCCGCTATTCGATGCCGGCGAAACTGCCGGCCTATATGGTGAGCGGCACGCCGATCCTGGTCTACGGCCCGCCGGCGGTGACCCAGGTTGAATACGCGGTGAAGGAGAAATGGGGCCATGTCGTGGATAAGCGCGATCCCGTCCTGCTGGGTGCCGGTCTGCGCGCGATCATCGAGGATATGGCGTTGCGCCGCCGCGTGACCGCGGCAGGGAGAGAGACCGTGGAGCGACACCACGATGCGGCGATCGTGCGCCCGGCGTTTCAATCAGTCCTGATGGAGGCCGCCCGGATACGCGCGGCGGCATGCGCATGAAACAAGTGATGATCGGCCGCGACGGCGTTTCCGTCCAAGAGGTGCCGGCGCCGCAAGTGCAGCCCGGCACGGTTCTCGTCCGCGTCGAGCATTCCTGCATCTCGACGGGCACGGAGCTCAGCGGTGTCCAGGCGAGCGATAAGCCGCTGTTCCGCCGCGTGCTGGAACGGCCGGAACAGCTGCGCGCCGCGCTCAACATGGCGGCGGCGCAAGGCGTCGGCCCCACCTGGCAGGCGATCCAAAACCGCCTCGATGCGCGTCATCCGCTGGGCTATTCCGCGAGCGGCACGGTCGTCGCGGTGGGCGCCGGGATTGACGATATCGCCATCGGCGAGCGCGTCGCCTGCGGCGGCGCGCAATGCGCCTTCCATGCAGAGATCATCGGCGTGCCGCGCAACCTCGTCGTGCGGATTCCCGAGAATGTTTCCGGGGATCAGGCGTCGATGGTCACGATCGGCGCCATCGCGCTGCAAGGCGTGCGCCGCGCTGAGCCGACGCTGGGCGAGACCTTCGTGGTCATCGGGCTCGGCTTGATCGGGCAGCTCACGGTCCAGCTCCTGAAAGCGAACGGCGTGCGCGTCATCGGCGCCGATCTGGATAAGGCGCGCCTGGAATTTGCCCTGGCGCATGGCCTCGATGCCGCGATCGGGCCGGATGAATCCGCGCCCGAGGATCAGGTTGCGCGATTGACCGATTGCGCGGGCGCCGACGGCGTCATCATCACCGCCGCGAGTACCTCCGATGAGATCGTCTCGACCGCCTTTCGCATGTGCCGTCGCAAGGCACGCGTCGTGCTGGTGGGCGATGTCGGCCTCGATATCAAGCGCGCCGACATCTATGAGAAGGAGCTCGATTTCCGCGTCTCGACCTCCTACGGCCCGGGTCGCTACGACCGACGCTACGAGGAGGAGGGGATCGACTACCCGATCGGTTATGTGCGCTGGACCGAGAACCGCAACATGGCTGCGTTTCTGCGCTTGGCCGGCGAAGGCCGGTTGGACGTGGCGGCGCTGATCTCGGCGCGCTTTCCGGTGGGATCGGCGGCCGAGGCCTATCGCGCGCTGCAAGCCGGGAGCCCGCGGCCGCTCGCCGTGCTACTCGATTATCCGCCGCGGCCAGAGGCAGCGATCACTAGGGTCGATACCCCGATCCGCCGCCGCGATCGCGACGGCGCGCTGCGCTTGGCCGTCATCGGGCCGGGCGGCTTCGTCAGCGGCACGCTGCTGCCGCTCATCACCGCCGCGCCGGAACAATTCAGTGTGCAGGCGGTTGCGGCGCGTCACGGCCACACGGCCTCCGAAGCGGCACGGCAATGGGGCGCGCGTTTTGCGACGACCGATGTCGATGCGATCCTGGGCGATCCGCAGATCGAGGCGGTCCTGATCGGGACGCGCCACGACACGCATGGCGATCTTGTCCTCCGCGCGCTCAAGACCGGCAAGCATGTACTGGTCGAGAAGCCGCTATGTCTCGAACGCACCGAGCTGGCTGCGATCGAGAAATTCTTCGCCGATGCGGGCGGCCCGACACCGCTCCTGCTCACCGGGTTCAATCGTCGCTTCTCTGTGCATGCCGAAGCGGTTGCGGCGGTGACGCGCGGGCGCGCCGGGCCGCTGACCATGACCTATCGGGTGAATGCCGGCGCCCTGGCGCCCGATCACTGGGCCAATGGGCCCGAAGGCGGCGGCCGCAATCGCGGCGAGGCCTGCCATTTCTACGATTTCTTTACCTTCCTCGCCGCCGCGCGCGTCCGCTCCGTATCGGCCGTGGGGGCCGGCGGCAAGATTCTTCATCCCTCGGAGAATTTTACTGCCAGCATCGGCTTCGACGATGGCTCCATCGCCAGCTTGACCTATACCGCCGCCGGTACGAGCGAAGTGCCGAAGGAGCGGGTCGAGATCTTCGTCGATGGCAAAATCCTGGAGATCGACGATTTCCGTAGCATCCGGGCCGCCGGGGTCAAGCTTGCGGCCGCCAAAAGCGGTGCCGACAAGGGCCACCGCGCCGAGTTGCTCGCCTTCGCCCGCGCTGCGCGCCAGGGCGGCGAATGGCCGATCCCGCTCTGGCAGCAGATCCAGGCGACCGAGATCGCGCTGCGGGTCGAGGAACAGCTGAGTCCCCGCTAGCCCAATGGGATCGATCCGGGATTCCGATGCGGCGCGCGCCTTCTTCCGTGCGAAGGCGTCGTCCTGGAGCCGCAATTACGACCAAGGCGGCGGCATGGGCGACCGCATCGCCATCTTCGCCGCCGCGCTGTCGCCGCGCTTGCCGCCGGGCGGCAGCATTCTCGATTTTGGCTGTGGCAGCGGCGAGATCGCGCGTCACCTGGCCGGGCAGGGCTGGCGCGTCACCGGCTGCGACATCACGCCGGAGATGATCGCGGCAGCGCGGGCGGGCGACGAAGCGCATCGCGTTGAATGGCGGCTTCTCGATCATGGCGCACCGCCGTTCTCGGCGCCGCAATTCGACGGCATTATCGCTTCGAGCGTTCTCGAATATGCCGACGATCCGGGCGCCACGATCGCGACGCTGACCGGCGCGCTCAATCCCGGCGGCGTTCTGATCATCTCGGTTCCCGATCCGCGCCATCCGCTGCGCCGGCGCGAGGCCTGGTACCGCGCCGTGCTCCGCGTTCCGGGCGTCGTCGGATTGCTGCGCCGGACGCGCTGGGCGGAGGGTGCCATCTATCTGAAGATTTCGTGCAACCGCTTTGCGCTCCGCCATTGGGCCGATCTACTGGCAAAGGCGGGCCTAGAGGTCGAATTGCCGGAGCCTTGTCGCGGGCCGCTGGTGAATATCGTGGGACGCAAGCCGCTTGCCGAGGTGCAACTCGGTATTCCGCTGCCGGCCGAAGACATCTTCGGCAACACCAAGAAGCTCAAATTCATCCTGACGGAGGTCGCGGCGCATCGCGCCCGCCTCGGCCGCGACATCGTCGTGCTGGATTTCGGCTGCGGCAATGCCGAAGCGCTCGGGCGCTATTTGATCGGTCTCGGCGTGCGCTATGTCGGCGTCGATTTTCACGCGCCATCGCTCGCCCACGCCCGGGATCGCTTTGCCGCGCCGAACGCGCAATTCCTGGCGGCGGTGCCGCCGGGAATCACCTTCGACGCGATCGTCTATGCCGACGTGCTCGAGCATCTCGACGATCCGCTGGCTGCGCTCGCCGCCCATGTCCGCCAGCTGGCGCCCGATGGCATCGTGGTCGGCTCGGTGCCCAACGGATATGGGGCCTGCGAGACGGAGAAGTTCATCGACCGACATTTGCGGCTTTATCAAATGCTGCGCTGGGTGAAGCGCGCAGGACTACGCCTTGCCGGCCAGCCGCCGAACCTGCCGCCGCCCATTCCCTATAACAGCGAATCCGGCCATGTCGTGTTCTTCACCCTGCGCAGCCTGCGGCAGATGATCGGCGCGGCGGGGCTGCGGCTCGCGCGGTTCGGCCATGGCGGCTTTGTCGGCGCCGATCTGACCGGCAGCACGATCCTGGCAAGCCTGCGCGCTGTCGAATGGAACGTCCGCATCGCCGACCGGCTGCCGAGTTGGGCGGTCTCGACCTGGTATTTCGTGCTCGTCAGGCGCTGAGCCAAATCCCGGCACCATGGCGCTATCCGCCTATTTTAGTCGCGCGCGCGAATTGCCACCGGGTGCTCTGGCGCGCAAGGCGGTTGGTTTCGGCATTCGCGCTGTCGCGCGAAAGCTACGGCTCGCTCACGATTGCCTGTCCGGCAGTTACGGACCTCCGACCGGCCGGCGCCATCCGGTGGCCCGCATCCGCATCGGCGCAACGGATATTCCCGCCGATCTCGAAGCGACGCTGCGGAAACTCGGTGGGGAATATCTCCGCCACCGCTTCGATCTCCTGGGATCGGGGTGGGCCGCGCCAGCTTACGGCTTTCGTCCGGAAGGCTTTCTCCGGCGGCGGCATGATCCCGCGGCACCCCCGGCGCCTGATCGGTCCGGCGGCGGGCTCGACCGCGTGGTCGGGCGCGCCAATCGGACGCGGGCGCGCCAGGCCTGGGCGCTGATCGGCGGCGTGGATTACCGGCCGATCGACTGGCAGCTCGATTTCCGCTCGGGCTTTCGCTGGCCGGGGCGCCAGCACAGCTATCGCCAGCGCATCCCGGTCGATACCGGCGCCGACGTGAAGGTGCCGTGGGAGCTCGGCCGGCTGCAGCATCTGCCGCAACTTGCGCTCTGCGCCGTTCTCGCGGCGGCGGATCGTCCCGGCTTCGATCCGCCCGAGCGCTACCGACGCGAGATCGCCGACCAATTGATGGATTTCATCGCGACCAATCCGCCGCGCTTCGGCGTCAATTGGATGGGGGCGATGGACGTTGCGATCCGCGCGGCGAATATCACCGTGACCCTGGCATTGCTGGCGGGCGCGGAGACGGCGCTGGATCCCGCAATCGAGGCGGTCGTCCTCGGGTCGCTGCGCGATCACGCGGATCATGTCGCCGGCCATCTCGATTATTCCGAAACCGGCCGGAGCAACCATTACCTCGCTGGCCTTGCCGGCCTGATATGGGCACGGTGGATGCTCGACGGCGATGCCGAGATGATCGACGAGATCTTCGCGGAGACCGCCACGCAGTTTCTGCCCGATGGCGGCAATTACGAGGGCTCGACCGGCTATCACCGCCTGTCGGCCGAGATGGTGCTGTTTTCGGCCGGCGTCGCGCGCGCCCTCGGCCGGGAGATTCCGGGCAAGCTGCTCGCCACCTTGCGCCGGGCCGCGGCGTTGTCGCGCGCGGTGCAGAGCGATGACGGAACCATCGTCCAGATCGGCGATACGGATTCCGGCCGGTTCTTCAAGCTGCATCCGACGGCGCTGCCGGCATCCTTCGGCGGCGCTGCGTCGTCTTTCGTCGAGAACACGCTCGACCACGCGGGGTTCATCCAAGGTGTCGACGCGTTGTTCGCCGCCCCGCCATCCGGTGCCCGGCTCGAGGCCGTAATGATGGCACGGCTAGCGCCGCCTATTTCAGAACACATTGAATACAAAGAAGGAATCACAGATTTCGGCGATCTCGATCAGCTCGAGGCGGCGATCGTCACGTTGCCGGAAGCGGCGCGGCGCGTGCGGCGGCTGAATTTGCCGCAGCCGGTCGACCCGGTGACATGGGAGCGCAGCGCCTTTCCGGATTTCGGCCTCTACGTCTTTCGCCACGCGCCGGGCTTGCTCGTCGCATTTCGTTGCCTGAAAGGTTTGGCGCCGACCGCGCCGCGCGGTCATACCCATGACGACAATCTTGGGATCGAATACCGCCTCGGGAAGCTGTCGCGGCGCGATCCCGGCTCCTTCGTCTACACGCCGAGCATCGCGCTGCGGAACGCCTATCGCGGGGCATCCGCTCACGATGTTCCGCGCGCGGCGGATTGGGAGGTGGCGCCACCAGGGCGGGAGCTGTTCGATCTGTCGCATCGGGCGTTCGCGACCTGCCTCGCGTGGCGGCCCGAGGGCGTCGCCGGCGAGATCAAAGCGCCCTGGGGCCGCATCCTGCGCCTTATTCGCTTCACCCGCGCCGAGATCGTGATCACCGACGTCATCGAGCCGGCCCGCGCTTTCGCACCGGCGGCCGAGCAGGAGCCGAGCAAGGGCTATGGCCGGTTATAAGCGCGCCGGTGCGTTGGTCCTGTTCGAGGGCTTGCCGCCGACGGTGATCGATTCCCAGGTGCTGACGCATGCGCGGCTGGTGCGCGAGCAACTCGGCGTCGAGCTGCGCGTGATCGCCTTCGCCGGCACCGAGGCGATTTTCGCCATGTCGGCGGCACGGCTCGAACAGGCGCGTCAGATCGCCGGCGGCCCGGTAGCACTTCTGCGCGGCGTTCGGCCGGCACGGCCGGGCTCGCTGGCGGCCAACCGGCATTTGCTGAAACGCGCGCTGGCGGCAGCGGACAAAGTCTCCTTCATTCACGCGCGCGGGGATTACACCGCGGCAGTGGCCGGATCTTTGGCGCAGCATCTCGGCCTGCCGATGCTGTGGGATTGCCGCGGCGACACGCTGGCGGAATTC